>Ga0114918_10000269_pt1 | contig 43490 bp, 39 predicted proteins | sample LantaG_FD_87015 | JGI IMG/M metagenome (GOLD analysis project Ga0114918, IMG submission 87015) | Deep subsurface microbial communities from Baltic Sea to uncover new lineages of life (NeLLi) - Landsort_02402 metaG | ecosystem: Environmental > Aquatic > Marine > Oceanic > Sediment | place... | reverse complement strand
GCTGGGGCACTTTTCGCCGCTCAAGCGGCTGCTGCAGCGCTGGGGAAGTTGGGTGGTGGAGCGAGCAGCCGGCATCCCGATCCCAGACGCTACCAGTGGTTTCCGGGCCTTCACCCGCGAGGCTGCGCTGCGCCTGACCGTCCTCAGCGATTACACCTACACCCTGGAGACGCTCATCCAGGCCGGGGCCCGCCAGATGGTGGTCGTCTACGTCCCGGTGCGTACTAATCCCCAGGCCCGCCGGTCGCGCCTGGTGCGCAGCATCCCTTCCTTTCTGGCCCTCTCGGCTGTCACTATCTTCCGCTTCTACACGATGTACCGCCCTATGCGAGTTTTCACGACGATAGGGGGGGTGTTCATTGCTGGCGGTGTGGTGCTGGGCCTGCGTTTCCTGTACTTCTACCTGGTCGGCTGTGGCATGGGGCACGTCCAATCGCTAATCCTGGCGGCCATTCTGGCCATCGTCGGCTTCCAAGTGTGCCTGATCGGCCTGATAGCCGATCTGGTGCGGCTGAATCGCAAGATGCTGGAGGAGACGCTATATCGGGTGCGGCGGATGGAACTGGACGCTGGCGAAAGGGAGGTCTCCGGACAATGAGACACCGCTGGATAGGGATGCTTCTGACGGCAACAGCCCTTCTGCTGACTGGCTGTTCCGACTTTGTGGACCGGGATCAGTTGAGCATTGAGCCGGGGACCAAAGTGACGCTGGAGCCCGGCCATACGATCGGCCAGACGTTCGTCGCTCGCCACGGGGGGCTAAACGCGGTAGGGATGTGCCTTTCCTCCACATCCGATGCCCAGGGAACCATTGTTTTGCATCTGCGCAACAGTCCCATAAGCGCCGCTGACATACTCACGGCAAGCATCTCCTTATCGGCTGGGAGCCAAGAGGGGTTTTACCGCTTTTCTTTTCCTCCGATTCTTCAGTCTCACACTCAGTACTACTATGCCTTTGTGGAGCAGAAAGGATCTGGCCAGGTAAAAGTGCAGACGGGAGACATAGATTCTTACTTGGACGGAGTTTTGTACTATAATCACGCCCCCCAGGAGCGTCAGGCGGTCTTCCGTCTAAGTTATGACCCTCTGCTGGTCACGGTGGACTTGCTACTTATGGTCGCACGTTGGATTGGATGCGGCACAGCAGGACTGGTAATTCTGTTCTTCTCTGGCTACTGGATCGTCCACAAATGGGCTCGGCGGACGAGTGTGGACTTTACTTCTGTTCTGATCTTGAGCACCGTAAGCGCTTTGGCTGCTTGGATGCTCTTCTTAGTGTGGGCTAGTGTCTTCAACATACATCTAGAGACATCAAGTGTCAGGCTTATCGTAGGTGCCAGTGCTCTCGTGGGACTCATCTTGTTTGTCAGCGATAAAGAGCAATGGCGGGAAAGAGAATACTGGTTGGGCGAGAGCCCGTTCAGGACACTGGCACTATGGATTGTTATTATCCTCTCCGTAGCCCTACGTCTCTTTGTGGGGCGTGGAATGGTGATGCTGCCGGGAAGTGATACATATCATCATACGTTGATCGCTCAGTTGTTTGCAGAGCAAGGTGGCATTCCCCGTTCCTATGAGCCCTACGCACCATTGATTAGTTTCTCTTACCACTTTGGGTTTCACAGCATTGTTGCACTCTCCCGTTGGCTGTTTGGAACCGAATTGCTCGTCACGACGAAGACCCTCGCATTGGTTCTGAACGGTGCTATTGCTGCCTCGGTAGGTTTGCTGAGCGAGCGAGTTGCGGGAAACCGGCGGGCTGGCGTGATCGCGGCTGCCTTTATCGGACTCATTATGGTCTCTCCGTTTTGCCTACTGCGCTGGGGACGGTTTACGCAGACTGCAGGGTTATTGTTTCTTGCCGTGGGGCTCTTGGCTTTGTTGGAGAGAAGAGAAAAGATCGGTTGGGCGTTTCCCTCTTTGCTGATCGCCGGAATGGTATTCAGCCACTACCGCATTGCATTCTTCTGGGGGCTCTTTGCGATAATTGCGGGGGGAATGAAAATTCTGCAGCACCGCTGGGATGAAGTAAAGGGCTGGTTTGTGATCGGGATGATTAGTGTGGTTCTTGTAGCCCCCTGGCTACTGCGTGTCGCCTGGGTCCAGCACGATCCTTATGGATTGCGGATCACCTACCCCATCTTGAAGGGATACAACGATGTGGAGCGTCTAGAAGATCCCATCCTTTCCTTTGTCACCAATATGCCTGTGTTGGTCAGTTCGGTGCTGCTTGCCGGAGTGGCCTGGTTTGGAAAGAAGAGCAATACAACGGTGCAGGCTCTTGTAGTGTGGTGCTTGGTTCTGGTGAGCGGGGCTTTTATGTTTCTAGTCACAAGATTCTCCTTTTGGGATTTGAAGACCACGCTGCTTTCCCTGCCGGTCCCGCTGGCGGTACTGGCAGGACTGGCAGGAGAGGTTTTGTGGAACGCATTCAGCGGCAGGGGACGACTTGTGGTTCAGGGAGGGCTTATCATTACGCTACTCGCAGGTATGGGCATCGGCGCCTTTCATCTTCCTCGCCTGATCTATACAGGAGACTTCCATCTACGACCTGGGGATCTGGTGGCGATGGAATGGATAGAGGACAACCTACCCGAGGGCGCCTTCTTTGTGGCCAATGGAATCCAGCCTGAATGGTCCCCGGGCTGGATTATAGGAATTGATGCAGGATATTGGATCCCGCTTCTGGCTCACCGGGCTACTACGCCGCCGCCGATGATTTATCCCTTGGAATGGGGCGGCTCCTCTGACCTGCTTGCCGGGCTGGGGGCTTCACACGAAGTGCTGTTAGGACAAGGAAGCGGGGGTTCGCCTACAGGCGAAGTGCTAGGCGAGTACGGCATAACGCATATTTTCACAGATGCACAACATTGGCCACTTATGCCGTGGAAACTATCCCCAGAGGCGCATTTGAGGGGAATCTATCGTCAGGATCGGGTATGGGTGTTTGAGGTGGGGTGGTAAGGTTGTTGGGTTACGGGAAATAGCGGGGGCAATCACATCTAAGAAGGGCAGTGGCCCTCATATCTAGGGATTTGGTGCGGCCCCGCGCCACACATATGGACGGCCCCCAATACTGCCCGCTATTTTCCGATGAGCCAGCACTTCGGCGCTCAATGCAAAAATTGTCAATCTTTGCGATAGGGGCGTTGCTTCTGGTATCATTGGCACTGCCGTTCCTGCGAACGGTGAAAAATACTATCCGATTGACCACTGTGGACAGCCGTGAGACAGCAAGGATATGGCTTGATCGCAATTTGCCAGATGGCGCGCGGATTGCCATTGAGTCTTACGCTCCATACGTAGATCCACAACGGTTCTCGGTGCAGGGGTTTGCAGGATGATTGATCACACATCGGACTGGTACATTGCTAACGGTTTCGAGATTTTGTTTTCAGCCAAGGTATGTTTGGACGTTTTTACCTGGAAGCAGATAGATACTCTAACGAGATCTCTCAATACGAAGATTTGTTTCGTGCCCTCAACACAGTCAAGACGTTCACGGATGGCGGATATGAGGTTCGGATTTACTGCGTTAACGAGCGATAAGCAAAGCCCATGATGGTGGCTTCAGCCAACGTGGGCCCCTTTTAGCAATCCCGGAGCCTCTCCCAAAGCCATACGGGGAAAAGGCCAAGGGGAAGGGACCGCCCCAGTACTATGCTATACTGGGAGTCGATGGGATCGAGTACCTGATGATGAACAACGGTAGCCTGGGTACCGGGAATGCGGCACCAACATGAACCGGCAACTGGAGGAGGGGAGGATAGACGACCCGGAGACGTTGGCCTTGTTACGGGCGCGGGAGACAACGCGCGTGTACGGCAGGTACGGGTCAATTACAGGGGACCAGGCGTACTGGATCCCGAAGGGTTGCTGCGTACGGCCCACTCACTAGCGGTTGATGTATTGTCGGGTCAACAGGAAGTAGTGGGGACAATCATACTTAGGGAGGACAGTGGTCCCTGTCCTCGGGGATTTGATGCGGCCGCGCCGTCACATCTGGACGGCGCTGAATACTACCCGCTTCGAGAACTTCAGTATTTCCCGAAGAGCCATAGTGTCAAGACAAGGTGTGGGCATTTGGAGTAGTGATGATCCTTTTTATTACTCGCAAGTATCCTCCCTCAGTGGGAGGGATGCAGAATCTCAGCCACCGACTGACCACGGAGGTTAGTAAGCAAACCGAGGCTCATGTCATCAGTTGGGGCGGATCGCAGCGGTGGCTACCACTCTTCATCGTCCGGGCCTTCATCCAGGCCTTGACTGTGCTCATAAGAGGCAACGTCACACTGGTCCACATCGGCGACCCGGTTCTCTCTCCACTTGGTGTTATGCTACGTGTGCTCGGACGAGTACCGGTAGTGGTCAATGCCCACGGGCTCGATGTCACCTACCCCCACCCCTTCTATCAGGTTGTAATCCCTGCTTGCCTGCGTCGCCTAGATCGAGTGATCTGTATCAGCAACTACACCAAGGAGGAGTGCATTCATCGTGGCGTGTCTGCGGAGCACTGTGTGGTCATACCGCTGGGGGTTGACGTTGAAAATTACACAGCTGCCTTACCTGACAACGAGAGCCAAACCTGGGCCGCCTCCTGGGGGGTGAGTCTGCTGAATCGACACGTGCTGCTGACTGTGGGGCGGCTGGTGCCGCGTAAGGGGATAGCCCCCTTTGTATCAAGGGCATTGCCCCTGTTGTTGGCCCGGCGGCAGGATTGGGTTTACCTGATCGTAGGAGACGGGCCGGAGCGTACCGCTATTGAGGCTGCTGTTGAGTCTCAGGGACTATCCAGGTATGTGAGTCTGCTGGGCCATCTCGGCGACGACGCACTGCGGGCTGCTTATGCCCTAGCTGATCTATTTGTGATGCCCAACGTGCCTACACCCAGCGATCCCGAAGGCTTCGGGTTAGTGACGCTAGAGGCGCAGGCGGCAGGCGTGCCGATTGTGGCTGCTGACCTGGAGGGAATTAGCGAAGCGGTCAGTGACGAAGAAGATGGTACTCTGGTAAAGCCAGGCGAGTGGTCGGAGTTTGTAAAGGCTATCAGTGCCTGGCTTGACTGTGAGGAGACGACCGCAGATCGGGAACAACGCCGTCAAAGAACAAAGGCCCAGTTTGCCTGGTCGCGGATTGCAGCACAGTATTTGGAAGTGTTCCGAGGAGTGGAAGAGGAACATTGCATACGAAGGAGAATGAAGTTTGCGGGTCGCGATTGACGCCTTGGGATTGCCCCCTTTCGGTGGGGCAAAGGCTTCTGCGCTCGGCTGGTTGGCCGCGCTGGGCCGCTATGATCGGGGGAACCACTATCTCGTGTTCTTATCTTGCCCGGAGGAGGCTCTTTTGCCTTTCCCCAACATCGAGCAGCGGGTGATACCAATGCACAATCGCCTCGCAGTGCGCATCTGGGCTCAGATTCAGCTCCCACGCCTGCTGGCCCGCGAGAAGGCCGATCTTCTTCACAGCGTGAAGAATCTGAGCGTATTCGGTGCTCCCTGTCCGACAATCATTACCATCAATGATCTCTCCCATGTGATTTTGCGTGACCTGTACCCTTGGATTGACGGTCTTTACTGGCGGATGATACAACCCCAGATTTTGCGGCGTGCTGCACGGATCATCGCTATCTCAGAGAATACGAAACACGACCTGGTGCGTTTCTATGGCTTGGAAGCGAACAAGATCGTCACCATCTATCCTTCTTGCGATGATCGCTTTCGTCAACCTTGTGAATCTGAAGAAATGGAGCGGGTGCGAGCCAAATATGATCTGCCCGAATCGTTGCTTCTCTACGTTGGTGGTCTGGGGGTGCACAAGAACGTGATTGCCCTGGTGCAGGCTTTCGCCCGGGTCGCTGGCGAGATGCCGCATGGGTTGGTGCTGGTTGGTGGAGCACATCATACTACCAGCGATCGAGACCTGGCGCAGATGGTGACTGCTTTGGGGGTGGCAGATCGGGTGTGGATGCTGGGTTCGGTACCAGCGCAAGATTTACCTCCCCTCTATCATCTGGCTGATCTTTTCCTTCTCGCGTCGCTCAACGAGGGCTTTGGCCTGGTGCTGCTGGAGGCGATGGCCTGTGGTACTCCAGTGCTGGTCGCCCGCAGTGGCAGCGTGCTGGAGGTAGTGGGCGATGCGGGGTGGCTACTGGATGACCCTTTGGATGTCGAAGGTTTTGCCACGGCCATTGTAACGTTGTTGGCCAACCACGACATGCTCGCCGAAATGAGCACACGCGGACTGGAGCGTAGTCGGATTTTCACGTGGGAGCAGGCTGCAGAGCGCACCTTGGCGCTTCATCGGGAGGTGGCTGATGAGCAGGTGTGACTCTCAGCAGGCCGAGCCTCGTCCTGTTGATGCGTCACTGTACGATACGGCCTATTTTCTTAGTGAGTGCGAGGGCTATGAGGAGTTTGCCGCTTCTGGCGGACAGATCCTATCCAACCGACTGGCGACAGCGTTGGCCTATGCCGATGTGCAGCCTGGCATACGTGTGCTGGACGTGGGGTGTGGCCGTGGCGAAGGCCTAATTTGGCTGATGCGGCAGGGAGCCGATGCATGGGGGCTGGACTACGCGACTGACGCACTGCATTTGGCCAGGACCGCGATCCAATCCGCCGACCTGGAAGCAGGACGCCGTTATCGTTTGCTCGCCGCCAATGCTTGTTATCTGCCGTTCCCGTCGGGATCGTTCGATCGTGTGCTGATGCTGGACATCGTCGAGCACCTGCATCCCTGGGAGTTGGAGCAAGCGCTCGGGGAGGTGCAGCGAGTGCTGAAGCGAGGTGGGAAACTCGTCGTGCATACCGCGCCCAATCTCTGGTATTACCAGTTTGGGTATCCCCTCCTCCGCCTTTTTGAGCGGCTGCGTGGTGTACGGCTGCCCACAGACCCCCGCCAGCAGTTCCGCTACCATCAGTACGTTCACGTCAATGAGCAAAGCCCCCGGTCGCTGGTACAAGCACTGCGGCAAGCGGGCTTTCGGCCTCGCGTCTGGCTGGAGGACACACAGCAGCGCTGGGCGAACCGCGATCGCTTGACCTATGTATTGGGTTGGTTAGTCACGCATTGTTATCCCTTCAAATGGGTTTTCTGCGGTGACGTCTTGGGTGAGGCGTACAAAGTCTAGGCACTGGTGGAAACGACAAAACCGAGTTGGATTGAAGAGGGCGTCGGCACGATAGGCCGCTGGCTACGCAGACACTCGCGGAGTGTCTCGGCCATACTGATGGTGGGCATCTTTGGCCTTCTGGTCTGGCAACTCGTCCTCGGCTGGCACAATCTGCCTCCTGGATTCTTCTCGAACGTGAGGCATCCTCTGCTGCTGGCCTCTCTGGCTGCACTTATCCCAGCCTTGTTGCTTGTCAGTCTGCGTTGGGGGCTGACCCTGCGAGCGATGAAGGTGCCGATAGGGTGGTGGACGTCCATCCGGATCTGGTTTCTGTCGCAGGCCGGCCGCTACGTGCCCGGCGGGGTGTGGAGTTATGTAGGCCGTTTTTATCTAGGCCAGTCCGAAATGGCGCAAGAGGCCATTGTCGCCAGTATGGTCCTCGAGACGGGATTGCGAGTGGTCAGCGAGGTGCTTGTCTTCCTGCTCTCTCTTCCCTTCTGGACCGATACAGGTTTCCTTAGTATGAAGATCGTGTTCCTGCTAATCGGTGGGGTTGGCCTGAGTCTGCTTCTGTTGCATCCAGCCCTGTTAGAGCGGCTCAGTGGAATGGCTCTGCTACAACGGGTAGGCCTGAGCCCTGTGGATCTCTCGGGACTGCGATACCGCAATGTGCTGGTCTTGCTAGCCTACTACATCCTGACAGTCATCGTGGTGGGCGGGTCGTTCTACCTGTTAGTAGTGGCGCTGTATCCCGTGCCAGTGCGTCTGCTCCCGGCGCTGACCGGCAGCCTGGCTGCCTCAGTGGTCCTTGGCTTCCTAGTACCCCTGGCGCCCAATGGCTGGGGTGTACGTGAGGGAATGCTGGCCTTTCTGTTGAGTCAGATGATGCCTTCCTCAGTGGCTATCGTGATCTCGGCAGCGGCGCGAATCTGGTTGGGTCTGGGTGAGGCAACCTGGATTCTAGCGATGGTTTGCCTGCGAAAAGCCTCGAAACCCGGATAACCCCAAGGGATTATTGACAGGAAGGTGGGGTCGAGTATCATGGAAATCAGTAAGGCCCAAATCGGGTCAATGTATTGCCAAATTTAGGAAGAAAGGGGAAATGAACATGAAGAAAAAGATCGCACTGAGTATAACTCTACTTCTGGCTCTGGCTCTCGTGGCTTCACCTGCTATGAGCCAGGGCGGGGGCACCATGAGCACCGCTTTCGCTGTGCAGAACCTGGGCAATGATACGGCACACGTGCAAGTGGATTTCTACGACACGGGTGGCACTAAGACGAATACGCTCTCCCAGGATATCGAAGTCGGCGCGAACTACAACTTTGACCAGCGCTATGCCTCTGGTGATCCGGGGGCAACTACCTTCCAAGGCTCGGCCATCGTCAGTTCAGATCAGCTGGTTGGCGCTGCGGCCAATATGATGCGTACCGGCGGCACGGTTCCTAGCTACGAGAGCTACAACTCTCTTGACTCCTCCGGGATCGGCCAGGAAGTCCTCCTGCCTCAGGTGCTCAAGAATGTTGCCAGCGGTGGTGTCACCTGGAACACCACTATCGTGGTCCAGAACACGGACATCACCAATCCTGCCAATGTCAAATTGGTCTTCAATCCCGACCCTAACATCAACCCGGTGGTAGGCGGGACACTGACCACACCTTATACCCACACTGTAAACATCGCTAAAGGGGGGACTGCCTATATTGACCAGTCCACCACGCCGACCGATGCCCAAATCGGCAGCATCTTCTTTGGCTCCGTGCGTGTGATTTCCGACCGTGATGTGGCTCCAGTGGTCTACTCTGACGGCGGCGGACAGATGCTGCTGGCCTACCCGAGCTACGCGTCCGGCACCACCGACTACATCGCCCTGCCTTCTATCTACAAAGAGGTTGTCTCCCTGGGCGATAGTTACAGCACTGCCATTCTGATTGTCAACTTTGGCAATACTGATGCTACAGTCGAGATTGAATATCTACCAGCATCGTCTGCTTACACCGTCAGCGGTAAGGATACGGTCACGGTGCCTGCCAAGGCTGCGTTGAATGTGGACCAGCGCTACGACGCGTCCAGCATCACCAGTGCCACCTTCATGGGTGGGGCAGTGATCAAGTCCACCAATAGCCAGCCGATTGCGGCGATGGTCAACCTGCGCGGCGGTAGCCGCTACGGTATGACCTACGGTGGCATTATGGGCGGCGGCACGACTGCCTACCTCCCGATTTCCTACAAGACGATCTCCTCGGCTGGCTACTCCTGGAGTTCGACGATCATCGTCTACAACTTCGACAGGGCCGCTGGGGATGCTACTGTCAACTTCACCTTCTATCCCACCGCCGGAGGTAGCATTGCCGACAGCACCGACTACACGGTGTCGGACATTACCCAGTTCGACTTGCGCTTCACAACCGATATCGCGAGCGAGGCTTCCTTCATCGGCGCGGTCAAGGTGACGTCGGGGGGTGCCACTCCGCGTGACATCGGCGTGATGGTGCAGACCCGTGGTGCAGGCGGCTCGGGCGATGCCTTGATGGCTTTCCTGGGCCTGATGCCGTAGGGCTTTTGCTTGCTGCTGTTGCTCATTAGCTTTCAGAAACGAGACCATCGTGCACGTCACGGTGGTCTTGTTCTGATACTTGCCATGGGAGGTCCTTAGTATGTTTCTCTCACGACATATGTTAAGTGATAGGATGGGTCTTGTAATGGGGCTGTTGGTTTTTTGTGCTGTGCTTCTCCCCGCATGTGGAAATATCGCGACGGCTACTATCTCTCCTCCTGTCACCCCTGCCGTCTTCGTCTCGCCGATAGAGGGCGAGAGACTTTTGCACTCCACTCTAGATGCTCACCGCTTCGTCACTGCTGCGGAGTCTTTTCCTCTGGCCTATGAGACGGCTAAGGCGTGGCGACAGGATGCGGAATGGTACGGCATGACACCTTTCACGTCAATGGAGCGTGCTTTCGTTATCCCACTGGACAACGATAACCCCAGCTGGTTCTTTCGCTTCGGCGTCCTAGGAGGTGAGACGGAGTACATCGTAGAGGTACTGAACGGCGAGGTGGTCGGAACTAACGAAACGAAGATACCAAGCTATATTGAGCCTCCCCTAGAGGAACTGGAGCTTTTGAGAGGTGAATGGGCCGTGATGGATAGCATTGCGGTTTTGGAAAGGTATCTCAAGGAGGAAGACAGTTTGTTAGCCAAGTCCCCCTATATGTTGGTTGACTATCGCCTGGCAAAGCCGAAGGGACAGTCTCATCCCATCTGGACTCTGTACAACGCACAGGATCTGACTAAGCCCATTTTCACTTTGGATGCCATCACCGGTGAGCCCCTTCCCATAGAATGATGGCGGAGACAGACGCTCTGAGCCATAGGGTGCCGCTCAGCGATCTTTTCTCACCTCATCAGGCAGTAAAGCAGGACAGCCACTTGCTATCCTGCCTTCGATTTCCCCTCGCAGCGGTCCAGGGTTGTCCGTTCCTACGGCCCCACCGTGATCAGCTCCTTGAGCCCCTCGAAGGTCGCCGGGCCGATGCCCGGGACGTTCTGAATGTTCTCAATGGTCTCAAATGGGCCGTTGGCCTCGCGATACTCCAGGATGCGTTGCGCCGTCACCGGGCCGACGCGCGGGAGCGTCTCCAGTTCCGCTGCTGTGGCTGTGTTGATGTTGACCAGCACCCCCGCAGATCCCCCTCCATCCGACGCGCCACCCGAAACCGGCGGCGGTGGATTCGTCTCTCCCTGATGCGGCACGTAAACCTGCTGTTGGTCCTGGAGTTCCAAAGCCAGGTTAATGCGGTCCAGATCGGCGTCGGAGGCTGGGCCACCGGCGACGTCCACCGCGTCCTGGACGATGCTGTCTGGGGGCAACTCGTAGACGTCAGGATGGTGCACCGCCCCGCTGACGTGGACCCGGATGGGGGCCAGGGTGGGAGTGGGGAGTGACGTTGGGGTTGGGAGGGGGGTGGAGACGACGATGGGCATGCTGGGCTGAGGGCGTGGGATAAAATAGCCGACCACTCCCCCGACGATGAGGCTGAGCACCGAGCAGAGGATGATGTAACCTCGGTACTGCCCTGTTCCCTGATCCGTCGTCTCTCCCATCTGAACTTCATTATTGCAACACTGGAGAAACCTGGTTTTTTCCGAAAAACCGGGTTTCTTAAACCGCACAGGTCACGCTGTCCGTAACACCTCCAGCAACAACTGCACGCTGTTCCGCACGTCTCCCTCGTCCACCATCTCCGAAGGAGAGTGGATGTAGCGGCAAGGGATGGAGAGACATCCCGAGGGCACCCCGGCGCGCACCAGTTGCATCGCTGCCGCGTCGGTGGTGCCTCGCTCCAGCACCTCCAGTTGGTAGGGGATGTTCGCCTCCTTCGCCCGCTGCACCAGCAGGTCCCTCACCGCCGGGTGGGCGATCATCCCCCGATCCTGCACTTTCACCGCCGGCCCCTTGCCCAACGCCACCGCCATCGGCGCACATTCCGGTGTGTCACCGGTTCTCGTCACGTCCACGGCGATGGCAAGGTCGGGCTCAATGCCGTAGGCGGATGTACGCGCCCCGCGCAATCCAACCTCCTCCTGCACGCTGAAGACGAAATAGACGTCGTGCGGTGTGCGCTCCAGCCGGCGCAGCGTCTCGATCAGCACCGCACAGCCAATGCGGTCGTCCAGCGCCTTGGCGATCAGCCGCGTGCCCTGCGCGACGAAGGGCCGCACGAACGTGGCTGCATCGCCCACGTGGACGGGACATTCGTCACGGCTCGTGGCCCCCGTGTCAATGTACAGTTGCTCGAATTTGGGGGCCTTGCTGGTGTCATCTCGCTTCTCCTCGATGCCGATGACGCCCACCGTCCCGTCGGCGAAGGCCACACGCGCACCCACGCAGGTGAGCGGGTTCACCCCACCGATGCGCGTGAAGCGGGCAAACCCCTTCTCATCCACGTAAGTCACCATCACGCCGATCTCGTCCATGTGGGCGGCCAGAACGATGCGCTTGCCCTCATCGCCGCCTTGCTTGTGGACGATCAGGCTCCCCAGCGGGTCCACCCGAAGTTCGTCGGCTAAGGGCTCGACCTCAGCGCGGATGACGGCTCGAATCTGCTCCTCGGCTCCTGAAGGGCCGTAGGTTTCCACCAATTTGCGTATCAGTTCTCTCATCAGTCCCTCCCCCTTTCCAAGGTGCGCCGTGTGAGGCGCGAAAGGGATTCGCGCATCAGCCGCACCGTGTTATTGAAATCGTCCAAACTTAGCAAGGCCACCGGGCTGTGGATATAGCGGCAGGGCACCGCTACTGTCACCGAGGGCACCCCCTCGCGGGTCAGGTGAATGGCCCCTGCGTCGGTGCCGCCGATGCCCGGCTGCTTGATCTGGTGTGGGATGCCGAGTTCCTTGGCCGTGCCGGTCAGCAGCCGCACCAAGCGTCGGTCGGCGATGAAGGAGCGGTCCATCACCGTGATCGCCGGCCCCTTGCCCAGTTCCGTCGTGGGGCTGACGTCCTTGTCCTTGGGTATATCGTCGGCGATGGTGCCTTCCAGCGCAAAGGCGCAGTCGGGCTCAATACCGTAGGCTGCCACCCGCGCTCCGCGCAGCCCGACCTCCTCTTGTACGGTGAAGGCCGCGTGGAGGTCGAAGCGAAAGCGTTCACCGCGCAGAAGTTCCACCAGCACCGCGCATCCGGCCCGGTCGTCGAATGCCTTGCCGCTGACGGTGGGCCCCAGTTCGCGGAACTCCGTGGCGAAGGTGGCGTATGTGCCCAGCGGGGCCAGTTTCTTGGCCTCGTCCTTACTCTTGGTCCCAATGTCCACGACCAGGTCTTCGAGTTTGGGAACCTTCTCGCCCTCCTCCTTTTTGAGCAGATGGATCGGCTTAACGCCGATGACGCCGGGGATGCGTTCGGGGCCGACCTGGAGGAGAGTGCCGGGCAACAGCCGGGGGTCAATGCCGCCGACGGCTCTTATCCACAGGAAGCCGTCGTTGTCGTATCCCACGACCATCAGGCCGACCTCGTCCATGTGGGCGTCCAGCATCACGCGCATACGCTGCTGCCCCGTCCCACGCTTGAAAGCCAGGACGCTGCCCATTGTGTCTACCTTGACCTCGTCCACGTACTCCCGCACCGCGTCTAGCACGACGGCGCGCACATCGTCTTCCTTCCCTGAAACGCCAAACGCTTCCGAAAGTTCTCTCAGTATCATAAGCCTCCTTGCTCCGGTTTCTTAGCAGCACAACAACGGATGGAGAAAACAACAGATAGGCATCGAACAAGCCGACATCTTCCACTCATAGCACCCGCTGCCCCTACTTACCTCAACTCGCTTGCTACTTCCGTTTCTTTCTCAGTCCGTTGTAGTCCCCCATGCCAGTTTTTCCAGAAAATCCACTTCCAGCCCCGCGATGAACGCCGCCAGCAGCCGTCCGGCCCGCTCGACGTCCTGCGCGGCCAGCGTCTCCACCGGCTGGTGCATGTAGCGGATGGGGACGGAGACGAGAGCCGTGGGCACCCCTTCGCGGGTGACCTGGATGGCCCAGGCGTCGGTACCGCTACGGCCCGGGATGGGATCAATTTGATATGGAATCTCGTGGGCCTCGGCTACTTCCTTCAGACGCGCCACGAGCCCCGGGTGGAAGTTGGGGCCGATCCCGATGGCCGGGCCATCGCCCAGGGGGAAACCGTCCACCTCCGGGACGCCTGGATGTTTGCCGAAGGTCACGTCCAGCGCCACGGCCAGGTCTGGTGCGACGCCGTAGGCGGAGGCGATGGCCCCCTTCAGCCCCGTCTCCTCCTGCACTGTCGCTATGGCGAAGACGTCCCAGGCATGACGCACGCCGGCCAGTTGCTCCAGTGCGAGCGTCACGGCGGCCACGCAGGCCCGATCGTCCATCGCTTTGCCTGCCACGCGGCGGTTCTTCAATTCCACCATCTCACGCCGGATAGAGATCAGGTCGCCGACTGCGACCAGCCGCTCGGCCTCTTCCGCTGGCAGTCCCACGTCTACGAAGAGTTTATCCCAGGGCACGGTTTTCTTGCGTTCTTCCTCTGGCAAGACGTGGGGCGGGCGAGTAGCGACGATGCCGGGCAGGTCACGTCGCCCGTGGACGACCACTTCGAGTCCCAATAATACTCGCCGGTCCGTTCCCCCGACCCGGGTGATGCGCAGGAAGCCCTTCTCGACGCCGGTCACCATCAGCCCAATTTCGTCCATGTGGGCCGCCAGCATCAACCTGGGGCGAGGCTCAGAGCCTGTGCCCCGCTTGAGGGCAATCAGGCTACCCAGTTTACCCTCACGCATCTCGTCCACGAAGGGTTGCCAGGTCTGGCGCAACAATTCGCGTACTGGTTCCTCGTGACCGGAAAGGCCATCGGCTTCCGAAAGTTGTTTTAGCAGGGGAATAACTTCCATGCAAGACTCCTTTGTGGTTGTAATAGATGGTCGCTCATGACTCCGGCGTCGCGGTGATGCTCACCGTGGGTGTGAGCGTAGGCGTCGTCGTGACTGTGAGGGTCACGGTCGGTGTCGCTGTTGGGATGAGTGTCTCGGTCGGCGTCTCCGTCGGGATAGGTGTTTCGGTCGGCGCCTCCGTCGGCGTGGCAGTGCTGGTGGGCGTCGGGGTGAACGTGGATGTCGCCGTAGGTGTGATTGTTGACGTGGCGGTAGGAGTCGGGGTGTCCGTGGGTGTCGGCGTGGCGGTAGGTGTTGGGCTGAGCGTGGGCGTATGCGTGGGCGGGAACCACTGGGTGGGGATTGGCAGCAGCGTCTCCGTCGGCCCCACTGTCTCCAGGGCGGGTGTGGCCGAAGGTGATTCGGTAAGCGTTGCGGTCGGTGTAGGCGTCGGCACCCGGGCTTCTGGCTTCAACACCAGCATCGAGATGCCGATGCAATAGCACGGCAGTGTCAAGAGGATGATGCTGGCCAGCACCCAATGAATAGGACGCCACTCACTTGTATCGCGCATGGGATAACTCCGTCTCGGGAAGCCGCGATATGATAACACCATTGAGAGTGTTTGTCAAAACAGCAACCTGTTTGAACTGGAGCGGGGGATCAGGCTATAGAATTCCCCTTTGAGCGGTCGGGCAGGTGGCGCTTCGGCTGGAGGTGGAAGCGCCTCTTATCTGCCGCATCTCCGACTTGCATTTCCCAGGAAAACAGGTACAATCCACGCCGACTGGCAGGGTGTTGTTAAATACGATGAACTACACAGAGGCTATCGCCTATCTCCACAGCCTGACCGACTACGAAAAGATGCGCATCGAGCGTTACGCGCCCGATACATTCAACCTTTCGCGGGTCGAGCGACTGCTGGCGGCTGTGGGCAACCCACACACCCACTTCCCAGCGATGCATATCGCTGGCACCAAGGGCAAGGGCTCCACAGCGGCAATGAGCGAGGCCTGCCTGCGGGTAGCCGGTTATCGTACTGGCCTCTACACCTCGCCCCACCTCCATACCTTCCGCGAGCGGATTCGGGTCGCTGGACATAAGATTGCGCGGGAAGAGGTCGTCGCGCTGGTGGAAGAGACCCGCCCGCTGATCGAGCGTGCGCCCGGAGTGACTACCTTCGAGGTCGTCACTGTCATCGGCTTCCTGTACTTCGCCCGTTCTGAGGTGGACGTTGCCGTCGTCGAGGTGGGTCTGGGCGGCAGACTCGACGCCACTAACGTCTTGATGCCTGAGGTATCGGTCATTACTTCACTCAGCCTGGACCATACTTACCTGCTGGGTAATACCCTGGCCGAGATTGCACGCGAGAAAGCAGGCATCATCAAGCCGGGTATCCCAGTTGTGAGCGCGCCGCAGCGGGCCGCGGCGATCAAGGTGCTCGAAGCCATCAGCCGAGAGCGCGGAGCGCCGCTCATCGAGGTCCGGCGTGACTGGGATTACAACCCTGGTCCCGCCGACCTGGAGGGTCAGGTTTTCACCGCTCGGCGCATCACCGATGGGGGCTCGGAACTGGACGGCGAGTACTGGATGCCCCTGTTGGGCCGCCATCAACTGGAGAACGGCACCAGTGCCCTCGCTGCGCTGGACATCCTGCGCCAGCGGGGCTTCCGCATCCCTGTCGAGGCCGTGCACCAGGGGCTACACAATGTCCACTGGCCAGGGCGATTGGAGATTCTCAGCCGCGAGCCGTTGGTAGTCGTAGACTGTGCTCATAATCCCTATTCGGCGCAGGTACTGCGCAAGGCGCTGGAAGAATGGTTCCCCGACCGGCGTTGGGTGCTGATCTTCGGCGCCTCGGCCGATAAAGATATCGCCGGGATGCTGAGGGCACTCCTGCCGATCAGCGAGTATACCATAGTCACCCGCTCCGATCACCCCCGGGCCGAGTCGCCGATTGAGTTGGCCGATGTTGTCGCTTCGGTGGGAGGTGGGGCGGAGGTCAGTGTGAACGTGAGAAAATCAATCCGGCGAGGGCTTGCGGTGATGGACCCGGGTGATGGTCTGCTGGTGACCGGTTCTATCTTCCTCGTCGCCGACGCCCGTGAGGAGTGGGCGCGTTACACCGGAGCCCCGCTGCCGGACAATGACGAGGAACTGGGAACCTGATGTGGGAAGAGGGTATAATGTGGGATAGAGTGTTTCAGGATTGGCAATCACAAATGGGGTGGCTCCAGGGAACGCCATTTCCCTTGAGCGACTTGGATTTTGAGGATCTTGAGGATGAAGGGCCTTTGTGCGAATCTCCGGGCGGGGTTATCGAAGCGCCACTTCTGCCGCTGCGCGACATGGTGATGTTTCCTCGCATGGTCACGCCGCTCTTCGTCGGGCGCGACCGCTCGATAGAGGCCATTGAAGTAGCGACCGAACAAGGCGAGCATCTCATCACTGTTGCTCAGCGAGATGCAGACGTGATGGAGCCAGGCCCCGAGGACCTCTTTACCTTCGGCACTGGAGTGGACATCGGCCGCATGTTGCGCATGCCTGACGGCACCGTCAGCATGCTGAGTCAGGGACTCCAGCGGGTGCAAATCGTCGAATATGTCTGCCTGGAGCCCTACATCCGCGTGCGCGCCCTGCCCATCTACGAAGTGACCAAGAAAACCCCGCTCACTGAGGCGCTGATGCGGGCGGTGCTGGCGCTTTTTGAGAAGGTCGTGCAGTTGAACCGTATCTTACCCGAAGACGTCTATGTCTTCGCTATGAACATAGATGAGCCAGGCTGGCTGGCCGACCTGATGGCCCAGGCGCTGGACCTGGAAGTGACTGAGCGGCAGGAGGTACTGGAGACCCTTGATCCCGCGACGCGGCTGCAGCGTGTCAGTGTCCTGCTGGCCAAGGAGCTGGATGTGCTCGAACTGGAGGATCACATCCACGCGCAGGTGCAGCAGGGGTTGGATAGGGCCCAGCGCGAGTACTTCCTGCGTGAGCAGATGAAGGTTATCCAAAGTGAGCTGGGCGAGACTGACGCCTACACCCAGGAAGTCAACGAACTGCGCGATAGAATTGCCGAGATGGAGATGCCCGACGGTGTGCGCGCCCGGACCAACAAGGAACTCGACCGGCTGGCATCTACGCCGCCGATGTCGCCCGAGACTGGTATGATCCGCACCTATCTCGACTGGCTGATCGAGTTGCCGTGGTCGGAAACTACCGAGGACAATCTGGACGTTAAGCACGTAGAGGAAGTGCTGGAATCGCGTCACTACGGACTGCCCAAGGCCAAGGAGCGTGTCCTGGAATACATCGCGGTGCGGCGTCTGGCAGCCGACAAGATGCATAGCCCGATTCTCTGCTTCGTGGGGCCGCCCGGCACCGGCAAGACCTCCTTGGGGCAATCAATCGCTGAGGCATTGAGGCGCAAGTTCGTGCGCGTGAGCCTGGGCGGCGTGCGGGACGAGGCGGAGATTCGAGGCCACCGCCGTACCTACATCGGCTCGCTGCCCGGTCGCATCATTCAGACTATGCGGCGGGCCGGCACGATCAACCCCCTGTTCATGCTCGACGAGGTGGACAAGATAGGGCTGGACTTTCGCGGTGACCCGTCTGCAGCCCTGCTCGAGGTGCTGGATCGCGAGCAGAATCACGCCTTCTCCGATCACTATCTCGAGGTGCCCTACGACCTTTCAAAGGTTTTGTTTATCACCACGGCCAATATTCTCGATCCCATTCCACCGGCTTTGCGAGATCGCATGGAGGTGATCGAGTTCCCCGGCTACATTGACGAGGAGAAGTTGGAGATTGCGCGCCGTTTTCTGATCCCGCGCCAACTGGAAGAGCACGGGCTAACAGATACCCCCATCACCTTCACTGACGGTGCGCTGCAGGCCCTCATTCGCGAATACACCTACGAGGCCGGTGTGCGCAACCTCGAGCGCGAGATTGCTAGCATCTGTCGCAAGATCGCCCGCCGCCTGGCCGAGGGGGGCTCGCCTTCACATCGTATCACGGCTCGATCGCTCGCCCGTTACCTCGGCCCGCCACAGTTTATCCATGGCCTGGCGGAGGAGCAGGATGGGGTCGGCATCGCCACCGGCGTAGCGTGGACTGAGGGGGGGGGCGATCTGGTGCCCGTGGAGGTGGTGCTGATGCCCGGCAAAGGCAACTTGCTGCTGACCGGTCAGTTGGGCGAGGTGATGCAGGAATCGGCACAGGCGGCGTTAAGTTACACCCGCTCCCGCAGCAAGGATTTCGACATCAAACCTGACGTTTTCGAAAAAACCGACATCCATATCCACCTGCCGGAGGGGGCAATCCCCAAGGATGGCCCATCGGCCGGCATCACCATCGCCACAGCGCTCATCTCCGCCTTCACTGGTCGCCCCGTGCGCCACGACGTGGGTATGACGGGCGAGATCACGCTGCGTGGTCGCGTGTTGCCTGTCGGCGGCCTCAAGGAGAAGATGATGGCAGCCTACCGGGCTGCCCTCAAGGTAGTCATCATCCCAAAGCGTAACAAGAAAGACCTCGTTGAAATCCCCCGACGTGTGCAGCGCGGCATGAACATCATCCTGGCTGAGCGGATGGATGAGGTACTCGCGGCAGCGCTGCTGCCGCCCCCATCCCCGCCGCGCCGGCGCCGATCTTAAGCCCCCCGCACCACGCCGCTTCACGTGGCGCTGTCCTTGTTTTGACCTCGCTCCTCCCACCCTGTTCAAGTGAAAGTCCCGCTTCCTCTCGGTTGCGGGACTGCCAGCGCCCCCGGCGCGATTCGAACGCGCAGCCTGCGGATTCGAAGTCCGACGCTCTGTCCAATTGAGCTACGGGGGCGATCTGTGCATAATGAAAGCCGGATCGCAGTCCGGCCGTCTGGGGTGAGTGATGGGATTCGAACCCACAATTTCCTGGGCCACAACCAGGTGCCTTAACCATTAGGCCACACCCACCAGGTATATCTATTTTACCACAAAGCACGCGAAGGAGCAAACGATGCCGCTCGTGCCGTCATCTCTTTTCCGCCGCGACCAGCATCACCTCGGTGCGCCCAACTCGCTCCCATACAGTGCTTGGTGCGTCCCCATGCATTCCATTGACCCAATGACGCCACCCAGGCCACCAGGTCGTAGGTGCAGGCGAACTCATTGTAGAGCAGGCGGAAGAAGAGCCGCAGAAAGGCCCACCACAGGCGGCGCATTGTTCCTCTCAAACGAACACCCTCGCCGCGCTGCCACGGCGAGGGTGTCTATCTGCGCGATCTGCGCCAGAACCGATCTCGTCAATCTACAAGCGTGGGCGGCATGACGACGGCATCGGCCTCAGCCGTTGGCTGTATTCCCTCCTGCCCCGGCTTGACCCAGGCCGCCAACTCTATTGTCAGCCTTTCGAAGAAACTATCGGGTGGCAGGTTTCCCGCCCCGTACTCTGTTTCGACAATGCGCGCCCGCACACGCAGCATCTTCGTCTCCAGGATCACGTCCTTCTCCACCCCGGCCAGCACTGGCTCCCCCTTGGGCGCCAACTTGGTGCGCAGCGCCTCATCGTGGAAGGCGTAATCCGACATCAGCACTTTGGTCACGGTGCGAATGTCGTTCTTATCGAACAGCCAGACCTCGAAAGCAGTGACTTTGTTGGGGGCACCTACGCCGATGGTCTCCGAGATGCCCACGCCGCACTCGCCCATGAATTCACCGCTCTCCAACTCAACGCTAAACGAGGGATCATAGTGATCATCCCCCAGCGTATAGGTCGTGACAAACTGAGCCAGCGGTGCTCCCTCGACCCCCCAGGAGACTTGTTCAGAGGGAGGGAGTCCTTCGGCTATCCCTATACCTCGCCCGGCCTCCTCCGACACGGCCCGTGACCTGCGCGAACGATTGACGAGGAGGAATGCCCCTCCCACGAATGCCACCACCAATAAGCCAACCCCGCAAACCATCGCCACCGGACGAAGCCTCTCCCAGAGACTCACCGTCGGCGCGGCGGATGGGGTCTCCTCCAGGGCATGCGCCAGGGCCCGCAGGCGGGTTGCCTCCTCTCCGCCCTGCTCCTGGGCCAGGCGCTCCAGCGTCTCAGCAAGTTGGCCCTCCTTCCAATATTCCGCACCCAATTTACTGCGCACCTCTTCCAGGTCGCCGGTCGTCGCGTAGCGCTCGGCAACCCAGAGGACGTAGTCGCTCTGGAAATCGGAGCGCAAATTACCAGGCGTGGAATTGGTCCACTCAACCGGCCACCACCACCAGCCGATGGCCAGCCCCAGAAGCAGCCCTAGCACTGCCCCACCAATCAGTGCCACCAGGGTATTGCGTTGCTGAACGAACTGCTGGATTGTATCCATGATCTGCCTCCTCTCCTACTGACAAAGACCGTGAGATGTAGTGTACCTAATAGTATACCACAAGCGCCGCTGGTGCACAATACTTTACCATAAAGTGGCGACTAGGGCAAATCCGAGGCAGCGGCTCGCGGGTGCGCCCGCACGTAAACCTCCCGCGCTCGGCTCTGGCTGACGTGAGTATAGATTTGAGTCGTGACGAGATTGGCGTGACCCAATAACTCCTGCACCACGCGCAGGTCAGCGCCACCGTCCAGGAGATGAGTAGCGAAGGAGTGGCGCAGGATGTGGGGAGAGACGGGCGTGTGGATACCTGCCTGCTTGCCGGCCTTGCTCAATATCAGCGCCACCCCTCGCGCCGTCAGTCGCCCGCCCCTGTGGTTGAGCCACAGCGCGCTGGTCGGTGGCCGACCCAGCAACTCGGGCCGCCCCGCTCTCAGGTACGCCCGCACCGCATGCACCGCCGGTCGTCCCAGCAGGCCGATGCGCTCCTTGTTCCCCTTGCCCACCACGCGTACCTGGGCCTGCACCAGGTCTACGTCCGCTACGTCCAGGCCCACCAATTCGCTGACCCGCAGGCCCGCAGCGTACAACACTTCGATGATGGCCCGGTTGCGCAGGCCCAGCGGGGTGGACGTATCGGGCGCTGCCAACAGCGCCTCCACCTCGGCGACTGTCAGGTATTGGGGTAGCCGCTTGGGGACGCGAGGGGCGCTGACCATGCGGAAGGGGTTGCGCTCCAGTACCTCCTCCCGCACCAGGAAGTCGCCGAAGGAGCGCAGTTCTGCCACGCGCCGCGCAATGCTGGCCTTGACGTAGCCAGCGGCGTCCAGTTCCGCCAGGTAGTTCCGCAGCAGCGAGCGATCCACCTGTTCCGGCGAACTCACTCCCTGTGCCCCGCAGTAGTCCAGGAACTGGCCGATGTCGTTGCCATAGTTCTTGACCGTGTAGGATGAGGCACTTCGTGCCATCTGCAGATAGGTCAGAAACTGCTCCAGCAACCTGTCCATATCCATTTTCCGTAGGGGCGCGGTTACAGTGCTCCTAAGCAAGCCTGGGATTCAGTCACGCTTCTGATGGCTCGACCTGCGTCTGAGGCAGGCTGGCGATCTCGAACTTCTCCTCACAGGCGATGCACTTGGCCCAGCCCTTGCGCCCCTCGGTGAGCAATCCGCCGCACGCAGGGCATGGCTGCGGCAGTGGCCGCTTCCAGACCCAGAACTTGCAGTCCGGATAGTTGATGCAGCCATAACCGACCCGCCCCTTGCGGGTTCGCTTTTCTACCAAGTCGCCCCCGCACTGGGGACAGGCCACACCCACCTTCTCCAGCCATGGCTCGGTGTAGCGACACTCAGGGAACCCCTTGCAGCCGATGAACTTCCCATACCGCCCCCAGCGGATGATGAGGGGCTGACCGCACTCGGGGCAATCCCGTCCGATCTCCTGCGGCTCCAGATCTACCTTCTCGATCTTCCGGTCGGCTTCGTCTAGCCGCTGTTTGAAGGGGATGTAGAATTCCCGCACCACTGGCACCCATTCCCGCTGACCGGCAGCGATCTCGTCCAGGTGCTCCTCCATCTGCGCGGTGAAGCCGTAATTCAGCACCTCTGTGAAGTGCTCCACCAGAAGATCGTTGACCAGGAAGCCGGTCTCGGTGGGCGCCAACCGCCTGCCGTCCCGCTGGACGTATCCACGCTGCTGGATGGTCGCCAGGATAGGGGCGTAGGTGGAGGGCCGGCCGATGCCGTACTTCTCCAACGCCCGTACCAGCGTGGCCTCCGTGTAGCGCGGCGGAGGCTGGGTGAAGTGCTGTTGAGGGATCAGGCGCACCAGGTCCAGGACCTCGTCCACCGTCAGCGGTGGAATCTGCTGGGACGGCTCCTCTTTGGCAGCGTCCTCGTCCTTAGCCTCCTCGTAGACCACCAGGAAGCCGGGGAAACGGAGGATGGAGCCGGAAGCGCAGAACAGGTAGGGCCTCTCTCCGCCTTCAGGACCGGCCAGCACTTCCACGGTGATGGTGTCGTAGACCGCCTGTTCCATCTGGCTGGCGACGAACCGCTGCCAGATCAGCCGGTAGAGCCGGTATTGGTCGCGGGTCAGGTATTCCTTGATAGTCTCCGGCTCGCGAAAGACGGAGGTGGGGCGGATGGCCTCGTGAGCCTCCTGCGCCCCCTTGGCCCGCGTCTTGTAGACGGGGGGTTTGGGTGGGAGGAACTTCTCCCCGTACCGCTGGGCGATGTAGTTCCGTGCCTCCGCCTGGGCCTGCTTAGCCACGTTGGTGGAGTCTGTGCGCATATAGGTGATCAGGCCCACCAGGTCATTGCCGTCCAGAGCGATCCCCTCGTAGAGTTGCTGGGCGATGCGCATGGTGCGGCGGGGGGTGAAGCGCAGGCGACGGGAGGTCTCCTGCTGCATCGTGCTGGTGGTGAAAGGCGGGGAAGGGCGCCGTCTCCGCTGCCCTCTCTTGACCGAGGCGACCACATAGGTGGACTGTTCCAATTTGTCCACCACTGTCTGCGTAGCGGCCTCGTCCTTAAGGTCTACTTTCTCTCCGCGGATGCGATGGAGTTTGGCGACGAAACTACGCGGCGGGCGACGATCCTCCTGCTTTGCCAGTTCTGCTTCGATGGACCAGTACTCCTGAGGGATGAAGTTCTCGATCTCCCGTTCCCGTTCCACCACCAAGCGGACCGCCACCGACTGCACCCGACCGGCGCTGAGCCGCCCCCGTACTTTGCGCCACAGGAGAGGGCTAAGGCTGTAGCCCACCAGCCGGTCCAGGATACGCCGGGCCTGTTGGGCATTCACCAGATTCATGTTGATCTTGCTGGAGTGAGCGAAGGCCTTCTCGATAGCCTCCCGGGTGATCTCATGGAAGACCACTCGCCTGGCCTGGGAAGGTGTGATCTTCGCCGCTTCCATCAGGTGCCAGGCAATGGCTTCCCCTTCCCGGTCGGGGTCGGTAGCCAGGTAGACCTCGACGGCCTTCTTGACCTCTTTCTGTAATTCCTTCACCACCTGTCTTTTCTCGTTGGGCACCCGGTAGCGAGGTGCGAAGTCATTCTCCACGTCCACCGACATGGAGGAGCGGAGCAGGTCGCGCACGTGCCCCACCGAAGCCCGTACCGTGTACTTCTTTCCCAGGAAACGGCCCACTGTGCGCGCCTTGGCCGGCGACTCGACGATCACCAGCCGACCATCCCGCTTGGGCGAGGGTGGGGGATCCATCCCCTCGTGGGCCGGGGTGCGGCCCATCTTGAACATTTTCGTTCCACACACCGGACATATCCCTTGCGTGGCCGGTGTCCCCTTGCCGGTGAACACTGGCTGCGGATCCTTTATCTCGCGTTTGGTTTTGCACTTCATACAATAGGCTTGCATACTGGTCTCAGTCTTCCTTTGCTGATCCTTCACGCAGCGCCACGTAGGCCGACTTGGGCACAGCGTATTCTGCCCGATGCTCTGCCCTCCGCTTCTCTACTCCCTCGGAGCAGGTCATCCGCCGTAAAGTCGTAGTCGGCCACCACCTGGGGGTCGAAGTTGGCCAGGGTTACAGCCATTCACTGCGCCCATCCTCCTCCAGCCGCCTCACAATTGCTCTCACTTCCTGCTCCCGCCCTCTGGGGCAGACCAGCAGCGCGTCCTCCGTATCCACGATCACCATCCCCTCCAGGCCGATGGTAGCGATGAGCCGTTTCCCGCCGAAGATCAGCGTGTCCCGCGTATCAATCCCCACGTGCGGGCCGGCGATGGTGTTCCCTTCCTCGTTGGCCGGCAGCAATTCCGAGAGACTGCCCCAACTGCCCACGTCCGACCAGCCGATGTCCACCGGGATGACCGCCACGCGCTGGGCTCCCTCCATCACCCCGTAGTCAATCGTCTGTTTGGCGACCTGGGGCCAGATACGTCTCAGCGTCGCCTCGTATCCAGCGGTCCCCAGCGTCGCCTCCACCTCCGCCAGTTGCACGTAGAACTCCGGCATCTGGCGCTGGAACTCCTCCAGGATGCGGTCCACGCGCCAGACGAACATACCACTGTTCCACGAGTACTCCCCGCTCTCCACCATGTGCAGCGCCGTCTCCAAACTTGGCTTCTCGGTGAACCGCTCGACGCGGAAGACCGAAAAGCCTCCCATCGTGCCCAGGCTCTCTCCCTGCTTGATGTAACCGAAGCCGGTTGAGGGGGACGAAGGCGTGATGCCCAATGTGACCAGGTGGCCCTCTTCGGCGACTTGCGCCGCTGCTGCCAGCACCTGGCGGAAGCGCGCTGTGTCGGTGATGAAGTGATCGGCGGTGAGCACCGCCATAATTGACTCTGGGGCCTGCCGACGAAGGTGGATCGCCCCCAGCCCGATGCAGGGGGCGGTACCACGGCCCTCCGGCTCGACGATGAAGTTATCCGGCGGCAGTTCTGGCGCTTGCCTTGCCAGCGGTGCTACGTGTTCAGCGCCCGTGACGACGAAAATCTGCTCCGGCTGGAAAAGGGGCGCGAGCCGGTCCACCGTGTGTTCGAACATCGTGTGCTCCCCGACCAACCTGAGCGACGGCTTGGGACGATCGCGGCGGCTAAGGGGCCACAGCCGTGTCCCGGTCCCTCCGGCCATAATCAATGCGTAGTACATTCTGCCCCCCTAGTCCACTGACCAGCAACGAGCAACGAGTATCCAGCATCCAGTTCCTAATCCACCACGTACTCCACGCCCGGCTCGCGGGCCACGACGTACTTCATCCCGCCCACCTGGCGCACCATGCCCTTCAACTCCATCAGCGCCAGCGTGCTGGTCACCTGCGCGATCGGTAGTTCCACCTGCTGCCGAAGTTCATCCACGTGGGTGGGCTCCGCCGAAAGGTGGGCCAACAGCGCCGCTTCCGTCTCGTCGGCCGGGAGCACCTGGCGCGCCTCCATCTGCTCGGCCACCATGGTCAGATTCAGTTCCTCCAGGATGTCCTCCGGGCCGAGCACTAACTTGGCCCCCTCCTGGATAAGCGCGTTTGTGCCGGCACTGCCGTGCATCATGATACTGCCCGGCACGGCGAAGACGTCCCGTCCCTGCTCGGCGGCGTAGTCGGCGGTGATCAGCGCTCCACTCCTCTTCCCTGCTTCGGTGACGAGCACGCCCAGGCCGAGCCCGCTGATGATGCGGTTGCGGGGTGGGAAGTTACCCCCTTCCGGCGGCGTACCCAGTGGGTAGTTGCTTATCACTGCCCCCTGCGCGATGATTTCAGTGGCCAGTTTACGGTGCTCCGGCGGGTAGACCCGGTCAATGCCGCAGCCCAGCACGGCAATGGTGCGTCCCCCCGCCTTCAACGCCGCCCGATGTGCCTCAGCATCAATCCCCCGCGCCAGGCCGCTGACGATGGTGATGCCACTGCGCGCCAGTGTTGTGGTCAAACGGCGGGTCACCTCCCGTCCGTAGGCCGAGGCCCGCCGTGTGCCGACGACCGCAACCGCCCAGGCATCCTCCTCCGTCAACGTACCCTTGACGTAGAGCACAGGTGGTGGGGCGGGGATTTCGCGGAGGAGACGGGGATAGCCGGGGCTTTCCCACGTGAGCACTTGTGCACCAGTGGCTGCGATCTGCTCCAACTCCCGGTCCAGATCGACCCCAGATCGGACCGCCAGCAGATTCTCCAGCGAGCGATGGTCCAGGCCGGCTTGGTGCAGTTCCCCGGCCGGGGCGTGCCAGGCCCGTTCCGCGCCCCCGAAGTAGTCAAGCAGCGCCCGCAGCCGCGTTGGGCCGATGCCGCGCACGATGTTGAACCCAACCCAATAACGCAGGTCGTTCATCTCTAGCCCTCCACCAACATGCCCGGCAGCAAGTGCACCACCATCCGCCTCGATTCCAGGTCGAGTTCAAGTACCACGTCATCCACGGCTGGCAGGAGCACCTCACCTAACGGTCCACGCACGACGTAGACGTCGTTGGCTCCGGTCTCCAGCACTTCGACCACCTGGCCCAACCACTCGCCGCTCTCCGTCTCCACCCTCACGCCGGTGAGTTGAAAGTGGTAATACTCCTCTTCCTCAAGCGGCACGGCTTCCTCGAGCGGTATCTGCACCAGTTGGCCGCGCAGTTCCTCGGCCGCGTTCCGGTCGTCGCAGCCAGCCAATTTTAGCAGCAGCACTCCTTTATGACGGCGCAACTTCTCTACCGGGTAGCGCCGCACTGCCTCAGGGGAATCTGGACAGGCGAGGTAAAAGTAGGCATGCAGCCTCAGCCGTTCGGGGTAGTCGGTGAGAATTTCGACGCGCAGTTCACCCCGTACGCCGTGCGGCCGCGAGATCCGCCCGACCGCTAAATAGCAGGGCTCAGGCATACGTGCTCCTCCTGAGCCCCCTTCGCCCCCGTCATCACGTTGTGTGACAGCCCCCATTGGCGCTTAGACGATTTCCAGGGTGACCCGCTTCCCCTGCTTGGCAGCGAGCACCCGGACGAGCGTGCGCATAGCGTTCGCGGTACGCCCACCCCGGCCGATCACGCGGCCCATGTCCTCTGGGCCGACCCGCAGTTCCAGGATCACCGAGGTCTCGCCCTCAATCTCGGAAACGTGCACTTGAGACGGGTCGTCCACCAGCGACTTGGCGATAAACTCGACCAATTCTTTCATCGAAGCCATTGTTGCTCCTCCCTTCTTGAGGTAGTTGAGGCAGATGCCACGAACGGTACAGAGGCGCAGTGGAGGAGCAAAGTTCCACTGCGATGAGGAGTGGGCTATTCTTCCGTCTCTCCCTCCTCGTCCTTATGTCCGGCTTCAGCCGTCTCTGTTTCGGGCTCTGGAGCCGGTTCTTCCGCTACAGGCATCGCCGGCCCCCGGAGCGTCTTGGGGCTGACCTCCGGCGCGGCCCGAGCCGCTTCCTCCGCCTCGGCCAGCAGCGCTTCCAGAGGGTCGCCCTGCTTAAGCCGCCCGAATCGGGCCAGTGTGCCCTGCTTCTTCAGCAACCGGGCCACCGGTTCGGTGGGTTGTGCCCCGACGCTCAGCCAGTGCAGTGCCCGGTCTTCTTTGATCGTCACCGTTTCCGGTTCGGTGCGCGGGTTGTAGAAGCCGACACTCTCGATGAAACGACCATCGCGAGGTGCCCGCGAATCGGCCACCACCACCCGGTAACTGGGTTGCTTCTTGGCGCCTACGCGGCGCAATCGAATCTTGACCATAGTCCTCCTGACGTTGTGTGTGAAGAATTGGAAACCTGCAACCTACCCAAACATCCCCATCAATCCCTGCGTGCCTTTCTTTCCTTTCCCCAGTTGCTTCATCACGCGCTGCATCTGCCGGAACTGCTTCAACAGCGCGTTCACCTCCTGCACCATCGTGCCGCTGCCGCGAGCGATGCGCTTCTTGCGGCTGCCGTTGAGGATGCGGGGGTTGCGCCGTTCCTCTGGCGTCATCGAAAGGATAATCGCCTCAATGCGCTTGAGTTGCTGATCGGTGACCTCGGGCGAGACATCTTGGACCAACCGGCCCATCCCGGGCACCATGTCGAGAATCTGGCTCAGCGGCCCCATCTTCTTGATCTGCCGCAATTGCTCCAGGAAATCCTCCAGATCGAAATTGGCCTCGCGCAACTTGCGCTCCAACCGCTCGGCCTGTTCTTCGTCGAAGGCGGCCTCCGCCCGCTCAATGAGTGTCAGTACGTCCCCTATCCCCAGAATGCGGGAAGCCAGCCGGTCAGGATGGAAAACCTCCAGCGCGTCGGGCTTCTCACCCGTGCCCAGGAATTTGATCGGCACGCCAGTGACGGCCCGCATACTGATGGCCGCACCTCCTCGGGCATCGCCGTCTACCTTGGTCAGTATCAGCCCGGTCAGCCCAATGCGTTGATGAAAGCCGGCCGCAATATTCACCGCCTCCTGCCCCGTCATCGAGTCAGCCACCAGGAGCGTCTCGACCGGCCCTACCGTCCGCTTGACAGCCTCCAACTCGGCCATCATCCCCTGGTCAATCTGGAGACGCCCAGCAGTGTCCAAAACGACCACGTCGTAGCCTCGCCGGCGCGCTTCGCGGACGCCGTTGGCGCAGATCTTGGGCGGCGGGACATGCTGCCCCTCACTGTGAACCGGCAGGTCCAGTTGGCGACCCAACACCTCCAGTTGCATGACGGCGGCCGGGCGATAGGTGTCGCCAGCGACCATCAGGGGCAGGTGACCGCTATGCTTGAGATACCGGGCTAGTTTAGCCACTGTCGTCGTCTTGCCCGAACCCTGCAGACCGACCAACATGATGACGTGGGGGGCAGCACCTTTTAGTTCCAGCCGCCCCGGTTCGCCCAGTGTCCTAATCAGTTCCTCGTGTACGATCTTGATCACCTGCTGGGCCGGACTGAGACTTTTGGTGACTTCGGCGCCGATGGCCCGCTCGCGCACGCGGCCGATGAAGTCTTTGACCACTTTGTAATGTACGTCGGCTTCCAGCAGGGCCAGGCGAATCTCGCGTAGCACTTCGTCTACGTCGGCCTCGCGCAGGATACCGCGCTTGCCCAACCGTCGGAAGACGGCCTGGAGTTTGTCGGTTAGATTCTCAAACATGGTATTGCGGGGCACACTGGAAACCCACGAAATGGGCGGAGCATGCCGCGCCAATGCCCCTTACAAGGGCGTGATGTGTGATGCGTAAAACGTGATCTTGCTTCACGTTTACGTTTCACGTTTTACGTCAGATGTGGCGGTAGTGCTTTCTCCCAGTTTTCACGTGCGTTCGGTACACTCCGACTGACAGCCAATCAGATACGTGGGGCGATTGTAATGTAAAAGCACTGTTTCGTCAAGTTCTCTGGCGTCTGACCACCACCCGTGCGTCCACCGCTGCCACGCCTCGCTCAAATACGAGCAGCGGGTTGACGTCAACCTCCACGACTTCGGGACATTCGACCAGGAGGCGCGACAGCGCCAGCAGTGACTCGACGGCCGCTCCCACGTCCGCCGGTGGCTCTCCGCGTACGCCCCGCAGCAGGCGGCTTCCCTGTACCTCGGAGACCATCCCCTCGGCCTCCTCGCGGGTCAGCGGGGCCAGGCGAAAGGCGACGTCCTCGAACACTTCCACGTAGACCCCGCCCAGCCCGAACATCACCACCGGCCCGAAACTCGGATCATGCTTGCCGCCCAGAATCACCTCACGTCCCCCAGAGAGCATCCGCTGCACCAACACTCCTTGCACTCGCGCACCTGGTGCGTGCTCTTCCACCCGTGCCAGCAGTGCAGCGAACTCCGTCTGCAGCGTCTTGGAGTTCCCGATCCCCAACGCCACCCCGCCCACGTCCGACTTGTGTGAGACGTCGGCCGAGAGCACCTTCAGCGCCACCGGGTACGCAAGCGTGCCTGCGGCCACCAGGGCCCCCTCGACGTTTTCCACCACGGCCCACTCAGCCGTGTGGATGCCGAATGCCGCGCACAGCCCCAACGCCGCGTCGGTCGTCAGCACCCCGTCACGGGTCAGCATCCCATCCACCTCGTGTGGACGCTGGGCTGGCTCGGGCGGCAACGGAAGCAGCCGCGCTGGGCGGGTGTACCGGTCGCGGGAGGCAGCCAGCGCTCGCACCGCCCCCTCAATTGTGGCAAAGGTTGGAAGTTCCATCTCCTGCTCCAGTGCCATCACTTCGCTCTCCTGGGCGAAGGGGCAGAAAGCAATCGGCTTGCCCGTCTGCCGGACCAGTCGCTCGACGCGGCGGGCTAGTCGGCGCGAACTCTCCGCCTCCGGGCCGGTGCTGTACGTATGCACCAACAGCAGCGCGTCAGGGTTCAACGTGCGCAGGCATTCGTCGGCAATCTTTCCGTAGAGGTCAAAATTAAATATGACGCCCACGTCAATAGGGTTGGTCGGCGCAATGACGTCGGCGCGGAAAAGATCCCGCACCCTGGTTAGAAAGTCGTCCGGAATGGGCAGCAGGTGAAAGCCGTGAGCGTCGGCCACGTCGGCGGCCACGACTGCGTGCCCCCCAGAACGGGAGATGATGACGAGGTCGTTGCCTCGCACCGGCGGCAGCGCGAATCCCTGCGCCAGCGTTACCGCGTCCTGAAAACTCCCAGCGTGGGTGATGCCCGCCTGTCGCAGCGCCGCGCTGACAATGCGGTCGTCGTTGGCCAGCGCCGCCGTGTGCGAAAAGGCGATACGGGCGCTCGTCTGGCCTGTGTTGGCCTTCTGCACGATGACCGGCTTGGGCGACGAAGCGGCCAGTTCAATCAGCCGCCGGCCTTCCTCGATGCTCTCCAGGTAGAGGCAGATTATCCCGGTGCCGGGATCCGCCATCAGGTAAGTCAGGTAATCCGTCTCATCCAGGTCGGCTTTGTTGCCCATACTGACGACTTTGTTGACCCCCAGCCTGGCCTCGCTGAGCAGGTGCAGGCAAGTAACCGAGACGCCGCCGCTCTGCGCCAGCACCGAGACCGGACCCAGTTTGACTGCCTGCCGGTCGAGGGTGGTGAAGGGCAGGCACAGCCCGTTTTCCACGTTGACTGCACTGATGCAGTTCGGGCCCACGAAATGGATGGACCAGTGGCGCGCTACTTTGCAGAGATGTTCTTCCAACCTGCGCCCGGCCTCCGAGAATTCACTGAAGCCGCCCGACTCGATCACCGCCCGGCGGATGCCTTTCCTTCCACAGGCGTCCAGCAGGCCCGGCACCGTCGCCGCTGGCGTCAGGATGACGGCCAGGTCCACTCCATCGGGCAGCGCTTCCACCGACGTGAGAATGGGGATGCCATGCACCTCGCCACTCCGCAGCCCGACGGCGTAAACGTCGCCGCTGTAGCCAAACCTCAACATATTGCGGATGATGTTGGCTGCCAGATTGTCGGGCCGCTCCGAAACACCGATGACCACAACGCTATCGGGATAGAAGATTTTGTTCACTGCTTTGCCTCCCGCTACGATTGGCCCGATTGTAACAGAGAGTGAGTAAAATGCCAACCCCGACTACGAAAGCCACGTTTTTGTGGTACAATAATAGTACTATGGACATCGCCTACCATCCCGAACTCATCCGCCCGACCGCCTACGTCGCGCCGAATGCGACCATCATCGGCGAGGTGCACGTCGCCGCCGAGGCGAGCGTCTGGTTCGGCTGTGTGCTGCGGGGCGACAACGCACCCATCACCGTGGGGGCTCGCACCAACGTTCAGGACCTCACCGTCATCCATACGGACGTGGAATGGCCTTGCACGCTGGGTGAGGGCGTGACCGTCGGTCACCGGGCTGTGCTACACAGCGCGACCATCGAAGATGGCGCGTTGGTCGGCATCGGGGCCATCGTGCTGAACGGCGCGGTCGTGGGCCAGGAGGCGCTGGTTGGGGCTGGCGCATTGGTGCTCGAGGGGATGATCATTCCACCCCGACACCTGGCGCTGGGTGTACCGGCGCGGGTGGTGCGGGAACTAACGGATGAGGAGATGGAACGCTCGCGCACCTTTGCTGCGCACTACGTCGCACGAGCGCGGGCGTTCCTGGTTGCCAGCAAGGGAGGATAGTTATGTCGGTCACCGATTTACTGCAACGCAGCGAGTTGTTTTCCGGGCTCGCACCTGAGCAGATTGAGCAAATTGCCGCCTTGGGCCGGGAGGTTGTCTATAACGCTGGCGCCGTCGTCATCCGCGAAGGCGATCCCTCCGACGAGATGTACGTCATCAGCAGCGGCATGGTCGAGGTGCTGGTCTCCAGGGGCACGATCCCCGATGTGCCAGGGCCACCCCAACTGACCCCCATCGTCCGCTTGGGTCAGGGGCAGTTATGCGGCGAGATGGCGCTGGTGGATCGCGGGGCCCGCTCGGCGACGGTGCGCTGCGTGGAGGACGGCACTGTGCTCCACGTCATCCCCCGCCAGGCTTTCTGGGCTCTCTGCGACGGCGACCATCACATCGGCTACGTCGTGATGCGCAACATCGCCTCCGACCTATCGTTCAAACTGCGCCATCGTAACCTGCAGGCGAGACTGGCGGGAGGCGCGTCGTGATCTACAAAGTGAGTTATGTCGTCGTAGGTAAACCGCACCCAGGTGCGATCGTCAACCTGGACGCCCCGCCGCGTGTCGGCGACCGGGTGCAACTGAGCGGCGAATTGTTCGAGGTCACTGAAGTCATTGACCTGATCCCGCCGCGTGGGGAGTTCGCCTATCTCCACGTCACCTGCCGGCCGGTGCAGGAGACGACGTAGGATACGCTGGCAGGCACGACTGGGCTATCTCCATTTCTCTTTCCTCCGGGTCGCCCGCAGATACCGGCGTCACCTCCGTGCCTGGTTTGCTATCCAAAACGCCGGTGTGACATTCCGCCCCCGATTCAGATGACTCCTGACACCTTGACGGAAACAGGCATTAGTGGTAGAATATATGCACTTTTCTGCATATAGTGACGAGATGAAGCGAGATTGCTATCATCAGGCCGCCAGGCTGTTTCGCCTGCTCTCCCATCCGGCTCGGCTGCGCATCCTGGGCGAACTGCGGCGAGACGAGGCCTGCGTTTGCCACCTGCAGGCGGTGCTGGGGCGACCCCAGGCATACGTCTCCCAACAGTTGCGGGTGCTTCGGGAGGCTGGGGTGGTTACTGACCACAAGGACGGGCTCAATGTCTACTACCGGCTGGCCGACCGGCGGGTGGAGCGGCTGCTGGAGGAGATCCTGGGGCCGGCGGGGGAGCGCACCGTTCCGCCGGCGTGTCCGTGCCCCCGCTGCCGGGGCGATGGGGATTCCATCCTGATGGGAGATCAGAGCGGATGACGCAATCAAAGGATCCGGCGGGCCGGTCGGTGCAGTGCACTTGCGTGAGAGACGGCCTGGCGGCACTGCCGCCGGAACTGCGGCCGCGCCCGCGGAAGAAGAGCAGCCTGCGGAAAGTGACCTGTCCGGGCTGTGGGCTCGTGTACTGGACCAACCGGTCCACTGACTTGTGCATGGAATGTGAGAAGGGCGGCGTGAAAGCGCCCCCGACAACCTAATTTGCGGAGGTATAGATGCTGAACGTCGAAGTTCTGGGTGCTGGCTGCAAGAAGTGTAACCAGGTCGAGCAGCAGGCTGTGGCGGCGCTGGAGGCGCTGGCGGAGGAGGATCCCTCCCTGGAGGCGACCATCCAGCACGTGACCGATTACGGCGAGATTATGAAGTATCCCATCATGTTCACCCCCGCTCTGGTGGTCAACGGGCAGGTGGTCTGCGCCGGCCGTATCCCTATGGTGGATGAAGTGACCGGTTGGCTGCGGGAGGCGCTGGACGGGGCAGGGGAGGAAAGATGATAGAAAATGTCCTGGCTCTCGTCTGGCAACTTTTGGCATCCGGCTGGCTGGCGCTCCTCGACTACCTGGCAGCACACGTGCTCTTGTGCCTGCTTCCGGCCTTTTTCATCGCCGGTGCGTTGAGCAGCCTCATTCCCAAAGAGACGGTCACCCGCTACCTGGGCCCCCGCGCCAGCAAGTGGATCTCCTACCCGGCTTCGGCGGTGGGCGGCTTCGTACTGGCGGTCTGCTCCTGCACCATCCTGCCGCTCTTTGCCGGCATCTGGAAGCGCGGGGCAGGGCTGGGGCCGGCTATCACCTTCCTTTTCGTCGGGCCGGCCGTCAACATCCTGGCCATCGCCTACACCGGCGCGGCCATCGGCATGGACATTGCCCTGGCCCGCATCCTGCTCAGCGTCCTCTTCGGCATCGGCATCGGATTGATTATGGCCTGGCTGTTCGGGGATAAGACGGGGGTGGAGGCGGACGCGGGCCTGTTCAGCCAGCAAGCGCGGGTCCGGCCCACCATCTGGGTTCTCTTCGGTCTGCTGGTCGGTATCCTGGTCGTCGGCACGCTCCAGGTGGACCTGCTGACCTGCACCTGGTTCTCCGTCATCCTGCCGATAGAGATCCCGGCGGGGCTGCTGGCGTGGCTAGAGGGGGTGCACCTGAATCTGCAGGGGGCGCTCCTCATCCTGATGCTGCTGGTCATCGCGTCGGCGGCCTGGGCCGGGCTGGACCGGGTGATGAAGGGGTTCAACGGCTGGACCTGGGCGGCGCTGGGGCTGGCGGTGGTGACGCTGCTGATCGCCGCGCCGAAGGTGGACATCTCCAGCAGTCTGGTGGTGGGCGTCACCGGCCGCTTCCTGGGCGAGGTGGTGCTGGTGGGGACGGTGGTGGCCGTGGCGGCGCGGGGCCTTGAGCGGCACGAATTGGCCCTCTGGCTGTGGGAAACTTGGAAGTTCGTCAAGCAGATCTTCCCGCTCCTGGTAGTGGGCGTCTTCGGGGCCGGGATGGTCAAGGTGATCATCCCCGAGGTATGGATCCAGACCCTGGCCGGCCGCAACACGGTGTGGGCCAACCTGGTCGGCGTACTGTTCGGCGTGTTTATGTACTTCCCCACGCTGGTGGAGGTGCCCATCGCCCGCATGTTCCTGGACCTGGGGATGCACCGGGGGCCACTCCTGGCCTACCTGATGGCGGACCCGGAGTTGAGCCTGCAGTCCATCCTGGTGACGAGCAAGATCCTGGGACCGAGGCGCACCTGGGCCTATGTGGGGTTGGTGACGATCTTTAGCACGCTGGCGGGGTACCTGTTTGGGCTGGCGCTGGCGGTGTTGTAGGAGGTATCCCTTTGCCCAGAGTGACCCTCGATGCCGAGGGACGGTTGACGCTCCCGCCTCACCTCCGCCGCCGCTACGGACTGGAGGCCGGCGGCGAATTGTTGTTGGAGGAGACGGATACTGGCCTGGTGCTTCATCCCCTCCATCCCGACGTGCGCAAGGTCTATCTGGAGGTCACCACGCGCTGCAACCTGCACTGCCGCACCTGCGTGCGCAACGTCTGGGCCGAGCCGCTGGAGGATATGAGCGACGCCACCTTCGATCGCCTTGTGACCCAACTGCGGGATCTGCCGCTTCTGCGCGCGGTGGTCTTCGGCGGCTATGGAGAGCCTTTCGCCCACCCCCGTATCCTGGACTACCTGGAGGCGGTCAAGCGCCTGGGGCTCAGGGTGACCGTCAGCACCAACGGCACGCTGCTGGACGAGGCGCGGGCCGAACCGCTGGTGCGCCTGGGGGTGGACGTCGTCACCGTCTCCCTGGACGGCGCCAACCCGGATACCTACGCCGACGTCCGCCGTGGGGCTGACCTGCGGGCCGTGCTGAGCAATATCGAGACCCTCAACCAGGCCAAAGCGAGATTGGGAGCCGTGTTTCCGCGCCTGGGGATCGAGTTCGTGGCGCTAAAGCGGAACGTGGCGGAATTGCCCGATCTGCTGCAACTGGCGGGGCGGTTGGGGGCCAATCGGGCCATCGTCGCCCATGTCCTGCCCCACACGCCGGAGATGGCCGCCGACGCGCTCTACAGCCGGGACGGTGTGGAATCGTTACCCGTACCCATTGGCTGGCCTGTCCTCAGCGGCGACTGGCTGCTCTGGGGCGTGATGGAACTGCCCCGCATGAACTGGGGGGCTGAGCGAAGTTGCCGCTTCATCAAGAGCGACGCGCTGGTGGTGGGCTGGGACGGGGGCGTGAGTCCCTGCTATGCCCTCTCCCACTTCTACCCCTACTATATCTTTGGCCGCCGCAAGGAGGTCACCCGCTACACTCTGGGCAACGTCAACGAGAGCACGCTGGCGGAGCTCTGGACTTCCGATGAGTACGTCCGCTTCCGCGCTCAGGTGCGCCGCTTCAACTTTCCCTCCTGCGTGGATTGCGACCTGCGCGATACCTGCGACATTACCGAGGCGAACGAGGGCTGCTGGGGCTGGTGTCCCTCCTGCGCCGACTGCCTGTGGGCGCAGGACATCGTGCGCTGTCCGTGAAGGAGCAGGATATGAAGAAGGGCTTGATGGTCACTGTCCGACGAGGAATTGCTGGATCTGTGCCGCGTCATCATGGATCGGGACGAGGCAGGGGCGCTGGAGTTCCTCGACCGGCACCTGCGAAAAAAGGTCAACCAGGCGCTGGAGGGAGGCTGAAAGGTGATGATCGAGGTACCCGGGGCGGGCATCAGGGAGGCCGGCGGCAACCTGTTCGGCCAGCGGTGAGCAGAGGGAGAGGAGGATGGCGCGTGAGCGGCGCGTTATCCCAGACACAACTTTCAGGAGGGCTGTTCGCCGGGGTAGATTAGCGAAGCTAGGGTATGAGGACAGGTGTCCTAAACGAAACTCATGCTTAACATGGGTCTAGTGAACGTCATCGCCTCCTTCTTCGGAGGAATGCCATTTTGTGCCACGGGGCCGGGGGCCTGGCAGGCCAGTACTACTTCGGAGCCCGTACAGGCGGCGCAAGCATCTTGGAGGGACTCATTGAAGTCTTCATAAGGCTTTTCTTGAGCAAGTCTATAGCCAACATAATGGCCGCCTTCCCCATGCCGCTGGTGGGCGGGAAGATGCTTCTGGTGGGGATCGAACTGGGCAAGGCGGTGGTGAGACTGCGGGGATGGAAGCTGTATCTGGCGCTCTTCACTGCTGCCTTATCAATCGTCACCAACATGGCCGTGGGGTTCGCGGCGGGATTGGCTGCGGCCTAGCTGGTGCGGGTGCTGAAGCATCGGCACCTGCTGTCCTGCACCTGCTGCACGCCAGAAGAGACGGTGCGAGGCGATTGAACACGCCGCCGGGGGAGTGAGACATCCTGACATAGTGACCAGGCGACGTCTGGACGATATGAAAAAAAACGCACTGCTGCTGACGCTGCTGTTGCTGATCTGGCTGAGCCTCCTGCCTCCTGCCGCCCAGTCCGACGAGCCGGTGGTGCGGGCCGTGCTGTTCTGGTCGGAGACCTGCCCCCACTGCCACGTGGTCCTGGATCAGACCCTGCCCCCGCTGCAAGAGCAGTACGGCGCTCAACTGGAAGTGCTTATCATTGAGGTCTCCCCGGAGCGCTACGAACTGTGGCTGGGGGCAATGGAGGCGTTCCAGGTTCCGCCCGAGCGGCGAGGGGTGCCTATGCTGTTCATCGGCGACACCGTGCTGGTCGGCTCATACGATATCCCGGAGAGGCTGCCTGGGCTGATCGAGCAACACCTGACCGCCGGTGGGGTGGATTACCCGGCTATCCCTGGCCTGCTGGCCGATCTGACGTCCATACCCACGCCCCCCGCCGGCCCCCCCCTCCGGCCCACGCCGACCATCAAGGCCTGTCACATCTGCGACGAGGAGGAGTTTCCGCCCAGCACATCCACGCCGCAGCCGGTAGTTCACGTGTATTTCTTCTACGACCGGCTGTGCGGGGAGTGCCTGGTGGTGCAGGAAGAGGTGCTGCCGCCCCTGCAGGAGAAATATGGCTCGCAACTGGTCATTGAGCAGCGGGACGTGGAGGGCTCGGCCAGCGACTACAACCTGCTGCGGGCGCTGGAGCGGCGGTATGGGGTGGTGTACGGGGATATGCCGGCCGTGTTCGTCGGCCAGGACGCTCTTAACGGGGAGGAGGCGGTGCGGGAGAGGCTGCCGGGGCTGATCGAAAAGTACCTGGCCCGGGGTGGCGCGGCCTTGCCCGAGGTGGATTTGTCTCCCACGCCGTCGCCAACCCCTACGGCCGTGGGGGAAGCATCTCCTATCCATCTGGCCTACTTCTATCAGCCCGGCTGCCGGGAGTGCGACCGGGTGCAATTGGATCTGAACTATCTGCAACATCGCTACCCGCAACTCGTCGTCCAGGTTTTCGACGTCGAGGCCGAGGCGGCCTTGGCTGAGTGGTTGGGGCAGAGAGCCGGAGTGCCGGAAGAGAAGCGTTTGACCGCCCCGGCCGTGTTCGTCGGCGACGAGGCGCTGGTAGGCGAGGAGTTGCATACCCGCAGCCTGGAGGTCCTGCTTGCCCGTCACGCCGAAACCGGTGCCGAGCCGGTGTGTGAGGGGTGGGAGGCGGCGCAAGGCGAGGCGACCGCCGGCATCGTCGAACGCTTCCGCTCCTTCGGCCTGCTGACGGTACTGGCGGCCGGGCTGGTGGATGGGCTGAACCCATGCGCCTTCGCCACCATCGTCTTTTTCATCTCGTACCTGGCCTTTATGGGCCGTCGGGGGCGGGAGGTGCTGGCCGTGGGGACGGCTTTCGCCATGGGGGTATTTTTGACCTATCTGGGCGTCGGTGTAGGGCTGCTCAAATTTCTGGCGTCGTTGCCCTTCCTGGGCACGGCGGGCCGCTGGGTGTACGGGCTGACGGCGGCCCTGTGTCTGCTCCTGGCCGCCAGCAGCCTGCACGACTGGTGGCAGGCCCGCCAGGGCAAACACGGGGAGATGCGCCTCAAACTGTCCACCCGCCTGCGGCGCTGGATCAACCGGGTCATCCGCGAGGGGACCAGGCTGCGTACTTTCATACCTGTGACCTTCATCACGGGGGCGGCGATCTCGGTGATCGAACTGGCCTGCACCGGTCAGGTCTACCTGCCGACCATCGTTTTCGTGCTGGGCGTGCTGGGCCTGCAGGCGCGGGCCGGACTGTACCTGGTGCTCTACAACTTGATGTTCGTCCTGCCGTTGGTGGTGGTCTTCCTGCTGGCCTACTTCGGCACCACCTCGCAGCAGTTGGGCCTGTTCATCCACCGCCGGGCGGCGATGGTCAAACTGGTTACCGCTGGGCTGTTCGTGCTGCTGGCCGGGTGGCTGATGGTGGCTCTGATGTAGCGAAAAGGGAAGAGGGTGCCTATCCGGATGGGTGCATTTCAGTTCAGTGGCGAATTGTAGGCTTCTCTCATCAGTTGACTTATAGTGCGAATTCGTGTATATTTAATACAGAGTAGGAGAAGCCCGTGGCACAGAAACGTGTTTTGGTCATAGAGGATAGTCCTGAGACTCAGCAACTACTGGCCGAATTGGTGCTTGAACCCAATGGCTACCGGCCTATCGCAGCCTTGGATGGAGAAGAGGGACTTCGGCTGGCCCTGGAAGAGCACCCTGATCTCATCATCCTGGACATGCAGTTGCCCAAGATGAGTGGGATCGAAGTGTTGGAGGCGCTACGACAGCGGGATGTGGACATCCCGGTCATCTTCGCCACTGTCCGCGAGTCTCTCGAACTGGTCGTGCAAGCCTTCCGGTTGGGAGCGCGCGACTACGTCATCAAGCCTTTCGGTCCCCAGGAGATGCAGGAAGCGATCCAGCGCGCCTTCGCTACCGCCAGAGTGAATGAGGAACGGGAGCAACTGACGCAGCAACTTCAGCGCCAACTCCAGGAACTGAACGCCGTCTACGCGATTGGGCGGTCGGTCACATCGCTGCTGGATCTGAACCGCGTGCTCAACCGCGTAGTCGAGGCGGCGGTATACGTGGCGGATGCTGAAGAGGGCATGCTCCTCCTGCTGGATAACGAGAGCGGCGAACTCTACCTGCGGGCGGCCAAGAATGTAGACGAAAAGGTGGTGCGAAGCCTGCGTGTGCGCACGGACGACAGCGCTGCCGGGCGAGCGCTTCGAACGGATCGGGCCGTGCTTCTGACCGGCAAGCAAGCCAAAGTCGCCACCGGCTACCTGGTCAAGGCGCTGCTCTATCTGCCGCTGCGGGTTCCCGAGCGCGGGGTGATCGGCGTGCTGGGGGTGGCCAATCGCGAATCGGAGCGCTCGTTCTCCGAGCGCGACATTTTCCTGCTTTCAGCCCTGGCGGATTACGCGGCTATCGCCATCGAGAACGCGCGCCTCTTCGAGACGGTTGAGATCGAGCGGGCTAAGTTAGAGGCAGTCCTGCGAGAGGCTCAGGAGGTGATCATCGTCGTTGACAAGGACAACAATATCCTGCTATGCAACACGGCAGCCCGCGCCACGCTTGACCTGATCGAGGCCGATCTGTTGCGCCGGCCCATTGGCGAGGCCATCCCACATCCAGCCCTGCGTGAAATGTTCGCCCAGGTGTGCGAGACAGGGCAAGCAGCACACAATGAGGTGTCTCTGAAGGACGGGCGCACGTTCAACGCGCAACTCACGCCTGTTGAAGGGGTCGGCTGGGTGCTGATGATGCAGGACATCACGCACCTGAAGGAATTGGACCGCGTCAAGTCGGAGTTCGTCGCTACCGTCTCTCACGATTTGCGCACGCCACTGACCACCATTCAAGGCTACATTGAATTGCTGCCTCGGGTAGGACCGCTGAATGCGCAACAACAGGAATTCATCCATCGCGCCCACGAGAGCATGGAGGCTATCACTGAACTGATCGGCGATCTGCTCGACATTGGCCGCATTGAGGCTGGATTTGACCTGGAAATGGTGCCTTGCGACTTAAGGCAGATAATAGAAGATGCAGTCAGGGAACTCCGGCCGCGGGCAGGGCGTAAGAGACAAGAATTGCGCTGGCAGCCACCCGAGACGCTGCCACTGGTGCAGGGCAACCCTCTTCGTCTGCGCCAGGTGGTGGACAATCTGCTAAACAATGCGGTCAAGTATACACAGGAAGATGGCTGGATCACTGTGAGCGCAGTTGAGGACGAAGGACACGTCGTAGTACATGTGGCCGATAATGGTATCGGTATCCGTCAGGCCCAACAGCCATACGTCTTCGACAGGTTCTATCGTGTGGAGTCAGACGAGACAGCAGACATCAAGGGTACAGGGCTAGGATTGGCGATCGTCAAAGCGGTGATCGAAAAACACAATGGGAGGGTATGGGTAGAGAGCAGGCCCGGGGGGGGCAGTGTTTTCAGTTTTGTACTGCCTGCCCTGAGGACCTGACGCAGAGGCAGCCAAAGATTACTTCCAGCGGGGTGCTCCACCGGGAGCACCCTTTACGTTTCTGCGACGAGCGTAGGGTTTTCGTAGGGTTTTCGTAGGGTTGGCGTCAAGTCCCGAGGGGCAAAACATGGTATCATATAGACAGAGTTAGGGGCGGTTTCTCTTCTTCTCCTCCTTTTGGTGAGGGCCGGGGTGCGGCGACCCCGGCTCTCAGCGTGTTTAGGGCCGGCGGCACAACCCGCCGGCCCTTCTGCTTGGCCAGAACGGCCCCCAGTGCTATAATCCCCGCCCAGGAGGTCGGATGGGCAGAGGCGGGCGGCAAATCGCAAAAGCGGCGGCGCTGGTGATGGCACTCTTCGCCGCCAACAAACTGCTGGCGCTGGTGCGCCAGATGGCCATCGGCGCGCTGTTCGGTACCAGCGGCGATCTCGACGCCTACCTGGCCGCGGCCCGTATCTCGGAGACGGTCTTCTTGGTCATCGCAGGCGGGGCGATAGGGTCGGCTTTTATCCCCACCTTCGCCGACCACCTAGCAAAGGAAGACCGCGCCGGGGCCTGGCAGTTGGCGTCGTCCGTCGTCAACCTGGCGTTGATCATGCTGACGGCCACGGCGGGAGTGATGGTGATCTTTGCGCCAGCGCTCGTGCGAACGGTCATCGCCCCTGGCTTCGACCCACCCCAGCAGGCGCTCACGGTCAGCCTGCTGCGGCTGATGCTGATCTCCCCGGTCATCTTCGGCGTGAGTGGAGTAGTGATGGGGACATTGAATGCCCACCAGCACTTCCTCCTGCCGGCGCTGGCCCCATCGCTCTACAATCTCTCGATCATCGGCGGGGCGCTGCTACTGGGGCCACGCCTCGGCGTGCAGGGGATGGCTGTCGGCGTGGTCGTGGGAGCGGCGCTGCACCTGCTGGTACAGGTGCCAGGTCTGCTGCGCTACGGCGCGCGCTATGTTCCCGCGTTGGGGCTGGATAACCCCAGTGTGCGTGAGGTGGGGCGGCTGATGGCACCACGGGTGCTGGGCACGGCCATCACCCAACTCAACTTCGTCATCAACAACAGCCTGGCCTCGATGATGGGCGAGGGAGCGGTCTCGGCCATCAACTACGCCTGGCTGTTGATGCTCCTCCCGCAGGGGGTCTTCGCCCAGGCGGTGGGAACAGCCGCCTTCCCCACCTTCGCCGAGCAGGTGGCCCGGGAGGAGCGGGCCGAGATGCGGAGCACGCTGGCCGCGACACTGCGGGTGGTCTTCTTCCTCAGCATCCCGGCCACGATGGGGCTGTTAGTGCTGGGCCGGCCACTGGTGGGGCTGCTCTTCGAGCGGGGGGCGTTCGAGACGGCCTCGACGGAGGCGGTGGCCTGGGCGCTGGCCTTTTACGCGCTGGGGTTAGTGGGACACTCCGGGCTGGAGATCGTCGCTCGCGCCTTCTATGCACTGCACGACACGTTCACGCCCGTGTGGGTGGGTGGGCTGGCGATGGGGCTCAACATAGGGCTGAGCCTGACGCTGCCAGAGGTGTTTGGGTTGCTCGGCTGGCCGCCCCACGCGGGGCTGGCACTGGCCAACTCGGTCGCCACGTTGCTGGAGATGCTGGGGCTGCTGGCTCTGATCCGGCGGCGGATGGGCGGGCTGGAGGGGCAGCGCATGCTGGTCGCCGTCGTCAGGAGCGGATTGGCATCGCTGGCGATGGGAGCGGTGCTGCTGGGATGGCAGGCTGCGCTACCGGACGCGGGATCTCTGGTGATCGGCGCCGGGGGCGTCGTATTGGGTGTGGTGGTCTATCTGGGCGCGGCGCTACTGCTGGGGGGGGGAAAAAAACTACACCCGGCTATCTCTCCGGATTGAGAGGAACGTCGCCCCCGGGCGCCAGTTGCTTGATCTTGAGCTCAGTCTCGTCGAGTTGCGTGCCGCAATGAGTGGCCAGCGCCTGCCCGCGCTCGAAGAGGGCCAGGCTCTCCTCCAGCGTGAGTCCCCCCGCCTCCAGTTTGCGGACAGTCTCCTCCAATTCGGCGAAGGCTTGCTCGAAGGAAAGATTCTCAATCTCGTTCACTGTGTCTTCCTCCCAGTCATTCCAGCCGGGGCTTG
>Ga0114918_10000267_pt1 | contig 43659 bp, 47 predicted proteins | sample LantaG_FD_87015 | JGI IMG/M metagenome (GOLD analysis project Ga0114918, IMG submission 87015) | Deep subsurface microbial communities from Baltic Sea to uncover new lineages of life (NeLLi) - Landsort_02402 metaG | ecosystem: Environmental > Aquatic > Marine > Oceanic > Sediment | place... | reverse complement strand
CGGGGCGCGGGGGGGGCGGGGGGGGGGGGAGGGGGGGGGAAGGGCGGGGGGGGGGGGGGGGGGGAGGGGGGGGAGGGGGAAATCCAAATTCGAAAGGGATCCGAGGTGAGGTCACAAAAAAAAACGATGAAGCCGCTGCTTCTTTCGCTCGTCGTCGTAGCTCTCGCGGCTTCGGCCGCGGCGAGCAGCGATGTTTCTTCTTCTTCTTGCAACGTCCTGAAGAGGCCCGCTGGAGTGCCTGGGCAGGCTGCCATCACGATGTGCACCAACGTCACCAGCTTGCCGGCGGGTGAGGGAGGAAGTGACTGAATGATTGATTGTTGTTCGACGCTCGAGCAAGAGCTAGCCATTATTTATGCGTTTCCACATGCCCCCCTTTTCTCACCCGTCGCCGCGCCTTTCTCCTCCAAATCAAAAACACCAAAACGAATATCAGGGGGTGGCGCCATCGAGGTGACCTGGTCCGGGAGCGAGGACCCGAGCGCGCGCGACGTGGTGAGTTGAAATCGAATGAGTTTTTTTATTTATTTAAAGAGAAGAAAGTCCGTCAGCTCAACGCCCTTGCGTCCCCTCTCTCGACCTCTCTCTCTCACCTCTCTCTCTCCATCTCTTCTTCTTCTCTCTCCCTCTCTTCTTCTTCTCTCTCCCTCTCTTCTTCTTCTCTCTCCTCTCCAAACTCTCAACCCCCTTCTTCCAGATCGGCCTCTACTACTCCTCGTCCCTGCCATCTCCGTCGTCGCTGTCCCCTTCCGAGCCCATCAAGTTTGTCGACGCGGCCAGAGACCCCAACCACCTGTCGTAGGGGAGGGGGAAGGTTGTTTTTCTAATAAACAACCTTCGGTGGCCCGTGATCGCGGCGATGACGAACAAGGTCCGTTTTGGTTCCTTTCTTTTCTTTCTTTCTCTTTCGAGAGAGCTCTCGGCGCGCTCTTTCCAGTGCGGCTCTCTTTGCAGAGCTGAAGAGACTCAAAAATGACCTCCGAAAAAACTCTCGAAAAAAAACTCTCGAAAAAATAACTCGAAATTCAAAAACAGCGCTGGGGCAGGGAGGACGTCAGGGCTCTCTCGGCCCCGGTCTCTTTTCTTTTCCCCAACGAGCCGCAGCAGCTCCACGTGGCCCCCGGGGCCGACCCCTCGACCGCAACGGTGCAGTGGGCGACGGCGGACGCGACCAGGGCCCGAGTCAGGTGGAGCCTGAGCCCTCTTTCGAGCTCCTCCTCAAAGAGCAACGACGGCAACGGCAAAAGCGGCAACGGCAGAAACTCTTCCGTCTTCGAGGTCGAAGGGTCGACCTCCACCTACACGCGGCAGCAGATGTGCGGGGGCCCCGCCGCCTCTGCGGGCTGGTTCGAGCCCGGGAGCCTGCACAGGGCAACGCTGCGGGGGCTGCCGGCGGCGTCGAGGATCTTTTATGAGGTGTTCGACGCGAGCGACGATGAGAAGAGCGAGGGAAGAGCAAACTCCAAGGCGGCCACGCGCTTCGGGTCTTTTTCGACCCCCGCCGTTCTCTTCTCTCGTGAAAGAGGAGGAGAGCGCGACGAGAAGGAGGCCCGGATCGTGCTGATGGCAGACGCCGGTGAGTTGGAAAGCGCGTTTCGGTTTTCAAGACAGAGAGAAAGAAGGAGCGAATGGAAAAAAAACTCACTTTTCTCAAAACTAAAACAAAAAAACAGGAACGGGAGACGCCTCCCCCTCGACTCAGTCCCCCGGCTGGATCTTCGCCGCCACCAGGAACACCTCTGCGGCCGTCGCGGCCGACCTGGAGTCCCCGGAGAGCAGCGGTGAGGAGAAGAAGAACAAGAAGAAGGGCTCGAGGGAGGAAGCAGCAGCAGCTTCGGAACCCTTCAACGGCCGCCTGCTGATCCACGCCGGGGACATCTCCTACGTCAACGGCCACGGCTCGATCTGGGACGCGTTCTTCGAGCAGTGGAGGCCCGCGCTGGAGCGGGCGCGGTATGCCGCGGTCGTCGGGAACCACGGTGAGTTGTTGTTGTTGTTGTTGTTGTTTTTGAAATCTTTTTTTTCATTTTTTTCATTTTTTTTCTACTTTTGCTCCTCCGCCTTCTCTTCTCAATTCGTCTTCTTCCACTTTCTCCTCTTTCTTTCTACCGCTCAAAACAACAGAGGCCAACTGGCCGGGGACGCTCTGGGGCCGCTACGGCAACGCCAGCGAGGACTCGGGAGGGGAGTGCGGCGTCCCGTTCTTCGCTCGGATCGCTTCTCCCGGCGACGAAGAGTTAAACCCTTCTTCTTCTAGCTCCTTGTCTTCTGTCACCAACAACAACGGCTCCACCTTCTCGGCCTCACCCTGGTGGTCCCTGGAGGAAGGGCCCGTCAAAGTTGTCGGGTACAGCACCGAACACGACTTCTCCCCAGGCAGCGAGCAGTTTAGGTTTTTAGAAAAAGAGCTGCTCTCGTCCGAAAGGACTGACAGGGAGAGGACGCCCTGGCTCGTCGTCGTCGGCCACAGGCCCATCTACATCGACAGCAACTTCAGCGGCAGGGCAGCGCCCAAAGGTAAAGTGGCTGCTGGTTTGAACGCGGCGGAGACTCCTCTGAACGCCTCGGACGTCGCTGTCAGCCGCGACCTCCGAGAGCAGCTCGAGCCGCTCTTTTTGAGGGCGGGAGTCGACGCTACCTTCCACGGCCACCACCACTCGTGGCAGAGGACCTGCGCCACCGACGGCGCGGGGGAGTGCGTGCTCGACGCCGAGAACAACGACGGAGGAGGAGGAACGAGCGGAGTTGAAGAAAATGATGATTTGAATTCGAAAAGTTCAAAGCCGCGAAACGCGACGGTCCACTTTGTCATCGGCCACGCCGGCGGGGACTTCACCGACGGCAACCTCCACGTGCCGACTCCTCCTTTATTCCGGTCGGTGGAGTTCCAGCACGGTCACGCGAGGCTGCGGGCGAATGGCACGGCGATGACGGTGGAGGCGGTGCGGGCTTCCGACGGGAAGGTTTTCGATTCGGTTACGCTGAGGAAGAAGAAGAAAGTAGAAAAAACTTCTCCTTCTTCTCCGCTGCCGCCGCCTTCCGCTTCCGTCGCCACGGCCTCGACGAAAGAACCCGCCGCCGCCAAGGCCGCGCGCCTCCTGAGCCAGCGGCGGATTCTGCTGCGCGGCGGGGAGGTCGCCGCGGCCGTCGCGGCGTCGACGGTGCTCTCAGGTTGACAGAAGAAAAAAAATCATATTCCTTTTGAAATTTTTCACATCTTTTTAGACCTCGATTCATTTTAGATAAACTGTGTAACATTCGGCGTTTTTTTTTTATTTGTATTCTTCTCAAAAAACTACACTGATTCTGTTCCTGAGATGCGCGCGCGTCGCGGAGGGGGGTGAAGAAGAGAAAAGAAACAAAATCAATCAAAACAAGCGAAGAAACATTCCTTCTTCTCCTCCCTCCTCGCCGTCGCCGTCCTCGTCGTCGCCTTCCTCCCCCCGCAGCATCTCCCGCAGCAGCAGCCCGGGCAGGTCCGGGTTGAACCCCGCCGCCACGGCCAGGTCCGGGGCGAAGTTGACCTCGAGGAGGCGCGGCGTGGGGACGAGGACCGAAATTTTCGGTTTCGGTTTAGGTTTCGGTTTCGACGACGCGCCGGCGTCGTTCCCTCCTCCTTTGACCTCTTCTTCGACCTCTCCCTCGACCTCCACCCTCGTCTTCTCCGAATCGTCCAAAACGACGTCCAGTCCGTAGACCGCCCTGCTCCTCGGCCAGGGTCCGCCCACGGCCCTCGCGCCGGCCTCGACCACCTCTCTGGCCAGGGAAGCCACGGCGCGGGCGACGGCTCTCGGATTGTAACCCCGGCGGAGGAGCAGGTCGTCGACGGAATCGCGCGGCAAAAACGGGCTTTTTTCTTCTTTTTGTTCTTCTTCTCCTTCCGCTCCCTTTTGTTCTCCTGTCCCGCCCTCGTTGTAGCACGCCACGGTCCCGAAGACGGACTGAGAGATGAGCCCCTGGCTGCTCTGCGTGGGGGGGGAGTAGCTCGCGGGGGCCTCCCGGGCGTGGTACCTCAGGTAGAGGGAGGCGCGGGGCCGGAGGCGGCGGCGGCGAAGGCGGCGAGAGCTCGGGTCTTCTCTCGCTCCGCCTCCGTCGTCGTCGTCGTCGTCGCCACCTTCGTCGTCGCTGTTGCCTCCTCCGAAAGACCGCACTACCACATAAAGCCTCAGGTCGAACTTCCTGTCCCCCAGAGTCAGCAGCGGGAGCTCCACGTACCTTTGCGCGACCCATTCGCCGCCGGCCGCGGCTTTCATCGCAAAAGCCGCGAGCGTCGCGCGGGAGGAGGTCAGAGCGAGGCCGAGCGAGCGGGACGCCGAGGCCGGCTTGAGGATCCAGGTCGAGTTTTCTTGTTCTTCCTCTTCCTCCTCTGTGGAGGCTTTCAACAGGTAGTGGAGCTCGGTGGAGAGGTCGTAGGTCGGCGGGAACCAGGGCGGGTGCAGGCCGTCCTGGGAAGGGGGCCAGGAGACGACGAGGGGTCGTCGTTCTTGTTCTCCTTTGCCTTTGCCTTTGCCTTTGCCTTTGCCTTTGCCTTTGCCTTCGTCGTTGTCGCCGCCGTCGTTCTCGCCGTCGCCCTTCTCTCCGCTCCCTCCGCTCATTCCTTTCCCGCGAAACGCCCTCCTCGCCGTCGAGGGAAGCGCGTCCTTCCTCACCAGCCACCCTTCGAAGGGAAACTGGCTGCAGAGCTGCCCGGGCTTGGCGGGGGAGCCGCCGAAGGAGCGCAGCGGCAGGCGCGAGAGAACAAAGTCGGCGGCGGCGCGGTCGCCGGTCCGGCGGAGCTTCCTCTTTCTCTTTCTCTTGCTTCCAGCGAGGAAGGAAAGGCCGTGGTTTTGCTTCCCTTCTCCTTCTCCTCCTCCTCTCTCTTCGAGCGCGTCGAGCCACTCCGAGAAGACGGGATAATCGGTCCAGACCAGGAAATCGCTCTCGTCGTCATCCTCTCTGTCTGGCGGCGGGAGAGCGGGGGAAGAAGAAGAAGACAGCAGAGACCGGCGAGCGCTCTCCTGCTCCCTCCGCCGCCGACGCTCTTCCTCCTCCCCTCCTGCTGCTCCTCCTCCTCCGGCAGGAGGCTTGGCGCTCGCTGCCTCCGCCACGGCCGCCGCCAGCCGCTCCCGCGCCCCGGGCTCGGCCCATCGCCCTTCCTTCAACCTCGCGACCAAGCTCGCTGCCCTCCGCACGGAGCTCCGGAAATTTGGCGTTTCGGTCTCGAATGACCAATCCAAGGTCAGCGCTTGGCCCTTTGCGACGTTTCTTTCGAGCCAGAGCACAAGGAGCACCTTCTCTTCTTGCTGCTGCTGCCTTTCCCCTCTGTCTTTCGCTCCTCCTTTTTCGTCATAGGAATCGGAATCGGAATCGGAATCGTCGTCCAGGGTCAGCAGCGAGACGCGCGCATTAGGGCCTCCTCCTCCTCCTCCCTCGCTGCCCTCGCTGTGCTGCAGCCAAGAGACCTCCCTCGGCGCCAGCGCCCACCGCGCGTCGGGCCTCCCGCTTCCCCCGGCGTCGATCCCGACTCCGGCGGGCAGCAGCCAGCCCCAGAGGCTGTTGAGTAAAGGGTCGGAGGCCTCGGTGCCGGAAAAAGGAGGGAGCGGGGCTGGAAGCGGAAGTGGAGAGCTGTTTTTGTTGTCGTCGTCGCTGATGTCAACTTTGTCGCCTTCTCCTCCCCCTTTCCCTCCGCCTTCTTCCATGCGCGCCAGCAGCGCCTCCGCGACCACCCCAGACATCGCCAGGCGAGCTTCGGCGTCCTCGACCGCGGCCCCGGCGATCCCGGACCGCGTGCCCAGCGCCAGGGGCTCGAAGAGGAAGAGGTCGGCCTCCCGCCGGAGGCCGCGCGCCGCGAGGACCCTCGTGGCTCCCGAGGAGGCTCTGTCGAAGGAGCAGACGAGGGCGGCGTCGCTTTCGCTTTCGCTTCCATCATTATCATCGCTGGATGCTCGTTTAGTCTCCCTCTTCTGGAGGGCCTCGAGCAGCGGGCCGTGGAGGCGGGGCGGGAAGGAGAGGAGGGCGTTGGTCGGGGTCGAAGAGGTCGAAGGGGCCGAGGAAGAGGAGGTCACGATCATCTTCGGTCCTTCTCTCTCGCTTTTTTCGGGCCCTTTCTTCGCCCTCTTCTCGTCTGATTTTGATCGGGGTCGATAGGCTCGAGCTGTGAGAGCGCAGCCGCGAGGGGAGGAGCGGGGACGGAGTTCGAAAATCCGAGATGGCGGGGCGGGAGGTCGAGATTTGAGATGATCGATCTATCGGCCGAAAAGTCTATGTCGCCGACGGCCATTTTTCTCTCTTTTTTTCGACGTCGTCGTCGGAAAAAGGGTCGAACCGACATCTCTTTTCGAGCAGCAGCACCAGCATCAGAGGCTGCTCTCTTCTCCCTCTCCTCCACGTGCGCTGCCTCCATCCGCGCTGCCTCCGTGTGCCTTTGCCCTCGGACACAGGGAACAGAGACATCAAAACGCAAGAGAGGGCTCCCTCGAAAGAGAGAGAAACGGAAAAGAAAAAAGCCCTCGACATTCGACCTCTGAATTTCAGATCGAACGCTTGCCTGCCTGTATTGCTCTCTCGCTCAGCGCCCTCCCTCTCTCCCCCACCCCTCTCTCCGCTCGCCCGCCGAGATAGATGTCGCTCGGCTCCAAGGCGGCCTCGTCGGTGCTCCGCGCCGCCTGGCGCCCAGCCACGCAGGCCGCGACCAGGCTCGCCGAGACCGTCGACAAGGAGATCGTCGCCGACGTCTTCAGCTGTGCGATGAAGAAGCAGACGGGCGTGAGCCTGAAGTACATGCTGACGTTCGGCCACGTCCCGCTGGAGAGGCAGGTTAGTTGTTGGTGGTGCCGTGTGGACAGAAGAAAGGCCGCTTCAGACTCGAAGCAGAAGAGAAAGAGAGGTTTTTTCAATTGTTGTCGAACTTTCGTTCGTCGTCCTCGTCGCCCGCGCCGCCCTCATCACCTCCTCTTTTTTCCTCTCTTCTCTTCCAACCCCCAACCCCCACGCCCCACTTCTCCAATCCAACAGCTCCTGCTCTCGGCCCAGTTCCTGCACAACGAGCTCCCCGTCCGCCTCGCCCACCGCGTCGCCGAGCTCGAGAACCTCCCCTACGGCCTCTCCGCGAAGGCCCACGTGCTGAAGGTCCGAGACTGGTACGTCTCGTCGTTCTCCGACCTGCGGCGGTTCCCGAAAGTGAAAGACGCGCACGACGAGCGGGCCTTCACCGATCTCCTGCGTTCGATCTACGAGAGGCACAAGAACATGGTGCCCGTGATGGCGATGGGCGTCGCGGAATTGAAACAGGAGCTCTTCGGCAAGGACGACGAAGGCTCTGGCAGCAGCAGCGAGCGGGCGCGGCGACGGCTGTCGAGCCTCGACGAGCTCCCCGAGATCCATTCTTTTCTTGATGGCTTCTACCTGTCCCGCATCGGGATCCGGATGCTTATCGGGCAGCACATTGCGCTGCACGAGCCGCAGCCGGCGAGCCATTACATCGGGATGGTGAGGGAGGAGTTTGGTTTTCGGTTTTGGGGGGTTGGGGGGCAGGAGAAGGAGAGACGAAGGACGAAGAACGAAGAAGGAACGAGAAATTGAAGATGGAAAAAACAATTTTCAAAACTTCAAAAAAAAAAAAAACAGGTCGACACGAAATGCTCTCCCGTGGCGGTGGCCCGGGCCGCGATCGACGACGCCAGGGCGATGTGCTCCCGAGAATACGGCGGGGCTCCCGACGTCGTGGTCTACGGGTGAGTGGTTCGAAAGAGGAAGAAGAAGAGAAAGAGAAGAGAAAAGGAGAGAAGGAAGTTTTTCTCGACCTCGACCTCAAAATCTCAACAAAAAAAAAACTTCTCTTTTTTCCAGCGACCCCAACTTCACCTTCGCCTACGTCCCCTCCCACCTCCACCACATGCTCTTCGAGCTGGTCAAAAACTCCCTCCGCGCGGTCAACGACCGCTTCGAGAACGACGACAGTGACGCCGAGGCCCCGCCCGTCAGGCTCGTCGTGGCCGAGGGCGACGAGGACATCACGCTCAAAGTCTCGGACGAAGGGGGCGGGATCCCCCGGTCGGGGCTGCCTCGGATCTGGACCTATCTGTATTCGACGGCGAGGAGCCCCTTGGATGATATGGAGAAGGAAGGGGAAGGCGACGACGGACCTGCGGTACTAGGTAAGAAGAAGGAGAGAGAAGAGAGAGAAAAGAGAGAGAGCGATGACGACGACGAAGAAGAAGAAGAAGAAGAAGAGGAACAAAAGACTCACTTTCTCTTCTTTCCCACCTTTCCTTCCTCTTCACCAACAATCCTCAACAGCCGGCTACGGTTACGGCCTCCCGATCTCGAGGCTCTACGCGCGGTACTTTGGCGGGGACCTGCAGATCATCTCGATGGAAGGTAAGAGAGAAAAAAGGAGTTTTTTTTTACTTTTTTCTCCTTTTTTTCTTCAAAAATCTCCAAAGAAACGAAACTCAACTTCTTCCTTCTCTCTCGCTCGCTCTTTCGAATTGAAACCCCTTATTCAACAGGATACGGCACGGACGCGTACTTGCACCTGAACAGGCTGGGAAACGTCTCGGAGCCGCTGCCGTGAAGAAGAGAGAGAAGAGAAGAGAGAAAAGACAAGAAGAGAGAGAGAGCTTTTTCTTTTGACCTTTTTCTTTGTTTTTTTTCTTTGTCTTGTTTTCATTAGGATCCCAACCCCCCCACTCGGCACTCCAGTCCCCAACTACCACCACCACACTATATTCTTTTTTTCCTCGCTCGACTGCGCGTGCGCGTGCGCGTGCTCTCGTCGTCCCCGCGTTGCTCATTCAAAATTTTGTCCCACAGTTTTCGTTTTCGTTTTCGACCACGGCAAGAGCAGGCGTTGAGGTTTTTCGTCCCTGTTTCTTTCTTTCTTTCCTTCCTTTCCTTTCGCCTTGCGACCTCCCTTCCGCGTGTGTCAAAACCTGTAAAAAGAACCCCGTTTGTTTGTTTAGTCCCCCCGCCCCCCGCTTCTTGAAAACCTGAGTCTTGTTTATTTGGAGAGAGAAAGAGAAAGAGTCTTTCTCTTTGAAAGAGGCGGACTCTCCTCGACGAGGCCTCGAGGTCGGGGTCGAGCCGAAGGGGAAAAAAAAAGCGAGTCGAAGGAAGGTTCACACTTCCCGCTTTTTTCGAGTCGAAAGAAAGCTCGGTCCATGGATCTTGCTCTCCACCGCTCCCCCTCCTCCCACTCCCACTCCTCCCACCCCCGCCCTCCTCACAGGATGGCCTACCCGATCATGCACGACGGCCTCGCCGCCGCGCTCCCGCCCATCGTGGCCCTGCTGGCCATCGCGTTCGGCGCGTTCCTCGCGTGGCGCGTCGCCCAGGTCAAGGTCCGCTCCGGGGGCTCCGCCACCGGGCGCGACGCCGGGCGCGAGTACCTGCTCGAGGAGGAGGCTCGCGGAGAGGACGAGGTGAGTTTTGTTTGTTGGTGGTGGTCGGGTGTTTTGAGGAGGGAGACAGAGATAGGCGAGAAGCGAAGAGGAGGAGGAAGAGGCGGCGATTGATGGCCAGCGCCGTCGCCGTCGCCGCCACCATCGTTCTCTCCCTCTTTTTCGTGCGTCGCCCTTCGCCTTGTTCCCGACCCTGTCCACCGCCCCTTTCGCCGCGAGCACGCAGATCCCGTTAATCGGTGCTGGCCTTGCGGTGGTGGGGAGCCAGTGAGGCAGCGTGCGAGGCGCTGTTGCCCGGGGTGGCGGCTGGTGAGAGGGAAAATCAAGGAAGCAAAATTGCTTTATCAATCCCCTTTCGCTTGTCCTTCAAATGGTCATCGAGTCCGACCTCCTCCCCCTCGCCGCCCCTTTTTTCGACGCCTTCCCGTCCGTTTCGCGACCTCCCATCGACCTCGCTGGGCTCATCTTGATGTGATCCAGGCCATGAGATCGGGTGCTGGGGCAACGAGGGCGGCGAAGCGGGTCCCGCGGGGGCTGATTGGTCGAGGTCTCGATCGAGCCATCTTCCCCAAATCAAGCAAGGAAAGGGGGTGACGTCAGGCCTTGGTCTCGAGACCTTACTTTTCTGTTGGGTCGCGCCTTTTTCTGCATTTTTGGCCGCGCCTGCCCCGAGGTCACTCGAAGCTCAATCGACAGCGTCGACGGGGGAGGAGAAACGGATCGGAGCGAGGGGAGAACGAGGCGGACGAAGGAGGGAAGGGAGAGAGAAAACGAATCGAATCGACGACGCTTTCAACTTCAGCTCGCCGCCGCCGCCGCCGCCGCTCGCATGCGACGCAAAGCGCCTTTTCCTCAACCTCTTCTCTTTTCTTTTCAAAAAAAATTCTCTCTTTCTCAAACTCCCCTTCTCCAGATCGTCCAAAAGGCCGCCGACCTCATGGACGCCATCACCGAAGGAGCAACTTCCTTCCTCGTCACCGAGTACAAGTACATGGGCGTCTTCATGGCCTTCTTCTCCGTCTTCATCTTTGTCCTGCTGTCGTCCGAGGACGGCTTCTCGACCGCCTGGCACCTCGACAAGAAGACGGGCGTCGAGCGCGCGCCGGCACTCTACAACGGCGCGTTCTCGACGCTGGCCTTCTTCGTCGGCGCGGCAACCTCCATCCTGTCCGGCTTCCTGGGCATGAAGATCGCGACGTTCGCGAACGCGCGCACCGCCCTCGAGGCGCGCAAGGGCATCGCGCCGGCCTTCATGACCGCGTTCCGCGCCGGGGCCGTCATGGGCTTCACGCTGGCCGGCCTGGGCCTGGTGGTGCTCTCGGGGCTGATCTTCCTGCTCAAGGCCGTCTACGGTGACGACTGGGTCGGGGTCTACGAGGCGCTGACCGGTGAGGAGAAGAATGGGAGAAGGAGAGAGCTTTTTCTTTTTCGATTTCGGGTTTTTTCTCTTCTTTTTCCGCGCGCGTCGAGAGGGTCGAGAGAGAGAGACAGACAGACACACACACACACACACAGAGAGAGAGAGAGACAGAAAACGAAATCGACACTCACCCCCCCCCTTTCTCTCTTCTCTTCTCCTCTCCCTTCTCCCCGCTCTCCACCACCCCCACCCCCTTCCACCCCCTACTTCTTCCAGGTTACGGCCTCGGCGGCTCCTCCATCGCGCTCTTCGGCCGCGTCGGCGGCGGCATCTACACGAAGGCCGCCGACGTAGGCGCCGACCTCGTCGGCAAGGTCGAGAAGGACATCCCCGAGGACGACCCTCGAAACCCCGCCGTCATCGCCGACAACGTGGGCGACAACGTCGGCGACATCGCCGGCATGGGCGCCGACCTGTTCGGCTCCTTCGCCGAGTCGACCTGCGCCGCTCTTGTTCTGTCCTCGGTCTCTTCGCTGGGCTCGTCGCACTCGGGCGCCGCGATGGCTTACCCTCTGCTGATCTCCGCCGTCGGGCTCGTCGTCTGCATGGCCACCACCTTCCTGGCCACCGACCTGCGCCCGGCCCGCATCGTCTCTGAGATCGAGTCCTCCCTGAAGCAGCAGCTGATCGTGTCCACGGCGCTGGCGACTCCCGCCGTGCTGGCCCTGTCTCTCTTGGCGCTGCCGCCGACGTTCACGGGCATCTTCGCCGACGACCCGACCCGCGCGGTGCACAACTGGGAGCTTTTCATCTGCGTGGCCGTGGGGCTGTGGGGCGGCCTCGCCATCGGCATCTCCACCGAGTACTTCACCTCCAACCGCTACTCGCCCGTCCAGGACGTCGCCGACGCCTGCCGCACGGGCGCCGCGACCGACATCATCTTCGGCCTCGCCCTGGGCTACAAGTCGACCATCATCCCGTGCTTCTGCATCGCCGCGGCGATCTTCGTGTCGTTCACGCTCGCGTCGATGTACGGGATCGCGTGCGCCGCGCTGGGCATGCTGACGACGCTGTCGACGGGGCTGGTGAGGAAGGGAGGAGTTTTTTTAAAACTTTTTTTTTCAAACTCGGGTTTTTTTTTCTTCTTCTCAAAAAAACTCTGACCTCTTCTTCTTCGAAAAACACCCCCATCCCCAACCACTCCCACCAACCACTAGGCCATCGACGCCTACGGCCCCATCTCCGACAACGCCGGCGGCATCGCCGAGATGGCCGCGATGGGCGACGACATCAGGGAGCGCACCGACGCCCTCGACGCCGCGGGCAACACGACCGCTGCCATCGGAAAGGGGTTCGCGATCGGCTCGGCCGCGCTGGTGTCCCTCGCTCTCTTCGGCGCGTACGTCACCCGCGCCGGGGTCACCGCCGCGGACTCGTCCATCCTGGACCCGCGCATCTTCGCCGGGCTGCTGGTCGGAGCGATGCTCCCTTACTGGTTCTCCGCGATGACGATGAAGTCTGTCGGCAAGGCCGCGCTCGCGATGGTCGAGGAAGTCAGGAGGCAGTTCAACACGATCCCTGGGCTGATGGAGGGCACGGCCAGGCCGGACTACCGCACGTGCGTGGAGATCTCCACGGCGGCGAGCCTGTCGGAGATGATCCCCCCCGGGTGCCTGGTGATGGTAAGAAGAAGAGTTTAAAAAGTTTCTTTTTGTTGAAGTCGGGTTTTTTTTTCGCGCGCGCGTCGAGGTCGGAAAAGTTTTTTCCAAAACTCACGAACAACCTCTCCTCTCCTCCAACAACCCTCCACGCACCATTAGCTCACCCCCGTCGTGACCGGCGTCCTCTTCGGCACCCGCGCCCTCGCGGGAGTGCTCGCCGGCGCCCTCGTGTCGGGAGTCCAGATGGCGATCTCGATGTCCAACACGGGCGGAGCCTGGGACAACGCCAAGAAGTACGTCGAGGCCGGCGCCTCCGAGCACGCCGCCTCCCTGGGCGGCAAAGGCTCCGACGCGCACAAGGCCGCGGTCATCGGCGACACGGTCGGCGACCCGCTCAAGGACACGTCGGGCCCCTCACTCAACATTCTGATCAAGCTGATGGCCGTGGAGTCGCTGGTGTTCGCGCCGTTCTTCAAGGCGCACACGCCCGACGGCATCGTCGGGAAGCTGTTTGGTTAGGTATCGGTGGAGGGAACGCTTCTTTTTACCTTATGATTTTGTGGGGGGAAAGAGACGAAAGCGAGAGAGAGAGTTTGATCAAAGAGAAACAAATAAAGAAAATGAGTTTTTTTTTAGAGAGAGAGAGTTCGGGAGGGTGAGGACGAGGAGAGGAAGGATGTGAGGAGCTCTTGAGCTTCCTCACTCTCTTTCTTTCTCTTCTTCTCGCTCTTCTCTCTTCTTTCTCTTCTCGAAATGAAGAAAGAGAGAGAGTAGGAGAGAGAAAACAAAGCAAAAAAACAAAAAAGTTAGGGGGAGAAAAACGGAGAGAAGAAGAAAGAAGAAGAAACGGGAGGAAAGAGAGAAACGAGAGAGAGGGGTCGTCGTCTTCGGAAGGGCCTTTTATCTTTTTTTTCTCCTTGTAATCGTTTTTTATTCTTTCTTTCTTGGATTTCGATTTCTTCTTTTTCTTTTTATCATTTCAGGAGGCGGGCGGAGGAGCGGGGAGAGAATGCGCGAGGTGATTGTTTTTTTCCTTGAAGAGGTTGAGAAGGTCGAAGCAAAATCACATCTTTTTCGCTTCCATCATCGCTCTTCTCCTTCTTCTTCTTCCTTCTGTTCCTTATGGCCAACGACGACTCTTTCGCCGCCTCCGCTGCGGCAGCAGCAGCAGCCCTGCGTCGCAAGCGCGTGCTCGAGCGCGGCAAGGACAGGCTCAAGTCCATCACCGTGGGAGGGCCCAAGGAGGAGGAGGGAGGGGATCGATCGACGACGACGACAGCGGCAGAGGCGATCATCGAACCGGCAACGGCGACAACGACCTCGACGCCTCTTGCTCCTCAACCTCAACCAGCTCCACCGCCGCCTCCACCTCCTCCCCCTTCCACGGCAGCCAGGGGCGCCGCCGCCGTGCTCGACAAGGCGCGCACCGAGATCCCCCCTTCCCCTCGCGGAGGTGGTGGAGCAGCAAAAGCGCGAGCAGCTTCAAAGGAACCGATGACGACAATAATGGCCGAAGCGACGCAGCTGCTCCTCGCCCGCCGCGCCGCCGCGGCGACGAGGGAAGAGGTCGCGCTGGCGGCGCTGCGAGCTTCCTCTCCCGCACGCCTCTTCGTCGCAGCAGCAGCTCCAGTCGTGCTGCCGATCCTGTCCAAGCTTCTGAGCAGGTTCGCGCTGGATGAAAACAACAACTCAGGCGGCTTCCAACTCCTGACGCCCCTGGCGACGGCCCTCGCCTCCCTCTCGACCTCGAGGCCCCTGTTGCTGCTCCAGGCTGCACAGGCGTGGCTCCTGGCATTCACGTCGGCGCTCCTCGTAGCCCGCCCCGGCCGCCTCGGCGCGTCGCTCGAGGACTCCCCGGCGCCTGCGGGCCTTTTGCGGTCGCTGGCAAAACTGGCCGGCTTCGCGAGGGGCGAGGAGGCCGCGCGGAGGCTGCGGTGGGTCGCCGTGGCAGCCGACGCCCTGAGTGCTGCCAGGGACGCCTGCGCTGTTTATTTGGTCTCGGCGGTGGCGGTGGCTTGGTACTCTTCGTATGCCCTGGCGAGGGAAATGGATTTGGTTGGTGGTTTTGGTGGAGGTGGAGGTGGGAATGGTGGCGGCGCAGCAGCAGTGACGGAAGAGAGTTGGAGCTAGAAAGAGAAAAATGTTTAACCACAATTGAAGAAGAAGAAAAAAAAACGAATTCGAGTTCGCGAATGGTCGCGACGACGCTCCCCTGGCCGCGCTCCCTGCTTCCCCTCCGCGGCGCTGCTGCTGCTGCCGCCGTCGCGGCGCGAGGGTATCACCGAAGCATCGAAAGCAGAACTTTCGCCGTCGCAGCCTCCAGTTCGATGGCGTCAAGCGGCGGAGAAGATGATGCGATCGAGCTTGCGAGGAAGATCCGGGCGAGGGCGCCCTCTGCGTGCTGGAGCTCGGACGAGACCCCAGCCGTGCTGGCGCCCCCTCCTCCTCCAGCAAACTCTTCCTCTTCCAGCAGCAGCCTCCCGCTGTCCGGCCTGACGTTCGCGAGCAAGGAGATGTACGACGTCGCCGGGCAGGAGCCAGCCTTCGGCTCTCCCGCATACAGGAGGTGGAGGCAAAAAAAGGCCTCTTCGACCTCTTGTTCGACCTCTTCATATACTTCCACCACCACCGCTCCGGCCGTCGCCGCGCTCGTCGCCGCGGGCGCCACGCTCGTGGGCCGCACCACCATGAGCGAGATCGCCTACGCGCTGACCGGGGACCACACGTTCTACCCGGTGCCTCCGAACCCGGCATTCGAAGTCGACGAGTGAGCTTTTTTTTCTGTTTTTTCTTTTTTTGAAAAAAGCAAAGGAGAAAAAAGACTCGAGCTTTTTTCTCTTTCTTCTCTTTCTCTCTTTCTCTTTCTCCTCCTCTCATCCCCACCCCGCTTTTTTTAAACAAACAAAACAAACCCACATCAGCCCTTCTTCCCCTCCGCGCCTCTGCGGCGGCTCCTCCTCGGGCTCGGCCTGCGCCGTGGCCTCGAAATCTGTCGACTTCGCCCTCGGCTCCGACACGGGAGGCAGCGTCCGCGTCCCTGCCTCTTATTGTGGGATTTTTGGTTTTCGGCCGACGCACGGTAAGGTCTCACTGGAGGGGGCACAGGCCCTGGCGCCGAGCTTCGACACCGCCGGGTGGTTCGCCAAGGACGCGGAGACCCTCAGGGACGTCGGCAAGGTTTTGCTGGGCGGCGAAGGGGAGAAAGGTGAAGAGGAAAAAGGAGAAAAAAAGAAATCATCGTTCGACCTCAAGCGCTGGCTCGTTGCCGCCGACGCCTTCGATAAAGCGCGCCCCGAAGTCTCGAAAGCGATCTTCGAGGCCGTCGCCCGCTCCAAAGGCGAGATCGAACTGCTCCTGTCTCCTCCCACCGAAGTTCAGCTGTGGGATCCGGAAGCAAATGGCAGCGAGGGGGCCAAGGACGCGTTCCGGTTCGCGCAGGCGGCGGAGGTGTTGCGCCCCGAGGTTTTGGGAGAGTTTTTAAGATCAAACCCGGAGCTGGGCCCGGTGGCAAAAGAGAGGATCGAATGGGCCCGGACCGTCACGGAGGAGCAGGAAGCCGAGGCCCTGAAGGCGCGGGCTGCTCTCAGGGCGCGCCTGGACTCGATTTTGGATCACGACGGAGTTATCGCCTTTCCCGCGGCGCCAGACACCGCCCCCTTGGCCGGCTCCGGCGCCGACGTGGCGCCCTCCAGGGGCGTTCTCCTGGAACTGACCGCGGCAGCTGGCTTAGGGGGCTACCCTCAGATCGTGCTCCCTGTCGCCGTTGTGGCGCCGGGGACGGTGACTGGCGGTGGGGGTCCCGTGGGGCTGAGCTTCTTGGGGCCAAGAGGCAGCGACTCGGAACTGTTGGAGCTGGGCGTGACGGTGAGCAGGGCGATGAAGTTGTAAGAAAAATGGTGTTTCTGTCTTTTTTGCTGAAACGTAATAGTAGCACGTGGCCTCTTTCTCTCTCTCTGCCGTCGAAGCGAGCAGCAGGCAAAAAGGCTCGATGAGGAAGAAGAAGAAAAACATAAAGGCGCCCCTCCGGTTCGAGGTCGTTTCACTTTTTCCTGGATGCTTTGAAAAAAAAAAAGGAAAAAGGACTTTCATTCGAAATCCCTTTTTTAGGGAGAGGGCTACCGCTCCCACTCTCCTTCCGCGCGCTTTGATTCCGGTCCCAAGATGAGCGCTTGGGTCTGCCACGTCGTGCTGGTGGCGCTCGCGGCGATCGCGTGCTTGGCGCCAGGTGAGAACAAAGGGCGTGAGAGGGAATCGCGCCCCCCAACGTGACTGCTAGCCAGCCAACGAACGAGCGAGCGCGAGTAGTTGGCATCGGAATCATGCGTGGCTGCTTCTGCACCTCTCCATGCTTTTTCTTCGCTGTTCTTTGTGCCAACTGGGAGATGATGAAGTGCGAACGCGATCGCAACAAGAAGCAGAGTGACGATCAAAGGCCGCGCGAGACGCGGGCAAGGATTGCGATGGAAGGAAGGAAGGAAGGAAGGCGCGTCGTTCTTCGTTCGCGGCCGACGTCCCTCTCTCTCCTCTCTCCGCCAACGACGCCCACATCAACCAACTCTTGCTGTACAAAACAAAAACCTCCGCGTGCCTCTCTTTTGTCTCACCCTTCTCTCCAACCCCCAACGACAATAACAAACCAACCACCCCTCCTCCAACCCTCAGCCGCCTCCGCCTCCTCCTGGTGGAACGACAGGCCTCTGGGCCAGGGAAACTCTCCTTCCTCGTCTTCGAATTCTTCGAATGCTCAACAACTCTTGACGACCCCGGCGCTCCTCGGCGGCGACGCGGCCTGGCGCCCCCCCGCCCCCCTCGCCTTCCGCGACGGCCTCATCGTCAACTCCGTGACACATGCTCCCGTGGACCTCCACGGCTTCAACTGGGCAGGCTTCAACTACATCCAGTACGGCATGGAGTTCTTCGAGGGGCTGCACGAGGGGCGCGACACGGCGACGGGCGACTTTGCGACGGTGGTGTACCGGCAGCAGCTGCTGGGGTTCAACCTCGTGAGGATCCCGTTCCGGTTCGCCTCGCTCTTTGAAGTCGAGGAAGAAGAGTTGGACCCCTATTCCTCCTCTGCTGATGAGAAAGAGGAGAGCGCGTCGGACGGGGAAACCTTGCTGGCGAGGAGGAGGTGGCGCCGCCCCTCGCGCTCGCTCGCGCGCCGCTGCCGCTGGACCTCCCGGGCGACCCTCAAGAAGGTCCTCTCGAACCCGACGCCGCCCTTCTACTCCCAGATCGACTACAGCGCGATCCGCTTACCCAAGCCCGTGGCGCCCCCGGCGAAACCCAGGTCGTACGCGGAGCGGAAAGACGCAAACGGGAGAGGTGGGAATTTCAAAAACCCGCCGAGCTGCAACTGGTATTTACCGGACACGACGATCTTGGATAGGATGCTGTTCGCGGTGCAGTACTACGTCGCGAATGGTGAGTTCGGAGAGAGAGAAGAAAGAGCGAGAGCAGGGAGAGAACGGGTCCAAAAAGAAAATGTTCGGAAAAATCAAAAAAAACTCACTTTTTTCACGTCCTCGACCTCTGTCTCTCTTTTCTCTTCTTCTCGAAACCACTCACACCCCCCAAAAAAAAAACTACCAGGCTTCTACGTCATCCTCGACTGGCACCCTGTCGACGAGCCCGAGCCCGCCGCGCAGCAGGACTCGCTCCTCGTCTCTCACGGTCGCGCGCTCGCCGACGACTGGAGGGCGCTCTCGGCCGCGCTCGCCTCGCTGCCCGCGTGGCGTGACGGGAGGCTTCCGGGCAGGGTTCTGTTGGAGCCTATCAACGAGCCCGATCGCCTGGGCATGGCCTGGAACATCGGGAGCAACGGCAGGCTGAACGTGACCGCGGCGGTGGAAGCCACTGCTGCGAAATCGAAGAAGAACGGCGGCGGCGGGAGGAGAGGAAGCAAAGTCGTCGTTGAAGAGACTGTTGTTGCGGCTTCGGTCGCTGCTTCTTCTTCGGGAGGCCGCAAGCTCCTCGAACAACAACAGCAGAGCGCAGCCAACTCTCTGCCTCTGCCCGAATCTGAAGAGATCGTCTTCATCGACCCCAGGGACGGCTCCGTGGCCTCCTCCTCGGAGCTCTCTCTGGCGTCGACAGAGGCGCCTTTTCCCGGAAGCAAAAACTCGAAAAACTCTGCGGCTGCCGTCGTCGGCGTCTCCCGCGCCGACCTCTCGAAAGGAACCTTCAACCTCACCCAGCGACCCCTCGCCGGCCTGCTCCTCCAATCCACCAAGGCCATCCACTCCGTGCTGGGCGATTCCTCTCTTTTCATCCTCGAGGGAACCAACCAGAGCTACTGGATGCCTCCTCTGAGCTGGGGGGGGGCCTTTATTACCGATGCGGCCGTCGCGGCCGAGCACAGAAGTCAAAACAGAAAGTACAGCGACGCTGCTCCTTTTTTCGACGCGCTCGTCGCCCTTCCCGAGATCGCCTCCCGCGTCGCCCTGGGCCCGCACGTCTACGGCCCTTCAATCGGCTGGTCGGCGCAGCAGACCCGAGGAACTTCGCTCTGGAAGACGCTGTCCTTGGCATTCGGAGAGAAATCGAGCTTTGGCCGCAAGTTCCCGGTCATCGTCACCGAGTTTGGGACGAGGCTCGACGGCAGCGACAGGCAAAAGGTAGAGGACGATCTGGCGTGGCTGACGGACTTTGCGAAGTGGGCAAACGCCTGGCCCGAGACGGGCAACGCGAGGAGGGTGCGGGGGTGGTGCTGGTGGCAGTGGAGTCCGTCGGTGAGTTTGAAGTTTTTTTCCTTTTTTCTTCGACGGAAAAAATGTCGCCTTTTTCCTTTTTCTCTCTTCCTCACTTTTTTCCTCCTGTCTTTTTCTCCGCTTTTCCCAAAAACAAAAAAACACTTTTCAACAGGCCTGGGACACGGGGGGGCTCACCGAGGACGACTGGCTGACCCCTCGCTGGGACAAGATAGGCAACCTGACTACCGCCAAGCAGACGCTGAAAGAGACGGGCGGGGGCTGGGGCCTGCTGCCGTGGTACCTAGGTGGGGGCAGAGCCGCGGCCGTCGAGGTCGCTGCTGCTCCGTCGCCGTCGCCGTCGCCGTCTCCGTCTCCGTCTGTGGTGGCGCCGCAGCCTGCGTGAAAGAGAGGGAGGCAGAGAGAAAGAGATTGCTTCAGGTGCTGCTGCCCTCCCAAACTGCAGCCACTGCCGCTCTCTCTCTCTCTCTTCTCTTTTTCTCTCTATTGGAATTTTCCGTTTTTTCATAACTTGTCAGTACACACACTTGCGAAGAACTTAGATGTATTCAAAAAGGAAAGAGGAGAGAGGAGAGATGCGCGCTGCGGGAGCAAAAGGTTGGAGAGGTGGAAGAGAAAGAGGAGAGTTGAAGAAGAAGAAGAGAAGAGGTTGTCGGTGTCGTTTTTCATTTTTCCTCGTTTTTTTTTCTCAGGGCATTCAATCGAAAAAAGCCAACCAAGAAGAACTGCGCTCTTCCCCACCTCGAAGAAGCACCATGCCCTCCGACAACGAGGAGCAGGCCGTCGACGCCAAGACCATCGCCGAGCTGACGGAGCAGGTAGGAAGAAGAAAGCCGAGAGAGGAGAGAGGGACGAAAGGGTTTTTCAATGCTCTCGCCCCCCCTTGCAATCATCATCGCTTGTTCATCTTCTCATCGACGACAATGCTCTCTCTCTCTCTGCCCTTCGCTACGCGTTCTTTTCGATGGCGCGATGGGACCAAAAGAGCGCATGTTCTCCATCCAAATGCGGTGGGGATCGCAACTCGGCCCGGAAGGGAGCCAAAATCGAGCTTGAAAGAAACCAAATTGCTCTCACTTTGAAGACGTCGGGAAAAAAACTTTGAAAACTCTTCCACCTCCTCTTTTCTCTTTTTCAACAGACCACGCTCGCCCCCGTCCGGCAGTACCTGCAGGCCTCTGTCGTGCCCGTGCTGCTCGCAGGACTCACGGAGTTGGCCTCAGCGCAGCCCTCCGACCCCGTGGCGTGGCTTGCGCAGTATCTTATCGACAACAACCCGAGGAACAAGAAGAGCGAAGAGAAGGACGACGACGACGACGAAAAGATGGAGGAAGAAGACAAGGAAGGAGACAAGGAGAAGAGCAAGTGAGAGAAAGAAAGAAAGAGGCAAAATGAGAACTCTTCCCGTCTGCATTCTATCTGCGTGTGCGTGTGTGTAAAACAAGAAAAAAACAACGACGACCTCGAAAAGAGAGAGAAAAATCATTTTTTGAAAAAAACCCGAATCTCAGACGCGCTTCCATCGCCGCGGCCCCTTTTTACAACATGAAAAATGGAAAATGATCTGCTTGTCTCTCTCTCCTGTCCCTCTCTCCGATTAATTGATTGTGGTGTCTCTCTTCCTCTGGGTAATGGTGTTGTTGTTGTTGTTGTCAAAAATTGAAAAAAAAAGGAAAGAAGGAGTAGAAACAAGTCGTCGAAGAAAAAACGACGACGCTCTCTTTCTCTCCCCCGTTTGTTCAAAACTCTCTCTCTCTGCCCCGTCTCTCTCTCTCTGTGGATGTGTATTCTTCTCGATTGTGGGTCTCTCTCTCTCTCTCTCTCTCTCTCTCTCCCTCTCTCTCTCTCTCTCTCTCTCTCTCTCCCTCTCCCTCTCTCTCTCTCTCTCTCTCTCTCCGGCGGCTCTCTCTCTCTCAACTCTCAACTCCAAAAGCAAATAAAGAAGTTTTTTTTTCGCTTTTCGCTCTCAGATTTCAAGCGTTGGCAGCAACGGGATTCGACGACGCAGCAGCGGCACTGCTGCTCCCTCCACCAGTACCAGAAGTCTCGGCAGGAGACGCCGCCCCCTCCAGGTTGGCCAGCACCCCGGCCACGGCCTCGGCGGGCCACACGCCCTCGACCTCCCTGCCCTGCAGCAGGATGAAGCGCAGCTCGAAGGCCGCGAGCGGCGAAGAGGGGGCCGCCGCCTTGGCCTCGGCCGTGGCTGCCCACGCCGCCTGGAGCGAAGAGAGCCTGGCGGCCGGGGCTCGGCCCTGAACCCAGACGCGAGCGGAGCTCATCTCGAGAGCGGCCTCGTCGTCACCGCTGTTCCCTTTGCCGTTATCACCACCCCACTCGCCGCAGACGCTCAGCGTCGCGACTGATTTCTGCAGATTCGCGAGGAGCTTCACCAGGTCGTCGTACTCGTCGCGGGTCATCGCAGCGGACCAGCCGTCTCCGCCCGCAACTGCGGAGAAGTTGGTGTAGCCCGGCAAAGCCGCGGCGTCGTATCCCAGCCTCCATCCGGGCCCCTCGGCGAGGCGGAAGTCGACCGGCGCCGGAGCGCCTCCAGAAGAGGAAGAAGAGGCTTGTTGTGTGCTCGACGCGGCTTTCCCGCTCCTGGCCCTGAGCCCCCCTTCCCCGCCGCTGACCCCCGCGGCCTCGAACTCGTCGACGGAAGCGAAGAAGGAGTTGGGCGGAGCGTCGCGGGCCGGGGCGTCGGACGAGACGGGCACGATCGAGCATCCGTTCACGTCGCAGCGGAGCTCGACCTTGTCCGCGGAGCGCAATGCTCCTCCGGCCTGGGCGTTTCCAGCAGAGGGGGAGCCGCCTCCCGCGGCGGCGAGGAGGGCCTCTGCGGCGGCGAGGGCGTCGTTGACCTGGTGGTGGAGGAAGAAGAAGAGGAAGAGAGGGAGAGAAGGAAAAAAGAAAGAAGAAGAGGTGAGGACGAGGTTCGAGGTCGAGAGCTCTCGAAGATCAAGCCAAAGAAAAAAAAAAAGAGGTGCGCGCTCTTCTTTGTCTTTTTTCCTCTTTTGCCTCCTCCCTGCCGCCGATCGCAGCTTTATCCGGCACGGCCCCCTTCTGTTTGCTGCGTCAGCCTCTCGAGTCGCGTCTCCCAGGCAATAGACGCGAAGGAGAGAGCAGAAAGCGCGGAGCTTCATGGGAGGCACAAGGCGGGCATTCTCCACGGGCCGCCGGCAACCGCAAGAAAAGAAAGGAGAGAAAAAAACGAGAGCTCATCGAGAAAATGAAGAGCATCATCGAATCAGACAGAGCGTCCGCGGGGCTCGTTCTGATCTTTGTCGTGACATTCTGTCCTCAGCGATGACGCATCGAGACCATGCCGGATCGTAATGCCGAGGAAGAAAAGGGGGAAGAAGCAGGGCTCGAGGAGAACAGTGCTTTGCTCCTCCATGCATCGTCATCGCTCGCTCGCCGCCCGAGGGCGAAACGAAGAGGGAAAAAAAAAAACTCACGGCGTCGTTCGACGCGGCAACGCGGACCGAGGCGCGCGGCTGCGCGAACGTCGTCGTCGTCGGCCTGGAGCGCATAGCGGCGACGGTGGCTCCTCGGGCTCCGAGGGCGTGGAGCGAAGCCATAGCGAAGAGTACGAAGAGGAGGAGGAGAAGAAGGAGCGAAGGGGGGGAGAGAATGGGAAAGAGGTAAGAACGGAGAAAAAAAAAAAAGTTCTGGCTCTCGACGCCTCTCGCCTTTCCGAAATTCGCCCCTCTCGCCTCACTCTTCTCTCTCTCTCTCCTCTTTGTTTTCGACCCCGACAGGTCTCTCGTGTGCTTGGAGCGAAGAAGGCTCTCTTTGTTCTTTCTCTCTCTTTTTTCAAAATGCTCGCGTCCTCGAGGGCTCTGTCCTCGCTCAGCTGCTCCTCCTCTTCTGCTGCTGCTCGCCACCAGAGCGCGACCGCAACAGCAGCAGCCGCGGAGCCTCTTCTATTTCAGCAGCGTCGTCGTCGTTCTTCTTCTTCGAGGTTTCAACAAAGACGCATCCTTCCCCGCCCCTCGTCTTTCTCTCCCTGCGTCGTCGCCGCCTCCCGCCGCGACGACGACGAAGATGAAGACGAGCCTCCATCCAGGCCATCGAAGACGAGGCTCGGAGACGCGATTCGGTGAGAGTTTGACAAAAGAAGGAGATGCGATTTCGGAAGAAAAAACGATGCGATTGAAAACGAAAAGAAAAAAACTCAAAACCTTCACAACCTCCTCAACCTCCTCGACCTCAACCCCCTTCCACCCCCCGCAGCGCCAAGCAGCTCTTTGTCCAGCGCACCCTGACCGACCTGGGCCCCGAGGCCCTCGAGGAGAGGCTCCAGTCCGCGCTTATGGCCCCTCCGGCGAGCCCCATGGGCTCGCACGCGCTCTCGCTCGCAGTAGACACCTGCCTCCGCGAACGCGGCGCCCCCGCTTTATTAGTAGAAGTCGAGATCGACGTCGGGGGGCCCTGGGGGGACCCCGCTCCCGTCGTCGCCAAGGCCGCCGAGATCGCGGAGGCGGGGGCGGACGCGATCGTTCTCGTGGCCCCGGCGGTGGCGCGGGCGAAGAAAAATAAAAAGGACTTTGCTCCTCCGCAACAGCAGCAAGAACAGGACGACAACGAAAACGCCGACGCAGCGGCGACTCTGGCCTGCCTCCTCTCCGTCTCCCGTTCCCTGGCTGCCAACCCGAAGTTCAAGCTGGGTAAAGGGGACGTCTCGTTCTCGATCTCGGCGAGCTCGCAGTCGGGCTCGATAGTGCCTCCAGTGCTGCTGCGGGACTGGATCGTTCACCCTCTGCAGCTCGCCGACGTGAAAGCCGCGGGAGGTTCCGGCGCTCTCGGGGCAGCAGCTGCCGTACTGGGCAAAGGTGGCCCCGTGCTGACCTCTTTCGGAGCCGCCATGGGCCTGGACGTGCCCCTGGAGGTCGTGAACGCGTCGGAATCGAGAGAGGCGACCGACGGCGGAAACGGCGTCCCGATCGTCGCCGTCAACGTCTCCTTGGCTCTCTCGATCTCGATCGCTTCGATCGCCGGGGCGGCAGGCGCCGTGGCCGGGGGCATCCTCTCCGAGCTGCCTCCCGGGTGCTTCGCGGTCGTCGGGTGCGACTCGCTGGCGGCCGTGCGCGAGGCGGCGCGGGCCGGGGCCGCCGCCGTCGTCGTCAAAGAAGAAGCGTGGAGGGATGCCCTGAGGCCGGCGGGTGCCTTCCAGGAGAACAGCGTCGCGGAGGCGATGGAGGAGCTGAGGTCTGCCGCGTCGCTGAGCGATTAGTTGGGAGGTTGGTTGGGAGTGGAAGTGGGAGAGAAGAGAGAAGAGAGAAGAAGGAGAAGGAATGAAATCAAAAAAACAAAAAAAATCAACGTTGGATGAAGACTACATTTTTCTTTTTCTCGTTTTTTTGGATCCCTCTCGCTGTCTTTCCCTCTCTCTCTTTCTCTCTGTGTGTGGTTTCTGAATTCTTCTCTCTGTTTGGGAAAATGAGCGCGTTGGATCATAGAGAGACGCGAGTGAAAAAGCACCTCTCTTTCACTTCTTCCCTCCCTTCTTCCCTTCGCCGCCCTCCTCCTTCTTCTTGCCCCCGCCGAAGAAGCGCCCGATCTGCTTGAAGAAGTCGGCGTCCTCGTCGACCCACCCGTTGTCTACGTAGGGGAGGCGCAGGTCGAACCGCTCGGTCTCGTATTCAGGGATCCCGATGGGATTCACAGGAACAATGATACGGAACCCGGTCCTCTGAGGCTCCGCGGCCGCCTCCTTCTTCAGCCTCTCCCTGCGCTCCTCGTCGATCTCCTTCTTGAAGGCCGGGTCGCGGAGGTACTTGGAGACTTTGGCGCGGCGGGTGTCGACGTCCTGTTGTTTTGTTTTGAAGAAGAAAGAAAAAAGATTTTTTTTTGTTTTTCTCGTTGAGGTCGAGGAGGTCGAAAAGAAATCGAATTGCCTCCGACGACGCTTCTTCCTTTTCTTCTCCATCTCTTTCTCTCTTCCTCTTCCTCGTTCTTTTTACCTTTTTCCAAGCGCCGGACCGCCTGCTCTGCAGGACCTCCTGCTGGAGCCGGTACTGCTCCTCCTTCTCGAGCCGCTTCTCGCGCGCGGACTCGGACTCTTTGCCAAAACCGAAGAGCGCTTGCGTTTTGAGAGAGGTCGATGATCGACTTTTTCTTGCCTGGGCATTGGACGAAGAAAGAGGCGCCGGGCGGCGGAGCTGCTGCAGCGACGAAGACTGGAGCATCGTGGAGAGGTGTGCTGCGTCGATAGGCACTCGAATCGGATCGGAATGCGGTCCTCCTTTGGGCTGTTCTCGGAGAAAGTCTCGCGTTCTTCTCTCTTCAAAATATCAAGAAAAAGCGGCGAGAGAGCTGAAAAATGAAGAACGAGAGGCGGAGTTTTTTTTTCGAGCGACAGAAAAAATTTCCTTCTCTCTCGCACTCCCTCACTCCCCCTCTTCCCTTTTCCAAAAGTCCCCCTTCCGCTCGTTCGCAGCACCTTTTCGTCTTCCCAGCAATGCAGGCCTCTCTCAGGCTTCCCTCTCAGGGGATGGCAAAGGTAAGCAGAGGCCTCCTTGACCCCGGCGCGGGGGGAAGAAAAGTGTTGGAAAACGATCTGCTTTTTTTTGGAAAATGTTCGACTTCACTCAATCTCGAAAAAAAAAACTCTCTCTCCTCCTTCCTCTTCAACGACAGCAGCAGCAGCGCTCCGCCTCCCGCTCGGTGAGGAAGAGCGGGAGCCCCGTCGTCGTCGCTCAGGCCGTCTCGGCGCCGACCTCGGCCCCGGCGTCGGCGACGCAGGTAAGAGAAAGAGGAGAAGTTGATTTGATCGGCGAAAGGAAGTCGAGAGCTTTTGGACAAAGGGATTGAGCTCTCTGATGAGCAGCGATGAGCCTGGTTTGGATAGCGATGAGTACTAGAGAACTGTACTCTGCTTTTGGGGAAGAGAGAATGCGAACCAAAGACCCGAAAGGGGTCCAACGAGACGACGACGATTGGTTCAAATGTCGCCGACGCTGAGCGACGACGCTGCCTTCTTTGCCGACGGCTCTTCGCTCCTCGCTCTATCTTATCTCTTCTTCAACCTCTTCTTCAACCTCTTCAACCTCAACACACACTCCCCAGGGCTCTTCTTCCGACCCGCTGATGCTCCGCGCCCTCCGCGGCGAGAACGTCGAGAGGCCGCCCGTCTGGATGATGCGCCAGGCCGGGAGGTACATGAAGGTAAAAATATTTGATCGTTCTTTTCTTTGAAGAAGAAATCTGTTCATAGAGTTGATAAAGAGGTCGAGTCGACGCCAAACCCTCAATGCGGGTAAGTGAAAAAAAAAAAAAAACGACAAACCCTAACAAAACCCGCTTTCCTATTTTTTTTCCTCTTTCTGTTCCCTTCCTTCCACCTTCCCACCCCAACTCCAAACACCCCAATCATAAAACAGGTCTACCAGGACCTCTGCAAGAAGCACAGGACCTTCCGCGAGCGCTCCGAGAACGCCGACGTCGCCGTCGAGGTCTCCCTGCAGCCCTGGCGCGCGTTCAAGCCCGACGGCGTGATTCTCTTTTCGGACATTCTCACCCCGCTCACGGGCATGGGCATCCCCTTTGACATCCTTGCTGGCTCGGGGCCCGTGATCCACGACCCCATCAGGACGATGGAGCAGGTCAAGAGGGTCACGCCGCTGGTGGGAGAAGAGGCGACCCCTTACGTGGGACAGGCCCTTCGCGCTCTCAGGCAGGAAGTGGGAAACGCCAGCACTGTCCTGGGCTTTGTCGGCGCTCCTTTCACTTTGGCTACCTACATCGTCGAAGGGGGCTCCTCGAACAAGTACACCCACATCAAGAGGCTGGCGCACGCAGACCCTGCTGTCTTGCACGCCCTGTGCGAGAAGCTGGCAGAGGGGATAGCCGATTATGTGAGATACCAGGCCGACGCGGGAGCGCAGGTGGTCCAGATCTTTGATTCGTGGGCTTCCGAGCTGGCGCCGCAGGACTACGACGTGTTTGCCGCGCCTTACACGAAGAAAATCATCGACTCGGTGAAGAAGACGTGAGTTTGTTGTTTGTTTTGGAGGGGAAAGGGGAACTTTTTTCTTTTCGAGTTCGGGCTCTTCTCTTTGTTCTCTTTGTTCTCTTTGTTCTCTTTCTTCTCGCTCACTCTTTCTCTCTCTCTCTCTCTTTCTTTCTCTTCATCCTGCTCCAACCCCCCAAAAAACAAAAGCCACCCCGACCTCCAGATCATCCTCTACATCAGCGGTTCCGGCGGGCTCATGGAGCGCATGGCAGCCGCGGGCCCGGACATCATCTCGGTCGACCACCGCGTCGACCTCGCCGACGCCGTCGCGCGCATCAGACCCGGGTTCGAAAAGCGCGGAGCCCCCGTCGCCGTGCAGGGCAACATGGACCCGGGGGTGCTGTTCGGCTCCCGCGAGGCCATCGAGAGGCGCATCATCGACACCGTGCGGTCCGCGCGCGACGCGGGAGTCGGATCGAGGCACGTGATGAACCTCGGGCATGGGGTGCTGGTGGGTACCCCGGAGGATGCGGTCGCGCACTTCTTCGAGGTCGGGAGGAGCGTGCACGAGAGGATGTAGGAGAGGTTACTTCTTCTTCTTCTTACCTTATTTTTATTAAATGTTTTTACTGGCGGGGAGAGAGGGACATCATTCATCATTTTACATACAAAAAGAGAGAGAAGAGAAGAGAAACCGGGGGGAGTTCCAACGTTTTATTTGTGAAAGACTCTTTTTTTTTTACACCCGTGCCTATCGCTTCGATCTCTCTCTCTCTCTCTCTCTTTCTTTTCACTCGCTGAGGTCGCCTTCGCTGCTGCTCCTGCTGCTGTCCCTCCCTCCTCTCCCCGCCAATCCTTCCTGCTGCTGCTCGTGCGCCAGGCAGAGCCCGGCGAGGTAGTGGTAGGTCGCCGGCGTCGGCCTCCCTCCCCGCCTCACCGCGGCGGCGACCAGCGACTCGGCGTCTGCGGGGTCGACGAAAGCAGCGGAGGAAGAAGAACGAGGAGGAGCTCTCTCCGCGTCTCTCTCTTCCCCTTCTCCTTCTTCCCTTCCTCCGCTCCTCCTGACGCGGCACGAAGCGGCCAGGAGCAGGTTCAGCCTCTCGATGTCGATCGGCAGGGGGCTCTCGGATCTTTGTGGAATTGGCTGCTGTTGCGGTTCCTGCCTCGTTCCACTTCCGTCGTCGTCGTCGTCGTCGGCAGAGGCGGAAAAGCTCGTCGTCGTCATCGTCGCCTCCCTCCACGCCGCCGCCAGGTTTGCCGGCGTCCGCTCCTCCAGCGCGGCCCTCAGCCTCTCGTCAAAGGGCCTCAGGCGTTCGTCGTCGGCCGGGGGCAGCCTCGGGAGGCGGGAAAGGGAGGACGAAGGGTCTCGTCGTCGTTCGTCTTCTTCTTCTTCTTCTTCTCGCGCCGCCGCCGTTGCCGCTGTTGCTGCTGTCGTTGTCGTCGTCGTCAAAAGCTGCTGCCGCCGGTGCAGCAGCGGCGCCGGCCTGCCTCCTTTGGCGGGGGCGCGAGCCCTGGCGTCCGTCGGGGGCTGCGGCCTCGGGGGCGGGGGGGCGGGGGTCGGCCACGAGCTGAATTGTTGTTGAGTTTCTCTTCCTCCTCCTCCTGCTCCTCCTCCACCACATCCACCACTCGAACCGAAAAACAGAAACTGGGAGGACAGGGAGGAGGGCAGGCGCGCGGCGTTTGTAGTCGTCGGAGGAGGAGCGAAGAAGCGGGTGCGGGAGGGGCTGCTGCTGCCGTTGCCGTTTCTTTCCTCTTCGTCGTCTTCGTCCATCGTCGTCGGCTCTCCTCCTCCTCCTTCTTTCGCTCTCTCTCCCGCGACCAGCATCAGCTCCGCCGGCGCGGAAAAAGGCCGCCGCGTGCCCCCTGCAGCTGCCTCTTCTTCTCCCTTTCCACCGCTGCAGTCACAGCTCCCGCCGGGCGCGCGGGCGAGGCGCGACCACGAGGGAGGAGCAGGAGGAGGCAGGAGAGGAGGAGGAGCGAGGGAGAGAGCTGTTGCTCTCCCTGTCGGTTTGCCGTCGTCTTTGTCGGCGACGGCGGCCAGCCGCGAGTGGAGGCACCCGACGCCCTGCTGCTGTCCTTTCTCTTGCTGCTGCCGCAGGGGAGCCAGCGGGGAGCGTCCCGAAGGGGCCGGGTCTGCTGGTGTTCGGTGTTTTTTTTTTGAAGAAGAAGAAGGTTGAGAGGGGTCGAGGAGGAAGCGCATCGTCGTCGTTGTCGGTTTCACATTTGAGAATCACCCCTTGCTTCTCTTCTCTCTCTCTCACCAGCACCTCCGCCTCCTGCCCCCGCCACGCCCAGAGGAGCCTGCTCTGCCGCACTCTCTCCTCCTCCTCTGCGCCTGGTCTTGCGGGCGCGTGGGGCCGTCCACGGCGAGCGCGGTTGTCGCGGCTGTTGTTGGACGCGGCGTTGCATGTCGCTTTCGCCCTTTTCAAGGACGAAAAAGGCGCCATCGGATCCCTCCCGCCACTGCTCTTCTCCGGCGACTGCTCCTGCTTTGCCTTTACCCGCAGCGTGCATAAGCAGGTCAGCTGCTGCACCCGGCGAAGGGGAGGCCTCCATGGAGGCGTCCCGGAGAAGAGACGCGCGATTCTCCATCCCCCTTTTTTTTCCGTAGAATTGAAAAGCAGGTTCGAGAAAACGAAACTGTAAAAAAAAGAAAAAATACTCTTCTCCTGTCTTCAACCTCTCTTCTTCTTCTCAACAGCAACCTCCTCCCGCGGCAAGGCCCATTTCTCAACCTCTCTCTCTTAAAAGGCACACACAAGAAGAAGAGCCACAAAGCAGTTTTAATTACAGGTTTTATTGTATTATTTTTGATGGCACACACGGCGAACAGAGAGAAGAAGAGCAGAGAAAAAAACAAAAAAGCTCATTTCACCCCACCAAAGCGCCGCGCAGCCGCTGCAGCAGCTCCTCCTTCCTCCCCGACTTCTTCAGTCCGCGCGCCACCAGCGCGCGCTGGATCTCGTCCACCGTCAGGTTGAGGCCCGCGAGGGCGTCGGCCTCGATCGCGGCGATGGTAGGCTCCTGGTCGCCCCTGCGGGCCCTCGCCGAAGCTCCTCCTCCTCCTCCAGCTGCTCCAGCTGCTCCTCCTCCTCGACCTCCGCCGCCGCCGCCGCCGCCGCCGCCGCTCAACCCCTCCCCGTCGTCGAGAGCGCCCCCGACGACGGCAGCGGCAAGGCCCCTCGCCAGCTCCACCGCCCTGCTCGTCCTCTCCGGCGACGGTAAAGTTTTGTCTACCGTGGTCTCGGGCGGTGGGATCGCTTCTCCCAGAGCCAGAGACTCCAGGACGGAGTAGAAGCGAGCCAGGGAAGGGTTACCGATCTCGGAGGAGTCGAACGGGAGCAGCTCATTTTCTTCTTCTTCTTCGATTTTGCTTTCCCCACCTCCTCCGCCAACAACAGCGACCTTCTCGTCCAGGTCCAGCCCCATCACCAGCCTCTCCGCAGCAGAAATCGCATTCCTACTAGCCTTGCGGAAGGGGGGCCGACCCACGTAGGCCGGCAGGGAGCCCGCGACGTTCGGGGCCGCCACCGGCCTCGAGTCGTCGGCCGCGGGCAGGTAGACGACGTCAAACCCAGGGGGCTCCAGCTGCTCCAGTTGCTCCTCTGGTCCGCCGTTGCTGGCACCGTTGCCCGCTCCCTCGTTGTCGTCTCCGTCGTCTGCAAGGACGAGCGCGTGGGGAACGAGGGCCACGAGCTGCGGGCGCCCGCGCTTGCGGACGAAGGTGGCGAGCGCGGCGAAGCGGGTAGGATGAGGGTGAGGCGTTTTCGTTCCATTTACTTCTCCTTCCTCTTCTTTTTTTCCTTTTCCGTCTTCTTCTTCCTCTCCGAAGTCGTTGAGCATCGCGTACCAGAGCGCGGAGAAGACCGCCGTGGAGCCCTTGGCGAAGCTCTCCTGGTTTTTGTTTTTTTTTGAGCGGGAAGAGAGAGGCAAGAGCAGGTCAGAAAAAGAGAAGAAAAAACTTGAAGGAAAAAAAAACGTTCGAAACAAAGAAAAACTCAAAAAAAGCTCAAAAGAGCTCCTCTCACGTTGGGGTAGAGAAAGCTGGGCGCGCGCTGCACCCTCCTCGGGTCGAGCATGCCGACGGGCACAAAGCCCAGCACCTCGATGAACGAGGGCGAGGAGGAGGAGAGCGAGTCCTCCTCGTCGTCGTCTTCTTCCTCGTCGCCGTCCTCGCGGCCGCCTTTTTCCTTTCTATTCAAGCCGACGAGCCCTGCCGCGACCGCAGCGACGGCCGCGGCCTTGGCGCGCCTCTCCTCTTCCTCTTCCTCTCCTCCTTCGATCTCCATCTCTTCCTCGTCATCGTCGTCCATCGAAACGCCCACACACTTGACCTTGGCCAGCTCCTCCGTCGAAAACTCGACCACCCCACCGGCGACGGTCCTCCTCGCGCGCTCCGAGAGAACAAACGAGAGGTTGGTTCCGCTCATCTGCTCCTCGCGCGCCGCGGCGTTGGCCCGGGTCGCCAGCGCCGCGGCGCCGGACTTGTCTCCGCCGAGCCTCCAGGCCCTGACGGCGGAGGCGGCGACCCCCGCGGCGACGCGGGAGGCGGCCAGATCGCGGGCGGCCGCGAGGCTTCCTCCGCCGGCAGCGGCAGCAGCAGCGGCAGCCGCGGCCGCTGCTTCTTCGACCGCCGCCCTCGCCGCCTGCGCCTCCTTAGGGACCAGCCTCGTCTCCTTGGAGAGCAGCTCGTAGTCCCTCGACGAGACCTTCTCGGCGGAGGAGACCGAGGCCCTCCTGAGGTTCTGGTAGAGCGAGACGGCGCAGGCGACGGCCGGAGCCGCTTCGTTTCCGTTTCCGTTTTCTCCGCTTCCACCGCTTCCGCTTCCGGGCAGCAGCAAGAAATACGTCGAGAGCGCCCTCCTCTTGTAGATCTTGGCCCTCGCCGCCTTGGAGACGCCGCAGAAGCGCGTCACGGCTAAGGAAAGAGCGGCGTCATCGGCGAACTCAGCCGTGCGGGCGGCCTCTTCCTCGGCCCGGAGGTGGTCGGAGCGGAGCTGGGCGACGAGGAACTGCTGCTGCTGCGTTTGCTGCTGCGTTTGCGCGTTCCCGCCTCCCCCTCCTCTTTGCTTCTCCTTCTTCTCCCGCTCCAGCTGCTGCCTCAGCTGCTCCTCGGCCACCTCCTGCGCCGCCCGCTGCGCCCTCGCCTTCGCGGCCTCGGCCTTCAGCCTGGCGCCCGAGGCCGCTGCCAGCAGCAGCTCCCCCCACGCGGTGCGCTGCTCGCCTTCGTCCAGGTAGAAGGCAGCCGTTGTTCCTTTCTCCTCGCCTTCTCTTCCTATTTCCTCTTCCTCTTCCTTTCTAACGGCCCCTCCGGCCATGCGAGACCTCCCCCCGTGCGCCGCCGCCGACGAGGGCTCCAGAGCCACCAGCTCGAGCGCCGCTCCGAGCCCCCCCAGACTCGTCCCGCGCTCGCGCAAACCCGCCCTGAAGCCCAGCGTCGCGCGCCTCGCCGCGGTCAGCTCCGCCGGCACGAAAAGCAGCTGGCTGTGGAGCTGGGAAAAGGTGGCTGCGGTCGCAGTGGGGTCGAAACCAGAAGAGCTGTTTTGTTGCGGCGGCGGTCGGGGGAAGAGCGAGCGGAACTCGAGGGGCTGGCACGAGAGGACGACGACGCGCTGGGTGAAGCCCCCGGGGCGCCTGCCCCTGGTGGCCGCCGCGAGGAGCGTCGAGGCGCGGCGGAGGGCGAGGAGGAGGGCGCCCGCGGAGGCGGTGAAGGACTCTTCCTCTTCTTCTTCTTCGAGGTTTTCTTTTTTGTCTCCGGTGTTTCCGTTGTTGTTGCTGCTTCCGACAAAGAGCCTCTCCCTCGCCTTGTTCCCTCCTCCTTCTCCGTCTTCTCCGTCTCCGACCAGCGCCGCCAGCGCCCTCAGCAGATCGGCAGAGGGGTAGTCGATGCCCGAGGAGTCGTGCGCTTGCCTCGCAGCGGCCGTCGCGGCTTTCTTGCCTCCGCCAGCGTCGTTGTTGTTGGAAACCATCGCCGTCGTCGGAGCGAGCGCCCCCCCTTCCCCACCTCTCCGAGCGTTCCTCCTCCCTTCTAGCCCCGGGCTGAAGGTCCACACCTGCGCCTCGTCATCCGCTGCAGGGCCTTTAGCGACGCGAGGACCGTAGAACACCACCGCGGCCTCGTCGGTCTTTGTGGCGGAGATGATTTTGGCCGCCAGCGTCTCCTTCACGACTTTTATCGCGACGTCGAGCCAGGTGTCAGTCGGGGAGACGCCCTCGCTGGCTTTCGCAGAGAGGAAGAGGTGACAGGGCGACAGCATGGCGGTTCCCGCGTCGACGAGGAAGACGGAGAACTCCTTGACGGGGCGGTACTGAGAAAGAGGAGGAGGAGGTAGAGAAGAGGAGAGAGAGAGAGGTGGAAGAAGAAAGGGTTTTGAAGAAGAGGTCGAGTGAGCGTCGTCGTCGTCGTCGTCGTCGTCGTCGTCGCTAGTCGATGATGCTTTCTCTTCTTTTTCTTTCTTTCTCTCTTTCTCTCTCTATCTCACCTCATCCTCCGCGTCGTCCTCGTGGTGCTCGGGGGGAGGGGCGTACGGCGCCGGGGCCGCGGACGCCATGGCGCTTGGAGGGGGCTGGTGAGAGAGAGAGAGAGCGAGAGAAAGGGAACGAAGGAATCACTCTCGCTCATTTCCTTCGCTTGCTTCTCCTTTGCACGAAATGAACGTCGTCGCTCGAAGAGCAACAGCCGCTTCCATTTTTTTTCTTCTTGTTCTTCGATCTCGACGCTCAAGGCCCTTGTTCTCTTCTCGCTCCTCGCTTTTTTTACACCATGCAGCGCTCTTTCTCGCTCCGCCGGGCGACGGCGCACGAGGTGAGATCACGCGCGCTGCTGTGCCTGCCATGGGTTTCACGAAAGACCGCGCGAGAGAGAGAAGAGAAGAAGAAGAAGAACAAGGGGAAAAGCGTCGAAGCGTCGATGATGATGATGATGCTTCAAAAGGGAGCCATCGCTTCTTTTCTTTCTCTTTCTCTCCTCTGTCCGCGCCTCTTCCACGCCTCTTTCTCGTGCGCCACCTGACCCTTTCGACGCGGCACGGTCAGCCCTCGCCGCCCCTGCGGCGGCAAAGCCAAAATAAAGCGGTTCCGAACTGGAAAAAAACACTCACGCAAAGACCTCTCTCCTCCTCCTCATCCTTTTCCTTTTTTCCCTTCTCGCAGCTCCTCGGCGCTACCTCGACCTCCTCCTGCTCCCGTGCCCCGCGCGCCACCTTCGTCACCACGCGCGCGCTCCTCAAGGTCAGGCCCTACACCGTCTCCTCGACGGACACGCTCGAGTCGATCGCGGCGAAGCGAGGTAAGGAGGGAAGAGAGAGAGATGATGTTGGAGGAAGAAAGAAGAGAGAGAGAAGAGAGAGACAAGGGAAGGGGAAGACGAAAAAAACGAAAAACGAAAAAACAAAAACACCAACCTCACCCCTCTCTTTTTCTTTCGCTTCCTCCAACCCACCAACTTCAAAAAAAGACATCCCCGTCGAGGACCTCATGACCCTCAACGCCGCCAGGCTCAGCGGCCGCAGGAGCGTCGAGGCCGGGCAGAAGATCGTGCTGCCAGCTGGCAAGCTCTCGGCGCGCGACAGGGAGATTTTGGCCGGGATCGAGCCGGGCTCGAAGCAGGGTCGCGGGTTCAGGCCCTACCCCGTCCGCAAAGGGGAGACGGCGGCGGACATCGCCTCCAAGCGCAAGGTCTCGATGGCCGAGCTGCAGAAGCTCAACCCGGGCGTCAACCTGGACAAAGTGAAGGCCGACCAAGTCATCAAATTGCCCTCGAACAAGTTTTCGGTCCGGGAGAGGGAGATGCTGACCGGCACTCTTGGGATCCCGGTGGAGTTTTTCAACTCGCCCACGGGGGCTACGGTGGGCGTGCTTGGCGGGGTGGTGCTGGCGGTGGCCGCCGCGGTGGCGGCGCTGCTGTTCCAGAAGCGCAACCGCGGAGACAATTGAGAGGAGGGAGGGAGGGGTTCAGAGAGAGAGAGAGAGAGAGAGAGAGAGAGAGAGAGGGTGGGGGGGAGAGAACAACGACAACAACAACAGGATTACACGCACGCACAAGAAAGAGAGAGAAGAGAGAGGCAGCAGCAGGAACATCATCATTAACGACGGAGAGAGAGAGAGAGAGCTAAGAGAGCGCGACGGGGAAACTATTATTAACAAAAAAGTAAACAAACAAAAATTCCGCGATTTTATTTCATCTCTCTTTCTCTCTTTTTCTCCCTTTTTCTCGTTCGTCTCTCTCTCTCTCTTTCTTTTCTCTCTCCAAACCCTGCCACTACTCCTTTTTTCACGGCGCCCTCTTGGGAGGGATCAGCTTCTCCAGCAGAGCGGCGATCGACCTCCCGATCTCGTCCCCTTTGCCCCCCTTGCCGGCCGAAAACGCGAGCGCCGCGATGCCGGCGAACGAGCCGAGGACGCCGATTTCCGCGAGCCACAGCGGCAGCGGGCCCTTGCGCTTGCCAGAGCGCTTGTTGTTTCCCTTGTTCTTCTTCTTCTGCTGCTCAGCTTGCTGCTGCTTCTGCTTCTCGGTCTGGAGCTGCTGCTGCTTCTTCATCGAAACGGGGGCCTCCCCCCTCTTGAGGGGCACGGGGACAGCCGGGGGCGGGGCGCGCGACGACGACGAGGAGGGGGCGTTGAGGTAGGACTGCTGCTGCGGCGAGGAGGAAGGAGGAGCTGCCGGTTTCGGAGGAGGGACGAAGGGCCTCGGCGGCGCCGGAGTCGGAGTTTGGGGAAGAGCGATCTTTGCCGCCGGCGCTGCCGGAGCTGGAGCCGGTTTCGGCGCCGGCGCCGCCGCGGGAGCCGCGGCCTTGAGCGATTCCGCCGCCTTGGAGAAGTCGGGTAGCTTCTTCGTCTCCGGGAGGGAGAGCTTGGGAGCCTCGAACTTGGGCATTTCGAGTTTGGGGGCCGAGAAGGAAGGGGGCGTGAAGGAGGAGGTAGCAGCAGGAGCAGCTGCTTTCGGCGCCGGCGGCGGCGAAGGTGCCACTGCCGCCGCTGCGGGCTTCTTCGCCTTGTCGTCGCCGCTGCTCCCGCCGAACAGCGACGACCCGAACGAGGGTCCCGTGGAAGAAGGGTGCGCGCTCGGCGCCTTGGGGGCGTTCTTCGTCGCTGCGCTGTAAGCGCTGCTGGCTCCCCCATTGCCTCCCCCGAATCTCGACGACGACGAAGAGAGCTTCTTCATCCTTTCGAGCATCTTCGCCGCCTCGGCCTCGCGTGCCTTGTTGGCAGCGGCCGCTGCCGCGTCTGCGGGGCGAGGAGGAGGAGCTGTAGAGGGTGCCGAGGGGGAGGCGAACGGGGAAGAAGAAGAGGAAGGCGCGGAAGCGGCGTCTGAAGAAGAAGGAGCAGCAGCGGCAGCGGCAGCAGCGGGCTTTGAAGAAGAAGTCGTCCCCGAGGCGCGAGCCAGGGCGTCCTCCCTCGCCTTCTGCAGCAGGGCCTTGCGCTTCTCCAGGACGGCGGCGCGGGACTCGACGGTCGAGTCCGCGTGCGCGGGCGGCGGGTGGAGTAAGGGGAGGGAAGGGGAGGAGAGGGCGAGCGTCGCTGCGAGGAGCGCGGCCGAGAGCTGCTGGAGAGATGATTTTTTTTTTGCTCGTGAGTTTCGAAGTTTTTGAAGCGACAAGGATGATCTCGACCTTTTGACGCTCTTTTTGATCTGGCCCGCGGTTTCCTCTTTTCTCCTCTTTTTATCCAAAATCTTCGCGTCGCGATAAAAGACGATTGATGTCTTTCTTTCAGCATCAAAATTGGAGCGGAAGAGAAAGCACGAGAGCAAGCGCGAGCGAGGAAAAGAGAGCAAATCAGAGAGGAAAAAACGCAATCGAGAACTGGCTCACGTTTGCCGGCCCGCCTTGGCCCTTTGCTGCCGCGGAAGCAGCCACGGAGCGACGACGAGCTGCCGCCGGCGCCGGCGCTCTCGACGTCGACGACACGCACGAGGGCGCCGTCTTGGAAGGAGCTGCTGCTGTGGAGCGCTGCATACTGTTTCGAAAGCGAAGAGAGAAGAGAGAAGAAGAAGAAGATAGAGGGGGAAAAAAGTGGAGCCAAGGCGAGAAGAGAAAGCGTCGTCGAAATTTTCCCGTCGCTAAACTTTTTCCGTCGCACAACCTCTCTCGCTCTCTCGTTCGTCGTCGAGGTCTTTTTTCTTTTCCTCTTCTTTCTTTCTCTTTCTCTTCTGATGGCATCCACTTCGTTCTCGCTCGCGCCGCGCGCGCTGGCGCAGCCGCACGGCGGGCGGAGCAGCAGCAGCAGTGGAGCGCGCAGGGGCGTGAGGTGCGTAATTCGTTTTCTCTTCGGCGGCTTTCGCATCTCTCTCTCTCTTTCTCTTCTTCGCCCTGTCGCCGACGCCCTTTAATTCTCTCATCCCTTCCACCTCACTCCTCCCTTCCTCCCCATTCTGCCACCAACCCCCTCCAGGCTCTCTTCCAGCGTCACCTGGACCGCGCCCAAGATCTGGACGCCTCGCTCGGAGCGCAGGTGAGGAAGAGGAGTTGTTGGAAAGAGAAAAAGCGACGTCGAACGACTAGAGTTTCGCCGCCGATTGCCATCCCTCGTCTCTCTTTCCCTACTCTCTTTCCCTGCTTCTTCCTCGCCGGACGCCCCCCCTTCCTGATCCCGATCCCACACTCCAACCACTCACACGCGATCGTCCTTGTCCTCTCAACATACCGCAAAAACTTCCAGCGACCTCTCCAAGCTCGTCGTCGCCCAGCAGGGCCCCGCCCCTCCCAACCCGATCGTCGTCGAGCGGTTCCAGCAGGTCGTCTCGCAGCTGTTCACGCAGCGCATCGTGAGGCTGGGCGGGCCCGTGGACGACGACATGGCCAATCTGGTGGTGGCGCAGCTGCTGTACCTGGACGCAGCGGGGAAGGTGCGGAAAAAACGGGGGAAAAAGGAGAAAGCGGATTGGGAATTCGAAGAGAGAGAGAGCCGCCAACGAAAAAAGACAACGCTCAAAACCTCTTCTTCTTCCAAAAAAAAAAAACCGCTCCAACCAAAACAGTCCGACATCTCCATGTACGTCAACAGCCCCGGAGGCTCCGTCACCGCCGGCATGGCCGTCTTCGACACCATGCGCTTCATCCGCCCGGACGTCTCTACCGTCTGCGTCGGCCTCGCCGCCTCGATGGGAGCGTTCCTGTTGGCTTCCGGAGCGCAGGGCAAGCGCTACTCGCTGCCCAACTCTCGCATCATGATCCACCAACCTCTTGGTGGAGCGCAGGGCCAGGCGGCGGACATCGAGATCCAGGCGAACGAGATCCTGCATCACAAGCTGACGCTGAACGGGTACCTGGCGGAGTTTTCTGGTAAGAGGAAGTTCTTTTTTCTTTTTTTGGAGATTGTTCGTTGAGAACTAAAAACGTCGAGAGAGCGAAAACTCACACCTCTCTTTCTTCTTTCTTCTTTCTCTTTCTTCTTTCTCTTTCTTCTTTCTTCTTTCTTCTTTCTTCTTCTTCCCCAACAACACCAGGCCAATCCCTCGAGCGCATCACCGCCGACACCGACCGCGACTTCTTCATGTCGGCCGAGGAGGCCGTGGACTACGGGTTGGTCGACGCTGTCGTCTCCCGCCCCTATTTCTCTTCCGACATCCCTTTCTCGGCCAAGCAGGCCGCGAGGAGCGCCGCCGTCGTTGGAGGTGACGAAAGTGAAGCCAAGAAGGCCCCCGGCAACCGCGCCGCTCGCGTGCTGCTCCCCAAGGCCCTGGGAGGCGACCGCGTCCTGGCCTTCGCGGTCACCGAGCGCGCCAAGGAGCTCGGGCTCGAGGCCTCTGCCGATGCCATCAAAAAGGCCGAGAAAGAGCTCCCGACCTTCGCCCCTATCATCCAACGGACCGTCGGTGACATCGCCCAGTACACGGGCCGCATCTCCGGCAACCGCAGGGCAGCCGACGCCGCAGCAGACGCCGCCATCAAAGCTTTCTCTGAAATGGACGAGCTGAAAGACGGGCAGGAGCCGACTGACAAAAAGGTCGCGAGCCCGGCCATCGCCCTGGGCATCAAGGCGATGAACGAGTCCTTAGTCGAACAGGGCGGGAGGGCGATCCTGAGGCCGCAGGACATCGTTAAAGAGGACCCGGAGGTGAAGATGAAGAGGAACGAGTTCCTGAAGAAGAGGGCCGAGAGCATGCGGGCTGGCAGGGAGTAAAAGAGAGAGAAGAGGGGAAGAGGGAAGAAGAGGTGGAGGTGGAGAGAGGAAGAGAAAGAGAGAGAGAGAGTTTCCTTTTCTGGTGTTGGTTTTCTACTTTGCGAGAGCAGCAGCCTGGGAGAGACAGAGAGAGACGGAGAGAGGGCAAGAGAGGGGTCCCCCTGTGTGATGAATTCCTATCTTTTTTTTGCATTTCAATTTTTCATTGAGGTCGTCGCAGGTTGGAGAGAGAAGAGAGGCACGAAGAAGAAAAAGCCGGGGGCAAAAAAAAAAAAAAGACAAAAAAAAAGCAAGCAGCCACACCGTCCCACAACTTCTTCTCCTTCGTCTTCAAAGCCTTCCATCGCCTTCCACCTTCTCCAACCTTCCACCCGCCACCTCTCCACTCCAAAATGGCCTTCGCCCTCGCCTCCCGCTCCGCCCTCGTGGCCCGCCCCGCCGCTGCCTCCTCGCGCCGCTCGGCTGTTGCCCGCCGCGTCTCGGTCGTCCGCGCCGAGCCGGAGAACAGCACCACGCCGGCCGTCGCCGAAACCCCCGCTGTCGTCGAGGTGCGTTTTTTTTGTTTTGTCTTCTTTCCACTCCTTTTTTTGAAAGCCTTCCAGGCGCCCGCGAGCGCTGTTTTTGACAGCAGGCATGTTATTTGAGATATAAAACCTTCTTGTCAAAAGAAAGGGAATTTCTGATGCGCGCAACGACGCCCACGCGTCTCGAATCTTCGGGAAAGACATCTCACATTCCGAGCTCCAACGCCCATCAAAACATCAAAAATCAATTCCCCTTCAGGCCGCCGCCCCGGCCCCCGTCGCCGCCCCGGCGCCCGCCCCCACCCCCGTGGCCGTCAAGGCGCCGACCATCGCCGGTGAGTAGAGTTTGGAGGGAGAGAGAGGGGCGCGGAGGAGCTAGGAGGCGAAACGGCTGGAGAGATTTGGAAAAGAAGCGAGCGAGAGAAGTCGAAGAAGAGACGCGTGGCGACACCGAGAGCCTTCGTCTGCTTTCGCGTCGTTCGCACTCTCCCACAAAAACCTCCTGAGCGGCCCAGAGTCGCTCTGCTGGCTTTCGTAGATTTTCTTCGACGCGCCCTTGCTTTTTTTTTCTTCCTTCTTCTTTTCTTCTTTTCTTTTTTTCTCAACTCCCCTTCAACTCACTCCCCTTCCTCTTTTCTCTTTCTCTTTCCTCTTTCCTCTTCCTCTTCCACAGAGGCCATGGCCTTCAAGGCCGAGCCCGAGATCATCAACGGCCGCCTCTGCATGCTCGCGTTCGTCGCCGCCGTCGGCGCCGAGCTCGCCACGGGAGAGCCCGTGCTCCAGCAGTTCAAGGACCAGCCCGTGCTGGTCGTCGTCGCCGCGGCGCTGTTCGCGTGGGCGTCGCTCGTGCCCGTCCTCCTGGGCAAGAAGTCCGACTCGACGACCGTGGGACCCTTCAGGCCCTCGGCCGAGCTGCTCAACGGCCGCGCCGCGATGCTGGGCTTCGCGTCGCTGCTTGCCGTCGAGGGCTTCAAGCACACGGCGCTGTTCTAGAAAGTTGGAGGGATTTTATGCACCTTGACTTTTTTTTCTTCCCCTCTTTCCCTTGAGAGAGAGATAGAAGAAGGGAAGCAAGGATAGTGACGATAACGACGACGACGACGACGACGATTCTTTTTACACTAGATAGAAAACAATAACAACAAAACAACCTGGAGCGAGGGCCGTTCGCGCAGCCTCACACAGAGAGCAGCAAAAGCTTTTTAAACAAAAAAAAACACCTCTTTCTTCCCCCCCCCCCTTGTGCTCGTGAGGAAAAGAAAAAGAAAAACTCTTTTTTTTCCTTCTCGCGTGTCGCGGCCCTTGCGCGTCTCTTACCTTTGAAAACAACCAAGATCGTCGTTGTTGTCGTCGTCTTCGTTTACGTTCTTCTTCTTCTTCCTCTTTTTTTCTCTTCCTTTTCTTGTGGTGAGGAGGAGCAAAAACCAAGAACTACTAGAACCGAATTCTTTGAAAAAAAAAAAAAAAACCAGATTCTTTGTGTAACTTTTTGCCTTGCGAGAGAGCGAGCGAGAGAGTGAGAGAGCGCGCGCGCTGACCTTCCAGCTTTTCTTCTTCTTCCTGCTGCTGCGCCCTTAACTGGGAGCGCGCGGGGAGAGGGTTGGTTGGTAAAGGAAAGCGGTACGCGCGCCCTCTTTCTTTCTTCTTCCCTCGACTTGAAATGAAAAACTTTTCCCTCTTTTTTGATTTACACTCTCTTTGCTTCTTCCTCTTTCTCTCCGCTTCCGTCTCCTTTTCCTTCAACTTCAACTTCACCCCACAAGTCGTCCTCGGAGTCGTAGTCAAAGTCGATGTTGGGCTGCCTCCTGGCGACCTCGGCGGCGGAAGCCAGCCCCCTTCTGTCGTCGCCGCTCGTCGTCGTCGTCGATTCGGCAGCAGAGATGAGCGAGAGCCACGAAGAAGAGCTTTCTTCTTCCTCTTTTTCTTGTTCCTCTCCTTTCCCTTTCCCTTCGTGCTGCGCCCTCCTCGCGTCCACGGCCGCCCCGCCGGCCTCGCCGAAGCGCAGCACGGCCCTGGCGCGCAGGCTCGCCCAGGTCGCCGGGGTCAGGGAAGGAGGAGGAAGAGAAGGAGAAAAGGGCTCGGAAGAAGAAGAAGAAGAAGAATAGGAAGAGGGTTTGCCTTTCGCCGCCGCCGCCGCAGCAGCAGTCGCCGCTTCCTCGGCGACCCAGAGCGCGTTGGGAAGCGAGCCCGCGTCCAGCTCGGCCCTGACGAGCGCGGAGAAGGTCGCGATCGCCGGCTCTATGCCCAGCTCCCTCATGCGCGCGACGAGGTCGTGGGCCGGGGCGGCGGAGGGCCCCCTGGGGCGAGGGAGAGGCGGAGAAGAGGAAGAAGGAGAGGAGGAAGAGGAAGACGAGGTTTTCTTCTTCGCCTCTGTCTTCGTCTTCGTCGGAGGCCTCCGAGCAGCAAAGCGGACCGCGGCCGCCACGCACCTCTCGTCGACGCTCTCGCGCAGGGCCCCATCGTCGTGCCCGCGGAGCTCCAGGAGCAGGTCCGCGGCCTCGCGGAAGCGCCCCGCGCGGCTCAGCGAGCGGGCAGCGGAGGCGACGGCCGCCGCCGGCGGGGGCCAGGCGCCTCGAGCGGTTGCGCCGGCGCCCGGCGGCGGGGTTTTCTGTCGTTGCTGCTCGTCTTCTTCTTCTCCCTCTTCCTTCCCGCCCCCGATCCCCGCCACCCACCGCACCAGCTCCGCTCCGCGTTCCGCTCCGCGCGAGGTCAGGAAGGACGCCTCGGCAGCGAGCGCGTACCTCGTCAGCGAGGCACGGGAGTGCCGCAGGGGATAGACGGCAGACGCGGCGTCGAGCTCCGAGGCCGCGGCCTCGACGAGCGCGGCGGCGCGCGCCCTCGCCGCGGCGACCGTGGCAGAGAGGTCTCCAGAGCGAGAGCTTTCGCCCTCGCTCGTGCTGCTCTTGCTGCTGCTGCTGCTGCTGCTGCTGCTGCTGCTGCTGCTGCTGCTGCTGCTGCTGCTGCTGCTGCTGCTGCTGCTGCTGCTGCTGCTGCTCTCCAACGACCTGAGGAACGTGGCGTCCGTTCGAGCTATCGTGGCCTTGACCGACCTCTCCGCGGCCAGAAAGGCCCTGTCGAAGGCGTGCAGCGGCAGGCGGCGGCGGCTACCTGCTGACGGCGACGACGACGCCGCCGAGGACGACAGACCCGCGGCGAACTCGGCGAGCGCCGCGGCCGCGGCCGCGGCGTCGCCCCGCCGTGCCGCGGCGGCCAGCCTCGTCGAGGCCTGCTCGACCCGGAGCGCCTCCTGCGCCAGCTCTCGCGCCATCGCCGCCCTGCGCTCCGCGGCGGCGTCCCTGCGGAGGCCCGCGCGGTCCGCCGCTGCGAGCACGGCCCCCGCGGCGGCGCCGTCCCTCCTGCCGAGCAGCTCCTTGAGCGCGAACGCGAAGAGCGGCCTGAGCCGGAGGACGGCGGCGGGGGGGGGCTTCGAAGGAGAGGGGGAGGAAGGAGGACAAGAGGAGGAAGAAGCGGCGGCGGCAGCGACAGCAGCGTGAGCAGCAGCAGCCTCCCCGGCGGCGGCCCTCTCGGTCGCCTCCCTCGCCAGCCGCGACAGCAGCGCCGCGGCGGCAAAGCCGGCGTTGCTGGTGTTGTTGTTGCTGCTGCTGCCGTTGTAGCTGTTGCTACCAAGCACCCTCCGCAGCTCCCGCAGGTGAGGCACGAGCGCAGGGTAGTCGCTCTCGAGCCTATCGAGGCGCTGCTGCCGGATCAGGTCCTGGGAGCAAGGAAAAGAGGAAGAGAGAGAGAGGAGGGATGAGAGAAGGAAAAAATCCATCGTCAAAGGAAGGAAAGAAAGAAAAACTCAAAATTCAAAACTAAAAAGAGAGGCCTCAGACACGCCGCCGCGCTTTCGCGCTAAGCTTCGCTCCTAGGTCGACACTCGTCAGCACCGGTATCAAACGGCTCACGACCGCCCGTCGACACTATTGTCTTCAGCGGCCTCGTTT
>Ga0114918_10000266_pt1 | contig 43740 bp, 48 predicted proteins | sample LantaG_FD_87015 | JGI IMG/M metagenome (GOLD analysis project Ga0114918, IMG submission 87015) | Deep subsurface microbial communities from Baltic Sea to uncover new lineages of life (NeLLi) - Landsort_02402 metaG | ecosystem: Environmental > Aquatic > Marine > Oceanic > Sediment | place... | reverse complement strand
TGCCACGGCCAGGAGAACAGGCTTCTATGTAGGGAAAGAAGGTGCTGGTCAAGTAATACTGGTGGGTCCTACTAATGTGGGGAAATCTCAGATATTGGCAGCAGTTACCGAGGCGTCTCCAGAAATAGCTGCGTATCCTTTTACCACCAAAACCCTTACCCCGGGGATGATGAAGTTCAAGGACATTCAGATTCAACTGGTTGACACGCCTCCCCTGGGGCATAAGAACGTGCGGGTGTTACTATCCAACACACTCAGGAGGGCTGATCTTATTGCTATTGTGATAGACCTCGGTATTGAGCCAGCTAGTCAGATGGAAAATACCCTTCACAATCTGAGTGAGGCAAGAGTAGAGCCTGTAACAGATAATGAGGTGGAGCTAGCTCAGGGAAGCTATCAAAAGGAGATGCTGATTATTGGCAATAAGAACGATTTGGAAAACTCGAACAGCAATTGGCGGAGATTAAGCTTTCAGTATGGTGCATTGTTCCCTGTGGTTTCAATTTCTGCCAGGAAGGGGACTGGTCTGGAGGAGTTGCGAGGGGTAACTTATAACGCTCTAAACATTTTGCGGGTTTATACCAAAACTCCCGGAAGCAAAGCTGAGCTGGCTGACCCCGTAATTTTGAAGAAAGGCAGCAGCGTAAGGGATGCTGCTGAGGCTATCCATAAGGATTTTAGAGACAAATTAAAATTTGCTGTGGTTTGGGGCTCAGGGAAATATGCTGGGCAAAGGGTGAGCAAGGCGCATATACTCCAGGATGGCGATATAGTAGAGTTTCATGTGTAGCTTGACCTTCTTGCGCCGGATGCTTTGGTGAAGCAAAGTTCGTGCTGCAGGTTGTCATAACGCTTCTGCCAGAGCCTCGATGTAAGCCCTGTTTTCTAGTTTTAGTCTCCACGTCTCTGCGATGGCTTCTATGCTGAGGTGGTGTGTTAGCTAGCGGATTGCTAAATAAGCTAGCCTATTATGTTGCTTATCACTGTCTTGGCAACAGCAGTCTCCAGCTCCAGACTCACGAAATCAAATTTGTTTTTTGCTGATGCCCCGGCAGCAAGTTTTTGCGCCATCTTGTCCAGGTCACCTGTCTGTTGATATTGTTCCATAACATGGCTTTTAAACTCTTCAGCTTGTTCTAGCCCTTGCTGTAAGATTTCTCTTGCCTGGCGGCCGATAAAGACACCATGGTGGTCAAAGCCACATATGTCCACATCATAAGTTGTCAGCTTCCTTAGTGATTCCATATATAGAGAAAAGTCGTATTGCGCTGAAGGATAGGAAAGCTCCCTTCCATTGTCTGTGGGGAAGGGAGCAGCATCTGAGGGGAATAGAGCTTTTAGTTTGGGAACATATATCGCAATGGAACCCTTTGTATGGCCGGGCGTCTTTGTAAAGCAGGCTTCGATTCCATCACCCAGGTCTATAGTGTCTCCTTCTGCTACGACTCGGTCTACGTGAATATTGTCAAACTTCAAATTTAACCTGTCATATTCATCCTGAAGGCCCAAATTTTCAATCATTCTGTTGTTGGCATCAGCCATGAAATTCATCGCCTTTTCCTTGGAGAACACCTCTTTGCAATATGCTGAGGCAACTATCTGCAACCAGGGAAGTTTTCTCTTCAGGTAGGGCACAGCCCCACAATGGTCAAAATCCGAGTGCGGGATGACTAAATACTTAATCCTGGTAAGGTCGTAATCCATCGCAGAGAATTGCTTTTCCAGGGAGGGAGTTGTCCAACTCATACCCCCTCCGATAATCATAGCCTCTTTGCCTTTAAGCAGATAGAGGCAGTTTTTATGTGTGCCCAGGAAGTCTATTCTGTCAGTGATTTTGTCAGGCTCTCCAATCCACATAGTAAACTCCGTTTGCTTAGCAACTCATGTCATTCTGACCCTGATTTTAACATGTCGTCTAGCAACCCCGCGTGTCATCCTGAGGGAGCAAAGCGACTGAAGAATCTCGCTCATGATAAGCTCCGTGGGGGAGGAATCCAGCCACTTCGCTACCACTCAGGGTGACAAAATAAACAATCTGATTTTAACATATGAATGATAAATACAGAGGGATGGCAAATGAGAGCCTTCTATTTGAGGTTAGTGGAGGGTATAATTTGAGCATAGATATAAGATATTGAGGCGAAGCCTAGCAGTTGTGAGAACGAATGGAGTTCCTAATATTCGGAATTGCATTTGCAATATGTTACTTCCAATTTGATTTCAGTTGGTGGGCATCATTGCTCATAGCCTTTGGCGCTCCTATCGCCGTTAGTCTAGTGGTTTGGGCTGTCGGTCTACCCTTTGTGGGCATATTATCTTTGGTAGAGAAGATAAAACAACGTAGGGAGCCACCATATTACAATGAAAATTTAAGAGCGGAATTTTCCGAGCAAGCGTCAAAGGTGAAAAATACTGAAGATTTTCCATTAGTGGAAGTACAAAGTTTTCCTCTGTATTTAATGGATAAAGGAGTACACACAAGGGCAGAATTTATTGGAGAAGGCAAGGCAATGATGAAATATTCCGAGGCTACCATAGCCAGAGCGCTGGATAATTTAGTAGAGGCTAGGCTGATAAAAAGGATTGGTAGAGATATCTATTATAGGATTGGGGCCAGGGTGCAAGAGAATGACATAGTGGAGGAGCCAGCCAGTGAGCAAGCTACAGATGCACATAGACTGACATCAATGCTATTTGAACTTGAAAAGGAGCGCAAAAAACAATCCAATACCTTTGGCATCTGGAGCTTAGTATTAGGCATCATTGGTATATTTACTTTTTTTGGGCTAGCTATTTCAATTGCAGCAATTATTTTAGGAATTCTGCAGTTCAGACGCCATCGCACTAAATGTTCAATGGCAGGACTTGCCTTGGGGATTATTGGTGTAGCTCTCTTCATTGTACTAATAAGATGGTTAGGCTATGAAATCCCGTATACTGTGTCAGTATGATTTGGGCTATTATCAGCTTTCAGGCGCAATCACAAATCCTTGAAAAAGCTTCCAAAATACCCCAAGTCGGCGATAGATATATGCATTTCGGAGGGGGTATCCACCTTTGGATTGGGTGATGGCGTGCTCTAATAGCTAGTGAGATTCCGATAAAGCTTCAAGCTATCCTCAAACTTTACTGGCCAGGCATCTCAGCACCATATCAATGCACTGTAAGTAACAAGGATTGAAATGTGGTTATGTTGGTAGGAATCAAAAAGAAAACCGCCAAGGAATCTCCCTCTTTTTTCACAACTCATGGACGGCACGCTATTCTAGGGCTATAATTCAACAGGCGACTAGGAAAGGCTAATTGTTTTGATTGCTAATAGCTATTGTGCATGAAAGGAGGTCAGTATAAATGAGCGAAAAAAGAGAATCGATAAAAGTTGAATTGATTGTTTTTCTCACCAACGGTATGAAAGTTTGTCATACGTATGATGTGCCTTCTAATTATGGGGAAGCTAGCAAATTCGTTAACACTAAGACAGGTGAGATACTCGGCGCACTGGAGCATCCAAGACCCTCTGTCTTGTTTCTTCAGAACCCCTCTATTGTATATAATGTAGATAATGTAATAGGTATTCAGTCGGAGTTTATTGGCCCAAAAGAATATGAAGGACTTATAGAAAAACTAAAGAAGAGGAAGCTAGGGTTTGTTAAGGATTAAGGCTTGCTAAATCGAAGTTAGCCTTCTTATCAGTCAATAAGCTTTTCAGACATAATCATGCCAATTTACAACTGGTGAGTTAAAGTCACACCGCACTTTCGGGAGAGCATAAAATATTCTTACTAATATATAGTTTTTGGATTAACGGGTATCCCGCTCCACGATACCGCCTTGCCACAAGCTCAAGGCGGACATCCCGACCCAGTGAGCGACCTGTCACTCTAGCTGGATACGAATATGACTAGCAATCCTATCTTAGCTATGAAAGTTAACCAGAGTTAACCTTCTGATATAGCTCTAAGCAATCATCAAAGGTTATGCTCTTAGTGTAGCGAGTTACCATATCAAGTGATGACCATCTACCTAAGTGCATAATAGCTAGAGTGCTCAAACCTCGTTTGTGTAGATTACAGGCAAAGCCTCTTCTAAAGCTATGAGCATTACATTTGCTGGTTATTTGAGGCAAGTTTGCCAAAATGCTATTGTATTAGCTGATTTCCTATCTGGGGGAGTGTCGGAATTGGCAGACGAGCATGACTTAGGATCATGTGCCGCAAGGCGTGGGGGTTCAAGTCCCCCCTTCCCCACCAACTTAGTTCCTAAATAACTTCTCCCGTAAGCTATCCTTACTTAACATTTCGTCACAAAGTGCAGTTTGACGTTATTGAGGAACGTGATATGCTAAAGCCGAATCTATATCCACCGGACTTTTTGGATAGCCTGGGGGGAATAAATTTATGGATATTATAGGATTAGTTTTAAGTTTTGCTGGAGCGATAATAATTTTCATTTTTGGTTTACCTCCTAGGGTACGGGAGAGTGGAGCGCGTTACTTATTATTAGAAGGAGAAGATAAAGACGAAATCGAAAAAGGGAAAAGATACCGAAAGATTTCTAAATTAGGTCTATTCTTGTTAGCAATCGGATTTTTATTCCAGTTACTTGAAAAAATTATATGACTTGACCAGCAAAAAATTACGGGAAGTTAAGGCAATCAATTTTAAGCAAAGCATTTAAGGGGAATTAGTTAGCTTTAAAGGCTCAACAATCCCGCCCACGGGAGCGCCAATCTTCTTGTGCCATATCCGCCCTGGTACTTTTTCACTTCTCCAATGAATTAGAGAGAATACGAGACAAGTACCTGCTGTATCACCAATATCAGCCCTTTCTTCTCAAAGAAAAGTTCGGGAACTGCCCACACTGGCTCACCAATTGGTAATTATATTACCTCAAATGAACTAGCAATTGCTTAACCACGCTGTTATCCAGGATTTAAACTGCCTTCATTTCCCTGGCAAAGTGGGTGATAATATTGCCTAAATAAAACATTGAATGATATGTCTGTTTGAGTAATACATTTTTAGCGAAAATCACTTGACAGCAGTTTCACTAATATGCATAATTTCACCGAACGGTGAAATTAATTTAAATGGTGAAATATCATGAAGGAACAAGAGGTTGTAGATAGAATTCGAGAGAGGCTTGGGGGTCTTTTGGGTGATATTCCCTTCCTTGAGGTAGGGCAGCCTATCATGCGAATGTCTTTAGAAAATAGACAGCCTGACTTGCTATTTGAGGTTATGGCAGGAAACCGCCCCTTGAAAATCATCGTAGAGGTGAAGTCTATGGGAGAGCAACGACAGGTTCGTTACGCTATACAGCAATTGAGGGAATACTTGGCTTGGATTGAAGATGCTTATGGGGTAGTAGCAGCACCCTATATCAGTAACGATACAGCTCGCCTTTGCCAGGAGAATGGCGTGGGCTATGTAGACCTGGCGGGAAATTGTTTCCTCAACTTCGGCCAAGTATACATCGAGCAAAAAAACTACCCCAATCCGACTGTAGAAAAGCGGCAACTTCGTTCTCTCTTCACTCCCAGGTCAAGCCGAGTTCTCAGGGTGATGCTTGTCAACCCTGGGCGGGCTTGGCAAGTACAGGAATTAGCAGAGGAAGCTAATGTGAGCCTTGGTTTGGCTTTTAAAATCAAAGAGCGCCTTTTTGATCTGGAATATGCCCGTGAGGAAAATAGGAAAATCCTTGTCAACAGCCCGGGAGAGCTTTTGGAGAAGTGGACAGATAACTATTCCTTCCGAAGAAATAAGATGTATGACTTCTTTAGTTTTGGGGAACCCAAGGAGATAGAGCGAAGGCTTGCAGGATATTGTCAGGAGAGAGAAATTCCTTATGCTCTGACTCTTTTTTCTGGTGCTGCCCTGGTGGCACCTTTTGCCCGCTACGCCAGGGGATTTGCATATGTGGGCAAGGGGATTCGGGAGTTAGCAGCATCGGTGGAGTTGAAAGAGGTCTCGTCAGGACCAAATTTTAGTATATTAGAGCCCTATGATGAAGGAGTCTTCTACGGAAGTAGAAAAATTGATGGTATAGAAGTTGCCTGCGATGTGCAACTTTATCTTGACCTGGTGGGATATAAAGGGCGTGGTGAGGAATCAGCCAAATTTCTCCTAGAACAAAGGATAAAGCCCCAATGGTAAGGCAAGGTGATTATCGGGAAGCAGAAGTTCAGGCTTGTTTTTCTGTATTACTGGAGGTAATGACAGTATTGGGTGGATTTCGAGAAAATGTTGTAATTGTAGGGGGAAATGTCCCTTCACTTCTTATTCCGTCTGCCAAGGAGAAGCACCTCGGTACGCTGGATATAGACCTTGCCTTGGATTTTAAGCATATTTCGGATGACACTTACAAGACAATTATCGAAACCTTGCATGCCAGAGGTTACTACCAAGAGGAGGGGGAGCAACTCTTTATCTTCCATAGAGATATAGAGGACAAATCTGGAAGCAAAATCAGTGTGGAGATTGACCTGCTAGCTGGGGAATATGGTGGCACTGGAAAGGGACATCGCCACCAGAAAATACAGGGTGCCAAAGCTAGGAAAGCTAGGGGATGTGACCTTGTTTTCGATAGTGCAGTAAGGGTCAATCTAGCTGGTACTTTACCAAGCGGTGCTAAAAATGAGGTAATTGTTAAAGTACCCTCCATTGGACCTTTTCTAGTAATGAAAGGCATGGCCCTTTGGGAACGGATGAAGGAAAAAGATGCCTATGATATCTATTATTGTTGCCGGAATTATCCTGGAGGGCTGACAGCCCTGGTGAAGGCAATAAGGCCACTGGTGATGAATAAGCTGGCAAGGGAAGGCTTAGGAAAGATCAAAACAAAATTTGCCATAGTTGATGGGATAGGACCAACCTGGGTAACGGAGTTTCTGGAGATAGCAGATAGAGAGGAAATAGCCAGGGTCCAGAGGGAAGCCTTTGAGCTAGTAAACGCCTTGATGGAAAAATTGGGTATCGAGCCCTTCTCAGAGTGACTGCGTTAGTTGTGGATTTTACGGGAAAGTCTGAGGGAAAATATTAGAGACAGGAGCGAGTAAGCGATGCGCATTGTTATAATAGGTCAGGCAGCCTTTGGTGAGAAGACACTCCAGGCATTGACCGAAATGGGAGAGGATGTTGTCGGGGTTTATACTCCCCCTGATATTTCTGGAAGGGCAAACCCACTGAAAGAGCTAGCAGCCCAATCAGGCATCCCAACATTTCAGCCAGAGGGAATGCGCGCACCGGAGGTTTATGACGAGTACATCAAGCTTAAGCCAGACCTGAACGTTATGGCTTTTGTAACCAGTATAATACCTGAGAGCATCTTAAACTATCCTGAGTTGGGGACAATCCAATATCATCCATCATTGCTCCCAAAGCATCGTGGTGGAAGTGCCATTAACTGGGCTATCATCAATGGCGAGACCAAGACAGGCGTTACCATTTTCTGGCCTGACAAGGGGATAGATACAGGCCCTATCCTGTTACAGAAGGAGGTAGAAATTTCTCCTGATGATACTGTGAGTTCGCTCTACTTTGACAAACTTTTCCCGCTGGGTATAGAGGCATTGGTGGAGAGCGTCGAGCTAATCAAAAAGGGAATAGCTCCACATATCCCTCAAGATGAATCGCAGGCTACTTATGAGGGGCTATGCACTGAGAAAGATGCTGTTATTAACTGGCTCCAGCCAGTAGCCAAAGTCTATAATTTGATTCGCGGTGCCAATCCTCAGCCGGGAGCAATAACCTACCTTCAGGGCAGGCGATTCAAGGTTTTTGACTCGGAATTACTTGCGGGTGATGTGAGGGAAGCCCCTGGCCAGGTTATTAACATTACCAAACAGGGATTTGTGGTGGCTGCTGTAAATGGTGCTATCCTTGTTAAACGGGTGCAAATGGAAGGTTCCTCCAAGATAGCAAGTGCAGAATTTGCTAAGCAGGCGGGTTTGAAAGCCGGGGATAGGCTTGGCGAGTAAAATGCTTTAATAGCTGCGGTGAAAGAGGCAGCATGTCCTTTAGAAATGGGGCAAAGTAATTTGTGAAGGTAGATAGTGAATCTAGCGGTATTTTTACGCCAGAACAAAATTGAATTTGAATTTCTGGAGAAGAAGTCCACTCATCGTGCTTCGGATGCGTCCCGGGCTACCGATATACCCCTGGATAAGATTATAAAAACGCTGGTGTTTGTTAATCAGGATTCAAAACCGTTAATAGCTATAGTCAGGGCTGATTGTAATGTGAGCAGGCACAAGCTTGAAGCCTGCTCACAGTCAAAATCGGTGAGACTTGCTTCAAATGGGGTTGCAGAAAAGGTTACGGGCTATCCCACAGGGGGCATACCTCCTGTGGGGCATAAGAGAGGGCTGCCCGTATATCTGGATGGACAGGTCTTGAACAATGACTATGTCTGGTGTGGTGGTGGCGCAAGGACGAGGTTGGTCAAGCTAAGGGTGCAGGACATCGTAAATTTAGCTGCTCCACAAATATGTGATATAGCAATACAATCTGTGGAGAGTTGACTAATCAATCAGTGCCGTAAAATCCAAATTGCATGAACCCTCGTCCATTTTTTACTGCTGTCGCTCCTGTAGCTTCGGTAATATAGAATTCCTCACATTGGAATTGCGATAGAAGCATCCTTTTCAACTGTTCAGCCTGGTCAGGGACATTGGTGTGGACCAGAGCAGCATGCAATTTCTTGTCTCCAATTTTTTCTCTAACCAGGTCAACTATCTTTTCCATTATTTGAGTTCTGCTCTTAACTCTGGCTACAGGTTTTGTTATCCCTTCGGTAGAGGCATCGACTTTTAGGATTGCTCTGAAAGTGCCTGCTGATTCAGTTTCGGCCTTAGCCCATGAACGAGCATCATATACCAGCCCACCCTTGTCTATGAAGAAAAGGGTGTCTCGTGTTGAGAGGTCATTTACCCGAAGTATCATATCATTGACAAGCTCGATTACCTCTTCGAGGCTTTTGCCCTCTGTTGCTGCTTTGGCTGCCTGGAGAACAATGAGTAGTTGGGCACCAGCAACAGTGCGGGAGTCAATGATTTTGATAGTGGTTTTGGGCAGCTTTTCACGGGCCATTTCACTGGCTTGTATAGCTGTCCCGTATGTTGCACTATAGGCTGAAGTTAGGGTAATGACCAGGATGGCGTCGGCATGCTGGCTCAGCTTCTGGTAAAGTTGCAAGAATTGCCCTGTATTAACGGCTGAAGTTGTGGGCAGGTTTTCTTTTCCTTCAAGTCGGGCATAGAGCTTTCCCATGTCTATTTCTGTGTCAGGGTAATCTTTGCCATCCATGATGACGTGAGTTGCCGCTACTCCGATGCCATGTTTCTGTGCCATTTCTGGCGATATGCCAGAGGTGGAGTCAGTAATGATAGCTACTTTATTTATATTAATTAACCTCCTGAAGTATTAGCGGCAATAATACCGGATTAAGCGATATATTGCATTACAGGGTATTGAATGACTCTCATCGCATTTGAACCTGTTATAATATGTTCTAGATGTTTGTCGAGACTAGTTCGCAGGGAGGTGGTCATGGAAGTCTTAACAAGGCTGGGTAGTTTGCTTTCCCCTTCTTTTTTCGCAATTCTTGCCGGCTTGTCATTGACGGCTGCTGCTTTATTATTTGTTGCCGGCAGGCATAATGCTGCTGATTCACAAGTAACGGGCACTAAACTAAGTGAACTAGAACCAACTGGGTACAGGGGCACTGGTTACTTAGTATTGGCCTTTGGCTGCTCTATGATTGGCCTTGTATTAAGCTTCATCTTTGCTGTGATTAGTACTAGTTTTGTTGGGAGTCTGATCTTCGTCATCTTATTGCTGTTGTTCTTTATATTCACATTGTGTTTCTTGTATGCTGGGGGAGGCACCTTATTCAGTGCTGTGGCAGGTCAGAAGGGGGTGGTTGTTTATTGGTTCTTTCCATTTATGCGGTACATTGACACTACGATAGCGCGCTTTGGAGACTTGATAACCACAGGGCTTTTCAGGCAATCGTGGCGTCCGAGGATTGTTACTAAAATTGGCAGTCCGGCCGAAGCGGTTAAAGAAACTTCTATAACTGTAATGCCTGGTGAGAAGAAGGCGAAACCTGATAAGGACATGGAAAGGTTACAGTACGTGCTCGCTGAATATGAAGCTCAACTAACCCCAGAGCAAAGGGAGAAATTTGTGGAACTGAAGAAAATTGCGGCGGAATTGAGGAGCATATACCCATGAATCCATACCCCTTGCAGAGTGTAATTACAACTTTAGAGAGGGAACTGGTTCTGGCAGGGAGATAAATAACCTTCTGCCTTCCACTCAAATTCTACCGGAAGACTATTTTGAAGATTAGCTGTATTTACAACTATACCCTGGTATAATCGGTTGCATATACAACTGATGCAGGGATTTTAGTTAATTATGCATAACCACAGTCTAGCTCTGGCTAACGAGCCCATAAAAACGCTGCTATGGAAGCTCTCTCTTCCAGCGACGGTAGGCATGTTCGTTATGTCTCTCTACAACGTCGTTGATGCGATTTTTGTTGGTCGAGGAGTGGGTACTCTGGGTATTGCCGGCGTTTCCATTGTTTTTCCTGTCCAGATGGTGATAACGGGCATGGGGCTGATGGTGGGAATGGGGGCAGCTTCGCTTATTTCTAGAAGCTTGGGTGCCAGCAATACGGAAAGAGCGGAACGTACACTGGGTAATGCGATATTTTTAATTGTCCTACTCGGGGGAGTGTTTACGGTTGTGGGATTGTCACGAAGCACCTTCTTTCTCCGTCTTTTTGGGGCTACGGACACCATTCTGCCCTATGCAAAGGAGTATATGGATATAATCCTTCTCGGCGTGGTGTTCCACACATCTTCTATGGCAGCCAATGCTATTATCAGGGCGGAAGGCAATGCCCGCGTTGCCATGATAAGCATGTTTATAGGTGCTCTTTTAAATATTGCGCTTGACCCAGTTTTCATCTTTGCCCTTGGCATGGGTATCCGGGGGGCTGCAATTGCAACGGTTATCGCACATGTCGCCACGACGCTGTATCTGGCGCATTATTTTCTTTCTGGAAAGAGCTCCCTGCGAATTCGGGTGAAAAACTTTATTCTTGAACGGACTGTAGTCAGGGAAATTGTAGCCATCGGATTTGCCGACTTTGTAAGGGCTGCAGCAGGAAGCTTTATTGCTGTCATTATTAATAGAACTCTTGGTTTCTACGGTGGGGATGTCTCCATAGCAGTTTTTGGTGTGGTATTTAGGGTGCTGCACTTTGCCGTAATGCCGAGCAGGGGTATTGCTCAGGGACTTCAGCCAATCCTCGGTTTCAGCTATGGTGCGAGGCGTTATGACAGGGGAATAGAAGTAATACGTTGGTCTGTTATTATTGCGGCGGCCATTTCCCTCAGTGCTTTCTTAATCATCCTTCTTTTCGCTGGGTCGATTGTAGGTATTTTTTCCACGGATGCTGCCCTTATATCTCAGGGCACCCACGCAATAAGGCTTGTCTTTATCGCAATCTATCTGGTCGGATTTCAGGTTGTCGGCTCAACCATATTTCAGGCAATTGGAAAAGCAATTCCGACATTCATGCTCTCTACATCCAGGCAGATACTCTTTCTTATCCCTTTAGTATGCATTCTGCCGCATTTCTTCGGACTTAATGGAGTTTGGCTATCGTTCCCAATCGCCGATACGTTATCCTTTGTCATAACGCTTGCTATGGTTATTCCCCAGATGCGTGAGTTCAAGAAACAGCAAATTTTAATTGAAGCGGGGTGATACACGATGAACGAGTCATTAGGCAGGTGGGTCTCTATTATCCACAGGTATGGCCGCAGCTTCATAGACAAAGAGTTTGCTGAGTTTGATATTAAGGGCGGGTATCTACAGTTTATCCATGCTCTTTATCGGCATGATGGATTGAGCCAGGACGAATTAAGCGAGGCACTCAGCATGGACAAAACCACTACAGCGCGAGCGATTAAGGAGCTGGTGGAGCTGGGATATGTAACCAAAGAGCATGATTCCCAGGATAAACGGTTTTACCGGCTTTCTCTGACAACTAAAGGCAAGGATGTTATTCCCAAATTGGAAAGAACTTTAAAATGCTGGACTGAGGTTCTTGGCACCGGATTTACGGAGAGCGAAAGTCAGCTTACACTTGACCTCCTGAAGAAGATGGCAGAGAATGCGGCAGCGTTTAAACAAAGAGGGTTCAGTTGAAAGTGGGGTAGTCCCCCTAAACACATTCGCTATTTTGGTACGGACAACGCTGCTGCCGCCAGGAGGTATGAAGTAGCGATCCAGCTTAATGTAACTGCATCCTAGTTCTGACAGGGAGATAGTGAGGGGACCTGCAACTGTGATTGACACCTTTTCAGATACAAGCAAACCGTTAGTCGAAATGATTGATATTTGTGAGAAAGCAGGAGAAAAATGGAAATGCTCTGGGCATTCTATTTTGGGGAGGCAAAGTGCAGCTAAACCTCTAGTTGCAGGGTTCTAATCACGGGTACGCCATAGGAATACTGCACAGACCAGCGTCACCAGGACTGTGGCAATTCCGGCGCCGGTGAAGCTCGAGTAAAAGCCAAAGCGATCGATGCAGGAACCAATTACAGGGGAAAGTATGCCACCAGCCTCCATATTTGAGAAGTAGTAAATACCGAGCACTGTTGAACGGCGGTGCTCTGGTGTTTGGCTAATGATATATGATTCTGACGACGGCATACGAATATACATAACCATGCCAATCATAAGTAGCAGGGCACTAATTCCTAAGCCATAGGGCACCACATTTAGCAGCCAAAACAGAGGACCCGTGTCAACTCATTTAAGTAGGTAACCCAACTGGATGTTGTTGCATCATATAAAATGTAACCAAACGAGGTACTAACTTCTTGTAAGGGTCAACCTGTTGGGTTTTCCTCTTTTCCTCATAAACCTTGTATAGCTCTTCCAATTTGGCATCTATTTCCCTCTTTAGCTTGGCAGGGTTCAGGCTGAGATATATCCTGTGTAGTTCTTCTTTGTCCTCCTCTGAGATCTGTTCTGATTCCATAAGCCTCTGATGGGGTGTCCTGGGAACATCGTATTTCCTCTTAACTCTGCCACCTATCCTCTCCTTACTTTGGAGCTTCATCACCGGCTGGAAGAAATTCTTATACAGTCTCAGCTCATGGTGATAAAGGTCATTCATTATGGACAGTTCCTCAAAGGCATCATACCTCAGGTAGCCAAATACCTTCCTCACATGGGTCCAGTTCTTTTCCTCAATATAGGCATTGTCATTCTTCCGGCTCGCCCGAGATCTGGTGAATTCCAGCCCTTCCCTACGGCAATACTTATAGAGGACATCGTTAATGAATTCCGAGCCATTATCGGAGTCTAAACCCCTTCCACTGAAAATGACTCCTTCTCCGTTCTTCTTTCAATGCCTGGAATGTATATTCTTGAGACTTACCCATGATGGCTTCGCCTTCCCACCAGCCAGAATAGATTTCAGTTGTGCTTACAGTATTTATATACTCACCAGAGGTAGAGGAGCCACAGTGGCAAACCAGGTCTGTCTCCAGATAACCAAGGAGACTGGTATCCCATTGGGTAAGCCTTATGGGGATCTTCTGCTTTAAAAGATAACCTGGCCTGGGACCTCTCTTAGACCTTAAGAGATGCAAATATTCCCTTTGGTGCTTTAGCTTCCTATCGATTGTGGCTGGACTCATCATCTTAAGTTTGGAGATTATCTCGTCAGGCGCCTCAATTTCTCCCAACTCCCTTAACCTCTCTACTTCTGCCTCTGTCCACAGGGATAGTCAAATATCTCCCAGATCCTGGCCAGGATAGCCTTAACCTCTCCGCCATACCTTTCCTTCCTCTTCTTCCTTTGCTTTGGTCTAAAATCTGCCTTATGTATCTTCCTGATTACATATTTCCTCGATTGTCCGGTATTACAGCAGTATTCATCCAGGATTTGGGACTTCTCCTTCTTCCTCTTCGCCTTGTAGTATCTCTCCCTTATCACCTTGAGGTATTCATTCCTCGAATGCATGCCCATCCTTTCCATAGCCTGGCTTAACCTCCTTTGAAGTATTAACCAGGCTATATCTTAAAGATTTTCGGTTACTTTTTATTTGATTTAACATTCCCCACTTCGGTTACATTTTAGGTGATTGAAATCAAAACTTGCACTATGCTTTCATAGGAGGTATTATCTGGGGGCTTTGTCTCTACGGATAGGAGGATGATCTAAACAAGAAAAATAACGTGGCAAGGAGAAGCGTAAAAGAAGAAAAAGGTCGATAAAAACTTGCACTATGCTTTCATAGGAGATAGGGGGTAAAGATGAACTTAACTGACGAGCAAAAAAGGATGTATGACGGCGAGTACGGACCTGGAATGCAAAAAGCTATTAGCATGCTAGTCGAATATGGCAATGTTTGGGATGCTGACAGAATGGCCAGGGTCAACAGCGCGCACGTGGCGCTGTGGAGTGAGATAGAGTGGCTGGCGGAGATGCTGGAGGGGGTGGAACAGATTAGGGTGCCTCTGGCTACAGTACATCCCGGGAACTGCGCTGCCAGCCGATTCGGCAGAGCTATGGGGCTAAGAGAAAAGTTTTGCCAGCGAGAAGCAAAAGCTCTGAGTGAGAAGCTGGGTCTATTAGTTCCCAAAGGCTTTGTTCCAGTGCTGAGTTGTACCCCATTTCTGGTGGGGAACGTGCCCACACCAGGCAGTGTCTTTTCCTGGGGGGGCTCCGAGGGAATTTGTGCCGCTAATTCGATATTTGGTGCCAGAGGCAACCGAGATGCATTTCCCGCTGCCCTAGCAAGCGCCATTACCGGAGTGACCCCGGATATGCTGCTGCTGAAAAAGCAAAATAGGTACGGGCAGCTCTTGGTGAAGCTGGAAGACCTCGATCTGGAAAGGTTTACTCTAGCCGATTACGGAGCCCTTGGCAATTACATTGGCGGCGTAGCTAAATTCAAGAATGTGGTCGTTGATGGTGTGCCCAATACTGTTTCTTTTGACCAGCTTAAACACTTCACAGCACCGATGCCTACCTCAGGTGCAGTTGCCATATGTCACGTTGTCGGGGTTACCCCAGAGGCACCAACCGTAGAAGAAGCTTTGGGGCATAAGAAGCCCGAGGAGGCGATAAAAGTTGGCAAGAAACAGTTTAGGGAAAGCTGGGAAAGCTTGCATACCGCCACCAAGGATGATGTCGAGGTTGTCTTCTTCGGCTGCCCCCATCTTAGCATCAACGAGTTGCGGGAGCTCGCACGGCTGCTGGAAGGGAAGAAAAAAGCGGATAGCGTGAGACTTTTTGTATGTACCACGGAGCAGATATATACCATAGCCAAAAGTATGGGATGCACTGATATTATCGAGCAAGCTGGTGGTTTAATGGTTAGGGATAGCTGTATCATGCTATTCCCCTATCCCGAGCTAGTGGTGCCTGTCACCAACGCAGCCACAAACTCAGCCAAAGCAGCTTCGTATCAGGCAAGGGCTGGGATTAAAATTCAATATGGAAGCACCGAGAGCTGTATAAATGCAGCAATAATAGGAAAGTGGGGAGGTTAATAAGATGATACTCAAAGGAAAGACAATCAAGAAAGGAAAGGTAGAAGGCGAGGCAATAGTCTCTCAGATGCCCTTCTCCTTCTTGGGTGACCTGGACGTGACCACGGGGAAGGTTGTTGGCAGCGGGCACGATTTAGAAGGAGAGAGCATAGCCAACAAGATTTTTGTATTTCTCACAGGGAAGGGCTCCACAGCCGCTCCCGACTGGGCTTATAAGGCTAAACGGCTTGGCAACGCCCCAAAGGGGATGATTTGCCAAGAGGTAGAACCAACCCTGGCTATGGTGGCAATAACGCACGATATTCCAATGGTACACAAGCTTGATCAAAATCCGTTGGAAGTAATCAAAACGGGAGACTATATAAAAATGGATGCTACCGAGGGAATCGTGGAGGTAATTAAGAAAGGCGAATCTTAGGTAGACTGAAAGGCTAGCCTGCTTACAGCCACAGCGTAGCAGGGTATGGCTAAGTGTAGCAAACGATTTAGAACTGTCCCCACCATCCCTCTCCCATTAAGAGGATTGGTATAACGGTCGGTCTCACTTTCTGGCCAGAGGATATAATGAAAGAACAGTCAATGTTATCAAAAATTATCTTAATGGGGGCATTCCAGTTGAGCTTAAGGGAAGCCTCGTAGGTAGTGAAGGTGAGCTGATTAGCTATTTTCATAAGACGCCTCCAATGCTATTTGGCCAATTTTATCAGATAGCTGGGGGTGAAATTAACAAAAGAGAGGCTGAAAAGCCCGAATTTTGAAGCTAAAAATAACGCTTTTGAAAATTAAACAGCCTCTATAGAAACAGGAGGTGAACGTTATGAAGAAATAAAGGGGGATGGGGTGGATGAAAATAAAAATTGGTAGCTTTAAAAAATAACCAGCTTTTGGAGGTAATATGATGGTCAAGGATTTTCAGTTTTACTTACCGGTTCGTATTGTGTTTGGCGTTGGTTCACTCGGCACAATAGGGCAAGAGTGTTTGCAACTGGGTGCTGAAAAAGTCATGCTGGTAGCTGATAAGAACTTGGTTAATACTACTACCTTTGCAGAACTAGTCGATAGTTTGAGCAAGGTGAATATAAAGCCGGTAGTGTTCTCTGATTTTACACCGGACCCTGACGAAGAATGCATTGAGAGGGGTCTGGCCGAGTTACGTAAATACAATTGCCGAGCGTTAATCGGGTTTGGGGGAGGAAGTGCCATAGATACAGCGAAGGCTATAGCTATATCGGCTACTAATCCAGCTCCAATCAAAGAATATGAAGGAATCAACAAATTAAGCAAACCGGGGTTACCTATTATCACTATACCAACTACTGCTGGTACCGGTAGTGAGATAGGTGCAGCTGCTATCATTACTAGCAATGTGGAAAAACGTAAATACATGATTAAGTCGCCCTTTGTTTTTGCTAAAGCGGCGATTCTCGACCCTATTGTTCTGACTACGCTACCCAAGTCGGTAGCCGCTTCTGCTGGAATAGATGCCATTGTGCATGCTATCGAATCTTACATTTCTAGACGCAGCTCTCCTATGTCAGAAATGTTTGCCACTACGAGCATAACCCTAGCAGGAAGGAGCATAAGGGACTTTGCTGCCGATCGTGGTAACCTTGAAGCCGGAGGCAATCTTCTCTTGGCAAGCATGCTAGCCGGCATTTCAATGACACAGAGCGGGCTGGGAGTTGTACACGCCTTAGCCCACCCACTGGGAGCGCGATTCCACATACCACACGGTTTAGCTTGCGCCCTCATACTATGTGATTGCCTACAAGCCATGACCAGCAATGCAGTCGACAAATTTGCCGTCACGGCGAAAATTATGGAGCCTAAAGCTAAGTACGCCACTGAGACTGATTATGCGGAACATTTAGTAGATATATTTCGTAAACTACTAGCTGATTTAGAGATAGAAACCGGGTTAGCTAAGTTCGGGGTTGCAGAAGGTGATATCAACATGCTGGTTGATGACGCAATAAAGAGTGGCATAGCGGCGTCTTCCCCCAAGGAATTCTCCGCAGAGGATATGGCTCAAATACTCAGACGAGCTCTATAGCCCTTGCAATATCCCCCGGGCTGGGGTAAGGTGATAGTAAATGGCCACTTGGGTAGTAATGAGGCAACACCAGGAAGGAGGTCTATAAGATGCTAGGTGGATATATGGGTAAAATGCTCTTAGTAGATTTAACAGATGGCACTATCAAAGAGGAACCACTCCAAGAAGAGGTCTGTCGGAATTTCATTGGTGGTCCCGGACTGGGAGTAAGGATACTTTATGAGCGTATGAAAGCAGGTGTAGCCCCCCTCGGGGCCGAGAATTGGCTTGGTTTTGTAACTGGTCCGCTGACAGGAACAAGTATTCCAATGAGTTCAAGGTTTACCGTCGTTACTAAGTCGCCCCTCACCGGCACCTGGGCTGAATCCAACGCCGGTGGGTATTTCGGACCTGAGTTAAAATCAGCTGGTTACGATGCGATTTTCATTAGTGGCGTCTCTTCAAAGCCAGTTTATCTCTTGATACATGAAGGCGGTGGTGAACTCAAGGATGCCAAACACTTATGGGGTAAAGACACGGTTGAAACCTCCGATGCCATACAACATGAAATGGGTGACTCAAAGGTCAGGGTCGCTTGTATAGGTCCTGCCGGGGAAAAGTTGTCCCTAATCTCATCCATAGTTGTTGACAAGTGGCGGATAGCCGGCAGAATGGGGGTGGGTGCGGTCATGGGCTCCAAAAGGCTGAAGGCGCTTGCGGTCAGAGGAACGAAGAAAGTACCTGTAGCCAACAGCGCCAGCTTAGCCAGCTTACGTAAAGACCTTCTAGAAGCTCTCAAGGCAAGCAGTTTCATGCAGTCGATGCGAGAGTTTGGCACACCCACATTCTTAACCGGCAATGTAAAAAGCGGCACTACCCCTTTTAGAAACTGGAGTCTCATTGGTGAGGAAGCGATGCCTTCTTATTCCAAGCTGGATTCTGCGAGTGTAAAGAAGTACCGGGTCAAAAGACACGGTTGCTTCGGTTGTCCGGTAGGTTGCGGTGCTATCGTTAGTGTTAACAGCGGTCCCTACAAGGTGAGTGAGGCTCGTAACCCGGAGTATGAGTCGCTAGCCAGCTTTGGTACCCTTTGCCTAAATGATAATGTAGAATCGGTTATCAAAGCTTGCGATATCTGTAATCGCTATGGTATGGATGCCATTTCGGCGGGTTCAGTTATCGCCTTCACTATGGAATGCTTTGAGCGTGGTATTATCGGAAAGGAAGAGCTGGGGGTAGAACTTACCTGGGGCAACCATAGAGCTATCGTGGAGATGGTGGAAAAAATGGGGCGTCGGGAAGGATTCGGCGATGTGCTTGCTGACGGAGTGAAAAAAGCGGCAGAACGAATCGGTCACGGAGCTGAGGAGTGGGCAATTCACGTTCATGGGCAAGAACCTGGTATGATTGACCCTAGGCCCATGCCCGGTCGCGGAATTGGTTATGTCGCTGACCCTACCCCTGGCCGCCACACCCAGGGTACTTCTATGACCATGCTAGAAAGAGGCGCTTCTCCCTGGCCTGATGTAGTGTTCCGCACTCCAAAATTAGCCCTCAGGGGGGACTTCAGTGCCAAGGGACCCTTATATGCCCTGGGGGCTAGTTACCACCAGCTATATGGCTCCAGTGGTATGTGTTTATTTGCTCAGTTTGGTGGTGTAGCTGTTCCTCTTGTTGGATTCATTGCTGCTGTTACTGGTTGGGATTTTTCCTATTCTGAGGGGCTTACCACCGGGCGAAGGATATACACTGCTCGTCAGGCGTTTAACTTACGTGAGGGGCTTAAACCTGAAGAATTCCGCTTGCCGGGTAGAATTTCACAAGCAGCGCCCATGGGACCCTATGCCGGGGAAGCCGTTGACTTTGACACTCTGAGAGATAGCTTCTTTAATGCGTTGAATTGGGACCTGCAGTCAGGTAAGCCCTATCCTAAGGAACTGGTTGATTTACATCTTGAGCATCTTATTGATGACCTATGGGGTTAGACAGTTAAAAGGGGAAAGCCTGACAGTGGGGCATGTGTTGTCCCCTATCTATCCGAACGAGGTCTGGGGTCGTATTAAGTCATCTAAAATGTAACCGAAAGGCCGTTTTCATTCCGCTACAGGAAGTTTAAGCTCACCCTTGCTCTCAGCCATGTTATAAACAGCCTAAGGTCTCACTATATTCAGTTTATTATTTCCACTGCATTACTTTACCATCACAGCCGGTAGCCAGGTAATTATATTGGGAAAAGCTATACATAGGCCAATCCCGATAAATATAAGCCCAACGAATGGAAACACTCCCTTGATTATGTCAGCTGTAGCTATTCCCCACTCTGGCTGAGCTGAACCTTGGAGATAGAATATAGCTAAAGCGAAGGGGGGTGTCATGTAGGCCATCTGAAAGTTAATATTAATCATTATGGCAAACCACACAGGGTCGAACCCCAGTATAGGAACAAGGGGCGATATTATAGGCACCATGATAAAGATAATACCTATAATATCGATGAGAAAACCTAGGATGAAGACTATGAACATGATTACAGCAAAGGCGCCCCAGCGCCCAAAGGGAGCAGACAGAATCAAATTTGCCACTACATCCCCACCCCCAGCTTTGAGAAATACACCAACAAAGGCGTTAGACATCCCCCCGATGAGGAGTATCATGCTGGTGATCTTCATTGTCTGCAGCGCCGTTTCTTTCAGGGCTTGCCAGCTAAACCTACGGTAGGCGATAGCTAAAATTATGGTGGCAAAGGCACCTACGGAGGCAGCTTCAGTGGGTGGAGCTAACCCCAAAAATATACTCCCCAGCACTGCCATGATAAGTAATAAGGGCGGCATCAACGAGGTAGTAAGCACAGTCACTTTCTTGATTAAGGGGGCTGCCCTTTCTTCAGCAGGTACTGCCGTGGCTAACTTTGGTTGAAATAAACAGCGGACGGCAATATAGCTACAATATAAACCAGAAAGGACAAGACCGGGGGGGATAGCTCCCATAAACAGCTTCCCCACCGAGATGTTAGCCATTGGTCCATAAATAACCAGTAGAACACTGGGGGGGATGAGTTGCCCCAGAGTGCCGCCGGCACAAACTGAGCCAGTGGCTAAACTTTTGTCATAACCCCGCTTTAACATGGCGGGAAGGGCCACCAGTGTTAACATACTGACCGAGGCGCCAATTACTCCAACACAGGCAGCCACGATAGTGCCGATTAACACGGTGGTTACCGCCAGCCCGCCCCTGAATCCGCCAAGCCACATGTAGAATGCGTCATACATCCTTTCGGCTATTCCTGAGCGTTCGAGCATGACTCCCATAAAAACAAACAGCGGAACCGCCAGAAGGGTATAGTTGCTTAGCAGGTCAAACAGACGTGTGTAGAGTAAGTTAAATACCGTGGTTCCAAATAATAGATATCCAACTATTAAGCCTACGCCACCTATTACAAAAGCTACGTGGCAACCAAGAAAAACCCCAAATATAAACCCACCCAGCATTATGATACAAACAATCTCTGGGCTTATTTCAATCATAGGGTTTATTCCTTATCAGCAAATATAAATCACGAATGAATTGAGCCACGCCTTGAAGGGCAAGCAAGAACAATCCCAGAAACATTACTGTCCTGATTGGACCAGCGGGGGGATACCATATAGTCCCAATCAATACCTCACCCGCTGCCCAGGAGTGCCGCATCCCTGAAGCAGCAGCATATGTAAGTGTAATAAGCAACGGGAAAAATAATAATAAGGCAAAAACAATATCAATGATTGTCTTCCATTTAGGTGGGAAGCGCGTATAAAAAACATCGACTCTCACATGACCGTGATGCCGATGGGTATACGCCGCACCCAGAATGACGATGGTGACGCCCAGCATGCTCGAGAGTTCATATGACCATATAGTCGGTGCAGAAAAGGCATATCTCATTATGACTTCGTAGACAAGCACCCCAACCAAGGCTACGCAAGCCCAACGTACTACCTTTCCCGTGTATTCACTTATAGAATCAATGAGCCGGACTATGGTTCTCATAAATTATCCTACCCTGCCTCAGAACCGTTCTGAGGCAGGGTAAACTAATCACCTATTCACCTAGGATATGCGTTAAAAGCCCCCAGCTCAGTGTATGTCATATAACTCGCAAATTTTCATAAAGTCATGCTGGGATTTTACAATCTCAGCATAGAAGGGGTCCTTCGCTGCCATCTCATCGTAGTACTCTGCGGCTACCCGGTACATCTCATCCTCTATATCCTTGGGAAGAGGTGAAAGCTGGATGCCAGCCCCCTTATATTTATCAATGGCAATATTGTCCAAAACTACTTCCCCGGCATACCCTTTGAGTGCTACTCTCTTGCATGCGGTCTTTACTATCTCCTGGAGGTCAGGGGGAAGCTTTGCCCAGGTATCTTTGTGTACAGCGAAGCCACTAGTAGCTGTGGGGGCGCGAGATGGTGAAAGATAGATATACTTACACACTTCATGGAAACCGAAGTCCCAGTTTACATGTAGCCCGCCATACTCAAGCCCATCAATAACCCCCCGTGCTGCAGCTTCATAAATTTCCCCAGGGGCTAAGAAGACTGGTGAGGCACCCATCCTGGTAAGAATTTCGGCAGCCTCACCGGCGGTGCGCATCTTAAACCCCTTAAGGTCAGCCAGGGAGTTTAGCGGTTTAGAGGAGTCGCACCATATCTCTGGGGGATGGAAGAGCGGCGTACCGACATATACCACATCTTTGGTCGCCCACATCCTCTCTACTAGCTGATCACCACCACCCGCTTCAAACCACATCATATACGGCACAGCCGTCATGCCACCAACCACCTGATAGAAAAGGCTGGTTTGCGGAAACCAGGCTGCGTTAAAACCATGGGCCATCACACCAGCATCTATTGTACCTTGAACTACCCCTTCAAACTCTTTTGTTGCCGGCACGATAGCACCACCGGGGAAAAGCTCAACTACTAAGCGCCCGCCACTCTCGGCGTTAATCTCGTCAACTAACATTTGCACCACGTCGTAAAAACGCGTCCCGGAGGCATAACTACATTGAAGGTCCCACTTAATTACCTCTACCTCTGGCGTTGGTGTTGGTGTTGGAGTTGGTTTAGCACAGCCGATAGCCACCAAGCCGATGGCTAGCAAAACCGCTAAAGGAATTAACAATATTTTCTTTTTCATCGATTTACCTCCTTAAAAATTCTGGAATAACCACTATTCGCTACTGCCTCATATTCTCATACACACTACACCTCCTCGCTATACGTCGCAAAATTCTAACCAAAGTAAGAAAATCTTACATTCAACACAGAACTATGCTATTTCTTCTGGAGACCTTACTCCACCTTCAGGAATTGGTTCCGCTTTCCCGCCATGGTCCTCAACAATATAGGTGCAATGGTCATTACCCTCCATTAAGCGTGCTGGTACCGAGACCTCAAACTTAGAGTTAAACCCTTTGATAATAGCCACGTCTTGAAGACAGAAATACGGAGCCATTTCTTTTATTTCTTCATCAGTCCACCCCAGGTTCCTAAAATGCTGAAAATTAGGACACCACATAACCCAATGCTGCTCCCGCGTATCATTTAACTCAAACCATACGTGACGGCTAGGGGTGTCAGAGCCTTCATACGTGGAGAAAAATGCGTTGTAGAGGTCTTTTATCCCATGCTCTTTATATTTCTTAGCTAGCTCCTGTCCCACCTTATAAGCCTGTTTCCAACGCTCCTCTTCCACTATCTTTTTCACATCTATGTGATATTTCTCCTCAATCCGCTTTACTACCCTCCATAGCAGGTCAAAGCCGCGAACACCGGCAATAGTCTTAGCCACCCCCATTTCCTTAGCCTCGGGCGGTATCTTTTCCCATTTCTTTATAGCTTCTGAAAGCAAGTCCATATACTGAATTTTTTCTTTTGCCATTTTGCTTCACTCCTCATTATAGTTATTCATAATTATCGCTTATACCCATGATGTAGATCACCAACTTTTGTTAAATAATCAGCTGGGATTGGGCCATACGGCCACTCTGTTTCTCCATTTTCCGGATTACAAAGGGTAAAACCAGCCTTTATGACCTTAGTCATTTCTGCCACACGTTTACCCAAAAACTTAGCCACCCCCATAGCAATTACATCCTGTCTCACTGCCGTTAGAGATTCTTTTGAAATAGTGGGGACGTGCTTCGGCCATCCTTGCCTTCCGGCCACACCCAAAGGAGACCCTATCCCTTCGGCTGGCCAAACTGGTATCCCTACCGGTATCATCTTCATCATCATAGCCGACTTGAGTAATTCCCATATTACATACTCTTGCCCTCCATTTCGCGCAGTAGCACACGTTACCGCCCCTATCACTCTATTCCGTAATCCCCCAAGAGCCTGGATGGGTTCGCATCTATCTATGAACATCTTAAACTGCGAAGTCATGCCCAAAAGATACACAGGAGACCCCCAAATGTAGCCATCGGCAGCCAACACCTTTCTCAGAATCTTATTGCCGTCGTCTTTCTTTCTGTAGTGATAACAAAGAATCTCAGGGTCTGGTTTTTTAAAACATGCCATACAAGCTGTACACCCACCATCTAGCCTGTAGTCAGAAAGAGCCAAAAACTCTGTTTCTACATCCTCGATCTCTGCAGCTCCCTTTAGGCATTCGTTAACCAAAATATTAGTGTTACCCTTTCTAGGACTGCCACTAATGCCCAGAATTTTGACCTTCACTTCTTTCTCCTCCCTAAAAAGACGATATTAACCTCCCATAATATAATCACATGTTCACCTCCTCCTATGAAAAAAAGATTTATACCCACTCCTGGTGCCGTCACTTCAAACTTATTACCTTCTAATATAAGCCTTGGCTTTGCTGGTAGCCCCTATTGCAATTTTTTAATAAAGCCATTATAATTTTAACAATATTTCTATTGGTTGTCAATATTTTTTAATGGAGACTATCTAATTGGAGAAGAGTAGCACTAAAATTGGGTTGAGCAAGGAAGACAAAGCAATTTTGCGTAGTTTAGAGGCAATCGTAGAGGGTGTAGCTGAAGTATTTGGGAGTAGTTGTGAAGTGGTTCTTCATTCTTTAGAAGACACCAGCAGTTCGGTTGTTAAGATAGTAAATGGCAATGTCACTGGGAGAAAGGTAGGAGCTCCCCTAACTGATTTTTTGGCAGAGATACTAAGGAAGGCTGACTCGTTAGAAAAAGATGTGATTGGTAGCTATTATAATAAACTAGACAATGGCAGGCTATTAAAGTCAGTTTCTACACTAATTAGAAACACCCATGGCAAACCTATTGGTTTTATATGTATTAACATTGATCTATCTGCCCCTTTGTCAGACTTTCTAACAGGATTTCTGCCCGTGCACGGCGAATCTTCTAAGAATATAATCGAACATTTCCCAATAAGCGTTAAAGACTTAATCTCCAGGACTTTGGAGATGGTGATAGCTGATGTAAATAATCGGATAGAAGTTCCACCTTCTGAGAAAAACAAGTTGATTACACAGGAGTTGTACAAAAGAGGAATCTTTAATGTAAGAGGAGCCATTGATTTGATTGCGAAGGAAATGGGTGTCTCAAGATACACGGTGTATAACTACATTAGGGAAGCAAAGGTCGAGATTGGAGAAGAAGCATAACTTGTGATATATGAAGAGTTGCTTTTGTAATGAAAGGAGGTGATTTCGGAGAGAATAGATGATGTAAGCAATTGAATATAACGACTAATCTTGAAATGAAGGAGGAAATTGTTAAGATGGCAGAACTAAAAAAAATAGAAACAGACAAGGCGCCAGGAGCTGTGGGTCCTTACTCCCAAGGTACAGAGATAGGGGGCTTTATATTTGTTTCTGGCCAACTTCCAGTTGATCCAAAAACTGGGCAAAAGGTTGAAGAGGATATCAAGGTTCAGACAGGTCGCGTCATAGAGAACATAGAGGCGGTACTCAAATCCGCTGGTTCAGATCTAAGTCAAGTTGTGCGCTGTGATGTTTTTTTAAAAGACATGAATGATTTTAAGGATATGAACGAAGCTTATGCCTCCAAATTTGTTATGGAGCCGAAGCCAGCGAGACAAGCCGTTCAAGTTGGGCGACTGCCAATTGATGCAATGGTTGAGATTTCCTGTATCGCCTGTAAGGGGTGACAGTGCTGGCGTGTTAGGGAATTGGGCGTAGACGCAAGTTGTAGAAATGTCACCCCAACGTTACACTACCAAAAATTAAGGAGGTCTTGAGTTAATGGCAGTTAAGAATGAGCCATGGAAAACAGAGAATTGGTTTGTCAGCCCCTGGAATTATCTACCTGAAGTAACCGAGGATTTTCAACCGCCGAAACAGGTGAAAATTCATGATGTTACCCTGCGTGACGGTGAGCAGCAGGCTGGCATTATTTTCACGAAGGATGACAAAATACGCATTGCCGAGAAACTGGCTGAGGTAGGTGTTCACCGCATCGAAGCCGGGATGCCGGCAGTATCGCCTCAGGATGAGGCTGCTATAAAGGAGATTGTGAAGCGCAATCTTGGTCCTCAAATATTCTGCTTTTGCCGCTGTATGTAGATGATGTAAAGAGGGCAGTGGATTGTGGAGTAGATGGTATTGTTATTGAAATCCCTTGCTCCAAACATCTGGTTGAGCACTCGTATAGATGGCCGATGGAGAAGGCCATAGATCTTTCCATTAAGGCGACTCGCTTTGCCAATGAGCAGGGGCTATATACAAGTTTCTTCACCATTGATGCCACAAGAGCAGATATGGACTGGTATTTAAACCTTATAGAGAGGGTTGCCAAGGAGGGCTACATGGATGCATTGACTCTAGTGGATACCTTTGGCGTACTCTCGCCACAAAGTGCTGCCTACTATACAAAGGCTGTTAAGGGCAGGATAAGTAAACCGCTGGAAATTCATTTCCACGCTGATTTTGGCTTAGCTGTAGCTAACACGATAATGGCGGTATTGGCTGGTGCTGAGGTGATTCATTCTACCGTTACTGGTATCGGTGAACGAGCTGGCAACACACCTATGGAAGAGACAGTGCTCGCACTTCTAACTATGTATGGCATAGATGTTGGCCTTAAGTACGATAAGCTCAACGAACTTTCCCAGCTAGTGAGAGAGCTTTCCAACACAGTTATACCAGCTAACCGGCCATTTATAGGCGATATGGCTTATGACATCGAGTCTGGAATCGTCTCCGGCTGGTGCAAGAATAACTTTAATCAGCACCCAACGGAGGTCTTCCCTGTTCACCCCAATTTCGTAGGTCATAGAGCACCTTAGATTTTAATGGGGAAGAAAAGTGGATTGGATAATGTTGCCTTATGGGCAGACAAATTGGGCATCCGCCTCGATAAAGATGAAGCTACGGAGGTTCTTCGCCAGGTTAAGCAGCGCTCAGTAGATCTCAAGCGAGTGCTAACTGAGGACGAGTTTCGAGAGATTGCCCAAGGTATAAAAGCTAAGAAGGGGGTGAGAGAGTGATATGAAGTAATCCGTGATCTTACTTAAATGCTAGTTATTGCTTTACACTATAAGATTTGGAGGTGAAATTTGAGTAACAAAGGGTTAATTTCTGATCTTGTTTCGATTGTGGGCTTACAAAATGCTACTGACGATATTTTTTACCGGATCAACTATGGTCAGGATGCTCTAGCTCTTGACTTAGAAAAGGAAAAGATACCTGCGGCAGTGGTGAGACCAGCCTCTGCAGAAGAGGTATCAGAGGTGATGCGATATGCCAATCAGAATAAGATTCCAGTTTACATCCATGGTAAAGGCACTGCTTTCAAGGGGTCGGCAAAACCCAAGCGAGAGGGCAGTATAATTCTGAGTACAGAAAAATTGACTACCTTCGAAATGCATGAGGAGGACATGTATTTTGAGGCTGGGGCAGGAGTAATTCAATTGGACTTACAGGAAGAGCTCCTTAAGCACGGATATATGCTTCAGGCTAATATAGGGAGCAAATACTCAGCGACGATAGGTGGTGCTGTAGCGATAAATACTATTGGACACATGGTTGATTTTTGCATGGGAAAGCTGATAGACCACGTTCTAGGACTTGAGGTAGTCTTGCCTACTGGCGAGATCATCGAAACTGGAACTCGAAGTATAAGGAGGCCGGCAGGCATTGATTACACCAGATTCTTTGCCGGCTGTGAAGGACTATTTGGCATTATTACCAAGGTTAGAATGCGTCTCGTGCCCAGTCCCAAGAGGGCCTATGTGTTAGCTTTCTTCAAAGAGCTTAAGGACATAGCTCGCGCCTTTATAAAGGTGTACCATGAAAAATTGCCACCTCCCTTATACGGAGAACTTCTAGAGGAGGAAACAGCGAAGGCACCATTTAGATTGAGGGGGCTGGGAAAGCCAAAGGGTTCGATGGCGTTAGCTATCACCATCGGCTACACCCAAGAGTATGCTGATTGGCAAGCCAGGGAAATAGTAAGGATTTTTAAAACTGAAGGGGCAATTGAAGCCCGTGTTATCACATCAGAAAAGGAACATGAGCAGTTTTGGATGTGTCGGGAGAATATTATGAATATCCTCGCAGTAGAGGAAGGAGAGGAGAAATTGGTTCTTGGCGGAGCAGCAGAATGCCCGGTGCCGTTGCACAATTTACCGGACCTTATAGATTATTATCGAGGCGGTCACAACCATGATATTCTAAAGGAAGGCAAACTGCTTCTGTATGGTCATGTAGGCACAGCTGACTTACATGCCATGTGGGGAGTACCAGAAAGCTGGCCACAAGAGAAAAAGATGCAATCCATTAGAGAGGCAACTGAATTAGAGAAAGAGGTATATGTAAAGTGGGGTTGTGCCCCAGGAGAGATAGGACAGACAGCATCGAGAGTACCTTTCCTCAGAGAGAGATACGGAGAAGACGCCTACAGAATGCTTAAAAATGTTAAGCGGGCAATTGACCCTAACAATATTTTGAATCCTGGAAATCTGGAGGGCGAATAAAATGACAGAAAATATAAAACATACTGAGACTACTGAGGAACAGCTAGAAAGGGAAATATTAGATATCGTTTCTAAATGCGTGCATTGCCGATTTTGTCTACCAAATTGCCCTAGAATGGAGATCACTGGAGGATGGGAAGGGCAGGGAGCTGCTGGGATACTCACATCCTTATACTATGCCCTCAAATACGGACTGTTGGACGAGCACTGGGAGCAACTCAGAGATCGCTTGTTTGCCTGTGCTAACTGTAAGAGTTGTTTTGAGCATTGCTCAGATGAAAGCGTGGGAATAAACACTGTAGAGGCCATTAGGAAGGGGAGGCAATTACTACTGGAGAGAATGAAAGGGCCGATGCCTCAACAAGGAAAAGCACTTGATTTATTGACCCAACATGGTAATCCCTACGGTAATCCTCCTTCGGAAAGAACAGCCTGGGCAAAAGACCTAGGCATCCCGTTCTTTTCAAAAGAGGCAGCTCTCGATGTACTATTGTATGTAGGATGTACTGCTGCTTACGATGAGCGTCTTCAGAGGGTGCCTAGGGCGGTTGTCCAGTTGCTTAAAGCGGCTCAGGTTAAGTTTGGGATACTGAGCGACGAAGAATGTTGCGGATACCCGGCGGATAAAATAGGGGAGGCATCGTTGTTTGAAGAAGTGATGAATAAAAATTGGGCTAAATTCAAAGCACTGAATGTCAAGCATATTGTAGCTGTTTGCCCTCATGGATATGACGAATTCGTGAAGGAGTATCCCCCAGAAATGAGGAAAGATATTGCAATTGAACACTATACTCAGTTTTTCTCAGAATTAATTGACCAGGGGCGGCTATCTTTTAAGAAGAAAATTACTAAGAAAGTAACCTATCAAGACCCCTGCTACTTGGGCAGGCACAATAACATCTACGAACAACCACGAAAGATCATAAAAGCTATTCCTGGCGTCAGCCTAGTAGAGATGAGGAGAAATCGAGAGGATAGCCTATGCTGTGGTGGAGGTGGTGGACGAATGTGGGCAGACTTTGAGGATGAAACTGAGCGTCTTGGCAATATCCGGGTTAAAGAGGCTGTTGAGGCTGGTGCAGAGATGATAGTAACAGCCTGTCCTTTCTGCTTCATTAATTTGGACGATGCAGTTAAGACCACTAGGCTGGAACAGACATTAGAAGTGAAAGATATTGCACAGCTTATGGTGGATGCTCTCTAACTGAGTTGAATCTCGATATGGGAAAGGACTAATGAATTATATAGTTACCATTAAGCAAGTACCTGATGTTAAAAAAATTCCTGAGGAGGCGTGGGATAGAGAGAAAGGCATATTGAAAAGAAGTATGCTAACCAATGTCTGTAATGAACTTGATAAACAAGCATTAGCTTTTGCCTTGAAAATGAGAGGGCAATGTAAAGGGAAGGTAGTCGGTCTATCTATGGGGCCTCCGTTTGCAGAAGAAGTACTAAGATATGCTCTAGCAGTGGGTGCTGATGAAGGAGTTTTGCTGTCAGACAAAAAACTTGGGGGAGCGGATACCGCAGCGACTGCGTATCCATTAGCCCAGGCAATTAGAAAGATCGAGAGGGATATATTTGGCGGCGATAGGGAATATGTAATTATTTCTGGTGTGCAATCGGTGGATGGTGATACTGCCCAAGTACCTCCACAAATTGCTCAGGAATTAGACATATCACATATTGCCTATACCAAGTCGTTTAGCTTTGATAATGGAAGAGTGAACGTAGAGAGGATAACCAAGAATGGTATACAGAGAGTAGCTCCTATGGATTACCCTTTTTTGATAACAGTTACCGAATGGACTGAGCCGCCATATGTCCCGCTAAGAAGAAAGCGATGGGCAGAGTCACAAGAAGTTCGCCATTGGAATGCCGAGGATGTAAGCGCCGATGAGTCTCGCATCGGCCTAGCCGGTTCTAGAACGACAGTGGTAAAGATTTTTTCACCTAGTGAAGTTGGAATGGAAACTTGTGTTTTCGAGAATGACTTAGAGAAACTGGTGGAAATGATAAGAGAGGCTTTCCTTCGGAAGGCAGAGTCAGGCGGAGAGCAGCCTAATAAACGAAAATATCGACTTCCAGAAGGTAGAAAGAGCCAGTATAAAGGCGAGGTGTGGGTATATATTGAGCAAGAAGGAGGGGAAGTAAACCCAGCTTCATTCGAATTATTGGGTAAAGCTACGGAGTTAGCTTCTTCACTTAACGAGAAGGTGGGAGCTATTCTGGTAGGAAACAGAGTGGATGAATTAGCTGAAGAGGTGATAGCCTATGGGGCGGATAAGGTTTACCTTGCCCAGCATAATCTATTGGAAGACTTTTTGCCTGTTCCCTATACCAAAGTGGTCTCTAAAGTAGTCGAGAGATACAGGCCACAAATAGTCTTGTTTGCTGCTACTCCTTTGGGTAGAGAACTCGCGCCGAGGATAGCCTACAATTGTGAGTCGGGGTTGACTGCAGATTGTACTGGCTTAGATATAGTTGATTTCAAACGAGGTGAGCAGGAGCTCATAGCCACCCTAATGCAGACGAGGCCTGCACTAGGCGGAAATATAATGGCGAGCATAATCACTCAGAATTCAAAAATACAGATGTCAACAGTTAGACCAGGAGTAATGAAAGCTTTGGAACCTGACAGGAGGCGGCGCGGTGAGCTTATTCAATACAATCCAACTGTGACTAAGAATGATTTTGGGGCGAGAATAATTTCTACTGAGAGTATCACAGGTACCACTGAGTTGAGAGTCGCTGACGTGATTGTTAGCGGGGGTAGGGGTTTACAAACTAAAGAGCATTATGATCAGTATATCTACCCCTTAGCAGAAAGCTGGGGCAGATTTTTGAATAAGAAGGCAATGGTGGGGGCTTCACGACTTGCGGTTGATATGGGGTTTATCGATCGCAGCCATCAAGTCGGTCAAACCGGTCAGACAGTCAAGCCCAAACTATATGTTGCTATTGGAATCTCAGGGGCTGTGCAGCATATTACTGGTATGCAAGGCTCCGATATAATCCTGGCCATAAATAGGGATCCTAGTGCCAGAATTTTCCAGGTGGCTGACTTTGGAGTGGTTGCTGATGTGGAGGAATTGATCCCTGAGTTAATCAAAGTCCTGAACCCAAAAATTGGGCAGCCAGGTTGCCTTCAGGTAAGCCTACAAAGTGTACTGCCTGCTGGGCAGCTACCGCTATCATCAAGGCCTGGGGGTCGGCCATGCCCACATCTTCAGAGGCAAATCGCACCAGGCGACGAGCAATATAGAGAGGGTCTTCACCAGCTTCGAGCATACGTCCCAACCAGTACAAAGCAGCATCTGGGTCAGAGCCGCGTAGAGATTTATGCAGTGCCGAAATCAAGTCGTAGTGCTGGTCCCCGCTCTTATCATACAACAAGGCACGGTGTTGCAGAGCCTCCTCAATAGCAGGCAGATTTATCGATCGCTGCCCCTCGATGTCAGGTAAAGTGGCGAATGCCACCATTTCCACGGCATTTAATGCCACGCGAGCGTCACCATCGGATATGGTCACCAAATGCTGCAAGGCTTCCTCACTTATGCTGATTTTGAGCTCCCCCAGCCCTCTTTCCTCATCTTTGATAGCTCGCTCCACGATGAGTCTGGTCTCCTCGTTGCTCAACAGGTTCAATCGAAAAGTGCGGCATCGAGAAAGAAGCGGCGAGATAACTTCGAATGAAGGATTTTCTGTTGTTGCTCCAATAAGGGTTATGGTGCCGTTTTCCACGAAAGGTAGTACAGCATCCTGTTGCGCCTTATTAAAGCGGTGGATTTCATCAATAAAGAGAATAGTTCTCTGCCCTGATAATTTCAGCCTCTTCTTAGCTTCATCAATAACACGTCGTAAGTCAGCCACTCCTGCACTCACAGCACTGAGAGGGCTGAAATGCGAACTGGTAACACTGGCGATAATATAAGCCAGAGATGTTTTGCCACTTCCTGCTGGCCCCCACAAGAGTATAGAGGGTAGTTGGTCTGACTCGATGCATTTTCGGAGCACTCGATTCTCAGCAACTAGGTGCTCCTGCCCGACAAACTCAGTAAAAGTCCGCGGCCGCATCCTTGCCGCTAGAGGCATACTTTGAGGCAATTCCTTTTCCTCAGGCATATCAAAGAGAGGTCTTTTCTCCATTGTGTGTACTGTATCACATAGTTATATAATTAAGTATGTCCGATTATATCAGTGACAGGTCTCTGTCGTCGAAGTGGGGATAAAATGGAAATGAAGCCATTGCTCAAGTTATTGCTAGAGGCTGGGTTGGGTTCTCGGCGGCGATTAGCTGATGCCATACAACAGGGCAGAGTGCAGGTAAACGGTGAGGTAGTAGAAGATTTCTTGCGTCCGGTGAATGTCAAAAGAGATACTATTGTATTGGATGGGAAGCGGGTTAATCTGACGCCTGAGTCCACAGTCTACCTGATGCTCAATAAACCCATTGGGATTCTGTCCACAACGAAAGATGACAGAGGGCGCAAAACAGTTATAGACATTCTGCCTGAGAGATATCGTGATTTGAGGCTATATCCGGTTGGTCGGTTGGACAAGAATAGCACAGGTTTGCTGCTTCTGACTAATGATGGGAAGATGACTTATCAGCTTACTCATCCCAAATTCGAGCATGAGAAGGAATACCTGATATCCATCAGAGACAAATTGCAGCTTGGTGAGGAGGAGGAAATTGAGAAGGGGCTTCAGCTTGATGATGGCATGACTCATCCTGCTGTAATCAAGGAGGTTAAAGCACATCGTCCTTTTAATTACAGTATAACAATACACGAGGGCAGGAAACGGCAGGTGCGTCGTATGTTTGAGAAGCTCGGTCATCGTGTGCTTGCCCTGAAGCGGGTTAGAGAAGGAGGTCTCAGCCTGGGTAACCTCGGGGATAGGCAGGTGCGCGAGCTTAGTGCTGAAGAGGTGAAGTCGCTTTTATCCGACTGCGCTCGCCAGCTCTAAAATATGTGCCCGTGTGGAATATAATCGCAGATGTGTGGGCTTGACGGCTACCATAGCAGGTGCCAAGATGTGATAGGCCTCAATGTATTAGGTGAACTCCGGATTTATGTATTGGCTATTATGGAAGACTGCGAACCGGGGGAGAAGAGATAGAAGGTAAACAATGGCAAATGAGAGGAAACTCAAACCGGAGCCCGATGTTTTTTATAGGCTCAATATATGGAGCTATAAGCTCATAGACCTTCTCTGGAATCCGCAACGGCGTTTGAAGGATATTCCATTGAAGGAAGGAATGGCAGTGGTTGATTATGGATGTGGACCAGGGCGCTATACGCTGCCGATAGCCAAAGTAGTTGGGCCAAAGGGCAAAATATTTGCTGTGGATATTCAGCCACTGGCTATCAGCACTGTAAAAGAGAAAGCAGCTCGTGAATCCTTAATGAACATCGAAACAATCCTGGTCGATTCCTATAATACTGGGATTCAAAATTCGAGCATCGACCTGGTTTTGCTTGTTGATACATTTCATCAGATAAAGGATTATGGTGCACTGTTTCGAGAGATTCACCGAATACTCAAGCGGGGTGGCATTCTTTTCATGAACCCTGGGCACATGAAACTGTCAAAAGCACAGGAAATTGTGAAAAGCGCTGGCATTTTCACCATAGTAGAATGCCGAGGCAAGGATATGCTGGTTGCCCCTAGGGCCAAGCAATGAGTCCAGCAACTTTGTGTGTTTAAGTAATCCCCCACCATCTTTTGAGCCTGTCAGCGATCTCCTTTTCATAACCCTGGTCACCGGGAATGTAATAGCGCTTCCTATGGAGGGAAGACGGCAGGTTTTGCTGCTTGACGAAATGCCCAGGATAGCCGTGGGCATACTTATAGCTCTTACCATATCCCATCTGGCGCATTAAGCCACTCACCGGGCTGCGCAAATGGAGCGGCACCGGCTCATTTCGACCCTGCTGTATATCCTCTTGAACTTTAGAGTAGGCCTGGTATAACGAGTTGCTTTTAAGAGCGGCTGCCAGATAGACCACAGCTTCGGATAAAGCCAGGTTGCCTTCGGGCAAGCCCACGAAGTGCACTGCCTGCTGGGCAGCTACCGCTATTATCAGAGCTTGGGGGTCAGCCATGCCTATGTCTTCGGAGGCAAACTGCACCAGGCGGCGGGCGATGTAAAGAGGGTTCTCACCAGCCGTTGCTGTAAAGTTTTAATGGGTGGGGGAGTGATCTAATATCTTCTCTCCCTTCCTCTTCCACTTCCACCAGACCCACCGCCTCTGTTATCAGTGCGAGGTCGAGCTGGATTAACATTTAGCGTCCGATCCTTTAAAGTTTTCCCGTTCAGAGCGGTAATCGCAGCTTGACCTTCAGACACTGATGGCATTTCAACAAACCCGAATCCTTTTGGCTGTCCACTATACTTGTCTGTTATGATATTTACAGATTCAACCGCTCCAAAAGCTAGGAATTCTTGGCGTAATTCCTCCTCAGTGACATCATAAGATAAGTTGCCCACATATATCTTCATATTAATCCTCCTTTTATTTTATTAGGTTATGTCTGTTATTAATCAGTTGCTTGCCATCTGTTTCCGTCTTCTTCCAAGGACATACACGGGCCAATTATCTTCAGCCCATGTATGTCCTGAGATTAAACTGCAATACTATCTACTCAGTCTAATTTTGCGGTAGCAATCGCTACAATACACCGGTTTGCCTTCGCGGGGCTCGAACGGTACTTCGGTCTCTTTGCCACACTCGGCACATTTAGCGGGAAACATTTGCCGCTGGGGCCTGTAGCCAGAGCCACTACTACTTCCGTAACGCTCTGCCTTCCTTGCTTCGCGGCATGAGGGACAGCGCTTAGGCTCGTTAGTGTAGCCTTTAGATTGGAAGAATTCTTGCTCCTCAGCAGTGAAGGTGAAGGTAGCTCCACAATCGGCACACTGGATTGACTTGTCCTGAAAACTCATTGGATGACCTCCTTTCTTTCAAATTCTCGTTAGAGTCTGGGTCATCCAATACTTGAGTAAACCTTAGGTAATAGGAGAAAGTATGTGGTGCCTAAACTAAAACTACTCCTTAATTATACACAAAGGAGGCACCGTTTGCAAAAAGCATTACAAGCTTTCGGGTAGGAAATAAGTGCCTTCTGTAGCGGACGGGTCCCTTTGCAGTTAACCTTATGATGGTTTGTTCAATCTATGGAAGCATTATAATTGAGGACAGCGGCTAGAAAGCAGCCTGCGTAGCCGCCACTGGTAGGTCTTGTCAGGATTCGTAACCGGGCGATTTGAGCTTGATGGAAAGCACTATTAGTATTGTTCCCACAATCAGGAGCGTGATGCTGTATATTTGTAAGGGGCTGGTAATATCGGTGATTAGTGGAGGCAATATTGACATTATCTCTGGCGGTATTTCAGACGGGATTATACCAGGGAGAAAGCCTGAGATAAGGCTTCTGTCGACTATGGAGCCTATGAGGCTGAGAGCCCCAGCTATGGTGAAGGGTATGCCAATGTAACGGGCAATGGGCTTTATATGCCACCATTGAAGCAAAGCTATAAGCAGCATCAGCAAGGCGGCCAGACCAATCAATGCTTTATAGCCAATCTCTATATAGCCAACAATTTGCTGTGTTTTCTTAAGCTGAGCTGTTACTTCTGGTCCCAGGAGTGCCTCGTTAATTTCGATTTGTGGTGGAATCTGGTTATCTATCTCAGTATATATTAATGGTAGAAAAGCCTGTATCTGACTCTGGGAAGCCCCTGCCAGCTCAGGTGGGAGGGATTCAAGCACAACTTGTTCCACATTGTCCTTGATGCAGGTTCTTACTTCCTCCAATGGGATGACTATGTTGAGCTCCTGATTTCCCTTGAGATAGGCATAGCCATCATAGATAACGCTATTAACCTGCTCCTTCAGCCAGGGCTTGAGCTCTGTAACGGTTTCGTCTGCAATTCGGGCAATATAAGGGTCTTCTGTAGGAATTTGGTCTCTCACCTGATTGGCGATAATTGAGTAGATATCCATTTTATTGAGTTCGGAGATGACGAAATCAGGATTGAGTATAGTGAGATTAAAGGTAATAATAATGCCCAGAGCAATCAAGGTGATAGTTAATAAAAAGCTAAAGATTCCTGAAAATATACCTCTGACAATGTGCATATGCTAGCCTCTTGTTGTGGTAGAAGGGTAATAGCTATGCGAGTGAATGTCAAGGTGTGCCTCGCAATGACAGAAGAGAGTTGCCATTCAGGTGCTGAGGTAGCCGTGAGCATAGAGCAGCTCGTTTTGCAGAACCTGGATAGTTCTGCCTATATCTCGTAATTCTGGGTTATTCTTGTTTATTGTGCTGGTATCGAACTGCTCGCCTGCGGCATAAGCATTATAGAGACCAAGGTATAACATTGCCTTGCGAGTTGATTTATCACTGGAGTCAATGATACGCAGTGTTTTCATTAACTCCCTATCCCGGGAGTTCATAATAGCAGAGTCAAGCCCGGCGCCAATCATCATAGCCAGGAATACTCGGTTGATTAAGGGTCGTATTTCCTGTGGTGCTCCGCTAGAGATATTGGAAAGGCCGCAGGTAGTCATGGGAGATGGCTCACATATTTGTTTGAGATAACGGGTTGCCTCGATTGTTTCCATTGCCTGTGCCTGATTGCCGTTTATAGTCAGGACTAGCGGGTCGAGGAATAAGTGGTCGAAGGGCACATTGTACCGAGTTGCTGCTGGTAAGATTTGTTCCAGGACAAGCGCTAGGGGGACATCGGTAACTTCTTGAACAGTGTTAACTATCCAGGTCATTACTTCAGCGCCAGCTTTCTTCTGAGGGCCAATGTTGATGTCGAGCCAGTGGGCTCCACTCTCTACCTGGTGTAGAGCTAGCGACTGGATATGCCTATAGAGAAGCAGCCTTGCTCCTGAGCGCTGAGATTGGGGAGGAGATAAGCCATTACCCTATCCACCGCTGGGTGCAAAGAAAGGGCAAGGTCTTAAGAGAAGAGGAAGACCAAAAGTGGCAGGTTACCTTTGAGTATGGTGCGGCTGTTGAGGGTGAAGGTGAAGCAAAGGAAATAGTGGTCACTGAAGTTGATGCTACCATGATTCATTCTCAGGAAGGTAAAGGGAGGAATATTGCAGTGAAGCTGGGCATCATGTATTCAGGAAAGGAGCTAGAGAGTGAAACTGCTAAATATAAGCGCTACTGGCTTAAGGACAAAGCTCTTTATGGTGGCATAGAAGAGGCTCAGGAATTTGGAGAGAAGCTTTACCTTAAGGGAGAGGAAAAATTAACCTTATCTAAAGCTGAGAATATGCTCATTATCGGGGATGGAGACCAATGGATACCTGCCATATAGCCCAGGGTCCTTATGGCTACATACCAGATAGACTGGCGGCATATATTGGTGAAGATACATCAAACTTTCAGTGATCAACCACGTCTGGTATCCGAACTGGTGGATTATCTTTACAGCGGCAAAGGTAAGGAGATGCTGGATACGATAAAATTAGCTCGCCTCCTTTGTGAGGATAACGAGAGGAGAAAGAAGATAGCCGATCTGGCTAGCTATATCGAGAATAACTTCGATGGCTTGTATGGCTCCAGGTCTCTCAAGGACAGGGTGGAGGCAAAAAAGGTGCTGGTTTCTAGCTCTGGTGCTATGGAGAAAAATATCGATGTAGTCATTGGTCGAAGATTTAAGAAACAGGGTATGAGTTGGACAAAAGAAGGGGCAAATAATCTTCTCAAACTGAGAATTTTGTATTATAACAAAAATGACTGGGAGGAATTCTGGGAAAGACAAAATTTAGCCGGGGTGAGTTTCTCCCCCAATTAAATAACACACCCAAGGGCGTACAGATATTTGACATTGCGTTTGCTCTTAATTTATACTAGCTAGCCAAAAAGCTGCCCGAGTGGCGCAATGGTAGCGCAACCGATTTGTAATCGGTAGGTTAGTGGGTTCGAATCCCCTCTCGGGCTAGCGTTAGATTTTTTTAAAGGCTTTGTGGTAAACTTGTAGTGGGAGGGGTGCCGGAGTGGTTAATCGGAGCAGACTGTAAATCTGCCGCCCGTTGGGCTTCGTGGGTTCGAATCCTACCCCCTCCATTATGTGGTATAATAGGCCCACATAGCTCAGTTGGTAGAGCACGTTCTTGGTAAGAACGGGGTCACCAGTTCGAATCTGGTTGTGGGCTATCAATAAAGGAGGCTAATGAAATGGCAAAGAAAGTTTATCAGCGTACTAAGCAGCATATCAATGTGGGCACTATAGGGCATGTCGATCATGGAAAAACCACGCTAACTGCGGCGATGACCCAGGTATTATCTAAAGCTGGGCTTGCCCAGTTTCGCGCATTTGATTCTATAGATAATGCTCCTGAGGAGAAAGCTAGAGGGCTGACAATCGCTATCTCACATATTGAGTATGAAACTGAAAAACGCCATTATTGTCATGTTGACTGCCCGGGGCACGCTGACTATATCAAGAATATGATAACTGGGGCGGCACAGATGGATGGGGCTATTCTGGTAGTTGCTGCCGATGATGGCCCTATGCCCCAGACCAGGGAGCATATACTCCTGGCTCGGCAGGTGGAAGTTCCTCGCATAATGGTGGCTCTCAATAAAGTAGACTTAATGGAAGATACTGAGCTGCTAGACTTAGTAGAGATGGAGGTCAGGGATTTACTTAAAAAGTATGGCTTTCCCGGTGATGAAGTTCCTATCGTCCGGGTGAGCGCTCTTAAGTCTTTGGAATGCGGCTGTGGCAAGAGGGAATGCCAATGGTGTGGTCCGATATGGAAGTTGCTGGATGCTATAGATGAGTATATTCCCTTGCCGAAGAGAGAAAAGGACAAGCCTTTCTTAATGCCCGTAGAGGATGTATTCAGTATCAAAGGAAGAGGAACTGTGCCTACTGGGAGAGTAGAACGCGGTGTTATCAGACCGGGGCAGGAGGTGGAAGTAGTGGGATTAAAGGAGACCAGAAAAACGGTGGTAACCAGCGTGGAGATGTTCCACAAGATAGTGAATGAGGCGGAACCCGGTGATGCTGTTGGATTGCTGCTGCGAGGCATAGACAGGGAAGAGATAGAGAGAGGTCAAGTCCTGGCTGCGCCAAGCACTGTTAGGCCTCACAGCGAAGCTGAGGCTGAGGTATACATATTAAAGAAAGAGGAGGGTGGCCGGCATACTCCATTTTTCAGCGGCTATAAGCCTCAGTTTTTTATTAGAACGGCAGATATCACCGGCGTCATAAGCTTGCCTGAGGGTGTTGAAATGGCTATGCCTGGTGATAGTTTAACTCATATGAATATTAAGACTATCTACCCTGTGGCTATGGAGGAAGGGTTGCGTTTTGCTATCAGAGAGGGAGGCAGAACGGTAGGTGCTGGTGTTATTACTAAAGTGGGCGCATAAACATGGCCAAGAAGAAGGGGGGGCTACGCACGATTCTTCATCTAGCGTGCAGCCAATGTCAGCAGAGAACGTATACTACTGTCAAGAATAAAAAGAATGATCCACGGCGGCTGGAGTTAAACAAGTATTGTCCCCGTTGTCGTGTTCATACTCTCCATCGAGAAACAAAGTAGTTTATGACAAGTCGTGCTCGGAAGGCTAAAGCTGTCAGGTCTGTAGCTACGCCAGCTAAAAAGAAATCAAGGCTGGTTTTTTTTAGAGGAGCGGTAGGGGAACTAAAGAAAGCACGCTGGCCAACAAGACACGAGACTTTACGATTAAGCATTTTGGTTCTTATTGTTTGTGTTGTTGTGGGACTTACCTTAGGTGCTCTAGATTATGGCTTGACTAAGTTATTTGTTGGTTTGCTTTTAGGTGGTTAGAAATAATGTCTGAAGGGCAGTGGTATTTATTATATGTGTCTTCTGGGCGGGAAGAGCGAGCCAAGAGAAACTTGGAGCATCGTATTAAATATATGGATGCTGGTGACAAGATATTTGGTGTGGTGATACCTACGACTAATGAAATTGAAATCAAAGGTGGGAAGCGCCGTACTGTAACTAAAAGGGCCTTTCCTGGTTACATTATTGTTAGCATGAAATTGGATGAATATAGTTGGGACATAGTGCGTAACACTCCTGGTGTCGCTGGTTTTGTTAGCACTGGTGTTAAACCGGTGCCTTTAGCAGAGGATGAGGTAAAGGCCATCTTGCAGCGAATGGAGGAAGCTCCCTCAGAGGCCAAGGTGGCTTTTAACAGAGGGGATAGCATTCGGGTAACCAGTGGTCCCTTTATGGACTTTATAGGCAAGGTGGAGGAAATTAGCTTGGATAAGGGGAGGGCGATAGTTATGTTGTCGCTTTTTGGCCGGGAAACACCCGTGGAATTGGATTTTTTGGCAGTGGAAAGGATATAGCATGGCGAAGAAAGTTCAGGCGGTCATTAAGCTGCAGATGCCAGCAGGTAAGGCTACCCCGGCGCCGCCGGTAGGGCCCGCTTTGGGGCAGTATGGCGTTAATATTATGGCTTTCTGCAAAGAGTATAATGAGAGGACTGCCTCTCAAGAAGGTTTCCTTATTCCAGCAGAAATAACTATATATACTGACCATTCCTTTAGTTTTGTTACTAAGATGCCACCCGCTTCTGATTTATTGCGGCGTGCTTTAGGGGTGGAGAAGGGTAGTGGTAACCCGAAAGGCGATAAGATAGGTAAGATAGGCAGAGACAAGCTTTATCAGATTGCTCAAAGTAAAATGAAGGATCTTAATACTACTGACATTGAAAAAGCAGCCAGCATCATTGAGGGCACTGCTCGAAGTATGGGTGTGGAGGTGGAATAAGTGGCAAAGCGTGGTAAGAAATATCAGGAAGTTAGTAAACTTACCGAGAGGTTAAAGCTTTACTCACCTGAGGAGGCTATTGAGTTAGCTAAGAAAGCTTCGTATGCCAGATTTGATGAGACGGTCGAGCTTCACTTGAAGATGGGGATTGACCCACGTAATGCCGACCAGCAAGTGCGTGGTGTGGTTTTGTTGCCTAATGGATTGGGGAGAAAGATACGCGTGCTTGTTTTTGCTCAAGGAGAGGCAATAAAGTTGGCCAAAGAAGCTGGGGCTGATTATGCTGGAGCGGATGAACTTATTAAGCAAATCGAGGGTGGCTGGCTTGAATTTGATGTATCTATGGCTACTCCAGATATGATGCCTAAAGTAGCCAAACTCGGGCGTATTTTAGGAAGGCGAGGTTTGATGCCTAACCCCAAGTCTGGCACCGTGGTATCGCCCCAGGATTTACCTGGTGCTATAAGTGAAGCGCGTAAGGGCAGAGCAGAGTTTCGCCTGGATAGAACAGCTATTATCCATTTGCCTATAGGCAAAATTAGCTTTGATAAAGATAAGCTTCTGGAAAATTTGGAAGCAGTAATTGAAGCTATAGTTAAAGCAAAGCCCAGTGGGGTTAAAGGGCAATATATCAAGAGCATATCGTTATCTACTAGCATGGGACCAGGGTTTAAGCTGGATCTTAAGTCAGCAGTAGCTTTAGTTACTTAGCTGTTTCTGTTATAATCAAACTGGTGCCGATGACAGCAGGTACCGTCCCCTGTAAGATAAGGGGTAAGGTGGTGAGAGTAGTCTCCCCCGAGATGGTTTAAAGTATTTGCCTGCTGAGGTTTGAGTTAACCCTGTGTCATTGGCACAGGGGTTTTATTTGTGGGGTGGAGATATGTTAAGAGAAGAGAAGGCACAAATTATCGCTAAACTGGCAGACGCTCTGTCTCAAAGCACTATTGTTATCGCTACTAGCTACCAGGGGGTTCCAGCTAAGGAAATGACTGGGTTACGCCGGACTCTGGCTGATACAGATGTTAATTACCATGTGGTTAAGAACACCCTAGCTTGTTTGGCTGCCCGAAGGGCTGGTAAGGAGCAACTTATAGGTATTATTGATGGTCCTACAGCTATGGCTTTTGGCTATGATGATGTGAGCAAGGTAGCTAAAGCTCTTAACCAGTACATTAAATCGGCAGGTTTGGCTGTGCAAATTAAAGGAGGGTTATTAGGAGAGCGAGTGCTCAGTGCTGATGAGATAATGACTCTGGCCAACTTACCACCTAAGGGAGAGCTTATATCACAACTAATAGCTCAGATGCAGGCTCCTGTGAGGCGTTTGCATAGTGTTCTGAGTTCCCCGTTGTGTGGGCTGTGCAATATATTACAAGCGCAGATTCAAAATTTTACTGAATAATCTAAGGAGGGAAATATGCCATCAGAGGAAGCAACGGTAGAAGAGAAAAAGACGAAAGAGGGGAAGGAGAAAACCACGAAGGCCCGGGCGAAAAGTAAGGCTAAGGTGATGACTAAGGGTGAAATTATCGACGCTATTAAGGGAATGACGGTAATGGATTTGGCTGATTTAGTTAAGGCTTTAGAGAGTGAATTCGGAGTTAGTGCTGCTCCTGTAGCAATGGGAGTGGCGCCGGCAGTGGCTAGTAGCCAGCTAGTTGAAGTGCCTGCGGAGGAAGAGAAGACAGAGTTTAGCGTCATCCTGAAGGATATTGGTGAAAAGAAGATCGAGGTCATTAAGGCAGTGCGGACGGTAACCGATTTGGGGTTGAAGCAGGCTAAGGATTTGGTAGAAGCTGCTCCACAGGTAGTAAAAGAGAATGTTTCCAAAGAGGAGGCGGCCACCATAAAGGAGAAATTGGAGGCTGCTGGAGCTTCTGTAGAGATTAAGTGAAATCAAAAAGAAAAAATGAAAACGCAAAAATACAGAGCGAAAATTAAGAAGGTTTGCATTTTGATTTGTCATTTTGCCCTTTGCTCTTTGCCTTTTAATTTTGAGTAACATGTCACTCGCTAATTGCCAAGCTATTTTGGGTCTGGGTATTTTCTTTATCCTTTTGGGCATTGCCTTTATACTTTGGAACAAAAGGGAAGAAGGAAAGTATTACAATTCCATATCAACCCAAAAGGATGTGAAGGAGTTTATCACTCATGATCCGGAGCGCTCCTGGCTGAGTGCCTGGCAAATAGGCGGAAAGATTTCTTTAATTATTGGCATCATGTTGGCGGTTGCTGGTGGTGTTTTGTGGCGTATTTTGGATTGATTATTTAGATTATTGCTCTGGGACGGTATTGTAAAGCTTCAGCCACGTGATATGTTTTGATAATATCGACATTTTCCAGGTCAG
>Ga0114918_10000265_pt1 | contig 43821 bp, 60 predicted proteins | sample LantaG_FD_87015 | JGI IMG/M metagenome (GOLD analysis project Ga0114918, IMG submission 87015) | Deep subsurface microbial communities from Baltic Sea to uncover new lineages of life (NeLLi) - Landsort_02402 metaG | ecosystem: Environmental > Aquatic > Marine > Oceanic > Sediment | place... | reverse complement strand
CTTCAGGATGATTGTCATCGATCATGTCAGTTTGGTTGCCCCTCGTAAGTGGGTATCGAGCCGGACTGATCGAGATAATGAGGTCATTCGTGACACGAAGAAATTGGCCATGTCCTTCAATCGAGGTGCCGGTATTGCTGTGGTGGCGTTGTTCCAAATTTCTCGTGAAGGTCATCGATCTGCTATGAAGATCAAGGAGAAATCGGGTACTGCCCGGTACGAACTGACAGCTCTTTCCTATGCTAATGAGGCCGAACGATCCGCAGATATTGTCACATCTTCTTGGATTGATGATGATTTGATAGCAGCCAACAGAGTTCAATTCCAATGTTTGAAGTCCCGTGACCAAAAACCTTTCGAGATGTTTTTGGCCCGTGTGGAGTGGCCCTGCCGTCGTGTTCTGACCTGTTTCGATATGCCAATGACATCAAATCAGAACCAAGATGTGGGGGATGAAGTAGACAAAGCTGGTTCTGCCCTTGATCTGATGGATGCCTGATATGCAAATTGTCTCTGTAGCCAGAAAACCAATGGAGAAATCCACTCCGATGAACTGTGTTTACTTCGGCACGGGGGCACTGAATATTGACCCGTGCCGGGTCGAAACACAGGAGAAAATCAAAGCTGGTGGGGCAGGAATGCTCTTGTCCCATATCCGGGACAGAAAACCCGGGCAGGGTTCAGATTACGAACAAAACCCTGGAGGTCGGTGGCCTTCGAATGTCATTTTATCTCACTCGAAACAATGTAAATCAGGGTATTGTATAACAGAGTGTCCGGTTCAGGAAATGGATTTGGAAGGTGAAAAAGCAGGGATACACCAGGCAGGTAATAAAAAAGTATCCAAGATGAAAATGGAACGAAATATGTTCCGTTTTGCAGTATTCAACCACAATCCTGATTACTACGGAGATACTGGCGGTGCTTCCCGGTTCTTCAAATGTGTGAAAGAAGATAATATGGATATCCCTCAAGAACTTTTGGACTACCTGATAACGATGATTTCTCCGCCGGAAATGAAGGCCATTTACAGTTCTGATATAAGTACTTGGCAGATTGGGGAACAATCGGATAATTCTTGCCCGGGTTTGGTAGCTTACAGGCAGCCCTCAGAGGAACAAGCTGCCGACATAAAAAGGGTTTTGATGCCCGGGGCACACTTACTATTGATAGCCCCAGATTCGGAACCTACTGGCCATACCGGAACCTGCCGAATAGAGGATGCCGGGTTTGAGATCAGGGATTCTATTCTGTGGGTGCGGGAGGCTGGAAATTTCTATTATGTGCCGAAAGCAGCTCGATCAGAACGAGAGGCAGGTTGTGAAAAACACGAAGCCAAAGATACCTACCTCGATCCTCAACAACTCGATCCTGAACGAAAAGAAGGAGATCCCGGCGGCAACAATCCTCGGAATCGGGGTGTGAACCCCGTTCGGAACTACCATCCAACAATAAAACCAATCAAATTGATGGAACGTCTTCTGGAAGATGCACCGAAGGATCAGGGTCCAATACTGGATTGTTTTATGGGAAGTGGCTCAACTGGGATAGCCTGTCTTCGAACGGGTCATGATTTCATTGGGGTAGAAAGAGAAATAGATTATGTTGGGATTGCAACATCCCGGGTCAGATATTGGGGCAGTCAACAGGGTTATGTGTCTCGAATTATAGAGTCTGATTACAAACCAGAGGTTATCGAACAGGAACCTATCGATCTATGGGATATGGAGGATTAAATGCCGGACAAAGCAATTGGTATCGTTGGAGCTGACTATTGTGGATCGACGTTATTGAATTATCTCTGGGACGGTCTTCCCGGGGTATTCGGAGCGGGGGAATCCCATTGGGTTGTAGATCGGCCTGAGATCACCTGCCGTCAATGTAATCGGATGAATTGTATGGTTTGGAAACCGGAAATACGAGATATCCTTCCCAAAGCTCTGGATGATGGGCACTGGTGGGAGACCCTGAGAGAAATGGCCGGTGCTGAGATTGTGGTGTCCTCGGATAAAAAACTTGTTCATTATGAACAAATGGGTGTGCCCTCCCGACTCGTTTTCAGTTTCAAAGACCCCCTGGCTCAAATTTTCAGCAGGGCTGCCGTTAAGTCGGGATTGACCGATGCTGCCGTTCGAGCCGAGTTCGATGACGAGCTTTTGGATAATGCTGTTACCTGGTGGGTAGACCAAACAGAAAATGCTTTGGATTGGATTAGGGAATATGATCCAGATTTCAAAGTTGTCAATATGGAGATTCTGGCACAGAACCCGACAGCCCATTTGAAAGCATTCTGTAAATGGGCTGGGGTTGAGTATGCTGAAAGTGCCCTCCAATACTGGCGTAAACGCCATCATTACATCGGGGGTAATCATGCTCTGACCCGATTGAAACGATCCTATTACTTTTTCAGGAGATTCCGAGAAGATCGAAGATGGCAGGATTCGTTTACCGAAGCACAGGTGAATCGGATTAACGGTTATGAGGATGTGAAAGAGATAAAGAAGCGTCTGAGTGACTTGCTTCCTAATCGAATTCTGAGATAAGGATGACCCAAATGACCCCCAAGCAAAAAAAGAGGTCTGTAATAAGGAGAAGAGCCGAAAGAGCACTCGTTTTAGCTAAAATGATGTTGGGTAGTGGGGCTTCGAAGGATCGGATTGAGGATCAAGCTTTAGAGTTGATGGGTAAAACAGATGAGGAACTCAATTCTATGACAGAGGAAGCCGAAAAACGTTATCAAAATCACACAGATCGGGTTCTTCAGTACTTGAAATCCGTTTCCAGTTAGGTTTGGTGGATTATGTCCAAATTGGTAAATTTTATTGAATTACGAAAACCCCGGTTAGATTTTGCACAAGATATCCGTGACCGCTGCATAGAATGGCCTGAAATAATCCCTAACATAGTTTCTTTTCTTACTAAGCAGAGAGAAGCTGCAGCACTGATGGCAAAGATGGAATTAGGGGATCGTTTGGACAGAGAGGTCTTGGATCGTATCATTGAGTTGTTGGAATTGGATGATGATAGTTATAGGGGTATGGTTGCTGAAGTAAAAGCTTATGAGAAACAGAGGGTGTGGAATTTTCATAATTGTTTAAAAAGGGTTTCTCAATGAATGAGGAATACAAAATTCATCTGAGGAAAGCATATGATGTAGCAGCACTGGAATTTGGCGGTATGCCCTGCCAAATTAATAAGGAACTTGAACGAAATATTTCGTTCAAGAGGCGTCTTTTTAACGAGCTTGAAAAATTAAGCAATGAGGAACTCGACGAAATGTTTGAGGTATTGTATAAACAAAGGAAACAGGAAGATCAGAAATATATTGAGCGGTTGAAAAGGGTTTCTCAATAGCCTGTGGAGAAGAGATGGTAGTAGATGGAAGCAAAAAACTGATTTTTACCGTTGATCTTGTTTTGATCCTGGTAAGCGTCATTGTGCTGATAAGTGCTGGATGGTTTGGCCACGGTTTTGTTTATCGGAATGATTTGGATTGGTGCCTTGCGGAACTGAAAGAAACTCAGACTCTTGCAAATGATTGTGTTGGGATGGTGGACCGATCCAATAATCTGCTATCTAGTTTGGAAATACACGTAACAACTTGTCAGAATGGGTATAAATATTTGGAAGGCATTGCACGTACTTGTTTGTTTAATGAATCAGAACCGGAATTGGAAATAAAGGAGTCGGTTACAGAAGAAAATGAAAACGAGCAGATTCAAGCAGTTGGGGGTGATTCGGAAAGTGGTTTTGAGGTATCTAATGATGGGGATATTGATGAGTAATAGGAGAAGATATGTCTAGCAGGTCAAGAAAAAGGTATCCAGAGAAACCCATTCTTTCTGAAACCATGGTTGAAACCGTGGGAAAAAAAGCCAAAAAAGCACTTGTCTTGGCACATATAAGATTGGGTAGTGGGGCTTCAAAAGATCAAATTGAAAACCATGCTTTAGAGTTGATGAACAAAACAGATGAGGAACTCAACTGACTTCTTGGGGAGTCTAAAATTTCCCCAAAACAGGATTCCAATATTTTACATCGATGCCCTAATCCAGCCTGTGGCAGTGATGGATTCCAACTTGAAGTGTTGTGGAGTAAAGGGGGTTTCAATTACGTGGAGTGTCAATCCTGTGGCACCCGTGGTCCAAAAGTCAAAGACAGTGAAAAAGGTGCTATCGAGGGTTGGAACAATATTCCCCGAATCAATCAGGTTCAGCAACTGAAGGATTGGGTTTCTGACTTGCAATCCGGTATGTATGTCAATTGCGTTTATTGTGGGCACCGTTACGGTCCGAAAGAAGACACTCCCGTGGCAATGGCCGACGTGTTAAAAGAACATATTGCCGTATGCCCCGACCACCCGTTGAGTCATGCCAATCAGGAAATCGAAGAACTGAAGACTACAATAAAAGAAATGCAGTCTTCCATAGCTCGTTTGAAGAGGAAATAATGTCAGACAACACAGAAGCTGAGAATGCTTACAAGGGTGAAGTAATGATTCACCAGACCGATGTTTTCAACCTGATACAGATTGTTCTGGACGAGTTGGAACACCGACAGGCGACACATGACCAATCTAAGCTCAGCAAAGAAGAATTCACGAAGTATGCTGAGATAGTCCCTCAGTTGAAGGGTTTGGAGTTTGGGTCTGAGGAATATAAAGCCAAGGCCAGAGAGCTGGGACCTGCTCTGAAACACCATCTGAAAAACAACCGACATCACCCTGAATACTTTGAAAAGGGTGTGGCGGGTATGCACCTTCTCGACGTGATTGAGATGGTGTGTGATTGGTCAGCAGTGGCCAGAGCCAAAGGTACTGACCCCAGAGTTGGCATGAAAGATTACCTTTTCGAGAAGCATGGGATAACAGAACCGTTGGCAACAATTTTGTTGAACACCGTGGACTTTTTGGAAAAGGGTGATTGATGATATTAGTTCAAGATAAACATAAAAAAACAGAGATGTTGTTAACAGAAGCTGATTGTGATAATTTTGCTTTGGTTTCGCAGCAGCAATTCAAGGATGAACTTGACAAATTTGAGAACATCCAGTCCATCCATTTGGGGGGTTGGTTGTATGCGTATACCATGAGATGTTATTCTAATAAAAAATATTTCCAACTGGACGGGGAAAATGTTTTTTTTGCAGGTTTCCTAGTACACGTTGACCAAGAAATGGGTATTAAATCAGGTAAGATTGTGATGACTGATGGTTCTTGTGAAAATATTGAATTTTGGGCTGCTGATGTGATTGCAGGTCAAAAGAATGAAAAGGTTATACACTGATGATGCTTGCTGAAGGAGAAGTTGCCAAAACCAAGGTGGGCACCGTTACCACCCCGTTTCCGCGTGTGGATACGTCAACGAACCTTAAAGCAATCAACACGATCAAACGGGTTCGTAAATGGTTGGTAGACAATGCCTTGAAAACAGCAACTTGGACAGACAATGAATGGCTTGTGTTTATGTTCGGTTGTATGAATCCGGGTAAACTATCTCAGGCAGATATAGATGTTCTAAACGACTACCTTTTTGGAGATGAAGAATGATTGTTCGGACTTCTATATTTTCTAGCATCCTCAATGTCTTTCTTGAATTCCTGCATTGCTCTCCAAGCATCAGAATGAACCCCACCACCTTTCGATGTCCAGTGCATAACAGCTTCCTTCCAGATGGCATAATCTCTTGCTTTACGTCCTCGGATTGGATAGTAATCCAAAATCCGAACCAATTGAAGACATGCTTGTTTGGAATGGACATTCCAAACAGCACAAGGTTTACTGTTATTTCTACCTTTCAAATCTTGTTGGATATAGCCAAGACCAGTTTTTTCAACAATTTCTTGCAGAATTGCTGTATCATCATCTCTTTGTTTCAAATGGAAATGACAAGAATAATATTGGCCTTTTTTGGCTTTATGAACCCTAAAACAACCCTCACCAGCAATAAAACCTGCCAACCAATGTCCAAAAGAGTCATTAAGGGTTGGTTTTTTCACGGGGTGTTGGATTTTAGGGTTTTTCACTGGTTTTGGTTGTGGTGGAAGCAGGTTTATTTTAAAGGTATGTGGTACAGGTTTGGTTGTCATTTTATAAGGGCCTCGAACAGGCATTTTCAGGATTCCGGCAGACCGGGCAGCATAGTGACATTTAGGAGAACAAAAAATCAAACCATGTTTAGCTTTTTTTCGGGTAGAAGGAGCCTTAGTTACGGGTTCTCCGCACATAGCACACAGAGTCGTAGTAGCTTTGGTAATTTTTTTAGCTCTCAGAATGTAAGAACATTTTTTGGAACACGTCGTCTGTCTTCCATGTTTCAGTCGTTTTGGGTCGGCCATGTAAGATTTATTGCAAACAGGACATGTTCTTGTTTCCATGTAGCACCTCCTAACAGATACTCTACCACGACAATTGTTTATTGTCAATAACTAGGATGAAAGAAAACAAAATGACACAAAAACTTAGTATTCATACAGGGGATAGCACGGAGTTCATGAAGGGACTCCAGAAAGGAACAATAGGTGGGATCGTTTGCGACCCACCTTATCCAGAATGGCTTATCCTTCATGAATAAAAAATGGGATGACCTCGACCAGTGGAAATCTGGTGCAGCCATGAACAGCCCCGGCATTGGTCAACGTGAAATCGAATGGCCTGCTTACGGAGGGACTCAACCTTTCGGAGGGGCAAACCCAACGTGTAGCACCTGTGGGGGACGCCTACGAGGGGCCAAGAAATGCACCTGTGACGAACCAGAATGGCTTGTAGACGGTGAACCCGTCGGAGATGGAGCCCATGTATCAGTTAGCACCTCTTTGGACAATACACACGCTCAGCAGGCTTGGCATCTAAATTGGCTGAAGGAAGCCTTTCGGGTTCTGAAACCAGGAGCAATGGTCAAAGCCTTCGGTGGAACTCGGACGTTTCACAGGCTGGCTGCTGCAATGGAGCAGGTAGGTTTCGTGGATATTCATATGGATGCCTGGATATACGGCAGCGGCTTTCCGAAAAGTCTTAATATTTCCAAGGCTTTACGTCGGAAAATGGAAGCTGATAATGACACAGTTCCTGTAGATGAGGCCCTGATAGATAAATTCGAGGGGTATGGAACGGCGTTGAAACCGGCTTGGGAAATAATAGTTGTAGGGAGGAAACCATGAGTGATTCTGTATTTGAAAAAGATGGTCAGTGGTTTTTCCGAGATGATAACGGAACGTCTGGGCCATACCCAACTGAGAATATGGCTTATAACCGTTTAGCTATGCAAGTTGAGGCTTTGGGTCCTGACATTCCCCAAAAACCTGTCCTTGAAGTTCTATGTAAAGCCTGTGCTGATAAAGATTCAGAGAACTGGGTTCCTACCCTATCAGCTGGGCCTTGTCATAGGTGCAGGAAAGACACCAAACCTTACGGTTTGTGGAGGAGAAAACCATGAAATGTGAATCTATTGTAGACTGGATCAACAAACTAGCAGATGCCCGTGAGTCAGGAAGGCTGTTGACGTGCCAGGACGATCCAATATCTCGGACCCTTGGATTCATAGACAGAGGGGAACGAGTATTTTTCCCGATAACACAAGCACTGGCCACGAAATGGATGTGCCCAGAAGGGGAAATAGCACTAAAACGGTTAGGTCTGACGGACAAGACGTTTAGGAAGCACCTTCAGTCTCCTGCTGGTCGAGCTCTCAATGCTGGGAACCCTGTTGTATTTGGAACAGCTACAGGTAGCAACTGGAACCAGTACAAGGCTGGGGATGTTCTGACGAAACCGGATGAAATCAAAGGCCGTCATGCAACTTGCCTGGTTGGGTACGAAGATGGCAAGTTCGTCGGTGAGAACTCCTGGGGTGACCGTTGGGGGTGATGGGGGTTTCTACCTGATGGACGAAGACTACATCAAATGGGGTGAGACTGGCGATATCTGGGTACTGACAGCCCCGTGGGAGGATGTGAAATGAAAACACTACTTGTAATCGTAGTCGTAATGATGCTGACGGTTTCGTGTAAATCAATGCCACCGATGCCCATCGAACCTACAGAAACATCTTCCTGTCCGGCGGCCTGTGACCGGATGAAAATGCTGTTCTGCCCTGAAGGAGAAGACATCCCGAACGGGCCGACCTGTGTGCAGTTCTGTGTGGAAACTCAGGAGGGGGGGCATTCTATGAACCCTCAGTGCCTGAAGACTATCAATACATGTGAAGAGATCCATACAAAATGCGGGCAATGATTGTCATAACCGTAGCCAGAAAGCCCCTGATAGGCTCTGTAGTGGACAATATCGTCCAATGGGGTACTGGTGGTCTTAATATTGGACAAAGCCAGATAGGATGCTTTGACCCTAGCCTCCCAGGACGGTGGCCTTCCAATGTTATTTTAGACCATAGAATAGTGGTTGAGTTGGACAGACAGGCACCTAAAACAAAAAAAATTGTCCGACACATGAGCTACCGAAGATCAGGGGGTGTTTTTATAGATGGCATCCCATCACAACCTGAAAAGGGTTGGTATGTAACTGAAGATAACCACCCCTCTCGGTATTTCAAGCAAGTAGGTAGTCAATGATTGTTATAACCATAGCCAGAAAGCCATTCCCGAAAACTTTGGTGGATAACATCCAGAAGTTTGGGGCCGGTAGTCTTAACATCGACGCCAGCCGGATCGATCCTACCGGGGAATGGCTGGGTGGTGGTGATGAGCACGCTACCACCATCGACAAAAAACGGAGTGACTGGAGCCAGCCGTGGATGCACCGACCCGAAGATGCCCAACGTCATGCCGATATGATGAAGGATCAAATCAAACAGAACTCTCTGAAAGGCCGGTTCCCCTCTAACGTCATCCTTGAACATAAGTCTGTATGTCAGAGCCTTGGGTTGACCAAAATCAAAGGGACTCCACAAACCAACTTCGACAAACTCCCCGTAGAAGAACGAATTCAGTCGGGAGAGAAACACGGCCACATTTGGGGTCGTGGTGTAGGGATCGGAGTAAAAGGAGTCAGTTACACCGTCGGGTTCGGGGACAAATCCGGTATGGAACCGATGCAATCTTGGGAATGTGTTGGGGATTGTCCTGTACGGCAGATTGACGTACAAAGTGGAGGTTCGAAATCCACCGGCGGTCGGACGGCCAATATCTCCGCCACCTCGGTCATTTTCGGAAATGGTAAAGGTCTGGGACAAGACATCTCAGCAGAGGAAGTTCGTGGAGACCCCGGTTACGGTGACTTGGGGGGAGCTTCTCGATACTTTAAGCAAATAAAACAAGAATCTCTGGTTGTCCTGTCTTTGTTCGATGGAATGTCCTGTGGGCAGATTGCTTTGAATCGTCTGGGGATTAAGTATGGCAATTATTATGCTTCTGAGATTGACAAATATGCCATTGCCGTCACTCAGCACAATTACCCAAACACAATTCAACTGGGGAGTGTCACTCAAATTTCCGGGAAAGATTTACCCCAGATTGACTTACTGATCGGCGGGAGTCCGTGTCAAGGATTTTCTTTTGCCGGTAAGCTTTTGAATTTTGACGATCCTCGAAGTAAACTGTTTTTCGAGTTTGTTCGGCTTTTGAAAGAATTGAAACCAAAATATTTCCTTCTGGAAAACGTGAAGATGAGGAAGGAATACGAATATGCTATTACGGCTTTACTGGGGGTAAGTTGTGCTCGGATAAACTCAAATCTGGTATCGGCTCAGAATCGAAAACGGTTGTACTGGACGAACATTCCCGGTGACGGGGATTACATCATCGGTAATTTTATTGATGAGCCTGAAGACAAGGAATTGGTTCTTCAGGATATATTGGATGATGACTCAAATGCTGTATGGCACGATGCTATCAATTTTCCGTACAAAGCTGACACACCTTCTCGTTACACCGGGAAAGCTTCCTGTTTGAGGGCTTCCGCAGGAGGTCGAACAAAAGGGGTGGCTGTTTACAATGCTGATAAAACCAAGTACCGGTTAATGACTCCTGAAGAATGCGAGTCTTTACAGACTGTTCCACGGGGATACACAAATGTTAAGGGTGTTTCCAACACTCAACGGTACAAGATGCTCGGAAATGGATGGACTGTGGACGTAATTGCTCACATTCTGAAGAATATGGAATTTTAACGAAAGAGAATAAAGGAGCAAGGATATGACCAGAGAATTTAACCTCAACGGGTATCACCCCGAACCCTTGAATGCAAAACATTGGATATTCGAGGAAAAACTGCAAGATCGGATGGCATCTGGGTCTGATGACATCGATCTTCGAGAGTTCTCATCCCCGGCACAGAACCAACGCCGGACTGGTTCGTGTGTTGCCCACGCCGTGGTCAAAGCTCTTGAACTCAAGAGAATCCAAAAATATGGTAAGGATGCCCACGTTGATTTGTCCATTCTGGCAGTCTATTACCTGGCTCGTGAGTTGATGTTCCCCCAACGAACGAAATTCGATAAGGGGACACATATTTCCTTGGCTTGTGACGTACTTCGACGGTGGGGGGTCTGCCCAGAAACAGATTGGCCGTTCGATCCGACCAAAATTACAGTCACACCTCCGTGGTTAGCAATGCGGAAAGCCTACCAGCACAAGATTGCAGCTTTCTACTACCTCCGGGAGACAGGCAATTCCCGGGTGGAAAACATTATTCAGTGCCTCAATGCAGGGAATCCGGTCGTGTTCGGTACAGCAGTTGGACAACAATGGTTCGATTACAGAAAAGGAACCGTGTTGACTAAGCCAGATGAAACAAAAGGTCGCCACGCTACCTGTCTTGTGGGGTATACCAATGGAAAATTCATCGGGGAGAACTCGTGGGGTTCTTTTTGGGGAGACAACGGTTTCTACCTGATCGATGAAAATTACATCAAATGGGATGAGTCCAGAGATTTTTGGACTATTACTGCACCGTGGGAGGACGTGAAATGAAAATTTTTCTGATGATCGTTGCAATGATGCTGGTGGTGTCGTGTAAAACGTTACCCGAACCCATCGATCCCGTGCCTATTGAACCGACAGGGACATCTTCCTGTCCCGAAGCTTGTGAGATGTTGAAGGCATTTGGGTGTCCTGAAGGAGAGGATTTTGTTGGTGGCCCTACTTGTGTTCAGTTCTGTGTTGAGGTGCAGGAGTCAGGACATTCGATGAATCCTCAATGCATTAAGACCATCGAAAGTTGTGAAGAAGTTCATACAAAGTGTGGCCAATGAAAATAGTAAAATGTAGAGAATGCAAAGGTAAAGCCAAAGTTGATTCCAAAACGGTTTTTGATCGAATCGTATGTACGAAATGTGGCTGCTCTACAGGGTGGTTCTGGGATAACGACGAAGCCGTATTGAAGAACTGGAATAACTGGGTAAATATCATAAAACCCTCAGAGGGACATCAATGATAGTCATTACCGTAGCCAGAAAGCCCCTGAAGGGGTCTGTAGCAGACAATGTTGTCCAATGGGGTACTGGTGGACTCAATCTTGACAAAAGCCGTATAAAATATGAGAATACCCCGAATGTGGCCTCTAATCCATTATTCAGAACTCAGCAAGGCTACTCATTCAGACACGGAGTTGATAAAGGAGCCTCCTTTCAGATCCAAAAGGCTGCCGGAGACATTATCATCAATCCTGCTGGCAGATACCCATCAAACGTAATTTTCGAGCACAAACCTCAATGTCTGAGCCTTGGGGTTGGGCAAGTGAAAGGCATCCGGGTTGATACCCGACCTGAAGGTGATGGGGGCCGTACTTCTAAAGACCAGTGGAGATTTCGTCCGACGGATGCTACTCGACGAGGATACTCAGACGAGAACGGAATGGAAACTGTGGAGGAATGGGAGTGTGTGGAGGGTTGCCCTGTTGATTACGTGAATAAAAATGTTGGAATTATGAAGAGTGGCCGGATGGATTCCATAGCTAAAGGAGGGGATCGTACCGTATATTCCCGTCAAGGAAGTAGAAAAGCTGTGAATCCGGCCAGTGAAGGGTACGTGTCCCGGTTTTTCCTTCAGATTCAAGCCGAACCAAACTGTAACCGAGCCTCTGGTGAATGTGTTTGTGAGGACTGTGGCCAGATTTTCTATAAACACCCTGTGGATGGCCGGTTTCCATTTCTGAATGTGCTTTGTAACGGGGATAAGGTAAAACTCTGATGGCTGAAATCAACCCCCGCACAAGACGAAGAATCGATCAGATTAAGGAACGGATTCCTATTGCTCAAGTCCTGTTTGATTACGGTTATCCTGTCCGACCAGACGGCGAGGATCGGGAGGAGCAGTTTCCTTGTGATCTTCACGGAGACGGCCACGACAACAAACCTTCTGCTCGACTTTATCCTGAAACTGCCTCGTGGCACTGTTTTGCTTGTGCCGCAACCCGTGATGCTATCGACACTACCAAGGCCAAAGAAGGTGTCAGTTTCATAGAAGCAATCCATATTCTGGAAACCCGATATAACCTGCCGACAGTTCCTTGGGAAGAAGGGGATTACGATACCACACCAAAACCAGATCAGGAAATTCAAGCATTGCTCAAATACCCGGAGAGAACCTTTGAAGATGATCTTCGGATTTTTCGATCTGTGCTGACTGCTGAAACTAATGATCGAACGCTTCCAATGAAAACGACCTTGACTTTTTGGGAGGGTTCTGATCGGATCGAATATCTGGTAGAAAAAAAGATTATCACTGAAATCAAAGGACGTGGTGTTATCCAGAAACTGCTGGAGAAACTCCACGAAGAAATAAAAGAGGCTTATGATGTTGGAACACCTGGCTCGGTTTAATCTGGACAGTCCAGAATGGGGGCAGATTAAAATTCTCCGCCCGATCCCGTTGCAGGGTGACATTTGGGGTGATCTGGCCCCCCTTCGAGACACTGAATTGGGTCGGTTGATCCCAGTTGTGTCAGGGGATGCTCTCTCAAATGCTACTTACGGTCGCGTGACTCCTTTGATGAATGAGATCGGTCCGAATCCATATGGTTTGTTGAAACAAATCCCTAAGGATTTGTGGACTTGTCAGATGTCGAAAGCTTGTATTATCTATGATCCGAAAACTTGTTTCCCGTGCCCGAAGATGCCTGATTGCTATATACCTTCAAACGTTGCTTCTGATGATCTGGAAGCAACGGCTGTTGTTATTTTGGCTTGGGCAGAAGGCAGGTATGTAATTCTTGTTGAGGGGGATGAGTTCAGTTTAGGGTAGTATAGAAAAGAAGGAGAAACACATGGAAGATTTTTTTGTAGGTGAAGATGATTCTATCAAAATGAAACCGTGGATGAAGACGAAGAATTTTGTTCTTGGAACGGCTGAAAACATCGAAGCCATTATGGATCATTGTATTCAGTCTGAACGCTATGCTTTGGATGTCGAAACTACGGGTTTGGATAACCGAGTCCTGGACCACGGCGGGGTTATGAAAACCGTTGATCAGTTGGTTGGGGTTTGTCTGTCTCCAGACGGTGTGACCGGATATTACATCCCCCTGAATCACGTTGAAGTGAAGATTGATGGTAGTCGAGTCAGATACCCCAGCAATGTCCCGTGGGATGTTTTTGAAAAAGCCTTTCGACGACTCATTACAGCCACTGAGGAGAAACAGACCGTTGCCATTTTCCATAACGGAAAATTTGACCACGAGTTCTTGAACTACTGGGGTGGTGAACCGTTCGGAACGTGGGATAAGACGTTCATGTGGGATGACACCCTTATTCTTGCTTACCTGTCGGATTCCCGCCGACGGCAGAAAGGTCTGAAGTTCCTGGCTAAGGAACTCCTCGATATGGAAATGATTGAACTGAAGGAGTTGATTCCCGATGAGGTTGATGAAAAAGGCAGGAAACGGCCAATCAAGAAAGACTTTTCTAAGTTAGACCCAGAAGAACCAAGCACTTTGTGGTATGGGGGTGGTGATGGTATCTGCACCCGACTCCTTTACGATATTCTGGCTCCTGATGTTCTTGAACCTAAGCACGGGTTCGATCAGATCCTTGTTTACAAGATCGAAAAGCAGTGTGTGGCTGCTACCCGATGGATGGAACGGAATCGAATCCATCTGGACAAAGAAAAGCTGGGAGAACTCATTCAGGTTGGACACAAAGAATGGTTCGCATCCATTATGGATGTTTACGCAGATGCCGAAAAGATTCTCAACAGAGACGTGATGCCGGGGGTTTACAAGTCTCTTCAAAATTCTTTTGTGGATAACGATCCCACATTGTCTATCAAGGATCAACTGAAAACTGCCCTAAGTAAAGCCAAATATGACTTTCCTGACCCCGTGGCTAAAGTCGTTGATGCAGTTGGAAAAGAGTGGCCTCCAATCTATGATGTGAATGCTGCCCAACAACTTGGGGTTATGTTTGAAGATATGGGTGTGGAAGGTCTGAAACGGACGGAAAAGTCTGGTCAGATTAAAACCTCCAAGGATGAGCTTGATCGGATCATTGAGGAAGCCGGAAAACAATTCCCGTTCATGGCCAAAATCAAACGGTTCCGTGAAATCTCCAAGGCTCTGTCCACTTACCTGTATCCGATGTTTAATGACTCTGACCATCAAGATGATACGATGCGTATCAATTTTCAGGGGCATAAGGTAGATACCGGACGGTTCAGCACTCCGGCCAAAGAAATTTCCTCCAAGAGTGAAAATTATATGGTAGGCTGGCCTGCTGTTAACCTTCAGGCTCTCCCTCGTACCGGCGGCACCCAACGTCCTGAATGTATGCAGAGACTTCGAGAGTGTGTCACGGCGCGACGACCAAATCGTGTCATTGCTGCTATCGATTATGCAGGTGTAGAACTCCGGCTCGTCACCAACTTATCAAAAGAACCTCTGTGGTTGGCTGAGTTTTTCCACTGTTCCGGTTGTGGCCGGGTGTTCGACCGTGGTGATGGGCAGACTACCCCTGAACCGCCTCCGGCTCGATGTCCGAACTGCGGTTCCGATAAGATCGGTGATTTGCATACTCTGACCGGTATCAGTGTGTATGGCAAAGAAGCCCAAGCTAACCCTGACTGGAAGGAACTACGAGGTCACGCCAAGTGTGTTCACCCAGATACAGTTATCCCTGTGAAGAAAGACAAACAGATTTATCTAACTCCACAACGAATTGGGTCTTTTCCTGTAGGGAGTGTTGACACTTTCCAAATTATTGAAGGTTGGAAAGTATGGAATGGTCAAGAAAGCATCGCTATAACGGAAACTTATAACGGAGGAGAGAAAGAACTTTATCACATCGTTACTCGTCGTGGAATTCTCACTTGTTCAGACAAACACCGTCTTAAAATGGCTGATGGATCTCTGAAATCCCTTTCAGAAGGCTTGTCCAAGGGAGACCTGCTGGCTAATGTTGAAAACAAAATTTTTTGTGACTGCTCTACTCAGTCATGGCCCATCATTCCAGTCAGACCTCTAAAAGACATCCCTGAGACATATCTGAATACAGATCATCATATAGCTTATTTGGCGGGTGCTTTTCTTGGTGATGGGTCAAAAGCAGGGATAAATTCAGTATCGTTGTGTCACGGGAATATAGCCAAAGCCGATAAGATGGGGGTGTCCTACAAAGATTGGCAGAATATACTGGTTCAAGCCTGTCAAGATGCTGGGTTTGACCCCAAACCAAAGAAAGAAAGGGTCTACATAGGTAGTCGCCATGTAATGAGGATATTCACTTCGTTAGGTTTAATTGAAGCTACGGATGATGATAAAGGAAAACGTCTATTACGGGTTCCTGATTGGATTCTGGGTGGGGGCCATGAAGCCATAATGTATTTCATGGGGGGCTTATTTGATACAGATGGCACTGTTGGAAAACGAGATGGGATGCTGTCAATGTGTACAAAAGATGCTATTTTTGCAGGACAGGTTGCATCAGTTCTACATTTTATTGGAGTTGTACCACACTGTGAAGCTTCGTGGAATTCAACCTATTCTCGTTGGTATTACAGGGTACGGGTATCTGGTTCTCAAGCTCCTTTGTTTAAAGCTTACTTGAAACACCCAGGAAAACAAGCTCGGATACAGGAACGGAAAACAGGTCTGAATCCTTCGAATGCTGTAACAAGGATTATACCTGCAGGTAAGATGCCGTGTATGGATTTACATATTCAGTCTAATGACCATTTGTACTGGGCTTCAGGAGTAATATCTCATAACAGCCTAAACTTTGCTTTATGTTACGGTGGTGGGGGATCGGCTGCCCAACGTGCAACAGGTGTTGATCGAAATGAAGGCAACCGGATGAAACGACAGTTCGACGGGACATATCGAACTCTGAGTCACTGGTGGGATTCTCAACATGTTTTTGCCAAGCAACACGGTTTTGTGGTAACGGCATTCAAACGTCGATACCCGCTACCAGACATTCTCCATGCCGATGGAGGGTTCCGTTCTAAAGCCGAACGTAATGCTGTGAATGGCCCTATTCAAGGAACGTCAGCTGACATAACTAAAATTGCAATGGGTCTTATTTACAATGCCTGTAACAAACGTGGCTGGTTGGATAAAGTTCAGATGATCATTACGATGCACGACGAACTCGTCTTTGAGATCGATCTGGATATCCTCGAAGAAGCCCTGTCGGTTATTACCCCTCTGATGTGTCGCAATGTGATGGTCCTTTCCCAGAAATGGCCAGTTCCGTTGACAGTGGATGTTGAGATTGGCCGCAATTGGACAGTTCCTTGGGACTTGAATGCTATTAAGTATAAAGAAGTCCGGTTCATTGGGGACAAGAAATATTATCCACCAAAAGCTGGCGATCCTGACCCGTGGCCGGACGGCTATACTTGGGATAATATGGCAACGTGGCCAGAGACTCTCCACCCTTTTTTCAAAGCGGAGACTGGCACACCGGTTGCTGACCCTCCGCAAGACCCGACCATTCAAGAAAAAGTAGTGGTTGTTGAACCAGCAGTAGAAAATGCTTCAGTTGAGACACCTCCGGTTTCGGTTGAAGCCATCAAAATCAACCCAGAGGATGTAGAACCGACTGTGCCATCAGGGGGTATTTTTGAATATCAATTACATAGACCCCTTACGTTAGAGACCTTGTACCGTTTAGCTCAGACTATCAATCAGAGCAAGAACACAGGAACCAGAGTTTTGCATCTTCGGACAATGACCGGAGAAGAATTGGACCTCGAGAAAAACTATGGGAAGGTTTTAGTCAATACGACGACCTTTAATGCTCTGGCAAAGGTAAGGGAACTATGAGTGACTTAGAAAAACGTGTGTCACTATTGGAAAAAAGGGCAGTCTGTAAAAGTGACTCCGAGGATTGTCCTTCTCAATCCTGTGATCTTACCCGGTGCCCTTTGATGCACGATTTAGTACATCAAGCACAGAGTGTGGTTTCTGATAAAGAAGAAGATTATTTCATTCTGATGCATCTGGTGAATACAATCCTGGAAAAGCAGGATATTCCATCTGAAATGGTCATTTTGGCCAAGAAAAAAGCTGAAAAAGAAGCCATTCTTCGACGATCTCGACATATCCACCAAATAATGGCCACCATTGAAAAAAACAAAAAATTGCGGGATGTGTTTGACATTTTGCAACAGGAAAATCATACTCGTTTGAATGACTTGGACAAGGAAATAGCCGATATGGAGAAAAAGACTGAATGTTAAGACCAATCAAACTACTTCATAAGGGTCAGGAGGACTCCTTTGCTTGTGTTCATTGGAATACTTTCCCTCCAACTGCTGCCTTGATTGCCAATCATGAGGAAATGTCTCTTGATGACTATTGGAGAACAGGCAAATTGGATACAACCAAGTATCAGTCAGCCAAGGTTTGGGAACGGATGTGTGGTAAATTCAAAATGGATGAGGGGTGTATTGGATGTATCCACGTTCGGGTATTGGAGATAAGGGAGATGCTCCCCTGTTTAGTAACATTGGATGGGATGGTAGCTGTTCCCCAGGTGGACATCCCGACATTAGAGGTCGTATATCGTCCTCCGACGATTACAGCCCATAGGAAAGCAAAAAAACCGTGATCCACAAAGAAAGTTTACTTAATGAATGCATACAGGATTCGCGGCTTAAAGACCCCTCAAAGGTTCCGTTACATCCAGCAGAATATCAGCAGCAGTTCTGTGTTTACTGTCGAAATCCCTATTGTGAACATGCTCGATGGGCAGTGGATAAGTTCTCTGCTCGAATAGCAGCCCAGCCTGACCGATTTTTCAATCCGATCCAACAAGACCCAAACAATCCACAATTTCGGCATTTGGTAGATTTCACGGAACTGACGAGGGAAGCCCTCAGAATTTATATGGCTGCTCAGGATGATTGGGGTGTTGAAGTTCCGGTCACGGATGGTGTGGATAAGACTGCTCCTAAAGGGGTGACCAATTCTGTGGACGATGCTGCCCGTATCTTGGCATCAGCAAATAATAGGGATTTGAAAATTCCGAGTCCTGAAGAAAGCCCTGAAGGAAAAACATTCCCTCCGATCCCCGAAGAAGAACCGATTCAAGAAGAACCAATCCCTGAATCGACTCAGGCCCCAGAGACCATAACTCCCCCAGTATCTCTACAAAAGAATGCCCCAAATACATTGGGAAACACGGATAATCCAAAGTCAGGGATTATGATAGGGGGGGACTCAAAACCGTTGGCAGAACCTGACGATCCTTGGGGTGCTCCTTCTCCGAACAAAGAAAAGAAAGTGGAGCCAGGAGCTAAAATCATAATGGGTGGAGGTAAAAAATGACAATGGAAAAACAAGCTTTACAGGCATTATCAGCCCTGTTTGGCCATACCATCAAAGAGAATCCGAAGCTTCTGATTATTATGGATGCCGTAAAAAATGGTGAGATCAATGAAGCAACGGCAATGCAACAAATGATGGCTCTGATTCAATCCGATCCCGAACTCGGAAAAAAACTGCTGGCTTATGCTGAACAGGATTTGGCACCAATTCGTGGGAATGCACCGATTGGTCCGATCATCACCCAAGAAGGGATTGGAGACCCAAATACACCATTTTATTCGAACCCTAATGGGTTACCGGCCATCAATCCCCTGTATACTGGCAGGATTATTGAACGAATTCAGTTTGATAATGACATCCCGGAGCTTCGGACGGGACCTAAAGAAATTGGTGTTCCTCCGGCAGTCAGTGTGAAATCCGATGCCCGGAACCCCGTGGCTTTGGGGATGATGATGCAGAAAGCGGAAAAGGAGTTAGGGGATAAGGTGGATGCCTTGGAAATGGAACGTCGTCGTCAGATCGATGCTGTTGCCAGGGGGAAATCCACAGACCTGGAAATGATTCGTAAGCACAGCAATCTGGTTGCTCTCCACGGTAGAGAATCGGCTGGAGAAATGATGTTGTATGGATCAGCAGAAACCGATCATCCAGATTACCGGCGGGGGGCAATAGCAGCTCCAATGTCTGTCTCAGCTCCGACGGCTTCTCAACTCCTCCAAATGCCAAAATCAGATGCAAAGGATGCAGCTTGGAAGATGCTGTCCTCAACCCAAGGTCGCCGGACAGGTGTAAATGCTGTTCGGGGGGTTATCATCAGTTCATTGGCTGCTCGGAAAATTTCGGTTCGGTGGAGGGAATACGATGGGGACACCCCTTCCGACCATATCAAAGCTGCTCATAAATGGACAGTGAGTATCAGAGGTGCCCAAAATCTTCAGGCAGGATTTTCCATTTTGGATAATGCTGGTAAATCATTAGCTGCTGAGTTGGCTCATCAGATGGAGGGTAAACATATCCCCAAGGATTTAACTCTGGAAATCACTCCTGTTAATCAGATTGCTGATCGAAAAGTAGGTTGGGCTGCCCGACTGGTCAGTACTTACAAACCGAAGGAAATAAACAATGTCCCCCTCTCAAACAAATAATGCCTCTCTTATAGCAAGTGTTCAAAGTATTATGGGGGTTGTGTCACAAAAAGGTGGGTATGTTGTTATTGTTTGCCCAAATCCCACTCTGACAACCCAAGTAGCCAAAATTGTTGGGTCTTTGCTTTCTAAGGATGATAAATTTGCTGGCCGTACTGCTGAATTTCTCAATAAGGGGAAGGTCTCGGTGGCTTGTGCCGACGAAGAAGTTTTCATCTCTGATGACGAGAGTTTCAAAGTATCTTTCATTGGGTGGTCCGCAAGGGATGATGGTAAGGAGATGTTGAAATGGCAGAGCAAGGCAAAGTTGCTGTAATGCAGCATCGGGTTTGGACTTTTCTGTTGTTGTCTGGCCCTCCTATCCAAATCACATTGCCGGGAAATCCAGAACTGGATTTTTCTGGTAGTCGGACTATCTGGAAGATAGTGTCTTCTCAAAGTGTTGCTGATGATGCCCTTCGACTTTTTCGTACTTTGGGGATCGAAGTTGAGCGGTACACTGAAGAAGAAAATGATGAAATGAAAGCAGAACGAACCAAATATCAGACTTAGTTCGTTTTCTAGTTTATAAAAACCGTATTGATGTATTAGGTACCTGTTTTCTTGAAAGGATATATCATGGACCAGAACAAAATTCGTGGAAAAGCCATTCGTCTGGCACACGAGAATCCAGCCCTTCGAACCCAACTGTTACCGTTGGTAAAGAAAGCATCCGGGAAACGGGTTCTCACAGCATCTCAACGAGGTAATTTGGTGGATGCCATCCGTATTGCACAAGGTATGGATATTGAGGCAGCTGACATCATTCTTGACAAAATGCCGGGGTTTTCCCCAATGCAACTTCGTCAGCATATCGATAAGATTGCCTCAACCCAACGTGAAATCAAGATTATGGAAGACCGGCTTCAAGCTGAATTGACCAAACTCCGCTCTCTGGAAAAAGAGGAAAAAGACGGTGTGGCCACTCTGAAAAAAGCAGCTTCTGAACTTGGTAAAAAAGGTCAGATGTGTGCCCAAGCAGAAACGGCATTGTTGAAATTTACGGCATATGCACAAGAAAAACGACCTGGCATCGAACAGATGATTGCCGACCCCACCGATTCCAAATTCGGGGACAAAGCAGGTGATCTGTTTGGTCGGATTGCTGCTAAATTGGGTGCTGAAATTGCTGCTGATGTTCAAGTGATTTACACTCAATGCTCGGAAGACCTAACCCACACAGCAATGGCAATCAAGGGTTTGAAGGTCATTTCCAAAACGGCAGGTATCCATCCGACCATCGTTAAAAATGCTGGTTTGGCCGATACCATTATCGACATCAAAGAATGGCTGACTGGCGGAGTTAATCTCGTGACCAAGACAATTATCGGGTTTGCCGGTAATATCGAACGTTGGTACAAAGGGTTTGTCGAACGCACCAAACTCGTATCGACTGCCAAAACCGATCTGGAAAAAACTTTGGCTGCTGCCAAAAAAGATACGGATAAGCTCCTGGCATAACCTCCTATTATGCCCTTCTCCAAAACCCCGGTGGCTTCCAACACTGGGGTTTTTCATTTGAAGTTTTCCAACTAATCAAAACTTTCCTGGTTAAAAGTTTCTGTTTTGGGGTAAAGAAATAAGACAGATTTTGTATCAGGAGAACTTGAGCTATGTCCCGTACCAAAAAAACACACCGAGAGCCGTTATCCTCGGATCTTACAAAAGCTTTGCTGACTACGGGGGGAACCCCCTTAGCAGAAGTCCTTGAAGAATCTCGTAAAACCCTTCAGAAAACTGTCAAACAAGCCCGTGAGCACCTCAAAACCAATCCCCTGACTCCTATTGTGGCAGAATCGGTTACGAAGGAAATGGGGCGTCGTGGAGAGGCCACGGTTGTGGTTGATGATAATGGGGTTGTGATGTTGGAAATTCGTTATGGGGGTAATGGGAACACTCGGGATTGGACCTCTGATCTCCCATCCCTCAGTGAACTTCGAAAACAGGCAACTAAGAAAAAAGTAGACATTTCTCATCTGGGTCGAAACAAACGAGCTATTGTGGAGTTTTTGAGCAAATCCTGATCTTCACTTGAAACCCTATAAAACCTCCTTTTTAGGAATATACGTTTCTGAATTGGAGGTTTTATTTTGAAACATGCCGAATGGTGGTACGACGATACCGGAGCCAATCTTCTAAAAGGGGTCGAAGGTGATCCTGACAATCCTATCCAATTACACGGGGATATGATCGTTGATTTTTTGAGTACGATCCCTGCTGCATTGGACTCTTTTAATCGAGTAGTTCCCACAATGCTTCCTGAAGAACAAGAACGTCTGAATGCTCTGGCCGTGGGTATTCCAAAATACGACTATCAAAATCCCAAAACATTTCATGATACCGTACAACGAAACTGGAACAAGAGTGGAGTCCGGTTGGAAAAACCAAAAGGTAGGGGGTAATGGAAGACAAAAGGCCATTGCATTCCAAGAAGTTCATTGCTTTTCTGGTTGCCGAAATAACTTGGAAGATTTTGGCAGGGATGGTTCTGATTTTCGGAAAAGGTTCAATGGACAGTGATACGTTTATTGCCCTCGTTGCAATCATCATAACTGCTGGTGTTGTGGAGTCCGGCTATATTTTAGGACAAGCTGGTTTGGATCGGTATGCCCGTATGATCGAAAAAGGGATGGAAAAAAAGGATAGTTGATATGAAATATTTACTGATGTGTCTTGTATTGGTTTTTGTGATTGGATGTGCTCATTCCCAAATCTGCCGGGAGAAAACAGTCTATATGTCTGAGATCAGTTTCTTCGAACAAGCCTCCCTTCAGCAGGCAGAAAAACTGGAATGGGTTATCAAGACCCAATGTAAGTGCCTGGATGGGGATTTTGTTACCGATGAATGTCGGGACATAGCTAAACTGGTCATTACAGTGAAAACTAGAATCCCGTGGCATAAAGCCATGATGCTTTACAATGCCGGTATATCAGAGAGTCGGCCTCCCGAAACACCCCCGACCATCCCCCCCCTTCAAACACTTTGCCCGGAGTAGGTTATTATGAATATTCAAACCATTTTAGATATGGTGATCCCTGTCTTAGGACCGGTAGCAGCAGGCACGTTGAAAACTCAATTAGATGAGATGACTCAAGGAACTGACGCTTCTTGGAAAAGAGCTATCCTGGCTCTGGTCGGGGATGCTGTTCAGAAACACGGGGTTCAGGGGATTCAAATAGCTGTTGATGCTATCAAGGATATCCTAGATGACAAGCACGTTGAGATCGACTGGGCAGACCTGGCTACTGCAAGTGACCTTCTGGCTCATATGCAAAATGCTGAAGCAGGCCGGAAGAGTGCTGCTCGTGCTTTTTTAACGCAAGTTGGTGAAGTGCTTGGTATAATTCTAGCAGCCCTCGTGAAAGGTCTGATTACATAAAGGAGAAACAAGATGTCTTACAAGAAAATGAAGAAAGCTTTCCTTGAAGGAAAAGGCAAACCTATTGAAGAAGAAGTTGAGAAGGTTGTTGTCCCCAAGGCTTCGAAGAAGAAAACTTACGTTAAACCGGAAGTGACAACCAAAGAAAAACCGATGAAGACAGCCAAGCCGAAAACAGCCTCAAAGAAAACTGCAAAGAAAACAGCCCCAAAAAAGGCTGCTGCAAAAACCAAAAAAACATCAAAGAAAAAATAGTAACCTATGGACACGTACCGGATGCGGATCTACCGATATTTGCCGGAACGTATGTATGGGTTTGCTGTTTTGGAGACCACTGGCCAGCAGGTTTTTTTCCATTTAGGCTCATTCGATCCAGGCACCAAATGGGAAAAGCCCCCTTACTGCAGTTCTTGTCCTGTCCCGGATTGTTTCTGGGCAAAGACAGCCCCCCCTCCGGTAGCAGGAGAAGAGGTTGACGTGCTGACTGATCTGGATGAAATACGTGAGGGGACTTCTGCCCCCCGGGCTGCCCGAGTAACCCGGGTAAATATTCAAACTCCCATCAAAGGAAAAATCAAGACCTTTGACAACCAGAGAGGGTATGGTTTCTTCGAGGATGATAATGGAACCACTCATTATGTCCACAAGAGTGACATCATAGGAAACCGGATTCCTGCAATCGGTCAGGTTGGAATGTTCTTTCCAGGCCGCAGAGATGACAAAAATCGTGCTTGCCATGTGAGGTTATGCTCATGAATGAAGAAAAGAAAATCCAACCGGTGAAACCTGCCGAATCAGCCCCTGAAACCAATATGTTTGGCGGGAAGAATCCTCTCGGTCTTTATGTTCCGATGACAGATGATGAGATGGATGCCCTTGACCGGATGATTCAGTCCAATGATCTGGAACTTATCATCCACGGTTGGGGTCGGTTGGATAAACCACGGATCAAATTTGGGGACCTTCGGGTAGCTATCAATTTCCGGCTCGATTTCAATGCTCCTGACAAGCCGATGGAGGTTCACTTTTTTGATCTGGAACTTAGAGTCCGGGACAGCAAAATTACACTGTTCAGGAAACGAATGGCTGCATCTGTGAATGGGAAACCTCTCATTATTCAGTCGGGAATGTTTCTGGAAATGGTTTGGGACATTGCCATCGACCACATCGACCCAAAACTGGTCAAGATGTACCTGCCAGGTTTGCACGGGATGACTTCCCGACGGTTGGATCGGGATAGTGGGGAACGCACTTTGATGGGCAATATGACTCTGAACGAAACTCAGAAGAATCATATCCGGTTCCTTGAGCAGCAGAATGCTAGAATCCGGTTGGAGGATGCCAAAGAGGCAGTCAAAGTCACAAAAAATGCAGGTTATGAAGTCAAACAGACTGATAAAGGTCCCGAAGCTCCTGATGTTGAATAAGGAGGATGGAATGAATGGTCGAATTGAAATCATTGTGGGGCCAATGTTTTGCGGCAAATCGGAGGAGTTAATCCGTAGGTTGAGAAGAACAATGGTAGCTAAGCTGCCAATGAAAGCTTTCAAGCCAGACATTGATAAACGGTACGACAACGGAGACAAGATAACTTCCCATTCCCAATATCAGGTAAGTGCTATCCCCGTGCCGGTTGATGATCCAAATGCCATTCTGGATTTCCTTGATGAGGACACCCAGGTTGTGGGGATCGATGAAGTTCAATTCTTCCCCCCTGAAATTATTGGGTTATGCCGAAATCTGGCAAAAAAAGGCATCCGGGTAATTTTGTCTGGTTTGGATATGGACTACCGAGGTGAACCGTTCGGCTCGATCCCGATTTTGCTGGCAATTGCCGAACGTGTGGATAAGCTGACCTCAATCTGTACAGTATGTGGGGCTGATGCTACTCGAACGCAAAAGTTGACTGCCAGTGAGGGGGTAGTGATCGTGGATGTTGGGCAAGATGATAAATACACAGCTCGTTGTGTCAAACATCATTCGATACTGAAATGAGTAAACTTCCTATTAGAACTTCTTAGTAGGAGGCTCAATATGGCACGTCAAAAAACAGTAGACCGGATTGCTGCCCGGTATGAGAGAAAACTCAATTTGCACGACCCGGAATACAATCTACGAGAAACTGCCAAGCAGATGGTTCTCTTAGAGGAACATCTATTCCAACCTCACAAACTATGTCCTGATTGCGTCAGAAAACACCTGTTGATTATCGAGGCTTTGGCTGAAGAGATGGTGTCTTTGACTGACCCAGAACACCCGCACCACAAAATCCTTCGACTTATTGGGCCTTTTTTATCAGAGTTGGCAAGAAAATGGGTAGGGCAGTTCAATGATGGTGCGGAACCGTTATTGATTGCCATTGAGATCCGAAAAGTTCGGAAACTGGTAGTTGCAGCAAATCCCGATCCTCGGCGGGATGAAGAAAATTATGATCCGGTTGACCGGATAGCTTCTGTGTACATTCTGAAACAAAACAGGAAGTAATCCTACTCCTTCGGGTAATATAAGGGTGTTCTTAACCCCCTAACCTGGAGTTGTCAATGCTTTCAAAAGCTATCACCCTTTGTTACGTGGCCACCCCTTACCTTGGCCCGAACGAACTAGTCATTGAACAAAACATCCTGAATGCTCGAAAAGCAGCCATTGCTCTTATGCAGGCTACTGACTATTTTCCGGTTAGCCCCGTCTTGAACACTGCTGGGTTCCATCGTTATAAAGCCCTTATCGACGGCAGGGGTGAGGCTTATTGGTTGGATGCCACTATACATCTCCTGAATAAATGTGATGCCCTTTACCTGGCACCCAACTGGGAGTCCTCCCCCGGTTGCATCGGGGAAGTTCTATTCGTTATTCATCAGATGATCGCTATTCAAGGACGAGAAATACCGATCCTCATCAACGAGAATGAAGGAACAGGACCTATTGTAAAAATCAGTCCTGATGAAATATTGGATATCATAAATAGGATAAACCTATGACACTAGGAAAATTCATCGTTATTGAGGGCATTGATGGGGCAGGAACCACTACTCAGGCAGCCCTCTTGACCCAAATGCTCCAACAGAAAGGTTTGCCTGTCATCCAAACGGCAGAGCCTTCTAATGGCCCAATTGGGATGATGATCCGATCAATCTTGACTCGCCGTATGACACTTCCTGAAAAAGAAGGCCGCCTGAACCAGAAAGCTCTTACTTTGTTGTTTGCAGCCGACCGGCTCGATCATTTGGAAACTGTTATCCGACCGGCTCTGGAGGCCGGAACATATGTCATCTGCGACCGGTATAGTCCCAGTACTTTTTCTTACCAGGGTGTGGGTGTGTCGAATGAACAATGGCTTACGGAAGTGGATTCCGAAGCTATTGCACCGGACATCATCATTTACCTGAAAATCTCTGTTCAGGATGCCTTGGCTCGAATTCATTCCCGCAGGGAAACTGAAATTTTTGAGAAAGAGGAATTCCTGACAAAAGTGATTACTCGATATGACACTTATATCCAAGCAGAAGAAAAATTGAAATCTATCAAGGTCTTGACGGTTAATGGGATGCTGCAACCGAACGTAATTGCAAACCTGATCTGGCAGGACTTTAAAGATGTATTTTGCTAAAAGTATAGAATTTTCAGTAGCATAGGGTTTTTTTCTGGAAACTCCCCCTAAAAAGGGGTTTTTTGGCCCCGTTGGATTTTGAGTCTTCTCTTCGATTTACCTCAAAAAAATATCAAAAATGAGCAGTTAGGGAAATTGATTCAAACCAATCCTTTAAAAAGGCCCGACACCAAAATATCAATACAAACAGTATCTTACACACCAATACGGCCCAAAATTCAAACTTTACCCCACAAAACTTTAGCCACTTAGGGAAAAACTTTGAAGCCTTAAAAACTACTGGGGGTGGTGTTTTGTGTTTCTTTAGGGTAAAGGACCAATGTTCCGAGAAAGTTACTTGAAAACAGGCATTAGAAACCCTGTATTTATTGGAGTTTTTAGCCAACGGGGTGGAAACCCCCATCGAAATCCCATCCTATTAGGGGTTTGCCAGACTATTTTTTGGTTTTAGGGTATTATAGACTGGAATTATTGGTTAAAACCTACCTGAAAGAGGTGTTTGATGATTATTTTGCAAGCCCCGAATGATTCAGCCCCGGAAAGTTTCTCTAAGTCGATTTTCCTGGCCGGTCCGACTCCCAGGGATTCAAATACTGCAGATTGGAGACCTGATGCAATTCAGGCTCTGGAAGATGTTGGATATGATGGGGTGGTATTCAACCCGAACCCTGGAACCAAACCGGACTATGATGACCAGATAGCCTGGGAACAGTCCATGATGAATATGGCTGATGTTATCTTGTTCTGGGTTCCGCGGGAAATGAAGAAGATGCCTGCCTTGACCACCAACTTTGAGTTTGGGGAATGGTTCCGGTCTGGTAAGGTTGTCTTAGGTTATCCTGAGTATGCCGACAAGATGGAGTATCTTCATCACATGGCTGATGAGAATGGTATCCCTGTGGCTTTCACTTTGGAAAATACCGTTGATAATGCTCTGGAACTTATCGGAAAGGGGGCACCAAGAACAGGCGGTGAGAGAAACATCCCCATCGAGATTTGGGAAAAGCCTGCTTTTCAGGAATGGCTCCAGGCTCAGAAGTCTGCCGGGAATCGTTTAGACGGTGCTGAGGTGGTCTGGCAGTTCCGAGTCGGCCCAAATAAGGATCGGCTGTTCCTGTGGGCTATCCATGTGGATGTCTATATCGGTTCCGAAGACCGGCACAAAACCAACGAAATCGTCATTATGAGGCCGCACATTTCGGCTATCGTTGCCTACTGCTGGCCATCAATTAGACTTGCTTCCATCCCCGGAGATATCGAGATTGCCATCGTCAAAGAATTCCGTTCACCTGCTTCGGTAGGAGATTGTTTCATTCGGGAAGTTCCCGGCGGAAGTTCTATTAAACCCGGAGTTGATCCCCGTGAGAATGCTTCCCACGAATTTGAGGAGGAGACCGGAGTGTCCATTAGTACCGACCGGCTAGAATTCCAAGGTATCCGGCAACTTGCCGGTACTTTGAGTGCCCACCATGCCCATGTCTATTCGGTGGCTTTGTCTATTCCTGAGATGAAAACCCTGAAGAAAGAGATAGGGAAGATGCACGGGGTAGTTGAAGACACTGAGCAGACCTATGTGGAGGTCTATACCGTAGCAGAACTGTTGAATAACCCTTTAACGGACTGGTCAACCTTGGGGATGATCTTTGCATCCTTGCCGGGAGATGTGTTTCTTCATGAGTAACCTGAAAGAGGATGCCGTTTATCCTATTCCTGTGGCAACTGTCATAAAAAACAATCTTTTGGGTTAGTTTGACGATCTCGTGGGTTGTTGAGGTAGGAGGTACTTGAAATGAAACAATGGAATCCACGATATTTAGCTTACTGCCGAGCTCACGGAAACAATGACCCAGAGGCTATGCTGGAACAGGACCGGGAAAAATATCCCGGTGGTTGTATGTGTGGATTTATCCTGTGGCTCCAAAATATGTGGTCACAGTTCCATAAATTCATGGAGGTTCCAGCAAACAGTGAAACAGCCTATAGTCAAAAATATCACGACAAGTTCGATCTGTGGTTGAACATTACGACGGCATGAGGTGACACTATGGCAGAAACTGAACAATTGAAGGAAACCCTCAGTCGATTGAAAAAAGCTTTGGAGGAAATTAAGTGTCGGTCTGATATTGATTCTGAGGATCTGTGGAGACTACGCCAAATTGATGACTGTGGGTACCAAGAAATAGCTGAAGACTTCAAAAGCATCCAAGACATTGCAACTAAAGCTTTGGAGGAGCCCTTAGAAGTTTCTGAACCTAAAAAGGTCTGTTGTCTCGAATGTAAGTTTTGGTCCCCTCCCAAGGGATGGGAAGATTGGACATCTTACAAAGGAGATGAAGAGATTCCTTATGATTGGTCCCAGTATCAAGCTACCTGTTCCAAACTGCCGGATATCCATACAGTTTGGGTTGATGTAACCATTCACGGGGATGCTTGGCACGAGTTAGAGGTTGAAACTGCGGGTACTTTCGGATGTTTTCTAGGAGAAAAGAGAGATTCATGACCGCTTACGGGATGCTTGTAACTCAAGCTATCGGGGATGCTTATGGAGCAGCCTTCGAGAATGTTCCTATGGAAACCATTCCAAAACTCAACAAGCTGAAATACCTGAAACACCCCAAATGGAATATTGGTGATGGCCGGTACACTGACGACACTCAGATGACGATAGGATTTGCTGAGGCAATCCTGTCCAGTAAACCTTTGACGGCTGTGAATCTGGCTGACCATTTCGTTAAAGCCTATAAACGTGACCCCCGACCCGGTTATATGCCGGGATTCAGAAAACTACTGGACAGTATGGAAAACGGAACCGATTTCCTGTCTGCCATCCTCCCAACAAGTCGAAGGTCTGGTGGAGCTATGAGAGCTTGCCCAGCAGGATTGATTTCCAACCGGCACGAGGCCATCGATATGGCACAATTCCAGGCTTCTTTGACTCATGCCACCAAACAGGGGATGGATGCCGCAGCTGCTTCAGCTCTGTTGGTCTGGTTGTGTCTGGATGGGTGCCCCCGGGACAAACTGGGAGCCACTATCAAAGGTGAGATTCCAGGCTATCCTTGGGATGAGGTTTGGAAGTGGCGGGTGAAAGTGGATGGGATTCCGGTCGTCCGGGCTGCCATAATGGCCGTGAGTCATTTCGACAACCTTCAGAAAATCCTCCGGCTTTGTATTGCATTCTCAGGGGACACAGATACTGTTGCTGCCGTGGCTATGGCCGCTGCTGCTATGCACCCCCACATCAACCAGAACCTTCCTGAACGTCTGTACGAAGGACTGGAAAACGGCACTTATGGCCGGGACTATCTGGAAAAACTGGATTGGAGGCTCTTGAATCATTATGGGGTAGATCACCCACACGGAAAAAAACCCCCAGAGGATCTGGAGATTGCCAATCCTTTGGATGAAGATTTGGACACTGTTCTTGATTTACTAGGAGACTGATACGATTTTGACCCTAATGAACCCATCCATAAATCTGTTAAAACTCAATTAGTCTGGTGGAGACAATAGCTTTCTCGGTAAGGTTTCTATTGTATCCTTTGGGTAGGATTATATAGAAACTCTGGAGAGATCAAAATGCCAGGATTTATTAAGACAAAAGAAGATGAGCGGTTATGGAAAAAAGCTCAGGGGATTGCTGAGAAGAACGGCCTCAAAGAAGACTGGCCTTATATAACCGGCATCTATAAAAAAATGAGGGGTGGAAAAGTGGGCGCAATCATCAGTGATTTCGATGTGGTTCAGAATCTTGTAGGCAAAACCGTAGCCAATGTCAGTATCGCCGACTTCGATGGTGTGGCCGACGTAACTATGTCCGACGGGTCAATGGTGTTCATCCATACACCTCCACCAGGAGCCAAAGCTATTACCTCAAGTATGGTCAACGACCCGTTTACGGTGCTCGATCTGAAAGGCCGTCACGTTGAAGCCGTTGCCCCGACCGACTGGGACCCTCATGTAGTCAACGTTATGTTTGATAATGGCTCTGTTGTTTCCCTTCACGCAGCAGGGAAAATCCAAGCCAAAGAACGCATCCCCGGCGGGCTAGCCAAGGGCAAGAAACCAGAAGATTTTGATGCCAAGGCTCTGGCCAAGGGTAAAAAAGTTGAAATGGAGCATACCGATGATCCAAATGTTGCTCAAGAAATTGCTATGGACCATCTTACGGAAGATCCTAAGTACTACGACAAGTTGGAGGTAATGGAGAAAGAGGCCGGTCAGTTGGCTGCTCGATTCATCCGTAAAGCTGTATTCGTTGGAGACCCTGAAGGGCAACTTGCCGAACGATTTCTTTCCAGAAAAGCTGCTTTGATTAATACGGAAACAGCTTCCGTTTATGTGATGGCCGGGGAACACCTGAAAAAGATCATCGAAGAAGGTGAATACAGTTCAGCCCTTGCTGATAATGATTTTAATCGGGCCGATAAAGTGGTTCTTGATGTCGGTGGTTTGGTGTTTCACACGGGAGCCGACGGTTCTTACGAAGTTGATGTAAAACCCGCAAAATAATTTCTCCATTTGGGGTAATACTCCTGTAGTACAATATACAGGAGGCTACAATGGACGCAACAAACAAGCATTTGGCAGGGATTCTCTCAGATATCAATACCTCTCGTAGTGGCACCCTTGTGTGTGTTACGGTTCGCAAGAAGGGTGTTGAACGTGGTCGGGGCAGTAAAAAGCAACTGTACGACAACGATCTGGTAAAAGTTCTTCTTTGGACAGGATTCTCGTATGATGATCTGATGGAGAGAAGTCAGAAGAAATTCCTTCACCAATGGGAAAACACCGACAAGTTCATCACGAAACTGGCACAAGAGGTCAAGGATGCCGGATTCTCGGATGTAACTATTCAGGATGCTTCAGAGGCTGCTTCGGAGACCAATCATTCCTTATCACTTCAAAAAGAAGTTGATGAGGAATTCAGAGATTTCACCCCGACGATCCCCCAAAAAGATATTTGGAAACCCTTGATTGTTAAAGGTGTCAAAGTCAAGGGGGCAAAGGTTTACAGTGGTAATGGGGACCCTTCCAACCCGAAAGCCCCCGTTCCCGGGGATATCTACCTCGACGGCATCAAGTTGGGTGAGGTTGTGTTGGAAGAAGCACCTCACTGGCAAACCAAGAAAAAAGCCAAGACCAAAGCCAAAGAAATCCTTCGGTCACGGCTCCCAATTGGTTTGTATTCCCGTTACTGTCTGGGAAAAAACTCATACAATCTGACCGTGGGTCCAGAAGCCAGCAAGGATGCCAAATTGTCGGGGATCGACATCGATCCTGATGCCCTTCGGGAGTTATTCAGGATTGCTTAACCGCTCCCGTGCATCGGTCAGGAATTGAAGTCTTTCTTTTTCCAAGCCAGATCCACAGAGATGCAGCCATTCCTGATCCTGACTGCAGACCATAAGGGCCTCAATGATGGTTGGAACGATATCTATCGGATAATCATCATTGGAGGCAACCCCTTCAGGGCCATCTGTCCTGAATATCATAATTTTGCCATCGTAAGGCACAAGGGCGTGGGTATAAGACTTGTAGTTTTCATCAGTCCCGTCTTGGAAGTAAAAAGCTGAGATTACGGTAACTTCCGGTTTTTGCCCCTGATATTTTTCTGGCAAATTAACCGGTTTTATTTCGTATGCCAGAGAAAAAGGGAACTCCCCTTTTTGGATTTCTTCAGGGAAGTCTTTTTTCTCTTTGGGTTTAGGAAGGTTCTTTTTTATCCTGCTTATCAGATTATCCATAGCCTCATTGTTTTCCTTTAACCTCTCTTGCATTTTCTGCATTTCCTTTTGGAATTCGGTCAGTACTCTGAGTTTATCTTTGTTTGTCTTTCTGGTTTCAATGATGTATTCGTTCAGGGATTGTCTGTTCCAAGCTGCCAGGGCCATAAATACTAGTATTACCGGCCAAGCCAAAATAATCCCTAGGATGGCTTTCACGGTGCTGGTGTCACCTTCTATCCTGTTTTTTTGTAGATATATAGCATATTCATTACCTCGAATGAGGTATGTTCCGAGTTCACTGAGGATTACCAGGACTATTGTTCCAAGTCCAAACTTCAAATACATTGGTATGGCAGTGAGAAAAATCCAGCGGCCTAAATCTGACAACGTTTCCATATTCGATCCTTTTGTAAGTTGTTTCTATCCTACTCCAACAACCCATCAAAGAGAAGTTCTAAGTTAAAAAAGTTTTTTTGCATTTTTCTACTTAGTTTACCAATCTGGTGGGTTGTTGAAGTGTAAGAGAGAAAACTCACAACTAAACCAGGAGATCGAAAATGGAACTTACCAATGCAAACAGCCCCCTTTTAGGAATGATTTTGAAAGATGCCCGCAAGGGAACCTTCTCCGGCCTAATCACCCAAAAAGTCGGCAAAGTCGTCGGTGGCGAACGCTACGGGGATGACGTGGTTCATACCGTAATGATAACGGGTTTCAGTTACGAACGTCTTGTGAAACGTTCCTTGGAAGCCCTGACCACCATCAAAATCTCGGATATCTTGGCCGAATCCAAGGGTTTGCCTGCTTATTCAGGCCGTGGCAAAAACAAGGTTCTGACTGCTGTGACTGCTCAAGACATCGGTGAAGCTCAAATGGAACTGATGGATTCCTTCAATCGTACCCTCAACCCCGACTGTGAATCCGAAGCTTCCACAGCCCACGTCTATGAACCTCTGGTTGTGGACGGTGAAGTGGTCAAAGGTGGCCGTGTTTACAAATGTGTCGCTGATACTGGCCGGAAATGCCATTGCCGTGAATGCTCCGGGGATGAAAAAGCACCTCTGGATGGCACCATCTATCTTCAGGGTCTGAAAATCTGGTCGAAGACTCTGACTCCGGCTGCTAACGGCCCGATTCCGGCCTCCAAATCGGCACCCAAGACCGTCGCCAAGAACCTCATCAAGAAACACCTGCCGGTCGGCAAATATGTCAGTTATCGACTCGAACCCGGAACTGATTTCTTGCTCCGTGCCGGTGGAACTGCTGAAATTGAGGCCACTCAGGGTGGGTTCAAGGTCACAGACGATATTATCAATGTTGTTCAAAACGTGGCCTGATACAAGCTACACTGAATTTCAACAAGAAATGGCCAGACTAAAAATCTGGTCATCTCTTTATATTCTCCTTTGGAGAGTACACAAAACCCATCAAAGGAGAATAATTTGGCACACAACTGGACAGAGAACAAACGGAAACTCGTCATCTTAACCGGCGGAATAGCCAGCGGGAAAAGTAACGTGGCCAACGACCTCAAAGAAATCGGAGCCAAGATCATCGATGCCGATGTGATTGCCAAAGAAATCCTTGGTCGGAGAGGGGAGGCTACCAGTCGAGTTAAAATAGCCTTCGGTGACAAAATGTTCAGCCCCCAAGGTGATCTGATTCGAGGTAAGCTTCGAAGACTGGTCTTCCACGATATGAAAGCACGGCAACGGTTGGAAAACATCATGATGCCCATCATCAACAGGGAAATTATGAATCGATGGATGCAAGATTTGGAGACCCCCATTACATTCGTTGAAGCTGCTCTATTTACAGATTCGACTTTATTCACCCGACACCCTTGTCTTCGGGGCATATGGGATCAAGCCTTTGGGATTATAACCGTAAGTGCTGATAAAGAAGTCCGGGTCAAAAGAGTTATGAAACGGGATGGGGTATCTTATAAAGAGGCATTACAAGCTGTAAACTGCCAAAGATGTGATGCAGTTTATCCGGCAGGTATGCAAGAATGGATAATCAATACTGAAGGATCGAGAGATGAGACACGTCAACAAGTACAATCAATTTGGGAGGAATTACAATGTCAAGAGTAGCAATTTTCATCGATGGGCAGAATTTTCACAAACTTTGGGTCGATCAGGCTGACGGGTATCCGTTCAAATGGCCTTGGTTGATGGATTGGTTGAGACAGAAAGTGGGAGGAACTGAGCTTTTAGGTGTTCATTACTATTCCGGTGATATCCCTGATACGGGAGTCCATACTTTCCTCAACAAAATCGAAAAAGAAGAGGGTTTCTTCGTTCGGCGATTCCCCCTCAAAACTATGACTGCCTACTGCCCCCACTGTGAAAAAACCTATGAATATTCTCGTGAAAAAGAAGTGGATACAACCATCGTAGCCGATATTGTCCGAATGGCTGCAATGAACACGTTTGATATCGGAGTGGTAATGTCCGGCGATGCCGACCTGGCTCCTGCTTTGGATGCTGCTCGGGTATTCGGAAAGAAAATGTATGTGGCTGCTTGGTCAAACGGTTTATCGAAACGAATCAAATTGGCTGCTTATGGGAATGTGAACCTGATGGATGCTATCGATATCGTTCAGGAAGAACGCCAACTGGAACTGGATGCCATCGAGGCCGAGAAAGTTAAGAAGGATGCTGAGGAAAAACAAAAAGCTGCAATCGTTGAAGTGGTTCCAGAACCGGAACCGGAGACCCACGATCAGGAAGAATCTATGCCTGCAATCCGAGATATGAAGGATTTCGTTGACAATATTCCTGAAACTAGGACAAATTTCACCCTGGATGAACTGCATTTCATGGATGGTTTAATGGCTGCTTCGAGACGGCTGCCTTTCGTTGGAGTTGGGTATTTCCTCAACAGGTGGGATATGGGGGAAGGTATTCTGGAACGTCAAGAAGACAGGGAAGCCATTCTGGACAAACTTGTAGAGGATAACATCCTGACTTTCGAATGGAATGAGTCTGGTGGGAAATCCATCAAGTTTGTTACAGAGCCCAAAAACATAGGCCGGTCGATCCAGCAGAAACAGGCAAAACAGTCCCCGATAGGGACGTTTGCTGACATTCTGCCTAAAGTGACGATCAAACCCTGAAGCCACTAAACGTTTGATATAAACTCCTTTGATGAAAGTGTCATTTTCATCAAAGGAGTTTTTTATGTCAATAATCAAACAAGCCATTCAAAAGCAAGCCCGCCTTTACCGATTTGCCAAGGACAATTGGTCTACGATGACGGTATTTGAGAAGTATGCAACTATGCAACGACTGGCTCATAAACCAATTATGTTGAATATGGGGTTAAACAAACGGGCTGTTCAATCCGGTGAGGGATTTATGGTCTATGCCATTGACCAAGCCAAGAACAACTCCAAGTTCTATGAGGGTTTGATTGTTCCTGAAAATGGAGGATTCCAAATAAAACGTCGATGGGGTGCCTTAACCGATTCTGGTCAAACTGGCCGGATCGATGGTGCCAAATTTGATGAAGATGAACGGTTCTTCTTTCCTTCTCTGGGATCAGCCAAACGAGAACTGAGGGCTCATTATGCCAAACGACTGTCCAGAGGTTATGTGGATGCCTTTGGGCCGGATCACGTCAGCCCTGTAGATGGTTTGAAGTTGCCTATGGGTCAGTATCCTGTTGGTTTGAGTCGGAAACCAGGATTTGGTTGGGGTCAGCAGTCTGTAACCCAGTGCCTTCCTTCTTTGAAATACATTATGGATGACCTGGCTGAGGCCAAGATGGAGATCCAACAGAACAAAACGTCGGATACCATCGAAGATACTCTTGATCATGCCGTCGGTATCCTTTCTCGACTGGCTCACGAAGACAGTACTATGGCAGGTAAGCTGAAACAGGCTATGGCCAAAATGCTTCGGAGAGTTCGAGGATCGGTTCGATTCTTACCAGACCCTGAAGGTGTAGCCCTGACCAAAGAAATCAACATGGTTATGCGGTATATCTCCAAACAGACCAGTTACTGTGGCGGGATTCGGGCTTCTGTGACTGCTATGGAGCATTCTACGGATGAAGCCAGAAAAAAATACCTACACGAGCATCCGAATGCCGACCCGGCTCGTCATCAAGTAAAGAAACAGGAACAAAAACAACAACCTTCTGGTGAAAGCCAGCAGTCTCCGTCATCTGACGGGGGTGGGGAAGCAACTCCTGAGAAATCCAAACACGAAGTCAAATTGGAGAAACTGGAAAGTTCCCGAGCAAAATCTGTCAGTAACCTGGCAAAGAAACTCCAGGTTCCCGAAGCCGATATGGAGAAGCTGGTAGCCAAAGCCGAACGTGGTGGTCCGTATCATCCAAACCTTCATGCCTTCAAATATTTGTTCCCGAAAGCAAAGAAATTCGATTTCCCTGATTTGGATTTTGCTAACAGTTACTCGGAAGACGATCTAAAGTCCCAATTCGGGATCACCAAGAACGATCTGAACAAATACAATACTCTTTCTGGGGAACTTCAGAAGGCTGAAGACCGGAAAGACAAGATGAACAAAGCCAAGAAACAGATGAAAAAGAAATAAGGATGTGCAGATGGCTCTCATTACGACAAAAATCCTACTGATTGATGACGATTCTGATGACCGTCTTCTGATAAAGGATATGCTTTCCGAATCTAAACGGGCTCGGTTTGTCGTTGAAGAGGCTGAAACCGGAGAGGCTGGCTTAGAATCCTTGCGGACGAATCGATATGATGCAGTGTTCCTGGATTTCCGGTTGCCTGATAAGGATGGGTCAACTGTTCTGAAAGAGATCATCGATCTTCGGTTTAATGTGCCGGTCATTATCATCACCAACCTGAACGATCTGGCAATTCAAAACGAGGCTCTTGAAGCCGGGGCCGTTGATTTTCTTGAAAAAGGTAAAATCAACACGGATATCCTGGAGAGAACCATCATTTATGCTATTGGGCTGCAAGAAAAGAAAAATGGGAATGCCCCGGGTGTTGGGGTTCTGATGGAGCAATTAGTCAATCTGACTCGTGATGGAACCAAAGCTCAAACGAAAATGACTCAGGAGACAAGGGAATTTCGTCGGGAATTGGGAGAAGGTCTCCAAAAAGTAAGTGAATTGTTACTTGCCCAAGGGGCCGATAACACCAACACCCATAAAGTCATCCTTGAGAAGATCGAAGAGAAAAACACTCCTAAAGCCAAATGGGTGTTTGACTGGATTGCTCTCCATCCTGTCGTGGCTTTTGCAATGTTGATGTCTGCTATAGCCTTGATTGTAATACTGGCCATTTTGGTGGTTTTATTATTTGAACATGCCAGTGCTGAAAAGATAAAAGCTATGAAAGACATAGTGGGATTTTTACTGATGGATCATTCCGCAATGGTGCAGAGATGGACCGCATAAATTCGAATCTTGTGAAAGCATTACCGCTCGGTATTATCGTCTACCGAATCGACCCCAAACAATTCAAAAACACCACAATCGAAAAATGTAATGATATTGCCCACGAAATCATTGGACCGGTTATGTCCAGCATTATCGGTAAAACGATCAAAGAAGCTCGAATCCCTTCCCATATTAGTGAAGGGGTTCGAACAGCTTATACTACTGAACGACCGGTAGGACTGGACGAAACCCGATTAAAAGATATGGACATTCCTGGATGGTTTCATATTAAATTCTTCAAAATGCCTGATTCAAATCAGGTAGTTGAAACTATTGAGGATATTACGAATATCATTTCGACCCGGCGTCAAATCGATCAGCAAGATATCCAGTATCAAAACCAGTTAGAAAATCTGATAAAGGATCGGACATCTCAGTTGGAACATTCCAACCAGGCTCTCCAATCCTTCGTTTATGCTTCTTCCCACGATTTGAGGGAACCTCTGACAAAAGTTGTGGCTTTCGGTACCCGATTAAAGGAGACTCAAAAGAATCTCGATGATAAGGGAAAAGAATACGTTGATGTGATGGTTAAAGCTGCCGAACGGTTATCTCAATTGATTGACGATCTTCTCAGTTTTTCCCGGATGGGAGAAAAGGACCAAACTCCGGCATCTGAAGTTGATACTCAGAGAATACTTCAGGAGATAATCTCTGACCTGACTGTGAGTATCGAGAAAAATGATGCTGAAATCCATATACAACCGGAGTTACCGAACATTTTTGCACATCCTATGCGTGTTCGACAGGTATTTCAAAACCTGATCTCTAATGGTTTGAAGTTCCATAAGACCAATCAAACCCCTATAGTCCACATAAATGGAAAGATCGAAGACGGGTACTCTGTCTTCACAGTACGTGATGAAGGAATCGGTTTTGATCCCGAATTTGAAGAAAAGATATTCAATGTGTTCATAAGACTTCACAGTCGGTTCGAATATCCCGGTACTGGACTTGGATTGGCATTATGCAGAAGAATTCTCTCGTTGTATGGCGGATCAATTACCGTTCGGGGGGAACCCGGTAAAGGCTCCATTTTCACTATCAAATTTCCTTCCCCGCTGGAGTAGTAACAATGTTGGACAAGAAATTGGTTATATTTGCTGAAGATGACAATGAAGACTGGATGCTGATTGACGAAACACTTCAGTTATGCTCTGAAAATTGTGTCTTTGAGAGAGTACACAATGGAGTTGAATTGCTGAACCGTCTTCGGGACACCTCTCTGAATTTGCCTGATGTGATTATGATGGATCTGAAGATGCCAAAAAAGGATGGTGTCGAAACATTGACTGATATCCGTCAAGACGATAATCTGAAGCATATCCCGGTCATCATAATGACCACATCAAAAACCGAATCCGACATTATGAGATCGTACATCACAGGTGCCAATTCCTATGTGGTCAAGCCTGTCACGTTCGATGCTATGCGGTCGGTTCTATTGGACATTCATCACTATTGGGCGAATGTCGTGACGACCCCTAGTAATGCCTGAATCTGTTACCAAACTTGCTTATCGATGGATTCTGAAACAGGCTCGGATTTCCGAGGTGGTTTATCTTGGATTGTTCTTGTCTCCAATGGATCAGAAGAAATTGCTTCAGAAATTCGGGAAACTTCATCCGGTGGTCTATGCTGACCATATGACCATCTGGTATTTCAAGGACGGTGGAGACCCAAACCTAGAATCCCTGCCTCTGGGTAAGTCATTCTCTCTGAAAATAATCGGTTATGCTGAGGATGAAAAAGCTCAAGCTGTTATTGTCCGGCCTCCCACAAAATTTAAACCGAAAGCCGGACGAGTCCCTCACATTACTCTGACAACGGAATCCGGTGTCAGTGCCCAGTACTCCAACATTTTGATAGCCCAGAGCACTCAGAAAAGCCCTCTGAAGGGACTTCCGACCATTACCGGTAAGTTGGGATGGTTCGATGGAGAAAAAGCCAGATTTGACCTATTAAGGGCTTAGAACTCATTTCTCGTGGGTTGTTGGGGTATAACAGGTATGTCCCTGTGGGTCAATGGCCGACCATCCGACTCTAAATCGGAGCACGCGGGTTCGATCCCTGCCAGGGACACCAATTTTTTACTTGACATTTTGAAGAACAGGACTTATCTTTTAACTATGAAACGTTTACCACACATCTAGGTTTCTTCTCGTGCCCCTCCTAGTTGAGGTTCGTGCTACCTGATACACGTACCTTGAATCCCAAAAAACTAGGAGAATCACAATGTTATCCAAAGAAGATAAGATCAAAGTTGTTGAGCTCAAAGCTCAGATCAAAGAAAATGCTGCCAACGCTCGAACCGACCGTACCGAAGCTCGGAAAATCCTTACCGAAGCCAGAGCCCTCCGCAAGGACACCCCTGAAGCTCTGAAAAACCTCAGTGCAGCAGATAAACTGACCCGAAAAGCCGTGCAGCTTCGTGAAGGCACGAAAGACATCGGCCAAAGAGAATGTTTCCTGGCTTACGGATACCTCCGTGGCCGGAAATACAAGCAGTTGGAAGCTACAACCAACACTGGGGACTGGGATATGAGAGGTGTTCTCTCAGGTGCTGCTAATGCTGCTGGTGTTTATTCTGATCACCTCAAAACGTGGTGGAAGGAAGATGTGACCCGGTTTGACATCGAAATACCGGAAGAAACGACAGAGGGCACCGAACTGGAGGCTGCTTCGGCAGGATAATCGTCCTTAATCTGTCTATAAGTCCCATAATGCAGGAGTCGGTGTTACCGCTCCTGCATTTTTCCGTTTATGGAGGATATTATGCCGAGACAAGTTAGACAACGGACGATCCTGGATGTCATCACAGATACCTATGGTCCGGCTTACTATGTAGGCAGGAAAAGAACTCAACATCTTATTACTATTACCGTAACGGGAGCCGTTGTAGCAACTCTCCGAGGACGGCAAAAAGATGGCCCGTGGAAGACGTTGGTAGCAACCACAATCAATGCAGAAATCAATCTGGACGATTATGGATGGTATGAAATCCAAGGGATGACCACTGGTATGGGACTTGGGGCAACAGCCACTTTTGTATGGAGTTGGGACTAATCAATTTAGTGAGGTACTGAGATGGCCGAAGACCATGTAAAAACTTATCCACCTCAAGGCGGGTTACCTGAAGCTCACGCCGAAACTCACGAAGCCGGGGGTGACGACGAGGTAACTGGACTTCCTGCTGCTCCTCACGCTGCTTCTCATATTTCTGGTGGGGATCAAATTCAAGTGGCCACTACAGTCCAAAAAGGTCTGATGTCGGCTAATTATGCTGGACGTATTGAGGCTCAAGGACTGGCCACACCGAACACCATCCATGTTGATGGGAACCGGGTGGATGTCTATGTCCCTGATGGTAATCCTGCATTCCCATACAAAACCATTCAGGATGGTGTCACTGCTGCTGAACTGATAGCTTCCGCAGTGAATCCTGTTATCGTTTTGATTGAGCCAGGTTTCTATGATGAGAATGTCGTTATCAGAAAAGATAATGTCCATATCAAAGCCAGAGAAACGGCCTACACCACCACGATTGATCCTACAAGTGGAAGTGCTGTCACATTCACCAATGCTACGGCTTTGTCCTTGGGGGTTTACAACACGTCTGGGACTTACTCTGACTTGGTGAACCAAGGGGATGCTGGCCCCCTCACGAGTGGGGTACATGGGATTTCTGTTGCTTCCTCAACTGCCCACCCACCCATTCGGCTTTTGGGTGTGAAGGGTGATGCGACGGCCAACACGACCGATTTTGCAAACGGGTTGTATATTGAGCATTGTTCAATTGTATGTTCGAACCCGACAACACCTCCATATTACATCAGGAATGCCAACAGGGTAGTCATCGGTCTTGAAAGTTTCACTTTCAGTGTTGCTGCTCCTTTTACCATCATCAACAGTGACCGAGTGTATTTCCTGGACTCCCTAATGAATTGTAATGTGTCTGCCACCTGGAACTCTGCCGACACTGACGGAACTCCTGACAACACATCCTATAAACAGCTGTACGGCAAGAACACTGTTTTCCCAGATATTACCTTGTCAGGGGAAGCTAAAGTAGCTGACAGTTTCTCCCTGCAATTCAATAATGTCACGTTATCCGATACAGCTTCATTTGAATCCCATGAGAGTTTAATCAAACAGGATTTGATCGTCGGGGCAGGGTGTGAATTCAACCTGTACGCTTCGGGTGTCCTTGGTGCCATCACCATCGACGCTGCTGCAAATGCCTGTTTGATGGACGGTGGTGACCAACTGGGTGTCATTACAGATACAGGTTCCCACCTTACTCGAAACTTCTCGAAACACGTTGATGCTCATCTAACAGGTAATGACCAGATTCCTTCAGCCACGACCGGAAACAAAGGTTTGATGACGGCTGCTCAGGTCACTATCAATGAAACGATGGACGGTCACATTCATGATGGAGTAGACGGCACTTCGAAACTTACCCAAGCTAACTCCCATGAATCCCCAGACACCGATGTTGCTACTACATCCCTCCATCATACGGTAGGGTTGATGGCCAACCAGGCTGCGGCTGGAAATCATGGCCATTTGAATTACCTTCTCACCGACGGTTCTCGGAACATGGAGAACCTTGGAAGTGTGGCCGGTGCCGGTACGGTTTCAACCGTGGGGTCTTCCACCACAGTAATGACCACGGGAGATGCTTTTACAAATTTGAATCTCTGGGACACTATCACAGCCAACGGGGAAACTCGGCAAATATATGAAAAAACTGACAATAATAATATAGTCGTCAATGCTGCTGTGGACTTGTCAGCCACCCATGCTTGGACTTGGGTTATGGCTATCCATCTTCATTTGAACTCAGATTCCGATGATAGGACAGAACGTGGTATTACGTGGGTTGATGCTGAAGGTCATGACACATGGCAATTATATACTTGGTATGGGGAAGATGATGCTATTTTTGGTGTCTATAATGCTCACACGGGAGTGGATATTCTGACCTTGAGTGATGTTGGTCGAATGTCTTTGAACCGGACGTTTGATTCCAACCCTCGAAATGTTGATGATCAATCCCCTGATTTGTTCTCAATTTTCCCGCAACAATTTTCTTATGTGTCTTACACTGAGGATGAAGCAGTCTTCACTGATAATACGACAGAAGCTGCCACTACTGAGGGTGTAAGTTTCAAATTCCTTGATGCCTCGATTGTGGACCGTACCAAGAACTGGACTTACTTGGCCATGCCTCGTAAATTCCGAGCTTGTGGAATTTCGTTCCATGATGTTGGAGTTGCCGGTTGGACAACCCGTGTTGAATACTATCGAACCGGTGTTGGTTTTGTTCCGGTAACTCTGATTGAGGATGCCACCTCCAATTACACTCAAACAGGCCGTCTTAAATGGGATCGTTTTGATCCAGGTGGTGCTGGTGATGACTGGGATGAAACCACAGTCGGTGGTGTTGGTCCTTATTATTGGGTTCGTATCGGATCAACTACAAATCCTCCGGGCGGTGTGGATACTCCCGAAGTAGATACACTGAATCCTTCAGCCGTCCCTGCTATTGGTATTTACCAAGCAGCAGAGGACACCCGCCCGGTTATGTCCATCAACCCTCGTGGCCGAATCCAAATTGGTGGTTCGCCTTTGGGCCATGACACACTGCTTCAAGTTTCTGAACGTATTGCTGGGGCATCTATCAACTCGTCAGAGTCGTTTTCTCTGGCAGCTTTTTACAGTCAATCTGGTGTGAATAACACCTTACATATTCAAATTG
>Ga0114918_10000263_pt1 | contig 43936 bp, 36 predicted proteins | sample LantaG_FD_87015 | JGI IMG/M metagenome (GOLD analysis project Ga0114918, IMG submission 87015) | Deep subsurface microbial communities from Baltic Sea to uncover new lineages of life (NeLLi) - Landsort_02402 metaG | ecosystem: Environmental > Aquatic > Marine > Oceanic > Sediment | place... | reverse complement strand
TTTGTTGTTGGATTTGCGGTGAATTAGAAGAGCAAAGCGCGAGTGGAGAGGACAGCAGCGGGGGGGGGGGAGGGGAGGGGGGAGAGGGGGGGGGGGGGGGGAGGGGGGGGGGGGGGGGGGTGGGGAGGGTGAAAAGAAGAAGAGAGAAGGAGAAAGAAGAGGTCGAAGAGCGTTGATTTTTCTTTCATTTTTTGAAAAAAAACGCTCGTGAGCGGGAGGCGAGGAGAGCATTCGTTTTCTTTTCTTGCTCCTGTTGTCGTTCCTCCTTCTGTTTTTTTGAACGCTCTGCGAACGCACGCACGCAAGCAGCGATGGCCGACCGCGTGCCCCTGCCGCGCGTCGCGACGGCCTACGCCGCGGCGATGACGACGGCGAATGGAATCGTCGTCGTCGGCGATTCGACGGTGCCGCCGCCGACATCGACATCGACCTCCTCAACAAACCCGCTCGAGGCCCCCGTCGCCAGGGCCGCGCTGCTGACCATGGCCTCGGAGCTGACGGTGTTAGACACGATGGGCTTCCTGTCTGGCCCTCTGGCGAGAGGCGGGAGGGACTTCACGGCGGCGTACCGGTGAGGAGAGAAAAAAAGAGGAAAAGAGGTTTCGTGCTTCCATCGCTCTCTCTCTCTCTCTCTCTCTCTCTCTCTCTCTCTCTCTCTCTCTCTGTACCTGTCGGTCCCCCCTTCTTTGCTCTTCTGGTTTCCATCTATTCGACGAGGCGCGCCCTCGCCTTTCTTGCCTTTTCAGCTCCTCTTTTTGCTCCAGTAGGGAAGATGCTGATCCGTTCTTCACGCTGACAGCAGCAGAACGAGCAGAGATGCCCCGCGAGCGTGCGCATTCGGCCGAGGAAGGGATGAGCGAGCGCGATGAGTTTTTCTTCTTCTTTCTTCTCTTCTCTTGCTCACTTCGAAAAAAAAAACTCTACCTCGACCTCAACAACGAAAAAACAACAGCGCCGCCCTCGAGTCCCTCGCCTCGCCCAGCCCCCCGCCCAACGCCGGCGCCGCGCTCGTCTCCTCCCTGCGCGCCTGCTCCGCCGACGCCCTCGTCGCGCTCTTCGGCTCGCGGAAGGCGGAGGCGGAGGCGGTCTCCGTGTTGCTGGACGCCGCCAACGCCCGCGTCTCTCGAGCGGTTCTTCTCGGCCAGAGCGGCGCCTCGCCCGCCGGAGATAATGCAGGAGGCACCGCCTTCGCCGCCGTGGAGACGACGACGACGGGTGACGGCTTCTGGAAGGGCGGCGGCGCGGGCCCGAAAGCCGCGCCGCCGACAGACCTGCTCGCCCTCGCCGCGTCGAGGGGACCCGCCAACCTCAAGGCGAGGCCCGGCGCCGACAGGGCGATAGCGCGCCAGGAGGCGACGCTCGGGGTCGCGGTTGACGACCCCTCTGGTGGTGGTGCTGGCGCTGGAGCTGCGGAATTGGAGTCTGGTGGCGGAGGGAAGGGTTCGAAAAAGGGTGCCGCCGCGAAAAAGGCAGCCGGCGGCGGCAGTTCCGCCTCCGCCTCAGCTGCCGCCCGCAAGGCGCTCAACCTCCTCCCTTCGCCCTCCGATCTCCCCGCCTTCGTCGCGTACGAGCTGGCGTTCCTTCTGGAGCGCGCCGTGGCCCCCGCCGACGCCGAGGAGGCAGACGAGCCGCCGCCGCTGCTGCCGCCAGAGGGAGAAGGAGGGGAAGAAGAAGCGACGGCGGCAGCGACAACAGTCGCTGCTGCTGCTCCTGCTGCTGATGCCGCCGCTGCTTCGACCGAAGGCAACCCCGAGCAAAAACCTGCTCCCACCTCCGCTCCTCCTCTGCCCCCTCTCGCCCCGGCCCCCAAGGGCTCCCACCGCATCCGCGAAACCTGCCGCAAGCGCGTCGCGGCTCTGCGGGCCACGCGGGCCGGGGAGGTCGCGCGCGTGCTCGACGTCGACGCGACGGCGATCGCGGCCGCTCTCCGCGCCGGGAGGTACTCCGACGTCGAGATTCTTTGTGCTGACGTGGCAGTCGCGGTGCGCTCGGCCGCTAAGGCCAGCGCCGAGGCGCTCGCGACCAGCGCCGCCGAGGCCGCAGCCGCAACCAAGACGGCGCCGGAGGATGACGGCCCCGGGCGAGGGCGCGGGCGCGCCGCGGGAGGAGGAGGCCTCGGCGCTTCGACGATGCGAAAGGGCAAGCTGCTCGGGTTGGCCGACCAGTTCTGCCATGCGCTGACCTCGGCGCTGGCGGAGGTGGCGATGGACTTTGGAGCGGGAAAGAAGGCGAGGAAGGGAGGAACTGGAGGTGGAGGCAAACGGACGACGAGGGCGGGAGCGGCGGCGGCGGCAACGGAAGCTCTCGACCCCGACGCGCCCCCGCAGCTCGACGAGCACGGCAACCCGATCACCACCCTCTCCTCCCCTCCGCCTCGCCCGCGAACCACCCCTCTGCCCGAGGCCATCCAGGCCAATCGGGAACCTTACCTTCACGGCCCCTGGCGCCGTCGCCCTTACGCCCCTCGCCCCTACGAGCGCCTGAAAGCATACAAGGTAAACGCCAAGTCCAAGCCCTTGGTCGAGTGGAAGCTCACGACCGAAAAAAGGGGACAGTGCGACGGCTCGGCCTGTGCTGTCGCCCCGGGCTCCCTGGGAACCTACTCTTTGGAGATGGAGGCGTTCGACACCAAGTGCGCCTGCCTGAAGAACAACCTGGAGTGCGGGCCCAACTGCGGGTGCGCCGACGCGGCGCGGAAGAAGAAGCTCTTCGACAACGACGACGACCCGACCTCGACGCGATTCCCTGCGGCGTGCGCCAACCGAGCCGTCACCCGCCGCGAGACTTTGGTCCTCAACAAAGACGTCCAGGAGGTCAACGCCTGGGGCATGGACTGCTACTCCCGCCGCAACATCGTCGACGCGGTGCTGGAGTCGCAGGCCCTCGGAAGCTACTCGAAGCCCGACTACAGGGCGCTGGCGAGGGCCGCCGAAGTGCAGGCTGCCGCGCTCGCCCGCGGCGAGAAGATCCACCGGCCAGAGGCCGCCGGAGGCGACGGCGATAACGGCGACGGCGACGGAAAGAACGAGAAAGACGACCCCACTTCTCCCGATTCCCGCCCGGGTTCTGCGGCCTTGACGGCCCACTGCTGCTCCCAGGCCACGCGCGACCGCGTCAACGACTGGGTCGAGCGCGTCTTGCAGCCCGCGGTCAACCTCCAGGGCGCGCAGGGGTGGGATCTGAGCCGCGCGCTGAGGCACTTGGTCGAGAAGGGGAAAGGTGGGAAATCCGCTTCCGCTCCTTCTTCCAAGAGCGTTCCTCCTCCTGCTCCTCCCTCTGCCGACGAGGCCGAGGCTGCCCTGACCGCCGCCTCCGTCGACGCCGCCTCGGCCGCTTCTTCCGCGGCGGCCGCGGCCGTTTTGGAACGATTCGAAGACGTCGGCTCCGACTACTTCAGGGTCCACCCGAAAGGGGTCGGCATGCAGGTGATCCGTCCCGGGGGCCTCCCGCGCCTCACCTTCGTCGAGGAGTACCTGGGCGAGGTCCACTCCCCCTGGCGCTGGTTCGAGGTGCAGGACGCCCTGAAGAAAGTAACCAAGGACGAGCTGCCCGACTTCTACAACATCGTGCTGGAAAGGCCCCGAGACGACCCGTGGGGGTACGACGCGCTCTTTGTTGATGCGGCCTCGCGCGGGGCGTTCGCGTCGCGGATGTCGCACTCGTGCACGCCCAACTGCCAGGCTGTGGTGATGGCGTGCGGAGGTAAGATAGGAAGAAGAAGATGGGGGGAGGAAGAGAGGAGATGGGAGAGGTTGAGGGAAAGAGAGAGAGAGACAGAGAGACAGAGAGAGAGAGAGAGAAAAAAACCGACTTTTGACTAGAAAAAAAAACTCACATTTTCCCCCTTTCTTCTTCCTCCTCCTCCACCAACCTCCACCTCCTTCCCCATCAGGCCGCCTCACCATCGCCGTCTACACCCTGCGCCACGTCCACGAGGGCGAGGAGCTCACCTTCGACTACGCCTCCGTGACGGAGTCGGAGAAGGAGTTCCGGGACGCCATCTGCCTCTGCGGCACCTCGGGCTGCCGCGGCTCTTTCTTGATCTTTTCGGGCTCCAGGGCCTTCCAGGCCGTGATGAACGAGAAGCACAACGTCCTGCACCGCCAGGCCATCATCCTGCACGCAGGGGACTCGAGCGAGATCACCGAGAAAGACAGAGCAGTCCTCGACCGCTTCGGCGTCCGAGACTCTGCCCTGGGCCGAAAGGGGTTCTCGTCGCCCGAGGAGGAAGCCGCGAAAGGTGGGGTGATGGCCCGGCGAGTGCCTGCCTGGCTGGAGAAATGGGCCGCCCTGATCCTGCACTACGTCGAGAGGGAGCGGGACCTGCTGCCGGAGGCGTTGCTTGCCTTACCTCCGGCTTTGGGAGGCGGCTACTCGCGCTCGTCGGCCGCGCTCGAGGCGCGCGGCGTCGCCGACTCTCGCCTGCAAAACGTCGTCATCACCGTCGACAAAATTAAATACGTTTTGTCGCAGTCTGCCCCGCAGTTCCAGTCCTCTGCCCCTCTGCGCCGCCTGACGGATTCCGAAGCAGCGGACCACGTCTGGAACGGAGACAGGTCGATCGCCAGGAGGGTGCTCCGTGCCGCGGCGCCGGTGCTGAGCTCGCCGCAGGTGGCGCGTGGTTTGGTCGCGGCGACGACGGCCGCCGAGGTGCGGAGGGCGCTCGAGAGGTCTGGGGTCGGCCCGGGTTTAGGGCATTACCCGCAGCTCCACGAGCTCGCCGAGGCGGTGCTGGTCCAGCCCCTGGCTGCTTCCTTCGAGGAAGCCAGGCGGAGGCTCTCGGCGTTGGTGCCGCTGCTGCGGAGGTTCGACGCCGAGGCCAGGGGAGGGCACACCGCTGCCGCCGACATTCTGTCGCTCTACGCCCGAACCCGCGTCTGGTTCTCGGCGGAGAGGAGGTTCGCTTCCTTCACGTCCCCTGCTGTCCGACTTGCTCCTTCCGACCTCTGCGTGATCGGGGACGGAGGGGGCGCGGCTGGAGGAGCCGGTGGAAGCGGTCCGGCGAGGAAGAAGCACAAGGTCGGGGCGAAAAAGGTGGCGAGGAAGGGGTCGAAGTCCGCGAGCCCTGCCGCTGCAGCCGGGGGGGAGGAGGAGAAGACGGAAGTGGGCGCTGGTGCTGCCGCCGATGCCCCTGCTGCGACGGGCGACGCCCCTGCCGCTGCTGTTGAGGCGGCGGAAGAAGAGCCCGCCGCGACGGCAGGAGCGACCGCGGGAGAAGAAGCTGCTGCCGCTGCCGCTCTGGCTTCGGCAGAAGCGCAAGCGCCGGCGGCGATGACGACGACAACAGAAGTTCCTTCTGCCGCTGCTGCTGCTCCTGCTGCCCCTACTACTTCTGACGCCGCCGCAGCAGCTGAAGCTCCTGCTGCTGCTTCTGACGCTCCTGCTGCTGCTGCTGCTGCTGCTGCTGCTCCCGATGCGGAAGTAGCAGCTCCAGCTCCCCCTCCTCCTCCTCCCCCTCCTCCGGGCCCGGAGAGCGACCTCCTCCCCTTACCCGAGGGGGCCCTCTGCGACCCCGTCCCCCCGCACCTCCCTCCCGCACCCCCGGACGACGAGGAAGGGGTCGGCCTCGTCGACGAGGCCACGGCGGCACGGGCAGGGCTCGCGAAAAAGTACGGCCCGTGGTTCATCTGGGGACAGCTTTCTGGGTGGTTCAAGCAGACCGTCTACGACCCGACGGCTTCGCTCTCGGCCGAGCGCCGCGGGACCATCTCTTTGCCGGACGTCGAGAGCTGCTACGGAGGCTGCGCCCGGTCCCGGTACCAGCAGAGGGACCGCGGGGTGATGCTCGAGCACATCTCGACGAGGCCCGACGCGATGTGGAAGGTTGGCACGCTCTGGTCTTTCAAGAACGAGGGCAAGATCTATGGGAGCCCTGCCTTTGACAGCAAGTGGAGCGAGCTGACCGGCGAGTTTGAGGACCCGATGCCTGGTTTATTGAAGGAGCTGCGAGGGGCGTGGGTGCCCTACGGAGGAGGTGGAAGCGGAGGTGGGGGTGGTAAAGGGAAAGCTCCTGCTGTTACGGGGAGTGCTCCTGCGCCTGCGTCTGCACCTGCGCCTGCGCCTGCGCCTGCTCCTGCGACGGGGATGGAGGTGGAGAAAGGGGAAGGAGGGAGCGGAGGAGAAGGGGGTGGCGGAGCGGCGTGAGAGAAGAGAAGAACGAGGTTTTTTATTTTGTTTCTTGATTTTTACTCAGAGTTCTAGAGAGAACGGGGAACAACAACGACAACAACAACAACAGCAGAAAACAGAAACAACAACGCACGACAAACAGAGCATTCCACGCACTTGTTGGGGGAGGGGAAGAGAGAGAAGAGAGAGAGAAGAGAGAGAGAAGAGAGAGAGAGAGGTTGGGGTCGAGAGAGAGATCAGTTTGAAATGAAAAAAACGAAACGAAATCACTCTCTCTTTCTCGTTCTCGACGAACGAAAAAAAAAAGTCTCTCTCTCTCTCTCTCCGTTCCCATTCTCTACGCGCTTTCCCTCTCTCTTCCTCCTTATCGAAATGGCGGACGCCGACGCGGCGACGGCGGCGCTGATCGCCCGCATGCTCGCCGAGGAGCAGGGCAGCGGCTACTTCCACGACGCGGTGGGATCGAGCGGCGGCGACTCTTCGGCCGATTCGGACTACGGCAGCGGCGGAGGAGGAAGGGCCAAAAAGAAGAAGAAGCAAATGGCCAAGAAGAAGGCAGCGAATCCGCCTCCGGCCAAGAAGCAACGCGAGAGCAAGGCTGGTAGGTTGTGCGTGGGTGGTGTGAGAGAGAGATGAGAACGATCAGAGAGGAGAGAGAGAGCAAGCGGAAGAGCGAATCGGAAGATGCGAAAAAGAGATACGTTTTTTCATCGCGCGAACAAATGACAGCTCTCTCTGACTTCCTCTTTCACTTCCTCTTCCCTCTTTCGCCCCCCGCCTCCCCTTCTTCCGCCGAGCAGCCAAGCCTCCCGCCGGCGCCGTGCGCCGCGCCCCTGCCAGGGGCTGGTCCCCCGAGGAAAGTGCCTCGTTCGAGGCCGCCCTGAGCCTTCATGGCCGCGATTGGAAGGCCGTCGCCGCGCACGTGCGGACGCGCGACGCCAGGGCCGTGGCGAGCCATGCGCAGAAATGGTTTGTCCGCCTGGCGATGAAAGGGGAGCGAGTTCCGACCAAGGTGGCGGAGCAAGGGGGAGAGGGTTACACCCTTTCCGGCAAACCGCTGGACGCGACTTCGGCGACTGCCAGGGCCTACGGGCTCAAGGTAGGGGTGATCCGCAGGTACCTGGCTGAAGGGAGAGAGATGCCAGGGATGCTGCTGCCGCTGCCGGAGGCGGAGGAAGGGGAGGAGGGGGAGACCGAAAAGGCGCTCGCGGCTGCCGCTGCTGCTGCTGCGGCGGGGAAGGAGGTGGAGAAGAAGAAAGAGGCTGAAGAGAAGCTCCGCGCCGCTTCGGCCAGCGAGGCGAAGACCAACGACGAGAACGACAGCGGGGACGAGGGCGCTGCCCTTGCCGACAAGAGGGGAGGAGCAACAACGGCAGCGACGGCCGGGGGAGAGACCATGGCGACGGCGACGACGGCGGCTGCCTCGGCGGCTCCCGCGGCGGCGGCCTCGGGAGAGGCGCCGACCCCCTCGGCGCTTCACATCGTTTCTCCCGCTGCTCCTGCTGCTCCCGCTGCTGTTCCTGCTCCTGCTGCTCCTGCTGTTGCAGCGAAAGAAAAAGAGGAAGAGAAGGAGGCGAAACAAGAAGCAGCAGCGAAAGAAGAACAAGTCGAAGAGGAGGAAAAACCCTCTCTTCCTCCTCCTCCTCCTTCCGAAGCCCCCTTCTTCGTCCCGCCCCCTCCCTCCCCTCCCCGCCAGCGCACCGAGTACGCCCTCTCCCGCCCCCGCCGCGCGGCCCCGCAGCGCTCCGCCGCCGCCGCCGCCGCCCTGCGCCTGGGAGCCACCTCGGAGTCCCTGGAGCTCCTCGCCTGCCGCGAGTTCTCCGAGTTTCTCGAGCCCGGGTGCGGTTTGCCCCTGGCGCAGCCTTACGCTTTGAGAGTTTCGAGGGAGGCGCTGGCGGTGATGGACCTCCACGCGCACCTGCACCACGAGGAGATTATTGGTTTGCTGGGAGGGAAGTGGGAAAGGTCGAAGGCGACCGTCACGGTGACGAGGGCCTTCCCCTGCGCGCGCGCGAGCGGCACGGGCAGCCGCACTTCGGTGGAACTCGACGCCGCGGCCGAGGTGACCGCCCGAGCAGCGATGGCAGATGCGGGTCTGGTGCCGGTTGGGTGGTACCATTCTCATCCGATCTTCGCCCCGACGCCTTCGAGGAAGGACGCGGAGAACCAGAGGAACTACCAGGCTCTGTTTCGGATCAGCCAAGAAGAGGAAGAGGAAGAGGAAGAAGAAAGAGAAGAAGAGGAGGGAAATGGAGGAGAGAAAAACGACGGCGGCGGCGGCGACGGAGGTTGCTGCGGCGGAGGCAAGGCTCCTCCTCGCCTTTCGAAAAGTTCGACCAATTCTTCCTCCTCAAACAACAACGTCGAGCCCTTCGTCGGCGCGATCGTCGGCCCCTATGACCAGGCCCTCCCTTCGCCCGCCGCCGTGACTTCTTGGTTCTGCGTAGCAGCGGCCTCGGCGGCCTCCGCCACGGGAGGCGTCGGCGCCGGCAGCGTCGGCGGCGGGAGCGCCGCGGAGCTCGCCCCGTTCTCTCTGAGGTGCAAGGTCGGAGAGCGAGCGGCAGTAACGACCTCTTCTGATCCTTCCGATGCTCCTTCTTCTGATTCGAGCCACCACCTGCGTGAGACGCTGCTCCAGGTGGCGAGGGCTTCCAAGCTCGAGACCGACGCCGTCGACCTCTCGCAGCGCTGGCGCTCCTTCTCCTTCGTCAGCGGCGGGGCCCCGCTGGGCGAAGCTCTGACGAAGGGGGCGAAGGCGCGACTTTCTCTGGCGAGGCATCTGGCCGACGGGGCCGCGTCGGAGAGGCTGCTGGACGAGGTGTGCGCGGAGCTCGGGGTCGTGGTTGGAGGCGGAGGAGGAGAAGAGAAGAAGAAGAAAGAGGAAGAGGTCGAGTAGAAAAGAGCTTTCTTTCGATTTCTCTTTCTCTTCCTTCTTCTCTGTTTCGGTTCTTTTGTTTTTTTAAGAAACCAAGCGCGCGCATTAGAGAGAGAGAGAGAGAAAGAGAGAGAGAGAGAGGGAGAGAGAGAGGGGGAGAGAGAGAGAGAGAGAGAGAGCCAGAGAGACACTGTTAACGAAACGAAAGATAAAAAAGAACCAGCAATAAGAAACAGAAACAAGAAATTTGAAATTCACAAAAAGCGAGAAAAAAGCGGCGTCGAGGTCTCCTCGAAGAAACGAAGGAAAACAAAAACTCTCCTCTCTCCTTTCTTCTTCTTTTCACCAAAGGAAAGAATGCCAAGCGAAGCCCGTCTTCCAGTCGTGGATCGAGACAACCCTCCTGTACGCGAACCAGGCAAGGCACAGAGCAGCGTACCCAGCCATCCTCCTCCCGCCCTCGTCGCTCAGCCTCGTCGCGGCTGCCGACAGCAGGAAAAAGCACAGGCCGACAGAAGCATAAAGCGATCCCATCAGGAACCCTTCGAACCCGACCTGCCCGGACCCATCTAAGAACAATTTGACCGTGCCGTCGCGCTGCGGGAGGACCATCGGCATGCCCCTGATGATGTTGTACATCCCTCCACTGGTAGAGAACCACCACACTGTTAAACAGGCTAAAGTCCAGAGAGGGTAGCTCCTGGCCAGCGCTGAGTGGTACAGCTTCCACCCGATCGCGGCCAGCCCGGAGAGCATCGAGAGGCCCAGGATGACGTTGACGACCGAGGGGCGGGGCGGGGCCTCGTGGATTACAATAGCCGGGGGGAAATCGCCAGAAGAGGAAGAAGAGGAAGGAGAGCCAAAGAGTCCGTCGTTTTCATCATTTTCGTTGCGCCAGGCCTCGACCCTGTCCGAGGCGAACCGGGCGAAGTCGGCCGCGGACCAGTGCCTGTGGCCGTACCTCGCGTGCCGCATCACGCCGTCGCCCAGCACCTCGATGTCCCCCTCGGCGGGGATCGCTGCGCCCGGGGAGATCGAGACGATCCAGGGCAAGGACTGGACCCCGAGACGGTGGAAGGCCTCGCGGGCAGACTCGAAGTCGAGCGTGGCAAAAAAGAGAGCGTCGAGCGGCGAGGACGGGCTCGAGGCGTTGGCCGCCTTGATGAACTCGGCGAGGTTCTTCCTGGCCGTCTTGGCGACGGTGCCGAACTCGCGGCGCATCTTCCGCAGCCCGAGCTGCGGCTTGTCGAGCAGGTGCTTGGCCGTGCAGAAAATGACGATGCCGTGCTTCCTGCCCCCGCGGGTCCCCTGGGTGAAGCGCTCGAAGGCCTCGACGGAGGAGATGGGGACGACGCCGTCGGTGGAGGAGGCGCGGAGGGCGCGGAGCTCGTCGAGGACGGACTTGATGGTTTTTTGGTTTGAGTTGTGGAGGTGGAAGTGGGGAGAGGAGAGAAGAACAAGAGGTTGAGTTTTTCTTTCTTTTCGAAAAACGCGCGATCGATTGGAAAAGCAAGAGAGGTGCCCGCATCGGCATTCGACGTCTCGACGAGCGTCTTTCGCTTAATGGAAGCGCTTCTTTCGCACTCTGTCGGACGAAGCACGTCGATTCGTATTGCACGACAGAAAGAGCGAGCTTTGGAGGTGGGTGACGGAGAGAAAGCGCGCTCTCTCCTCCTTTGGGAAAAAGGTCGCTTGCAATCGATCGAGCCACCTTTCGTCGACACCTTTCCTCTCTCTCTTCTTCTCTATTCCTCCTTACCTCCTTCGCCACCACCGCCGACGGCGACGGCACGAAGAGCGCGAGGGCCACCAGGAGCAGCGCTGCTGCTGCGGCGAGGCCGCTGGACCTCGGGAGGCCCGAACGACGAGGGCGAGGCGCCATCGTGTTTCCTTTTTTTCTTCTTCTTCTTCTTGTTTTTTTTTTCGTCTTTGAGTTGTGTGTTTTTGAGATCGAGCTTGTTCCTTCGCTTCACTTGCTCTTCTTCTCCTTTTTTTTCAATGCTCTCGATCGCCCGCGGCTCCAGGGCCCCAGCAGCGCTGCCCCTCGCCTCCGCCCTCTCCAGAGCGTGTTCAGCACGGTCTCTCGGCCTCGAACAGGGCGATTCCAGATCCCAATCGCGGCCCTACGCCTCGAAATTCGGAGGAGATGATGACGCCGAGACCAAGAAACCCATTCCTTCCTCCTCCTCGAAGGAGCTCGCCGCGCTCGTCGCCAACCTGCTGCGCTCGTCTCCGGAGACCGCGGCGGCGAGCCTCTCTTCCCGGCTGACGCCGGCGGAGCGCAGGCACCTAATCGCGGCCCTGTCAGGGGCAGAGCTGCGTCAGGGGGCGACGGACGTCGTCGTGGAGACGGGAGGGGGAGTTGGAGGAGCGGAAGAAGAAGCTTCAACCTCGACCTCCTCGACCTTTACCTCCACCTCAACCTCTTTTTCTTCTTCTTCTCCTCCTTCCCTCCCGCTCGCCGCGCCCTCCTTCCCCAAACCCCCATCTTCTTACGTCGACGCCATCTTCGAGCAGTCGGACACGCACCAGCCCAAGGGAACCTTAGATCGGAGAGAGCTCTCGGCAGCCCTGAGGACCCACGACGCCGCCGCGCTCGCCGCGGCGGCGTCGGCCGCCTCTCCCCTCACACCAAAGACGCTCTCCCGCATCGCCCTGGCGGTGGGCTTACCTTTCGTCGGCTTCGGCTTCGTGGACAACTTCGTGATGCTGCTGGCCGGGGAGGAGATTGAGGCCGTGTTCGGGGCGAGATTCGGGCTCTCGACGCTCGCCGCCGCGGGTCTGGGGAATTTGGTCTCCGATGTCGCCGGCTTGGGACTCGCAGACCAGATAGAAGAGAAATCCCGAAGGACCAAAATAGGTGCCCCGGTCGTTCTGAGCCCCGTCGACGCTCGCAGAGGGGTGGTGCGGGTCGCGAGGGTGGCAGGGAGCGTGGTCGGGGTGAGCGTCGGCTGCCTGCTGGGCTTGGTGCCGCTGCTCTGGTTTTGAGAGTTTTTTTCTCATCTCTTGTAGAATTGTAGAAACAAAAAATGACCGATTATTTTCTTTGGTGGGAGAGAATGAGCAGAGAGAGGAAGCGGAGGAGGTCGCGGGAGAGGGAGTGGAAGAAAAAGAGAGTGGAGGTTGAAGATTTTCCCTTCGTTTTGGTTTTTTTCGACGTCGATTTATTTTTCATTTTTTTCTTTCTTTTTTCCTCCCTTCTTCTTTGAAAGTCCAACCCCCACCCCGCCCCTTCCTCTCGACGATGACGCTCACCGTCGAAAGCCTCAAGACGCTCAAGGTCGCCGAGCTCCGCGAGGAGCTGGACAGGCGCGGGCTCGACTCCACGGGCCTCAAGGCGGCGCTGCTGGCGCGGCTCGAGGAGGCGCTCGCATCATCGGCGGCGCCGGCGCCGGTCGGCGGCGATGGCGACGCCGCTCCTGCCGCTGCTGCTCCCGCTGCTGCTGCCGCCCCTGATGCTGCCGCTCCTGCCCCTCTCCCCGTGCAGACAGAGGCAGTCCCTGCCCCGATCACTGCCGAAAAGGTGCGGTCGATGGAGCTCGCCAAGGCGGAGAGAACGCTCGCATCGTTTTCATCTTCCTTTTTCAACGTTTTGATGTTTTCGACGTCGTTTTTTTGAACCTGAACAGCAAAGCAAAATCACAGATTAAGAAACGCTCGCCCTTTCCTCCAACTCTCGTCCACTTCCTCTCTCTCACACACACACAGCCCGCCGAGCCCACACCTGCTGCTGCTGCTGCTCCTGCCGCGGGAGAAGCAGCCCCCGCTCCCGCCGCTCCTGCCGTCGCTGCCGCCGCCGAAGCCCCCGCCGCGCCGGCAGAGGACCCCGCCGCCGCCGCCGCTCGCGCCGCGGCCGAGCTCGAGCGCCGCAAGGCCCGCGCTGAGCGCTTCAACATCCCCCTGGTCGAGGAGAAGAAGAAGGAGGCTCCTGCTCCCGCGCCTGCTGCCGAGAAAAAGACCGAGAAAAAGGCGGCGGCTGAAGCAGCGAAGCCGGCGGCCCCCACAGTCCCTGCGCCGCTGGCGCCGACACCCGAAGAGGTCGCGGCCGAGCTCGCGAGGCGCAAGGCGCGCGCCGAGCGCTTCGGGCTCCCCCCTCCCAAGGAGGTGCTCGAGGCCGAGGCGAGGGAGCGCGCCGAGCAGAGGGCGAAGAGGTTCGCCGAGGGCCCCCCGGCCGGGGAAGAAGCCGTGGCGAAAAAGGCGGCGACGGAAGTTGCTGCGGAGTGAAAAAAAAGATTTTGAGTTTTTTGTTTTCGTTTCTTCTTCGTCCTTTTCTCTTTTTTCGTTCTTGTTCGAGTCTTTCGTCGACGGTGCGCGGGGTTCCGTCGATCTAAGATCCCTCGCCCGTGAATTCAAAAAAATCAAACAACTGTAATTGAAGAAAAAAAAAGACATACAAAGAGATAGACAAAAATTTACAAAAAAAAGTCATTTTTTTCCTATCTAAAAACCGAAAAATGAAAAAGAAATTCAAAACAGCGCCGGCGCCGTGACCATCTGGTCCCCCCACCGCTCCACCCGCTCCCTCAGGGTCAGCGGCAGCGCCGACTTGACTCGTTCCAAAATGCGGATATCGGGATCGAGCGCGCTCGACCAGCCCTCGAGCACGAGGGCGCTGGCGACGACGGAAGAAACATCAGCCCTGATCGAAACGCCGTGCTCCCTCACAGAGGCCAGCACTTTATTGAAGACCTCCGGCGTGCGCTCCCTGATCTCCTCCGCGGTCAGCGAGTCGAAGAGCGCGCCCAATTCGGACAGAAAGGGCTCGGCTTCTTCTCGGGAACTCGGTAAAGAAGAAGAAGTTGCAAACTCAAGGACGGCGTCTCCGACGCCACGGCCGTCCCTCGAGGCCAAAGCCTTGAAGAAGCGCAGCAGCGAGCGCTGGTCGCGCGGGGCGAGCTCGGCGGCCATGCCGACGTCGAGGAGGACGAGGTGCGGAGGCGGGGGGGGAAGGCCCAGGGCGGCGGAGAGGCGGGAGAACAAGGAATGAGAGCTCGAGGTCGAGGTTGAAGACGAAGGAGAAGGCGAGCTTTCTGCTTCTGTCGTCTTGTTTTTCTTCATCTCTTTCGCCTGCTTGCCTCCATCGCGGACCAGGATGTTCCCCGGGTGCAGGTCCGCGTGCACGAAGTTGTCCCTCAGCAGCATCTGCAGATAACAACCCAGCCCGAGCCTCCCCAGAGAGGCGGCGAGGGCGTCGTGGCGCTTCTCCTCCGACAGAGAGGTTTTGCTGCTGCTGCTGCTGCTGCTCTTGTTGTCGTTTTCGTCCCTGCTGTTTCCCTCTTTCCCGTAGACGTACTCGCTGATTGGGACCCTGGGAGATCAATCGAGAAAGTGAGAGAGAGAGAGGAAGAGAGAAAGAGAGAAAGATAAAGTGAGTTTTTAAGGTCGAAAGTTTGAAGGGGAAAAAAGAGGGGAAAAAAATCTCGAAAACCTTTTTCTTCCTTACCCGCTCTCAAAGCTCTCGACCAAGACGCCGGGAGTGACCAGCGGCTCCAGGGGACGAGGGAAGCTGACGTTGCGCCACTTTCGGAAGTTCCGGTTGAAGCGCGCGAGATGCGCGGCCTGTTTTTTTGGGGAGGAATCGGAGAAGAAGAAGAAGAGGAAAAGTGAGAGTTTTTTCTCTTCGTCGCGAAAAAAAAACCCGATTTCGAAAAAGAAAAAAAACCTTCTCTTACCTCGATCGCCAAGTCCAGCTGCTCCTTCAAGGGCCCACCAAACTGCCTCACGCTCTCCTGCAGGCTCACACCCCAGCTCCCTCCACCCAAGATCCTGGGAAGCGACGCGCACAGAGCGGCTGCTCTCTTGATGAGCTCGAAGTCGCGCGTCATAAGCTTGGCTGCGCCCGGGTGCCGGATTTTAACTGCAACGACCGTCAGCGGCTCCACGCCTGCGGCTTTCGCTCCGGCCGCGGAAAGCGTCGCCCTATGGACCTGGGCCACGGACCCCGAAGCCACTGGCTCCCTGTCGAAGGAGTCGAAGACGGTCGACAGAGGACCGCCGAACGCCGCCTCGACCGCGGCGACCGACGCTTCCGCCGAATGCCTCGGCGCGTCCGATTGCAGCCTCCGCAGAGCTTTCGTCACGTGCGGCGGGAAGAGGTCCCCGCGGGTCGCGGCCCACTGGCCCCACTTGATGAAGGCCGGGCCCGCCGCGGCGAGCGTGGAAGCCAGAAGAGAGCTCCACGCCTCGAGGAGAGGAGAAGAAGAAGCATCCGAAGACCACGGCGAGGAAGAAGAAAAAGAAGAAATTTGGGAGAGCGCTCGGACGAGCGGGAGCGACGCCGCGGCCGGAAAGAAGAGCAGCGTCAAGAAAACGGCCCTGCCGCAGGTGGCGGCCTCCTCGGCCAGGGCGGCGAGCAGGCGGGCGAGCGAGGCGGCCAGTGGGGTGAGGCCCAGGCGAGAGAGCGCGGACGAGGCGGAGTGGCGGGAGGCGCGGGCCGGGACTCGAGGAGCAGCAGAGGAGAAGAAGAGAGTCTCGTCGTTCCCGTTGTTGTTCCGCTTCTTGCTCTCGAAGCAGGCAGCGAAGCCGGCGCCGAGAGGGCCCGAGGCGCCGCCGCCTCCGACCAGGAGGGCGGTGGGCACGGCGACGGCGAGCCTCTTGGCGAGGAGCGATGACGACGACGAAAACGACGACCACGACGACGAAGAGGAGGAGGAAGAGGAACTCTGGAGCTGGAGCTGCTGCTGTTGGAGGCGCTGCTGTCTCGCTGCTCGCTGCGCAGCATCGCGCTGCCTCCTCGCCGCCGCGGCCGCTAGCCCTCCGATCGTGCTCGTTCCCGTGCTAGCACGTGCTGTGGACGAGGTCGACACCGCAGCCGAGAGCTGCGAGGAGGAGAAGCTGTGGATGGGAGAAAGAGAGAGGGAGATGGGGGCAAAGGAAGATTGTAAGAGTTTTTCGGTTTCGGCCCGAGGGCGTCGTCGAGGGCCGCCGCCGCCTGTTCGCCATCGCCGAGCCGCTTTCTCCCCTTTAAACTGCATCTTTACCTTTTACCGAGCGCGGGTGACGAAGATACAGAAGAACTTGAGCTGCAAGACGCGTGCGAGCCGCTGGCTCTCCGCAGGGAGACCGCGGCGAGGGCCGCCGCTCGCTTCATCGATTTTCGTTTTTTGGTTCCGTGTCGAGGGCGAAGAAGAAGTGTAGTTTGGGAGCAGAGTTGATCAATTTCTGTTTCGGTGGAGGGGGAGCGCTCGATTGCTCCCCTCCTTGCGTCTCCCTCGCTCCGCCTCTCTGGCTTTCTTCCTCGTCACCAGAGGAGCACAAGATTGAGATTTATCTCCTCGCACAAACGGAGAAAGCCACATAGCTCCAGAGAAGCGAGAAAAAAAGAAAGAAGGAAAGAAAGAAGACACTCTCTCTCCCTCGATGGCTTCTTCGACCTCGACCTCGAGCTCAACCCTCGCGTCCCTCCCGCTCCGCCTCCTCCCCCTCCAGCTCACTCCCTCCGGCCGTCCCGTCCTCCTGCCAGGGGAGGCCGAGCGCCTCATCCAGGACAAGGCCGACCTCGTCTTTGTCCCCACGGAGGAGGAGAAGGAGCAAGAAGAGCGACGAGAAGAGCGAGCGAGAGGGAGAGATGATGAGGGAGAGAAGAAGGTGAACACATTTCCAAGGACGCTCGAGGACGGCGTCTTGCGGGTCACGACGCACCGCCTCCTCTGGGTCGACACCCGGGCTGCCCCCTCTTCCGGGTCTTCGTGCTCTCTCCCTCTGCAGTCAGTGCGCAAAGTGGAGCTCAGGGCGACGCGGCTGTGGTCGAGCGCGAAGGCGAGGGTGATTGTCCCTTGCGAGAGGGCGAGCGGGAAGCTGTTGCTAGCTTCTTCTTCGAGTTTTTCGTCTTCCTCTTCTTTCACGAGGGAGATCAAGGTGGTGGCCCCGGGGCAGCAGGCGATCCACGCCGCTCTCCAGGCCTCTTTGAATGCGAGGGAGTGGGAGAAGAGCAGCAGCGGGAACACCGACGCGGAAGTGGAGGCGGGAGAAGCAAGAACGGCGACGACGACAGCAAACGTCGACGACGACGCCGCCGTCGCTGCGGTCGTCCAAATGGGCTTCTCGGCCTCCGACGCCGTCTCCGCTCTGAGAGCCACGGGCAGCAGAGACCCACAGGAGGCGGCGCTGTGGCTGCTGGAGCAAGGCGAGCAGGAGGAGCCGAAGAAGGAAGAAGAGAAAGAGAAAGCTCTTCTTGCTCAATCTTTAGCGTCCTCTGTCGGCGTCGGGGGCCTCCTTCGCCGTGAAGCCGCCTCCGCCGCCGCCGCCGACGCCGCTCTCGAGTCGGCCTTCTCCGACCTCGGGGCACTGATGAAGGCCGCCGCGGAGATGGTGGAGCTCGCAAAGAGGTACCGGGAGGAGTCCAAGGCGCGCGACGAGCGGCGGAGGAAGGAGGAGAGGGCGGAGGAAAGCGGCGGCGGAGCAGGTGGAGGCGGAGCGAGCGAGAAAAGTTCTTCCATTTCCGAGACCGAAGCTTCCGCCGCCGACTTCGAGGACGAGCTCGCCCTTCTGGGCGTCATCGCCTCCCCCGTGACGAGGGCGGCGACGGCAGCGTCGAGCGACCCAACGGCGACCTCCTCCTCTTCCAAGTTTTCGCTCGGAAGCAGCAGCAAAAGGAGCAGCTCCTCTTCTGCTCCTCAACACCTCTCCCTCTTCATCCGCGAGCTCTCCGCCGAGCTCTCCGACTTCTGCCAGCCTCTGGTCGCCGCGGCCGGCGGCGTGCTGCCCCTGCCTGACGTCTACTGCCTCTACAACAGGGCCCGCGGCTCCGAGCTCGCGGCGCCGCTCGACGTACTTGCCGCGGCCGAGGCCTGGAGTTCTCTTTTCGGCGAAGGCCGCGCGCCGCTGAGACTGCGCCGCTTCGGGGAGAAGGGGGGCGTCCTGGCCGTGGCGGCTGCCGACCAGGACGACGGGGCGGTCTGCTTGCTGCTCGCGGCGCTGGCGCGAGGAGAACAAGAAGAACACGAGAAAGAGAAAGAGAAAGAGAAAAGCAACAACCCGACTCTCGCCGCCGCGCGCGCTCGCCTGCTGCCGTCCCCTTGTATCCTCGGCCTCGGCCGTGCCTTGACCCCTTCCGACGTTGCTGCCGCGATGCGTGTCCCTTTGCCGGTCGCGGCAGCGCACCTGGCGACGGCGGAAGCCGCCGGCGTGCTCTGCAGGGACGACGGAGAGGAAGGCGTGAGGCATTTCTGGAATTTCTTCAACGACGACGACGCAAAGGTTTCTTCTTCTTCGGTCGGGGCAGAGTGAAGAAAATTATTAATTGTAAAATAATAGAAGAAGCAAAAGTAGCATTCTTTGCTCTCTTTCTTCTTCTCTCTTCTCCTCTTTCAGTTGTGTGTTATGGTGCGGTGGTGGCGGTGGTCGAGTCGGTGTTTTACAAATGCGAAAAGATCGGAGAAGAATCGGAGAATCTGAAGTTTTTTTTTTTTTGCTCTCTCTGTCTCTCTCTCTCTCTCTCTCGCTCGCGCGCTCGCTCTCAAAAATCTGACTAGTAAAGGGGAAAAACGTATTGATCGTAGGAGGAAGAGAGGGAGGTGTGGGGCGCCAACCCCGCGCCACAGCAAGGGTGAGAAAAATGTGCTGTTTTGCTGGAAAAAGGAAAAAAAAGGAAAACTAGGGAAAATAAGAAAAGAAGTCGTTCTATTTTTTTGATTTTGCTGCTGAGTAGTTTTGAGCGGATCTTCTTTTGTTCCTTTCTCTTTAGGAATCCTAGGGAAGGGGCGGCGCAGTGGGAAGGGGGTGGAGATGAATGGAAGGGCAGTCTCGGAAGCCAAAGGGGCGTTCACCTCCGGAAAAGGTGAAAGTTATTATTTGTTTTGTTTTGTTTTTTTTTTTTTCTCAAAAATCGGCAGACGACACTCAAATCAAGACTGCCTCTGCTGCTCTCGCTCTCGCTCCTCCTGCCTCAGGAACAGGTCGATCCGGTCCTTTTGCTGCAGAGGGGACAGGAAGAAGCCCTCTCTGTCGCCGTCGCTGTCCTCGCTCTCCCGCTCCAACTCCTCCTGGAGCAGCACCGAGGCAAACGTAGAGTGGCTTTCGTTTTCGCTTTCGCTTTCGTTCTCCGCAGTTGTCTGGACGACAGCCAGCCTCGTCGGCGCCCTCTCGTCCTCCCCTCTGTCCTCGGCTGCGAAGCCCCTGGATCCCGTGGCGCCAGTGGAGCCTGTGAAGCCAGTAGGTCCAGTAGGAGAAGAAGAAGAAGAAGAAGGATAGGAAAAGGAAGAAGCGCCGCGGATGATCTCGTCGTCCTCGACGATAGAGTCCGAGAGCACGCCCGCCATTCCGAAGGGCCTGCCAAAGGCCGACAGCAGCGCGCTGTTGAGGGCCGCGATGGGGTTGGAGGGAGGCGGCGGCGGAGGCGGGGGAGGAGGAGGGGGGATGGCGGGGGCGACGGGGACAGGAGGCGGCGGCGGAGGAATGACGGCAGGCGGCGGCGGAGGGGGGACGACGGCGGCAGGGGCGGCAGGAGCAGCCGTCGCCGCAAGAGGAGCAGCTCCTCCTCCCGTCGCCGCCTTTGGAGCCGCCGGCGCCACCCCCGCTGCTGCCGCTCCTCCAACAGCAGGAATCGGCGCGAGAGCGACCAACGTGGGGACCGCCCCGGGGGGAAGAGCCATCGCCGCAGCGGCCTGCGCCGCCGTCACGGGAAGGCCCGTCGCCACGGCGGCGTTGTGGCCGGCGACCAGAGCAATCGTCCCTGCGTCGGCAAAGGAGCCCGTCCCATCCACGGCGCTCACGGGCAGCGGCCCGCCCTGCCAGTCCCTGCCCACGGAAGTGGGGTACAGCGCCTGCACGTCCCACGACCCGCAGTTCCACAAGAAGGCGCCATCGACCTCCTAGCCCAGGGTACAACCCGGGCAGCTTCCCGCGCTCGAAACATACACCGAGAGAGCGCGGTAAAACTTGCGCAGCAGGCGGAGCATGGCGGCTCCCTGTTCCCCGCCGGCGTGCCAGGGGTCGAGGTCGGCGCGGTAGGCCGTGGCGACGCCGAAGAAGGTGTTGGCGGAGGCGATGTCGGGCTCCAAGGTCCGTGACCATCCTCCCTTGTTGGCGCCCCCGCCGATGCCGACCTCCGAGAACCAGAGCTGCTTGCCCTTTGTCGTCACCAGATCCTTGAGGTCGACCCCGAAGAGGGCCAGTTCCCTCGCAAAGGTCTTGATCCCTGCCTCGAAGTCTGCCGGGCTTACCTCGGGAGAAGGGAGGCGTGGGTAGTTGGAGATTCCCACAAAGTCTGCGGCGGAGAACAGCGCTCGGATGGCCGGCGCGTTGAAGGTCGCCGCGATCGTCGGGAAGAGGCGCTCAAAGTTGTCCGTGTAGGACCCGGGACCGGAGGAAGGGTCGATGCACGCGCAGAGCTTGTCCGCGTTGGACAGAACTCCCGTCTTCACGTTTGCTACGGGAAAGACCGTCGGGGGTCTGCCCGCGACGACGCGCTCCTTGATCAGAGAGAGCAGCTTTGTGTGCGACGCAGGGAAGTAGACCAGAGTGGCGCCCATTTCCTGGAGAGGAGGAGTTTTGAGAGAGGAGAAAGAGGGAGAAAGAGTGATTGTTGTCGTTGGTGTTTTGGGGAAAAAGACCGCTGCGGGAAGAAAAGAAAAGAAGAAAAACGAAAACGAAAGGGGAAAAAAAAACCGACTTTTGAAGAAGAAGAAGAAAAACTTCAAAAAACCTCGAAAGAAAACCTTTCAAAAAAGAAACTCAAAACTCACCCCCTGCGTCGCGAACCAGACCTTGGTCTTCGGCGCCACCACCGCAGCCACCGCCGTCGTCAGCGGCTGCAGGATGAACTCGTCGTACGACAGGTCCGCTCCGCCAAACCGCGCGCCGAATTTCGCGAGCGGGTCGAAGACGAGGCCCTGCCTCCATTTTCCGCCCAAAGCGCCGTCGTCGACGTGCGGCGCGATGGCGAGGTCCAAACCCCTCGCCACGGCTCTCCCCAGGCACGCCCGCATGCTGTCCGTGAAGAAGGTCCTCTGGGCTAAAGTGGCGGGCGGGCAATCCCCCCACTGGTTGCGCGCGTAGCAGAAGTAGGAGACGCGGGAGTGCTCCTCGGGGGAGTTTGAGGGCTTCGGCTCGCGGTCGACAAAGTAGAGCGTCGGCGTGAACATTACTCTTTTTTGTCCCAATGCAGCTGCTCGGTCGACCATGGTGGCGCAGCGGGTGGAGTTGAGGCCCCAGTCCGCGTCGGAGGTCATGACGATCTGAGTTTGGAGAAAGAGGGGGCGGTGGAGAGAAGAGGAGGGGGAAGGAAGAAGGAGAGATGATCGTGAGGTTGAGAGGAGAGAGGTGAGTTTTTTTTGTTTCAGTTTCGCCCCACGAGGCCATCTAAGCCCCATCGATCGGCCACTCCTTCTTCCGGACTCCGTTGCGGCCCCGCGAAAGGTCAACCCAAGTGCAAAACGTGCAGAGAGCCAGCTCGAGGCCCGTTCCATGGCAGAATAAAAAAACGCGAATTGGAGGAGCAGGCGCGCTGCGCGACGAAAAGAATGGGCGAGAGGAGGCAGATGCTCTGAAGAAGGACGCGCTTCTCCTTTCGTCGTCGGCGGAGAAAAAAAAAGACTTCCGCATTCACCCCCCCACCCCACCCCACCCGCCTCCATTTCCCACGAATCCTCCCTTACCTGCGAGTTGATCTCGGGCAGTGGAACCGCCCCTGCTAGTCCAGCCATGGCGAGGGCGAGGAGCGACAGAGCCACGAGGGCGCCGGCGCTACTGGCACGCATACCTCCTCCGCAAGCAGCTCCTCGGCTAGCCATTCGAATCTAGCCTTCCGAAAAGAAGAAACAAAAAAACAATGCCCCTCTCTTCCCCTTGTGCCGGGCTTTTTGCTTTCCTCAGCACAAGCGCGCGCGCGTGCAAGAACAGAAAAACCAAGGATCTCCCAAAAAGATCAGAATCGAAGTGCCGAAGCGTGCCGAAAAAAGAGAGAGTTCCGCTGAGAAGAAGAAGAGAAAGCCGAAGCTCGAAAAGAAAAGTGGAGGAGGTCGAAATTCGACCTCCTCCATGACCTTTTTCTATCTTTGCACTCGCTGAAATTATCTCTACCTCTCTCTACCTCTCCCTCTTCTCTCTCTACTGCCCCGGCGTCCCCGGCACCGCCCTCCCCTCCTCCGCCTTGATTTTGTTGAACGTTGCCGCTGCCTCGGCGGCCCTCGCCGCGGCAGTGTCGCGCTTCTTCGCCGGGGGCTTGGCCGCCGCTTCTTCTTCTTCCTCCTCGCTCTCGCTGCCGCTCTCGTCGTCGCTGCTGCTCCCGCTCCCGCTCTCGCCACCACCACCACCACCACCTTTTTCCTTCTTCCTCCTCGCCAGCCTCTCGAACTCGGCCACCTTCTCCCTCGTCCCGGGCAGCTCCGCGATGAACAAGGTATTGTGCGCCCAGCCCGCAAAGGGGCCGAATTTTCGCGTCAGCGCCGATGACACCAGGTCGCCCGCGGCGGGCGAGAAGGGCTTGTTGCGGATCGAGGGGACGTAGTGGCGCGCCGCGAGCTGCCAGACGTGCGTGTCTGTTAGGGGATTTGAAATTGGGGAGCGTGAGAGAAGAAAGGGGGAAGAGACTGAAGAAAAAGAAGCGACGAAAAATAGTCAAGTTTTCGGCATCGAAAAGAGAAGAAAAACCCGAAAAATGAAAAAGTTCAAAAAAAACTTCAAAATCAAAAACTTTGTAACCTTACCGACGGGCACCACCGCGTGCTTGTCGAGCGAGAACAGCGCCACGCACGCCGCGACTTTCGGGCCGACGCCCGGGAGCTTGGCCAGCTCCCTCAGGGCCTCCTCCTGCGGCGCCTCGCGCAGGGAGAGCAGGAAGTCGTCGTCGTCGAGTTTTTCGTCTTCGTCTTTGCTCTTTTTGCTGCTCTTGCTCTTGCTTTTGCTTCCCGCTCTTTCTCGGGAGAGAGCAGCGAGCGCCTCGACCGTGCCCACAATGTATTTCGCCCGGTACCCGAACCCGGCGTCCCGCAGATCGGCCTCGGTGACGCTGCCGCTCAGCTGCCTCAGCGTCGGGAAAGAGTAGAAGGGGGCCCTCGGGGAAGGGCGGGCGCCAGAGCTGGAGAGAGCAGCCGAAGGCTTGAGCGGCGTCGCCGGGGCCTCTTCGTTCTGTTCTTCTTCTTTCTTCACTGCCAGCTCTTCTCCTTCTCCCTCCTCCTCCTCCCTCAGCAGCTCCTCTACTTCTTCGGCGCTGGCCAGCAGCGTCCCGTAGCGCCTGGCGAGGTGCTCCACCATTCCCGTGATCCGACCTATCGAGTTGTTCGACGAGCAAATAAAAGACAAAAGGCACTCGAGCGGGGGCTGGCGGAGCACGCGCGTGCCGCGGACGACGCTGCCGGCGGTGCGCCAGCGAGGATCGGAGAGGGCCCAAGAAGACGCCATTGGGGCCAGGCTGATGTGGGCGTTGAAGTAGTCCGCGAGCTGCTCCGAGGCCGAAGAGGTAGAGGAGAAAGCGTCTGCTTCTTTGAGGACGCGAAAGGCCGCAGCGGCTGTCTCAGCGGCGCCCGGGCTCGATGCGCTCGAGCTCGCGATCTTCTTCCTCTTCTCTCTGAGATGGCTCTCCCTCTGGCTCACCTGCACGAGCCTGTTCCCGATCACGCCCGTGTAGACCGAGGGGGAGGTCTTCCTCCAGCGGAAGGACTGGCCCGTGGGTAAGGTGAAGTCGAGGTCGAGCTCCTGCGCGGATAAGGGGAGCGGCGTCCAAGAGGAGGTCGAGGTCGGGACTTCCAATGACGACGACGGCTTGATGGGCGTCGGCATCATCTCCCCTCCTCCTCCGCGCTTCACCGCCGCAGCAGCAGCTGCCGTTGAGAACTCTCTCCCGGCCATGGCGATCACGATTCTGCCGCGGGAACCGACTGCTGTCGTGAAAAGCAGGAGGGGAGGGGAGGGCGCCGTCTTGGCGGCGCTGGGAGAAGGAAGGGTCGATTGGCGAAGAAGAAGAGTCGAAATCTTCATTCGAAAGAAAAAGAGAGAGGTGGGAAAATGAGTTGAATGCCGAGCTGCTCTTCTTCGTTTTTCTTTTGCTCCTTCTTCTTCACATTTTGTTTTCTATTCCCGAACCCCTCTCTCGCTTCTCTCTTTCTTCTCGTCACCATGCCCTGGCCGTCCTCGACCAAGCGTCACGAGTCGTCGTCTGCCTCTGCCGCTGTCCTCGCTGTCACGGCAGCAGGCGGCGAGCTCGAGCAGCAGCAGCATGTGCAGCAGCAAGAGCGCCCGAAAACGTCCTCGCTCTTTCGCCGAAGGGAGCATGCCCCTCCTCCTCCTCTGCCGCGCTCCAGCTCCTCGCTCTCCCGCGTCTCGCTCCAGGAAGCCACTCCAGCGGCGAAAGGGGAAGCTGAATCAGACCCCGGTGTGGAGAAAGAACGGGAATCCGAGAGCAGCGGGGAAGGAGCAGCAGCAGGAGCGCATGGGAGCAGCGTCGACATCGACATCGCGGCGAACGAGAAAGGCGAGGAGGACGACGTCGCTTTCTTCGACGCGGAGGAGCAAGGCAGAAACGCCTCTTCGTCCTCTTCCACCTCCTCCTCCTCTTCCTACTCCTCTTCCTACTCCTCCTCTTCCTCCCGCTCCCTGCCCCGCGCCAGGTACCCCTACGCCGCCCACCGAGCGGCGTTCTGCGGTGACGCCGAGCTCTGCGTGCGTCTGACGCTGGCGATGGGAGAGACCGAGAGGGAGAGGCTGGCGGTCGACCCTCGGGGCGCGACGGTGCTGCACGTCGCCGCCGCCGCGGGGCGCGCCGAGGTCGTGAAAGCCCTGCTGGCGCCGCCGCTGTGCCTGCCGCCTGCCACGCTCAACGAGCTGCCGGAAGGGGAAGAAGGTGGAAGAAGCCGCACCGTCTCTTCCGAAGCGGAACAAGGAGGAGGAGGAGGCAGCGGCAATAACAACACCAACGACAACGACCTCCCTTACCTCCCCCCTCCGCCGCCGCGCCCGCGCTGGACGCCCCTCGACGAGGCCGCCGCGGCTGGCCACCCGGCCACGGCCCGCCTGCTCGCCAAGGCCACGGCCCTGGCCGCCAAAGCCGCCCGAGCGGAATCCAGGAAGAAGCTCGCCAGAGAGCTGGCCGCCAGCCCCGACGTGCGCTTCCGCGTCCGGTGGGAGCTGACGACGTCGCTCCCCCTGGCGGGGCACCTGCTCAGGCGCGTGGCCCCCAGGGACGAGTACACTGTCTGGAAGAGGGGGGCGGCAGTCAGGATTGACGGTTCTCTGCGAGGGCTCGACGACGGGACGAATAGCCACAGCAACAACAGTGAAAATTCTTCCTCTTCCTCTTCTTCTTCTTCTTCTTCTTCTTCCTCGTCCTCTCGGAGCCTGCTCCCGGAGTGGCGCCGCGGGTGGTTCTCTATCGTGTGGCGCGCCGCCGAGGGGGAAGAGAAGAGGGAGGAGAAGGAGAAGATGGAGAAAGAGCAGCCTGCTGCTCCTGCTGCTGCTGCTGCTCCTCCTCGCTCTTCCGGCGGCGGCATCGGCAGCAGCAGCGGCATCGGCATAGGCTCCCAGAGGCGCGACAGCAGCACCGCGACCGAGCTCTTCTCCTCGGCCACTGCCTCCGCCGACTCCGAGGTCGGCGGCGGCGACGATCAACAGCAGCAAGAAGATCACGATCCGTCGATCTACGCGCGCCCGGCACCGACCGAGCCGCTTTCCGCTCTGATCGACCGCGAGCGCAACTCGTGGATCGACCTGACGGCCGAGCGGAGACAGAAGGCGCGCGAGGAGTCGGGCGGGAGCGGCGGCCGGTACGGAAGCAGGAGCAGCAGGAGCAGCAGCAGCGCCTGCCGCCTCAGCTTCGCCCCCGGGCCCTCGACTTCTTCTTCTTCCTCTCTGGCTCGTCCTTCTTCTGACTCATGTGATTCCTCTTCCGCTGCAGCGATCAGCAAGCTCCTCGACGAGGCCGGCGTGCGCTCCAAGATCTCCGCCTCCTCGGGCACGCGCCTGGTCCCGGCCCGCGACTGGCTCGGCCACGCGCGCGTGCTCGAGCGGGTCCACTGCGGCGGGAGCGGAAGCGGAAGCGGCGGCGCCTGGAGGGCACGGCCCTTCGACGCGAGCCTGACGCTGACTGCGGTCACCTCCAAGAGGTGCCCCGTGCGGTATGCGGCGCTGGGAGGGGACTGCTCGCCGACCAAGAGGAGGGCGGGAGCGGCGGGGGCGGGGGCGGAGTCGAAGGAGAAGGGCGGCAACGGAAGCGGCAACGGAAGCAGCAACGGAAGCGGCGGCAACAACAGGAGCAGCGGCGGCGGCAGAGCCCAAGTCACCAACGGAGCCGACTCCCCCCGCGTCCTGACCTACGACGACTGGCTCTCCGCGCCTCCCAACGCCGACACCGTCGAGGAGGTGCCCGTCGACCCCCTTGGCGCGGCGGGCGTCCCCGGGAGGGGGGGCAGCAACGGTGCTTCGGTCTCGGAGCCTCCGTCGCTCGGCGCGAGGGCGTGGCTGACGCCAGACTGCCCGGTGCCGGCTTCCGCCGTTTTCTCTCTGCTCGATCTCGCCGGCGGGGCCGCCCCTCCTCTGGCGGCTGCCGGAAGGCTCGCGAGGAGGCTGTGCGCCGATGGCCTGCTTCCGGTCAAGCTGTCGGTGCCCCTGCTCTGGACGCTGCGGGTCAAGCTGAGCGTTTTCGACTTCGTGCTCCTCGACGATGGCGGGGATGAAAGCAAGGGCAACGGACAAGAAAAGGTCAACTCTTCTTCTTCTGCCAGCCCTCCCCATCCCGAGGTCAACGAGCCCGCGGCCTTGGCGGCCTCCCTGGCCAGGGACCCGCGCGCCTTCTTCGACCTCCCGCCTCGCTGCAGGAGGAAGACTGTCCGGGGGCTGCGGGAGGCGAGGGCGGCGAGGGCGCGCGCCGCCGCGGCCGCGGCGCTCGCGGCGAGGAGGGGGGCGAGCGCCGCCGCCGCGAGGGGCAGCAACAACAACGGCAACACCAGCAACCTCAACAGGCAGGCGTCGAGGGCCAGCGACGGGTTCCCGATGTCGCCGCTGAGGGACGGCTACGACGAGTTTGAGTTTTGAAAAGAGAAAAAGAAAGAAAGAGGAAGAGAACGTTTTTTAAACTCTGTTTTCGATTTTTTGTACTTGTCCCGGTTTCTGTTTTTTTTTTTCAAAACTTCCCCCCTTCTGATCAATTCCAGTCCCCATTCTCGCTAGAGAACTCAACGTCACGTGTGATCTGTAGAAAAATATCGATAAATACAGTGAATGAATGAATGAAAAAGAGAAAGAAAAGAGTTTTTTTTCGAAAGAAAGAAACACACTCTTCGTTTTCTCTCTCTCGACCTCTTCCTCTGCTCTCGACCTTTTCCTCTGCTCTCTCTCTCTCTCTCTCTCTCGAAGAAAAAAAATGAGCTTCCGCCGCCGGAATTCCCGCTCAGGCAGCAGGAACAACACCCTGGGCCCTCGTCCGGGCTTCGAGGGAAGCGCCTTCGCGCCGGCCGCGACGGGCTCGCAGGAGGAGCAGCAGCAGCAGCAGCAGCAGCAGCCCGAGGAGGGGGAGGGGCTCCGCTTCCCGACGCCGCCCTCGCCGCCGCCGCCGCCGCCGGGCCTCTCCCTCGTTGACGCCTTCCCCCCTCCTTCCGCTCTTTCCGCTCCTCTTCCCCCTCCTTCTGCTCCGGAGCGCGGCCGCACCTTGCCTCCCCCGGACCTGGCCAGCCTGGCCGACGAGCTGGGGGCTACGGGGGACAGAAAGGCGTTCGACGCGGTCTTCAAGGCACCCGAGTTTCCGATTCCGGCCTCTTCGGGTTCTTCGGCTTCGGGTTCTTTGGCGTCGGCGTCAGCGGCAGGCGTCGGCAGAGGAGGAGGTCGAGGAGGAGGAGACGCCTTTGATTTCCAACTCCACCAGCAGCAGCAGCAGTTCCAGCAGCAGCGCTTCCAGCAGTTTCATCATCAGCAGCAGCAGGGATCCTACCCCGCGGGGAGGCACAACAGGCTGCACGCGCTGTACAAGGTAAGGAAAAAATTGGAAGAAGGGAGTTTTCGAGAGAGAGAGTTTTTTTCTTTCAAAATTTCCATCGAAAACACCGCTCGTTGCTCACCGTTTTTTTTTAAAATCTCTCCCTCTCTCCCCCTCCCCAGACCGAGCTCTGCCGCTCCTGGCTCTCCGCCGGATCCTGCCGCTACTCCGACAGGTGCCTGTTCGCTCACGGGTCCGGGGACCTCAGGCCTCCCCCCCCGGCGAGGAGGGCAGCAAGCCTTGGCGCGGGAGGAGGAGCAGGAGGAGCTCTTCCGACGCCGCCGTCGCAGCCGCAGTTTCAAAATCAACAGCAGCAGCAGCAGCAGCAGCAGCAGCAGCAGCAGCAGCAGCAGCAGCAGCAGCAGCAGCAGCAGCAGCAGCAGCAGCAGCAGCAGTCCTCTTTCTCCTCCCTCCAGACCTCCTCCTCTCTTTCGCGCCGCTGGAGGACGGAGCCCGGAGGCGGAGCCCTGGCAGCCGCTGCAGCGGCGGCAGCGAGGTCTGCCGAGCTCTTCGACGGGCCCTCTCCTTCTTCTTCTCCTTCTTCCTTTTCTCGTTTCGCTTCGAAGAAAACCGCGCCTCCGTCACTTGCGTCGCCGCCGCGCTCGCTCTCCGCCAGCGTCGCCACCGAGGCCGCAGCGGGCACCCTGGGACGCTTCGGCGCTCTGACGGATGGGATGGAGGGAGAAGACGACGACGGAGACGGTAAAGACCACCTCGAAGCGAAAGAAGACGCGAAGGAGCTGCTGCGGAAGCGGAGGGAGGTGCTGAGGCGGAGGAGCCTGAGCGGCGGCCTTGCTTCCGGCGCTGCTACTGCTCTCGCCGAAGAAGGAGGAGAAGAAGAGGCGGAGCTCGAAGACGACGGCGGCCTTTCTTCTCCTTCCGACCTCACGGTGATGTCCGTGACGGCGGTCTCCGTCCCCAGGGGCGGAGCGCAGGATCTGCTGCAGAAGCTCTGGAGCGGCAGCGGCGGCGGCGGCGAGGGCATGAAGGAGGAGACGAGAGCTGCCGCTGCAGCTGCCGCTGCCGATGGCGCAAGCGCAAGCGCGAGCAGCGGCGAGAGGCAGCGCTCCGGCTCCAGCTCGCTCCTCCGCGAGCGCACGCTCTCTTCATCTGCCCCTCTGTCTTCTCCCTCGCCGCCGCCACGCGGGAGAGACAGTGAAGAAGGAGAAAAAGAGAAAGCAAAAGAGAAAGAAAGAGAAGGAGAGAGGAGGAAGAGGGCCGACGCGTTGGTCGACGCTTTCGTCGTTTCCCATGCTTTCCCTTACCCCCTGCCTCCCCCGAAGCGCCTCTCCGCCTTCGTCGCCTTGACCGGAGAGTAAAAAAAGAGAGAAATATATAAATGCAAAAAAAAGAGACGATCGGATCTCACAGCGAAAAAACTTAAAAAAGTAAACGAAAAAAAACTCGACAATTTTTTTTTCAGAATCTTTTTCTCTTTTTCCCCTTTTTCTTCTTCTCTTTCTCTTTCTCACCGTTCCGGGATCTCGACGATGCCGGTCGCGATCGCGATCCCGAGGATCACAAAGGGAAGGAAGATGGCGACGATGCCGATGATGGCGGCGGGGTCTTTGAGCGGGTTGGCGCCCTTCCTGCGCAGGAGAGAGAAAGAAGAGAGAAAGAGAGAAAGAGAGAAGAAAGAGAAGAAAGAGGAAGTGAGTGACAGAAGTCGGGATTTTTCTTTTCGACGATGTCAAAGAAAGGAAGAAACAGGAAGAAAACTAAAATAACTTCTCGTCTCATCTCTCCTGCGGGCTGGTCCAGTACTGTTCAGGCTCCTCCTCGCGCTTGAGGACCTTCTTGGGGGGCGCGCTCCCGGGGTTGTCGTCTCCTCCTGTTTGTTTATGAGAAAAAAAGGGGGGAAGAGAGAGTTAGAGAGAGAGAAAGAAAGGAAGTTGAGGCTGAGAGAGGTTGAAGCTAGAGAGGAGCGAAAGCGTGTGGCAAGAGCGACAGCTCCTCGCCTGTAGCTCTTTATCGCTGCTTGTTCGCAGTTATTTCTCCTTCCGCGATCGTGCGTTGTGATCTCGTGATTGCTGCCATCGCAATTGGGGGGGCAATGCGCTCGGTAGCGAGGGAGAAAGCGAGAGCGAGCCAACCCGAGAGCAGAATTGACGACCGAAGAAAAAAAGTTTCGTCGTCGGGAAAAAACTCTTACCGGGACCGAGCGCCGCGACGCGCACGGCGCCTTCGCTCCTCGCGGCCCTGATCGGTCGGGAAGAGGATCGCATCGCCGCTGTCTTCCTCGTTGAAGTGGCAGCAGGCGCTTGCCTGCCGGCGAGAGAGGGGAGAGCAGAAACCATTGTTGTTTTTTTAGTTCGATCGCAAGAGTTTGGGAAAGCGAGCAAGAAAGAAAAAAAAGTGATTTTGTTCTCTCTCGCTCTGTCTCTTCTTCTTCTCTCCGCCACTCGCTCTTTTCTCTTCCTCTGCGATTTTCACAAGTGCTGGGAGAGAGAGAGAGCACGAGAGGGATCAGGACCCCGTCCCGCGCGTTCTCCTCAATTAGTGTTACAAAGTGGTTTCATAAAAAGGAAAAAGCTCAAAAGACAGACGAGGTCGAGGTCTTGGAAAAAAAACGCCTTTCTCTCACTCTCTCTCCCTTCAGTGCTCAAACTCCAGAGGCTCCCTCTGCGCTCCCTTCGCGGCCTCGGCGGCCCTGCGCGCCCTGCGCTGCTCGTCAGTTTCCACGGAGAGGAGGTGGCGGACCTGTGGCGAGTTCGGTGGTGGTGGAAGCGAGGAGGGTGGGTGAGAAGTTAGAACAAGAAGAGTTTTTTTTCTTCTTCTAGCCGTCGAACGTTTTTTTTCCTCCTTCGTCTCTCGATCAATCTCTCTCTGCTCGCACCTTGTCGATCATCCCCCTGTTGCTGGCGTTGTTGCTGATCCGCACGGTGCGCTCCCGCTTCCGCAGACCCAGGCCGTCGGTCACCACGGCCCTGTGCGACTCGCGGACCCCGGCGAGGCCGCGACGGAGCGTGACGAAGAGCGAACGGATGGGCGGCGGCGGGGAAGCAGAGGGCATCGTTTCTTTTCCTGGGATTTCGAACTCGATTTCGAGCTCTCCTTCTTTAGAGTTTGATGAGAGTGCGCTGCTGCTCACAGGGCGTGGATGCTGATGCGCTCCAGTGCTCTGGTGTAGCGAAGAGAGCAAAGAAGAGACCGGAATGCAAGCGAGGAGAGTTGAGTTCAGAAGAGAAAGAGAAAAAAAGCTGAGGAAAAAAATGAAGGGAAAAAGGGGGGTCGAAGAAGACGAAAAAATCAGAACTCGTCGAGTCTCGAAGAAGAAAATTTCGACGTCCCTTTTTCCATTCAAGATGCCAAAGACCGCGGCCGAGCTCGCGCTCGAGAAGAAGTTCGCCGAGCTCAGGGCCAAGAAGGCGCGCAAGGCTGCCGCTGCCGCCGGCGGAGCGGGAGGAGGGGCAGCGGAGGCGGGAGCAGCCGGCGGCGCGGGGAACGGATCCCTCGGCGAGAGAGCATCGGCGGTGGCGGCAGCGGCGGCGTTGGCGGCGGGGGGACGACAAGCGGCGGCGACGACGACGCACGCGACCTCGACAACCCGCGCCGCCTCCTCCCGCGCGAACCCGTCAAGGGAGGAGAGAGCGGCCCAGCGAGCAGGGACCGCCGAGCGAGAAGCTTCTTCCGAGAAGACGAAGAAGAGCGCGGGAGAAGAAAGCGCAGCCGCTGCTCCTCCTCCTCCTCCTCCTCCTCCTGCTCAGCGGCAGAGCAAGGCCGCGGCGGCGCTCGAGGCGGCCAAAGCGAAACTCGCCGAGAGGAGGGCGAGGGCCGCCGCCGAGGCTTCGACCACCAGCTCGGCGCTGGGCAAGGGCGGCGAGCTGCTCCTGGGCAAGGAGGCTGCCGAGGCGGCAGCCGCTGCGATTGCTGCTGCTGCGAGTGACGAGGCCGAGCAGAAGAGGAGGGCAAAGGAGAAGGAGGCGAAGGAGAAGGCAAAGGAAGCGGGAGGAGGAGGAGATGAGGGAGGAGAAAAAGAAGCGGCAACGGCGACAACAGAAAAACCTCCTTCGCCTCCTCCAAACCCTCCCGCCGCAGCCCCAGCGGTAAAGCGCCCGACGCTCAAGCGCCCCACGGCGACTCGACGACCTTTAGCCGCAGCCGCCTCGGAGGACGCGGAGCCCGCGGCGAAGGCGGCGCGGCGAGCGGAGGAAGAGACCGAGACCCAAGCAGGAGTTCCTTCTCTTCCTCCCCTTGCTCCTCCTCCTCCTCCGCCGGCCGTCGCCGCCGCCGCGCCCCGCTCGCTGCGCCTCTCGGGCCTTCCCCCCGGAGCCACCGCCGCCGACGTCGCCGAGGCCTTCGGCGCGCTCGTGTCCGTCACGCACCTGGAGATGGTAACCGGCGGCGGTTTCGCGTTCGTGACGCTCGAGGCCGAGGGCGACGTCGAGGAGGTCTTGGACGTCGTGGGCGCGCAGCCGCTCGAGGTCGGAGGCCGCGAGGTCTCGGTCGAGAGGGTTGTTATCGAGGCCGAAGCTGCTCCTGTAGAGGCTGCTGTCCCTCCTCCCGAGCCTATTGCTCAACAGCAGCAGCAGCAGCAGCAGCAGTAGCAGCAGCAGCAGCAGCAGGATCAATGGGGCGGAGCAGCAGCGAGAGCGGAAGAGGCGGGAGGAGGGAGCCAGCACCAGCAGCGGCGAAACCAAAACCTAAACCAGAACAACAGCGACTACCGCCGCCCGCCGCTGCCGCCTCCCGTGGATCACAGGGCGATCGCCGCAGCGGCCGCCGCGGCGGCGAGCGCGGTCGCTGCTGCTGGCGGGGATGCGGCGGGGGCGGCTGCGCCGCCTCCGGGGAGGGGGCTGGTGTCGTACGACGACTTGTAAAAAAGAAAAAGAAACGGTGAAGAAGAAACGAAATGAAAATCACTTTTTTTGCATTTGTCGAACGAGAGAGAGGCGCCCCTCCCTCGATCGATTGCCTCTCTCTGTTCGCTCTCTTTCTTTCTCTTTCTCTCTCCGCGCTCCCTCCTCCGCCCAATCAAAAAGATGGCCTCCATCGACGACTTATTCGCCCAGCTCGCCTGTGCGCAGCAGATCAAGGCCAAGGTGCGTTGTTGTTGGGCTTTCAAGCTTTCAAAGCAACGGGACAGAAATGGAATGGCATTGAAAAATTCCGTTCGCTCTCCATTCTCAACCTCAACCTTCTCAACCTTCTCTTTCCTCTCCCTCCTTCTTCCTCCTTCCTCCTCATCTCAGGCCCGCCTCTCCGAGCGCAACGTCGTCGAGCTCGTCTCCAAGCTGACCGAGCTCGGCTTCCTCTCGAAAGACGAGCTCCTCCACTCCGCGAACGGGCGCGAGTTTTTGACGAGGGACAGGCTGAGGCGAGAGGTGAAGGAGGCGGTAATCGACAGCAGCTGCAGCAGCAACAGCAGCGGGCGAGTGCCGCTCGTCGAGCTCCCCGCCCTGCTCGGCGTCGACCTCCTCCACTGCGAGTGGGCAGCCAAGGAGCTCGTAGATGAAGATGCAAACGAACGAGGGGAAAAAGAGTCCTCTTTCCAGCTCATCAACGGCGGCAGCGAGCTCGTCGCCGCGGGCCCCTACTTCGCCGCCGTCGTCGGCGAGGTCGAGGAGCTGCTGGCTGGCGGGAGCGGAGCGGTCTCGCTCGCCGACTTGTGCTCGAGGTTCTCCCTCGGGTCGGACGTGCTGACCCGCGTGCTCGAAGGGGCGACAAGAGCGACAGCGACAGCGACGACAGAGTCGGCGGCGAATGGCTGCGCGGGAAAGAAGGGCGGAGGAACGAGGCTCGCAGCGAGGCTCGAGGGTGGCTTTTTGGTGACGGCCACCGCGGCGGCGCGGGCGCGGGCGACGCTGCGAGGGGCGCTTCGGGGCCTGTCGGGCCCCGTGCAGCTCTCGACGCTGGCCAAGAGCCTGGGCATCGACCCCAGGGTGCTCGCCGGCGTCGGAGGAAGCGGAAGCGGAGCCGGGATCAGCGGCGGCGGCGGCCTCGCCTCGGTCGTCGAGGCGATGCTCCGCTCGGGCGAGGTCCGCGGCGCGCTCCGCGGCGGCGGCGCCTCGTTCGCTCCGGAGGTCCACTCCAGGGCCGTGGCGGCGGCCTCGGCAGCCTTCTACGCCCGGGAGGGTTACGTCGAGGTGAGCAGCAGTGGTGGAGCAGCGGGATCGAGCTCGCTGCCGGAGGGCGCGGTGCTGCTCTCTCCCTCGGGGACCGTCGCGGTCTCCCCTGCGCTTGTCGCCCAGGTCGACGCCGCGGTCGAGGACGCCTGCCTCTCAGTTTCAACCGCTGCTTCCTCTTCTCCTTGGGTGGACGTCTCTTCTCTCGGGGTGATCCCCCCTGCTCTTTCGAAGGGTGACGCGCTCTCCCTGCTGCGGAAGGCGCCTGCGGCGGAAAAGCTGCTGCTGGAAAGCGCTTCAGCTGCAGCAGCGGCAGCGGCGACGACAACAACAGCAACAATAGCTCCCGAAGGCGAAGGCTCTCCCTCGTCCCTTCCTCCTCCCCTCCTCCTCGCCGGCACCTGCGTCGTCTCTGGGTCGATGCTCCTGTCCCTTCGGAGCAAAGCCGGAGAGCTCGCGCTCGCCGAGGCGGCGAAGGTCATCAGCGAGGGAAAAGGAAAAGCAAAGCCGTCAAAGGCAGTCGCTGCCGCCGCCGAAGCTCCGAGCAGCAGCAGCAGCGGAACAGCAGCTGCAAATGCGTCCAAGGTCTCCTCCAAAAACGACAAGGAAAGCGATGACGACGACGACTGGAGCATGGGCGGCAAGAGCAAGAAGAAGGGAGGCGGCGGCGGCGCTGGCGGGAAGAAGAACAAAGGAGGAGGAGCTTCTTCTCGCTCCGCTCCGGCGGCAGTCGCAACGAAGGAACCGACTTCCTCCTCTCCCTCCGACGCCGCTCTCTCCCTCTCTGCGCTCGCCGCGGCCGTCGAGCGGTGATACCCGGGCACGGCCGACGCAGGAATCGGAGAAGACGGAGACGACGACGAAGAAGAAGAAGAGGAAAACGAAGGAGGAGGAGGAGGGAGAGGAGGAGGAACCTCCTCCTCGCTCGCCCGCGCCCTCGCCGCCCTGTTCCGCCCGGCGGCCGTCGCCGCCTTCGACGCCGCCGTCGCCGACGCTGCCTCCTCTTCCGGCGGAGCCGACTCCCGCAGCAAGAAGGCCCGGGAGGCGCTGCTGGCCGCCGCGGCTGAGGCGGCGGACAGGCTGCAGCTCTACGCGCGCGGGCTCGAGGCGCTCGTCGTCGTCGGAGGGAAAAAGGGAGCAGCGAGTGGAGGAGGAAGCAGCGACGACGGGGGGAGCGTGAATGCCGCCGACGCTTCTGCTGCCTCCGCCTCCGAAACGATCTCTCGCCACCTCATCCTCCGCGGTCCCGGAGTCGAAGCCGCCGACGCTCTGCTGCGGGTGCTCGCCTTCGACGCCGCGGCAGACGGAGGGGGAGGAGGAGAGAGCGGGTTCGCAAAGCTCCCGACGGCAGCAGCAGAGGCGAGCCGCGGCGTGAGCTCTTTCGCGTTCTCGCCGGCAGAGAGGACAGCGCTCGTGACCTCCTTGCCGAAAAGCAGCAGTTCCTCCTCCTCTTCGAGAGCAGAGGCCGAAGCCCTGGTCGAGGCCCTCGCTGCTCCCGCCACTGGTGCCTTGATCGACGCCCTCGAGGCGGCGACGGCGGCGGCCGGATCGCGCTTCCGAAGGCTGGAGCGGAAAGCCGAGAAGCAGCTGGCAGCGGCGGCGCGGCGGTCGCTCGAGGAAGCTTTAAAGAAAGAGACGAGCCCCGCGGCGGCGCTGCCTCTGGCCGCCTCCGTGGCCCTGGCGAGGCTGCGACCGGGGAGGGCGGTGCCTCCTGTGCCTGGAAGGGCGCTGGGGTTTTTAGTGGGGGCGCTGGCCGCGGCTTTGGGGAAAGAAGAAAAGGAGGAAGGAGAGGAAGAAAGAGAGGAGAAAGAAAAAGAAGGAAAAGGAGGAGAAGCGAATGAAGCGACGGTGGCGTTGTTCAAAAAGTTCCACGCTCTCGTCGTCTCGAGCCTGAAGAAGAAGGAGGGGAGAGGCGAGAGGGTCTCGAGCGAGGAGCTCGAGACGCTGCTCCCTAGGCTCAAGAGAACGGCGCTCGGGGAGGAAGAGGAAGAGGAAGGAGGAGAAGGAGAAGGAGGAGAGAATTGACTTTGTTATTGTTAAAAAAAGAATTTGAAAAAAACGAAAAATCTCTCTCCTCACGTCTCCCCCTCCCCTCCCTTCAGAAACGGCATCACCACCTGAATCACCCCTCCACCGCTGCGGGAAGACACCGTCGTCGTCGTCGCCGTCACCTTGGAGGCGTCGACGGCAGACGGGAGACACACCACCAGAGAGTGGCGCCCTCCGTTTTGGGTCAGCACAGCCGCTCGCGTGCCGTGGACAGCGACGCGCGGCTGCGGTTGCTGTTGTTCTCCCTCTCCGCCTCCTTCGCCTCGTTCCCTCTCTTCCAGGCGCGCCTGGAGCAGGAAGGATCCCTGGCGGCGCAGGAGCTTGAACCCGGGGCCCTCGGCGACGAGGAAGGGGGGGAGAGGGGGCGGCGGAGAGCCGTCGTCGTTGCGAGTGACGAGGCAGCAGCTCTTTGCCGCGGCTCCTCCTTCTTTCTTCTTCTTCGTCGCCGGCGCCGTCGCCGGCGCCTTCTTGACGCGCTTCTGCGGCTGCTGCTGCTGCTGCTGCTGCTGCTGCTGCGCCTGTTCTTGTTTCTTCTTCTTTTGCTTCTGCTTTGTGGTCTGCGGAGACTGCGGGGAGAATGCGGGGGCCGCTTCTTTTGGCTCCGAGGAGGAGGCGGCTTCCTTCCTCTTCTTAGAAGAAGGAAGTGACTCCCAACCGCCGCCGCTCCCTTTCTCTCCTCCCCCGCTTCCTCCTCCTCTGCTTGCGCCTCCACCGCTTCCGCCTCCTCCGCTCCCGCCGCTGGAAGCGAACGCGAACAGCCCCAGAGCGTCCTCGCGCAGCGGCGGGGGCAACGAGGGGGACTTGGAGGCCCCTGCGACGGTTTCGTCCTCTTCTTCCTTTGACGGTGGCGTCGTCGCCGGTTTCGCAGGCGCTTTCTTGTTCCTCTCCTTCTCCTTTTTGAGCGGAGGCGGCGGCGACTCCCCGCTGCTGTTCTCCGCCGCCGGGACGACGACGTTGCTCGCCGCGGCCTCAGAGGGCTGTCGCTGCTTGGCCGGGGGCATCTCGGGCGGCAAAAACGAGGCGGCGGGGGGAAGAGAAGAGAGGAGGAAAAACGAAAAAGGAAGAAATGAACAAAAGCCGTTACACTCTCTTCTTCAACTCAACCCAAAATCATCCCCGCCGCCACCAGCAGCGCCTCGGCGGTCGTCTCCATCCGCAGCCTGTTGCTCCCGAGGCCCACGGGCTTCGCCCCGGCCTCAAAGAGCACCTCCAGCTCCCTCGGGGTGAAGTCACCCTCTGGCCCGACGACGAGGAAGACGAGCTCGATTTTGAGTTTTCGATCTTCTTTTTCTTCTCTCACTCTCTTCTCTTGGAGCAGGACGCCGGCGACGGGAGGGGCCCCCTCGGCGGCGACGAGAGCAAGAGACGAAGGAGAACCCTTTATCCTGCTCGCGAGCTCCTCCACCGTGGCTGCCCGCTCGATCCCGAGGGCGTGCGCGCGGAGGCACTGCTTGCCCGCGGCCTCGGCGAGCCGGCGCCAGCGCGAGGAGCGGGAAGAGGTCGAAGAAGAAGAGGTCGAGGTTGAAGAGACAGAGCTGCGCCGCCGCCGCTCTGTTCCCGCATCTTCATCGTCGTCTTCCTCCGCGTCGTCCCTGTCGCTCACGGGGGAACGCTCCGTGGCCAGGGGCACCTGCGTTTTGTTTAAGGAGAGGGAGAGAGAGAAAGAAAAGCTTTTCGAGTGAGTTTTGATTTCACCTTTTCGGGTCTCTTTTCTTCTTCTTCTTCTTCCATTTCCTCTTCTCCTCTCTCCCTCCTCACCAGCGACGCCGCTCCCAACTCCGCCGCCTTCTCCACCAGCCAGTCCCCTCTCCCTCCCTTCAGCCCCAGGGCGGCGACCGCCAGAGTCAGGCGGGGCAGCGGGACCGTTAGCGCCGCGACCTCCCCTTCGATCCTCACCGACGCAGGGTCATTTTTCGACTCTTGTTCGAGTAAAACGGCTTTTGCTACTCGCCCCCGGCCGTCGCAGAGCTCGAGGGGAGCACCTGGACGCAGCCTGAGGACCTTGCGCGCGTGGCGGGCCTCGGTCGCGGGCAGGAGGACGACGGAGCCGCTCAAGGAAGAGGAGGGGGAAGAAGAGAGCTGCTCGGGCTCGACGTAGAAGCGAGGGGGCCGCTTGGGGGACGCGGCGGCGAGGTTTTCGATCGAGGAAGAGGACGACGCCGAAGAGCCTGACGAGGCTGCTCTTGTCGCAGTGGAGGGGATGAGGCTGCTTCTGCCGCTGCTTCTGCTTCTGCGGCCCGAGAAGAGAGAGGAGACGGAGGTCGAGGTCGAAGAGGTCGCCCAATTCGACGACTGCGACGACGGCGGCGACACAAGCGGCCTCGCCGAGGCTGCTGCCGCTGTTGTTGCCTCCCTCGCCAGTCTCGCGACCACGCTAAGCATGTCGGTGATGCGTGAGTGAGCCCTGGGCGCCGCGGGAGGGCGCATCCGGGGCGCGGATGAGTGCTCGGAAGCGCGAAGGAAGAGATTGAGGTTTTCCCCCTTTTTTTCTCAAAGTGTTGCCTTTGACTCGACTCATTTTTTTCTCGTTTTCCATTCGACTCCCCCCCCTTCCCGCGCCTTCTCCGGGCGGCGCAGGCCCTCTCTTCTCCTCTCTTCGCGCTCGACGCGGAGTGAAGACGACGAGAATCCTCGCCGCGTGGAGATGAGCGGCCTCCGAGACCTCGTGACGGGAGGCGGAGGAGGATGCGACGACGGAAGCAATGGAGGGGCGTCGTCGTCGTCATCATCGTCCGCGTCCAACCTCCTTCGCGCCAACCCGCTCGGCGCCCTCGCCGACGCTCTCCTCCGCCGCGGCGATGGCGGCGGCGCCGTGAGCACGCAGCAGCAGATGCAGATGCAGCAGCACCCCGTCGCCCTGGCGCAGCGGCCGCAGCAGCAGTACGCGGCGGCGTCGGCCGAGGCGCTGCGCGCCGCCACGCTCGCGCCGCCGCCGCTGGCGGTGCCGGGGCTCTCGGCTCCCGCCGCTGTCGTTCCGCCTGCTGCTGCTGCTATCCCTCCGTGGGCAGCGGAGTTTTCTCAGCAGAACCATTATCAGCAGCACCAGCAGCAGATGCCGTCTGGGGCCTGGGCAGGGGAGTTCAACGCTCCTCCTCCTCCTCCTCATCTTCAGCAGCAGCGGGCCTGGGCAGAGCAGTTCTCGGCGCTGCAGCAGCAGCAGCAGCAACAACACTACCAGCACCAGCAGCAGCAGCGGCTCTACCAGAACGGCGGAGGCTTCTTCCCCGCCGTCGGAGGAGCTCCTCCTGCTCCCTGGGCCGAGGAGTTTTCCAGGCCCGAAGCTTTGTTGCCGCCCCCGCCGCCGCCGCCGCAGCGGCAGCAGCAAGCTCCTCAACCTCCACCTTTTCCCGCTCCGCTCCGCGCCCCGACCCCGGCAGAGCGCAAGGCAGCCAGGGGCCCTCACCGCGACGACCCGCTCGAAGACAAAGATCGAGGAAGCGACCCGACTTTCCGAGGCGCCGCCCTCACGACCTCGACCTCCTCGGCGGTCGCGCTTTCCCTTTCTTCTTCTTCTCTCTCTTCCGAAATCATCCGCCCCGTCACCTGGGTCCGCCAGTTCAACGCCGACCTCGCCTCGGCGCTGTTCCACGGCACCACCAATACGAGCCCGACGCTGGAGGCCGAGGCGGAGGCCGTCGGGGCGCTGGCGCCGCGCGAGGCGAACCCCTTTGTCTCGACTTCATCTTCGGATTCGAATTCTTCTTCGACTTCCTCCTCCGACCCTCTCTCCGCCGCGCGGGACGCCTCCGCCCGCGGCCTCCCGGGGGCCGCCGCGCTCGCGCTGGAGGCGTGCGTGCGGAGGCAGCCCCTGGCTCCGGGAGCGTGGCACGCGCTGGGGCTGGCGAGGGGCGACCTCGGGGACGGGCCAGGGGTGAGTTTGTTTTTTTTCATTCGATGCGAGGGGAAAGAAAAAAGAGTCGAAAAAGAAAAACACTCACGCTTTTTCATTCCTAAAACAAAAAAACACTCCCATCAGGCCGCGAGGGCTCTCTCGAGGGCGACCAAGCTCATGGAGCAGGCGCTGCAGCGGGAGAATGGAGGGGAAGAAGCGCTGCTCCTGAACCAGAACGGCGCCTCAAAAGCTTCAAACCCCGCTTCAACAACTTCTGCTCTCGCCTCTTCTTACCCTCGTGCCCTTCTCGACTTGGCTCTCGCCTGCTTCGCCTCGGGCGGGATCGGCGCCTCCAAGGTCAGGGCGGAGGGGGTCGAGGCCCTGGCCAAGTGGTGCTGCGTGACAGCGGAAAGGAGGGGCGCCGCAACGACGGCGAGTTCGAATTCAGCTCATGTCCCTCCGCCGCCGCCGTCGGGCGCGGTCTCCGTCGCCGCGCTCGACGAGCACCTCAGGGCGAGGGCGGCCGCTCTGTCGTCCTCGAGCTACGCTTCCCCTGCCCGGGAGTGCAGGGACGCGTGGATGGCACTCGGTTGTTTACGAGGGCTTCGAGCCGCTTCGGGGAAAGGAGGAGCAGCAGGAGGAGAAAGCTCGACTCTCTCCGCGACCGCGGCCGCAGACGCCTTTGCCGCCGCCGCTTCTTCTGTCTCCAACTCCGACAACAACGGCGGCGGCGACGAGGACGAGTCCGTCGCGCTCGCCGCCCTGGGCCGCGCCCTGCTCTCCGCGGGCAGGCCGGGCCACGCCGTCGCCGCCCTCGAGAAGGCCGCGGGGAGGTCGGGGTCGGCGGCGACGTGGATGCTCTTGGGGAGGGCGAGGGGCCAAGCGCTGGCAAGTTCAAAGAGTTCTTTGAACGAAAACGGAAACGGAAATGGCAACTCCAACTCTTCTCCTTCTCCCTCTCCCGCTTCTTCTCTCGCCGCCGCGGCCGCGTTCGCTCGCGCCGCGCAGCTGGCCCCCGACGCCTCCCCTCCCTGGGAGGGGCTCGCCCTGGCGCTGACCGCCGCCGGGAGGGAGGACCTGGCCGCGGCGGCGGACGCGAGGCAGATGCCAGCGGAGGTGTTGAGGTTGCTCGCCGGCGGCGGCGGCGGCGGAAGTGGAGGAGGAGGAGGAGGGGCGGCGTCGGCCGGGTGAAAATGTTCTCTTTTCTTCTCTTCTTCTCTTTCTTTTTTGTGTACAACTAGCTTTGGTGTAAATTGATACGAGTGTAGTTCTATGCCTAGCTTTTTAACTTTCTATCTCTCTGGGGGTGTCGGCGAGAAGAGGGAGGGAAGAAGAAGAGGAAAGAAGAAGTCGAAGGGGAAGAAACTCACGCTCTTCGACTCTTGTTGCCGCTGCAGCTGCAGAACTCTTTCCTCTTTTTCCGTTTTTTTTTCAATGTCTTTTGCTACAGAGCGAGTGTTTTTGTTGCAGATGTTACTATTAATCTATATGTCTTACTCACGGCTTCAGGTGCCGCCGGGACGAAGAAGAAGAGCTCTTGGCTGCTTCTTCTCCCCGAGGGAGTCGCTGCCTCCCAAACTCCTCCTCTCCTTCCAAAGTCTCTCCTCCCTCTTCGAGCTTCTTCTTCTCCTTCTTCCTCCTCTCTCCAAACACCCTCAGAGGGTGCGCCTCGGTGTTGAGCACGAACGCGTTCAGATCGAGCACGGAATCCTCGGAGAAAAGCAGGAAGAGATATTTAAAAGTCTCGGCAAGCAGCCAGGAGGGCTGAGAATCGTCCTTTGTCGTGGGAGAGACGGTGACGTCCCTGATCCCGGAAAAACCACCACTGGCGACTTTCGCGTGCTTCTCGAGAGCTCGAAAAGTTTTCCAGCCGTGGAGGCGCCATTTGGGGTCCTTGGTGGCCCTCCAGAGGTAGAAGAAGGACTCGACGGCCTCGCTGTGTAATGGTGGTGATGGTGGTGTTATTGTTTTGGAGAGGAGAAAAAGTGAGTTTTTCGAAGCTTTGCCGAAAAAAAAAAAAAAAACGTTCCTCAAAAGAAAACAAATACTCACGGGCGCAGCACGCTGAACGGGTGCCCGGGCCTTATCTCCGGCAGGAACAGCGCGACCTCCGGGGCGAGCCCAGTCGCCGTCGTCTCCCCGGCCAGGGCGCAGGTCTCGGCCAGGGCGTCCGCCGCGGCGAGGTAGGAGGCTTCTTTTTCGAGGATCGCTGCCGCCTCGAGCTCGTCGCCGTCGAGGTCTTCTCGTCCTTCTTCTTCGTCTCTGTTTGCTGGCGGCGGGCTCGCCCTCTGCCTCCTGCCCGAGACGGCGCCGGACATCACGCCCAGGGCGACGTTGCCCGGGAAGAAGCAGGCGAGGTGCTCCATGACGGGCTCCTGGAGGAGACGTTTTTTTTTAAATCAGAAAGGTCGAAGTGAGAAGTGAGAGAGAAAAAAAAACGAGCCTCGACGCAAGAAAAAAAAAGAGTCAAAAAGTCAAAAAAATTCAAGAAAAGAAACTCACCCCCATGTCGCTCGTCGGGTACCTGCTCCCTCCAGGAGTCTCTCTGACGAGCTTCTCCAGGATCTCGTCGACGGCGGCGAGCCAGGCGCGGCGGTAGAGCTCGGCGCGGCGCGCGAGAGGAGTCGAAGACGTTTGCGGGCTTTTCTCGCCGCCGCCGTGGTTGTGGTGGCGGGGTGTGTGGTGGCTGCTGTGCTTTTGGTGATGGTGCCCGTGCTTCTCCTCCTCGGTGGCGATAGGATCAGAGGAGGGGATGTAGGAGAGGGCCTCTGCCTCGGCTTTAACGTCGCGGATAAAGTTCGACGACAACGAAGAAGAGTTTCTCGCTGCCGCCTCCGCTCCTCTCTCATCGACCCCTTCCACCTCTCCTCCTTCCTCCACTTCCGCTTCAGCTTCAGCTGCCCTCCGCAGCATCAGCCACATCTTGAGCAGGTACTCGTAGTACGAGTCCGTTCTCCCACCGACCGTGTGCCTCTCGGACCAGGCGGCACTCGCGTCGCTCAAGCTCAGCGTCGTCGGAGGTAAAGGGGTCTCGGCAAAGTCGTGGGCGCGGAGGACGGCGTCGACGGCCGACGCCCCGGCCGCCGAGAGAAGTCTCGCCGCCGCGCTCGCGCTCGCGCTCTCGCTCTTGTTCGTCTTTTTCCCTCCCTTTTGCTGCTGCTGCTGCTGCTGCTGCTCGTTCACGGCCCTCCAGTAGCCAGCGCGCCAGAACTCCGGAGCCAAAGACCCTGCCTCCGCCAGCAACGCCGTGCCGGAAGCGCCGTCGGGACCAAAGGCGGCGACGTCGGCCACGAGCGGCTCTCCACTCCCTAGGTCGACCTCCGAGACGGGAAGCGCCAGGGTCAGGGTCGCGTCCGTGGGGGAGGGCACGTTGAAGGCCGGGAGGAGGGCCTCCGCGGCGAGGACGGCGAGGTTTCCCAGGGAGGAGACGGCGGAAGAAGGGGAGGAAGAAGAAGAGTTGGAAGAAGAATATCCTTCGCTCCCTCCGTCGCCAGAGAGGTCTGCCGCCGCCGCCAGGCCCCCCACGACTCTGATCGTCGCCTCGAACACAGAGACGGCGCACGGGTTCTTCCTCAGCCTCCCCGGTAAGTTCTCCAGCAACCAAGAGCGAGCGCGATCGAACTCGCGATGCATCCCCATCAGCCAGAGAGTGTCGAGCGAGTCGACGGCCGTGACCGCTAGCGAGCAAAAAGTTTCGTACCCTTCTCTCGACAGAGGGGCGAGCTCGTGCTCGCCCCAGGCGTGAGCCACGTACCCTGCCCAGGCGTGGGCCGTGGCCGCCTTGATGGCCTTCGCGGCGATGGGGGCAGGAGGAGGAACAGTTGAAGAGAACGATGACGAAATGTTTTCGACGACCTCGACGGGGTCAAGTAAAACCCTTTTTAAAAAAGCTTGTTGCGTCTCCCCGGCGTGCTCGTCGTCGTCAGGGTGTTTCTCTGCTCGAGGGGGCTTTGGGAGGCCCACAGAAGGCAGAGGGAGCTTTGACACAGAAGTAGAAGAAGAGGAGGAGCCGCGCAAAGAGGACGAAGCTGCGCTCCCGGGCAGGCCAAAGGCCGCGGCCGTCGTCGCAGTGATCTCGCCGGCGA
>Ga0114918_10000260_pt1 | contig 44090 bp, 56 predicted proteins | sample LantaG_FD_87015 | JGI IMG/M metagenome (GOLD analysis project Ga0114918, IMG submission 87015) | Deep subsurface microbial communities from Baltic Sea to uncover new lineages of life (NeLLi) - Landsort_02402 metaG | ecosystem: Environmental > Aquatic > Marine > Oceanic > Sediment | place... | reverse complement strand
TCAGCCTAAAGCACATTGGGGATTGTACTAACATTGACCAATACCGAAGTCTATCAGAGTTATTTGACGCTGTGGACCCGTATATTGAGAAGGATGTCTCTGGGTTGAAGAATGATTTGATGCGCTTTGTTAATAACGGTGATGCTGAGATGCCATTTAAGGACCGACATTTCATTGTTTATATTCCTAAGACCAGAGACGCATCTGTCATCCTAAGCAACTTTGCAAATTGGTGTACCAACTCGGTGGGGAATGGTATGTTTACAAGTTATACGCAACAGTTGCGACCTGATAAAACTAAGTCCAAACTCTATGTTATAATACCTACTGGATTTTTTGCTGGCGAAACGGAAGATATTTATCAGCTACACTTCGAGAGTAATCAGTTTATGGATAGGAAAGATGGTAGAGCTAACATCATGGATTTATTCGATGTTAGTGACGAACTATCTGACTACTTTGAAGACGAACTATTCGAAATACTGGGACACTCTAGAACCATAATCAACAAGCGATATAAGAACTGGTTATTCAAGTTCAATCTAGGTTATGTTATGTTCAGCTTTATGGATGAAAATATGCTAAACCTACGATTTAAGGGTGATATGTTAGGGAGGATACCAGACACCATTAGTAGGTTTAAGCGACTTAACCATTTAGTAGTCACCAAATGTAGGCTCAAGGAGATTGATGGGGCTATTGGTGAACTAGAGAACCTAACGATATTAGGGCTGAACCATAACAACATAGTCAAGTTACCAATAAGTATAAATAAACTAAAAAATCTGAAGTTCCTTAGTTTAACTGGTAACCCCATAAGTAAGATAGATAAAAGTATTTCCGAATTAGACACATCCAATGGCGGGTCACTAGAGTGGGTGGTAGTATCAAATAAACAAGTCGCTGACCAATTATCACGATATTTACCTAATGCAGAAATAGAACTAATAAATAAAACTAAGCATGAGTTTGAGAACCTATAATTTAACCACAAAAGAATCCACTCCAGAAGTGATTACCACTACCAAAGCAGTTCACTTAAAAGAAGCAACATACTTGTTCTCTCAGATAAAAAGACTCACAGAGGAGGAGCTTCTAGAATTATTTTACGTTGTAAGGGGTGATAATCAAGACTTTTAGTCTTTTTCGACATATTTATTAAGTGAAAAATAATCTAAGCTTAATACTATTTTGATATGTCTAACAAAAAAACACCTATAAATGAAACCGTTAAGATTACCGAGAATGACTTGGTAGCAATGATTGAAGGTATTGTCCTTGAAGAGGTTGCTAAGGCTAAAGGTACTTGGCTCCAAGAACAAAAAGAGTCCAAAGAAGCTCTTCTAGAAACCCGTATCGCGAACCTAGAAAAGAGACTTACTGGTAAGTAATTTACAAACAAAACACGAATATATGCCGAGACGTTAACGCAACGTCTTGGCTTTTTGTGTTAAAAAATTTGATTTATTCGTTTTTTTTACGTATCTTTGTTAAATGTTTGAAGTACGAGAAGTATTAAAGCGTAAGGATGTGCCACTTACAGTATCCGTAGAAACGGATGAGTTCATTAAGGTAAGTGAGAAGGCGTTTGATTGTATCTTTAACGGTACTTCAGAGTTCTATCCTTGGGCACTACCAGAATCATTACCAGACGAATTCTCAATAGGGGTAATCGATTGGCTTGAGCCTGAATGGGTCATAAATACCGATATGGGTCATTTGTATGACGGTTTTTTTTTGTCCGACCAGAAATCAATATCGAAATATATAAGGCAGACCGCAGTATCTGGGGAATGTTTAAAGACCATCACTATTTAAGCGGAGATTTAGCCGCAGCATCAAGATGTTATGTTGGAGTAATGGACGGCAATGTAGTCGCCTTTAATGCCAGTATGACGATGCCCAATGGATACATTAAAAATGCTTGGAGAGGAAGTAGAACAGTTATATTACCAGATTACCAAGGCATGGGAATTGGAGTTAGATTCTCTGATGCTATTGGTGAGATACACTTGGCAGATGACTACAGATACTTCTCACGAACGGCACACCCTAAAATGATTTACTATCGTGAACATTCCCCGTTATGGCGACCCACAAGTAAGAATATGAAACTTAGGAAAGATATTACACATAATAATATTTTCAATAATCATTATGCCGACAATAAACGTATTTGTGGTAGTCACGAATATATAGGACATGAACAATAAACCGATTATAATAGGAGGAGCACTACTGTGTTTAATAGTAGGAGTACAATTCTACCAGAATATCCGACTGAATTCAAAACTAGTCGAGTTGGATACTACTCTGACTGAGCATATTAGCGTCTCTAAGGATGTAATAGTCATGCCAGAGGGGTTTGACTACGTATATGATAGATTCGCTCTCTACAACGCTAATATCGACACTCAGACGGTTAGGACGTACTTAGCCGTGGTTGATACTTTTGGGTTGCGAAAAGATACCACTCATTTTGATTGGTTAATAGGTCAGGTAATTCTTGAGAGTGGTGCCAGACAATTCTATGAAAATGGAAGTGTACTCAGGGGAACTTCTGGTGAGGTGGGTATGACTCAGATAATGCCATCGACAGGACTGGAATACTTAGCTAAAATCAAGGACCCGACCATATTGTATAATCTAGGTGCGGAGAACTTTTCTTTTGCGTACGACAAATCCATCAAAAAGGCTGATAAGATTGCATTAACCATACAGTGGTTAACCAATACTCAAAATAATTTGATTCTGTGGGGGTTCATAATGAAGTCTAATATGGAGAAGAATGGACTCCTTAAAGGATTAGTAGCCTATAACGCTGGTAGTGGTGGTATGCGAAAGTTTATTAGTAAGTTCAAACAACCAGAAAAGCATGCATACATCAAGAGTATTCAGAGTGCTTTATTCTACGTAGACGAAAACGTTTAATGTCCTCTTTGGAATGCATGTAAACCGTCTTTAATTCGGTTAGCCCCAGCTCTTTCCCAGAACGCTCTGTTCGTTGGAGTGGTTGGAATTAGAAGTGTGTTCATCGTAGGTACCTTATTGAAGATTAACGGAATAGCGTCAGTGATTACCTTAATTGGTCGTTCCTTTGGCGCTATTCTTATATCAATGATATTGGAAGTGTCGTCTGATGGCGAACCAGACACATTTTCTATCTCGATTCCACCCACAGGTCTTTCACCATCAAAGATGAAGTAGATGGTCGTCTTAGGGTTCTCGTCAGCCACTTTGATGCTGGCATGTTCTCTAAGTTTGGTTAGAATCGTCCTTTTGATGATGGGCATTTCGGTTTCTTCTATAGTGGCTAATTTATCATAGTACTTTGGGTCTTCGTACAGGTGGTCTCTAGCTATTTCCTTGGCGGTAGTTTCATCACTGGTATGTTCCATTTCAACTTTAACACCCTTATCGTAGGCTTTAGAAAGCGCTTTCATATCCATATCATGGTGTTTGGCTATGTCGGATATTGACATACCATCACTCAGGCCACCCTTTATTTTATCTTCATTCATCGTTTTAGGTTCTCTACCTATAAATATGATAAAATTTCACCAACGACTTCTATTGCTTCTGGGTTGGTTACTTTATCCTTTATTCGGTTAACGTATGATAATATAAACTGTTCATCGTTTCTATTAAATTTGACAAATTTGCTATCGATAATCATAATCAATTCGTTTATGTCGTATGGTAACACATTTCGTTTTAGAAGGAATGCGAACGTATCTTCTGGTATGTATTTTGGGTCTATATCAGATAATTTAGGTTTAACGATATTTGGGTATACTTTTAATATGTGATTCTTCTGGTCTTGGGTCAGCCTACCTTCTTCCACCATATAATCCAAAGAATGCAAATCTATTATCTTATCTGAAGCTTTCAGGAGTAGGTTAAGGTTTTCGTTAGATAATGAAGATAGGTCTAAAACTGATATGCTGTACTTCTTAACCTTATCTAACATAGTCGCCATTTCACGATTGTCAAAATCAAATTCACTACCTATACGTGGCGTATTTTTAGGTGTATCAGTAACCTTATCCAAATTATAGATTACGGAGCCATGTGTGGTATTGTCATATCCAGCAATACCGTTTACGTTAACCCCATTGAAACCGTTCATTTCCATGAATAATGTCGCTAGTGTGGGGTTTGTTTGTGCTCCCTTCGGGTTTTTATGCTGCTCCTTATAAAACTGAGCATATTTGTTGGCCAATCTCATAAATTTATCTGGTACAGTAAGACCTAACCTATTAACCATTTTCTTAATATTCAACAATGAGTTTTTTAACCTAGCATCTAATTTACCACTATTAGCATAGCCATAAAAGAAATCGTTAATATCCCTAAGAGTCTTGAATAGTAAATCACCCTGTTGACGGCTTTTAACCCTATATAGTCCGAATCGGTCTAAATCGGCTACGTACACACCACTCTTCACTTGTACAATAGTATCAGTATGTACATTGTCTAAATATTCTGCCACTTTTGGATTTTCCTCTTTATACGTTGAGAAGTATGTGCCGCTTCCAAAGTGGCCTGTTCCTCTACCAGACATTCTAAACAGAGCATCCGTACCACCACCATAGGCGCTGGAACCATCCAAATCACCAAAATGGATGGAGTAGTCAGCCTCTAAAATATAATTCTTAAGTTTGATTGACAGATTTTCGGATATAGATTTCCTAATAGTGCTCATGTTTATAAATATAGAAAGGTCGAGCAAAATGCTCGACCTTTCATCGTTTGTTGTGTTATAGAGAGCCTTATGCTTTGACAAACATCTTTTTGTCCTTCTTACTGTAAGAGACATTGACCACAGAGTCTTCCGTCACATTACCCTTAAGTACTTCATCAGCAATCAGATTACCAACGTAGTGTTGCAATGCTCGACCTAAAGGTCTTGCACCATATTCTTCGTGATACCCTTCCTTAGCTAGGAAATCGATTGCAGCCTTATCCAACTTAATCTCATAACCAGCTTTAGAGATGATGTCCTTAAGCTTGGCCAATTCGATATGGATAATCTTACCAATATCTTTCGGATTCAAGCTGTTAAAGATAACAGTGTCATCAATACGGTTAAGGAATTCTGGTGGGAACTTCTTCTTAAGCGCCTTTTCAATAATACCTCGCTTACGCTCATCACTGGCCGCAATTGTTGCATCAGTCTTAAAACCTACACCAGCACCCATCATATTCAATTGCTTAACACCTACATTGGATGTCATAATAACCAAGCAGTTCTTGAAGCTTACTTTTCTACCCATACCATCAGTAAGGTGACCCTCATCTAATAGTTGTAACAGGGTGTTAAAAATGTCTGGATGCGCCTTCTCAATCTCATCAAAAAGAACCACAGAGTATGGACGTCTACGTACCTCTTCGGTTAGTTGTCCACCTTTTTCGTGTCCAACATATCCTGGAGGGTTACCTAACATTCTAGACACTGTATGCCCGTCTCGATACTCACTCATATCGATTCTAACTAATGCTTCAGAATCACCGAACATTTCTGATGCCAATTGCTTGGCTAGTTCAGTCTTACCTACACCTGTTGGCCCTAGGAAGATGAACGAACCGATTGGCTTATTCTTAGGTTTGAACCCTAATCTATTTCGTTTAATGGCTTGTGTTACCACATCAATAGCCTCGTCTTGACCGACCAAAGCAGCTTTAATGGTTTTATCCATATTAATCAGCTTACTGGTCTCTTGGCTTGATATCTTACTGATAGGAATTCCTGTCATGGTTGACACTACTTCACATATCTCGTCAACCCCAACCTCAGTTCTTTTCTTGTCTAGGTCTTTAGCCCAGCTTGCCTTGGCAGCTTCTAAATCCTCTTGGATTTTCTTTTCTTGGTCTCGCAACTCAGCAGCCTCTTCATACTTTTGAGTTCTAACTACGTCAAGTTTGTTCTCAATGATTTTAGCTTTGGCAGTTTCTAACGCTTTGATTCGTTCAGGCTTCTCCATGTCTACATTCGTAGCGGCACCAGCCTCATCCATAACGTCAATTGCCTTATCTGGCATCGCTCTCTCTGTGATATATCTGTCAGCTAGTCGGACACATTCCTCGATAGCTTCTTCACTATACGTTACTTTGTGATGTTCCTCATACTTGTCCTTGATATTCACAAGGATGGTATGAGTTTCTTCCAAAGATGGTTCGTTTACCAACACTTGTTGGAATCGTCTCGTTAGGGCACCATCATCTTCAATATTTTCTCTGAATTCGTCAAGAGTGGTCGCACCGATAATTTGGATTTCTCCATTTGCCAATGCTGGCTTGAACATATTGGATGCGTCCATGGAACCTGATGCGGCACCCGCACCCACCATAGTATGTAATTCATCGATGAATAGAATAATATCTGGATTCTCCTTAAGTTCATCCATAAGAGCCTTCATCCTTTCTTCAATTGTCCTCTGTATTTTGTACCTGCAACTAGACTAGCTAGGTCAAGCGAATAAATCCGCTTATCAGATATAATCATAGGTGCTTTTTGTTCAAAGATTAATTTAGCCAAACCTTCTACAATCGAGGTCTTGCCTACTCCTGGGTCTCCAATCAGGACTGGATTATTCTTCTTTCGTCTACTCAGAATCTGGGTGACTCGTTTAATTTCTTTTTCTCGACCGACAACTGGGTCAATCTCTCCCTTTTCGGCTGCTGCGCTTATATCACGACAGAAAGCATCTACCACTGGCCTAGTCTTGCCACTGGCTTGTTTTCTTCTGCCTTTACCTCTTCTCTTAAGGGCGTCATTGTTGTTAGGTATTTCCTCATTCTCTGGGTCCTCAAAATCACTCATGATAACTACTTTTTCTTTAAAATCTGTATAATTTATTCCGTATTTGGATAGTACACCGTCTATCGGAGACACTTCCTTAATCGCACTTAAAAACATATGAACGGTATCTAGGGCGGTATCGCTCAAACTATCACACTCGACATCGATGCCATTGAAGACACCCTTGATATCAGCACTCATTTCATTCTGTTGTCTCTGCACCCCTATTCTAGGGATAATGTCCTTGTTATAGATTTCATCATATAGGTCGTCAAACAATCCGTTTAGGTCCACATCCATATTGAGTAGGACCTCGGTTGTTCTGTTATCACCATCTGCTATGATACTAAGTATGACATGTTCTGGGCGTAGTTGATTACCGTTATGGTTCAACACCTCTTGCATAGCCTTTCTGACTATCTCCTTCAATTTCGGTCTTATCTCTCTATTCATATCGTTTCGTGTTGCAAATATACAGATTAATTCCCAATAAAACAAACTTAGCTATTGATTTCTTCATATAAATATCGTATCTTTGTACTAGAATAACAACATAGACAAAAGTAAACACATGTTAGTACACAAGAAATCGGTCGGAGAGGCCACAAAAGCACTTTACAACTCAAGCAATATTTTAGCATCAACATACGACCCAACAAAACAGATTTTGGAGGTTATCTTCAAGCAAGGTACCAAATATGCATACAAGGACGTTGATAAAGCTGCCTATATGAGATTCGAAACTGCCGACAGTCAAGGTAAGGTTTTAAACTCACACATTAAGAAATACAGCTTCGAGAAGTTAGAGAACGTGGAGCCAAGCGGTATAGTAACAATGATTACTAGTTACCAAGAGGCTAACAATAGAAATCTTATGGCCGAATATAAGAACAGAGTAGAGAGCCTACTCTTAACTAATGATATGGATATGGATACGATTAGGACCATAAAAGATATTACTGACAAGACGATAGCGTTATTAGAGGACTAGTGCTTAAATTAGATAACATATTTTTTGATAACGCTCGTACTACGAGCCTTAGTGAACTATTTGATAACTCCGACAGATACATCATAAGAATGGTAACTAGAGATTTGTTAGTAGGTGTATGACCGAAGAGGCTAAAACTATGGAGGAAATAAGAATAAAGGCCACTTGGACGCTAGAAATGGCCGAGGAGGTTAATAGGCTTCAACATCGAGATTATGAAATCGAATTACGAATAGCACTGAATACGGTGTACTACGTATTACCATTACTTAAAGGGGTATGAGTGAGGAGGAAGAAAGAGAATTCGTAGTATACGGCAGTGTGAATGGTAAAGTCGATAGGTTGGATAGGTCGTCAAACGACCTTAAAGATATGTGGTTGTTAATGGACTTATCTATGGATGTAAAGGAGATGTGGTTGTTAACGGATTTATTAGATAAAGTATAAAAATGGATAATGAGAAACCTGATGTTAATAACATCAAACACGGCCTAATGGTCATAGACCCTGATGAAAAGGGTGAGATGTTCGAAGTATTGCACTTTGTGGGGTACTGGAACGAACCAACTCCTGAGTCAGTGAAACACCTGAGAGAGGAACTTAAAACCGATAAAGAATTCGGATTAACCGATATCGCGGACAGGCTTAGTATTCTACCTGCACCAGACTACATCGTAGAGCGATATGTGAACATGATTAAAAATGAAATAGAAGATGACTGAGGAAAAAAGTGTTATCAACTAACAATACTGACGAGGCTAATACACTATATGAAGCCTATCTGAAGAAACACAAACTAAAAGGAAATGAATAAATTAGACAAAGATTATCAAGACTTACTAAAGGATATCATAGATAACGGAGTGGTTAAGAAGGATAGAACTGGTACTGGTACTAAATCGGTATTCGGAAGACAGATACGACATAAGATGTCAGAAGGATTCCCTCTTCTAACCACCAAGAAGATGTACCATAGAGGTATGTTTACTGAGCTGTTATGGCTTTTAAATGGTGATACTAACATCCAATGGTTGGTTCAGAATGACTGTAACATATGGGTCGGTGACGCATATAAGAAATTCTTAAAGCACGTACAAGATAATTGGCATGATGGTAATCTAGATAAGATGGTCGATAAGGGTTATATCATAGAGACAATGGTCCTCCAAGAGGAAAGTGGTAATGACTTTGATTCTGTTAGCTACGAACCACTATCTAAAGCTGGTTTCACTGAGAGAATTAGATTAGACGATGATTTTGCAACCAAGTGGGGTGACTTAGGTCCTATCTACGGAAAGCAATGGAGAGACTGGAATGATGTGGACCAAATTTCTAACCTAGTAAACAACCTAATTAAGAACCCTGATAGTAGAAGACTGATGGTCAATACGTGGAAGGTTGATGAGATTAATCAAATGACTTTACCACCATGTCACTACGGATTCCAAGTAACTACCAGAGAACTAAGCTGGCAAGAGCGTAGGGAGTTACTCACCGACCCTATATATGTTAGGGATTTTGGTAATATCAGTCCGTTTACGGATACTATAATTAACCTATATTTGGATGAGTGTAATGTACCTAAACGAGCAATATCCTTGTTATGGACTCAACGCTCGTGTGATATTCCATTAGGTATCCCATTTAATATAGCCTCTTATGGAGCTTTGTTGATGATACTAGGTGAACTAACCAATATGGTGCCAGATGAGCTTATAGGACAACTAGGAGATTGTCATATATACTTAAACCAAGTAGAAGGCGCTTTACTCCAAGTATCGAGAGAACCTCTACCTTTACCTAAATTAGTAATCAGTACTGAGTTCTGGAATCCAGAGAATGTGTTAGGTACTAATTGGGACGCTATTATTGAAGGTATTGAGATGGATGATTTCAAAATAGAGAATTATAAATACCACGACCCAATTAAATTTCCTCTATCCAATTAATCTAGGACTACCGTTTAACTTTTACCCATAGCGTCATATTTATTAATGTGGTAGGAATTTACAGAATACGAAATACGTACAATAATAAGTGTTACTATGGTTCATCTAAAGATATTACTTTTAGGTGGAAGACTCACATATCTAAACTTGGTCGTGGGACACATGAAAATATTTTATTACAAAGAGCTTGGGATAAGTATGGTGATAATAGTTTTAAATTTGAAGTTGTTGAGGAGTGCGATAAATTAGAGTTATTAGTTAAGGAACAAACATATCTAGATTTATTACCAGATTACAATATAGGTAAAAGCGCTTCAGGAGGGGATAATATTAGTAATCATCCGAATAGAGAGACTATTATAGAAAACATTAAAGCTGGTCTTTTAATTCGGTTAAGTGCCATGACAATAGACGAAAAACGTAAATTGTTTGGTAAGATGAAGGATGATAACAATAATTGGAAGGGAGGGAAGACCTTCTGTAAGTGTGGGAATAGAATTGACTCTATAACTGTTGAGTGCTCCGCTTGTAGAGATAGGACGGGCACAAAAAATCCATTTTATGGGAAAAAGCATAGTGAAGAAGTTAAACAAAAAATATCAAAATCCAGAAAGGGAACATATCATGGGAGTCAAAACGCACCAATTATTGTTGATAGTGTCGAATATCGGTCTGCTGGTGAGGCTTCTAAATTACTAAATATCCCCATGACAACTATTAGATGGCGAGTTAAAAGCTCTAATAGTAAATTTAATAATTATCAGTACACATGAAAGCGATATTAGCGGTAAATAACTTAAACTTCATTGGCCTTGATGGTGGGTTACCTTGGCGTAATCTAGAAGACTTCAAACACTTCAAGAAGCTTACCATGGGTCACTCTTGTTTAGTTGGATGGAACACTTATCAGACGCTACCCAAATTAGAGGGTAGAATGACTATTGTTGATTCGAGAGGTGAACCTATTCTAAGTTCCACACCCAAAGAAGATAGACCTAAACAAGATTGGTCATTTATCATCGGTGACGATATTACCCCAGACGATAATCTATGGTGTATCGGAGGGAAGAAGACTTACGAAAAGTATGCACCCTACATCCACGAATTACACATATCACACATCGATGATAATACCATCGGTGATACCACATTTCCAGACTTTAGCAATCTAAACCCAGATTGTGTTATCTTCAATTACCATTTCTAAGTAATATCCGTCTTTTTTGTCTGTTTGTTTATATTTATAAGTGATAAATCAGATAATCATGCCAAGAGCAAATGGAATATATTCAATAATTCACCCAGCAAGTGGGGCAACCCTTAGCGCATATACCTATTACGAGGTTTACGCGGGTACTGGTGGTGGTGTCGCAGATATTAACGGCACTATAATCAATTTCGGTGAGAGTTCCAATACAGAAATATTAGTACGAAGTATTGGAAATATTTCAGGTAATCTATACTTGTTAGGGGAAACAAAGAGCGTCTCAAGTGCTGGAACGTACATTGGCGGTTCATACGGATAAAACTAAAATTAGGATGACTAAGAAAAAACTAAATATCAGACCAGTAGGTCTTAAAGGCCGAGAGGTTAAGAATAGAATGCTGGAACTTATGGACGCAACTCTAATTAAGGAAGGTGTAGACCGTGGAGTATTGGAGATTACCAAGAAAGGTCCTGACGGTAAAGTGTATGCAATCATACGTGAAAACAAAGATTACTACATTAAGACTGCGGATATGAAAGAAGGTCTTGTAAAAGAAGACTTCGAATACATGGGTGGATTAGCAAACAAGAAAGATTTCGCTTACCCATCATACGCAAAAGCGATTAAGCATTTAAACCTTAAGTTCCACTCAATTAACGAATCCCTTGGATTGGCTAGTGAGGCTAATATTTTCAGAGACGATAAGATTGTTGAGACTAACATGTCTTACAAGAACTACGGAGCTGTAGAATACGATGCTAACATCACAGACAAGAAAGGTGAGAAATTGTCATGGGATAATGTATCAGATGATGCTGAAGACGGAATAACTGGTGATAATCTTACCAAGAATAATGGTAAAGGAAAGGCTGACAAAGACTTCGCTAAATTATCAGACTCAATATTTGAGCGTGATGAATTGACCGATTCTGAAAAGATTATTGAAGGTATGTTAAGTGGTGACGAGGTTGTCATACCAGAACCAGAAGCTGACTTCGTATTCGAAGGTGATAATATGACTATTAAGGCTCCTATGAGTATCACAGACACTATCACAGCTATCGATGATACTATCTATCGTGTAACTGGTGAAGGCACCAAAGAAGCTATGGCTGAAGCCACTGACATCCTTAAAGGATTGAAGAAGGACGAAGTTATTGCAGTACTAGAAGCCATTACTGGTAAAAAAAAAGTCTAACCGAGACTAAATACAAACTTAAAGTTGACAATCCTGAGCCAGCTCCCGCACCAGAAATGGGTGGAGGTGATATGGGTGGAGAAGAATTAGGTGGTTTTGAAGAACCAGCTACTGATAAGCCATTCAATGACGAGCCATTTGAGGCTGGCGTTGAGGCTGATGAAACTGAAGACCCAAAACAATACATCCAACAATTGGCTGGAAAGATTGGGCAATCCCTTAGAAAGTACGAAAAAGATATTGGTGACCCAGACTTCGAATTAGAGAAGTTTGTGGTTAACTCTGTATTATCCGCCACCAATACTGGTGACATGGATAGTGAAGACCAGAAAGATATTATAACAAAGGTTAAAACCAGTGGACTAGACAATGGCGGAGGAGACGATGTTGATGTTAGCGTGGATGAGCCAGTTGCAGAACCAGAGATGGAGGAAGAAGGATTAGGTGAAGCTGGTGGAACTGATGAGTTGCAAACGTCAGAGGAAATCGGTAACTTTGTAAGTGGTGTTAACGCCCTAATGCAAAAAGGTATGGAAGAGACAATAGGTATACATAACAACGAAGAAGATACGAGAGACGATTTAGATTTGGGTTTAGACGACACACCAGTTGTAGAACCAAAGGTTAAGCCAGAGGTTAAACCACTTAGACGAACTAAAAGCTCTCCATTTTCACCGCCTAGCAAGAAGCCTAGAACGGACCCAAAGCCTAAGTTCAACGCATGAAACTAATATTCGTCAGAAAGATAGGTGAAGAGTGGAACGGTAAGTATATTTACGAATTCATATTTGCAGAGGATACTGAGGGTGTAGACGGTGAGTCATGGGATACGTACCCAGCAAACGGAAATCCTGAGCCGCCAGAAGAAGCTTATGTTGACAAAGTGGGCAGAGTCGAGACGGCAGAGTTCAATCTTAAGTGTGTTCAAGATAGCGACTCGTTCGCAGTTTGGGATGCAGTAGATGGTGTAGTAGCTTTGGCTTATGAGGATATTACCGATTACGATGAGTATCCAGAAGATAGAATCAAATTCTTCTATGGTGATGATTTATCAATAGTAACTGACGCCTTGTACGCTAAGGACATAATTATAGAATGGAAATACGAAAAGAAAAATGAAACTAACTGATAAAATACTTAAGACTTTACGAGAAGGAACCATGGGTAGCTCTATGGGTCAAGACGATACAACTACGGTAGTCGCCAAATCCGATAGCCTAGCCAAAACACTTAAAGATGTCGAAGCATCTAAGGCTCAAGGCGGTGGAGATGTTGAGGTCGAGGTTATCGATGAAGCTTTGAACGAAGTGGTGGATGGTAGCGCTGTCGTCCAATTCGATAGCGATAGGGCTGGCGAAGAGCCATTCATGATGAGTGGTATTAAATGGCAGTTTGTGAATGGAATATATCCTGACGGTAAGAAAGATATTGCAGTTTACAGATTTGACCACGATTTAGCTTATGATTATAAGTGGTTTAGGGATACTTTTATAGATAAAAAGAATGAAAACAAGAGGACTAATGAGGATTTGGGTGACGATTACGAATCTGCTTCTAGGGGTTCAGATATGGGAGAAGTTGGGGCAGATGATTACGAAGAAATGGAGAGACTTAAGCAAAGTTCCGCTTTAGACCAATACGTAGTATCGTACTGGAAATACACAAGGGATGGTGACGATTTCGATTTGTTCCATAATGAAGTGGAAGCTTCGTCTCCAGAAGAAGCAATAGCGATAACTAAAAGATTAGACCCAAGAGGTAGAAGGTTTTATATCAATTTAATCAACGGTAAGAAAATTGTCGAATCGGTGGCTAAGATGAGTAAAGGTGATTTAGAAAAACTAATTGAGTCAAAAGTTACACCTAAGAAACGAATAATTAAAGTTGGGGACTTAAAGAAGAAAAAGTAATGGCTAAGGATTATAAAGATATTGCTAGGAAAGCACTAAGAATGGCTGGTGATAAAACCATTCTGAATGAAGGATTTGGATATCCAGAAGGTATGATGGAGAGAATTCATCCTACTATTGAGAAGAATATTATCGATAGGAAAACCGCTATTGGTGACCACCCAGCACTACCTAAAGGTGGCGTAAGAGGGTTTGACCAAAAATTACTCTTAGATAGGTTCGTAGAGGTTGTTAATCGATATAAAGAAGCCTTCGGAGTAGAGGCCATAAATGATGATGAAGTTAACCCAAATATTCAAAAATTACTTATGGATTGTAGGTTAACCGAAAAACCACATAAGAAAGCCTTAGTAGAGCTAGCAATCAAAATGGTTAGAGAAGAATTTGACATGGATGAGGATATGGTCGATATTGAGGCTGATATTGTTGAAGCTGTGTCATTGAAGCCTAGTTTGGATAGAGAAACGTCTGATGAAGAGTTTGAGAGAGAGTATGAAAGTCATGACGATATAGATAACGCTGAGAAAGAGGTTATGAAGAGACGTATGATTAACGCTCTGATTCAAGGTGCGTCCATGAAAACTAATCATATGTTCAATTTGGTTAATGATGAATTGATGCTTCTTAATCCTACTTTATCTGGTAAGTATAAGAAGCTTATGTCGGCAGCCGATTATAGTTATTTTAAGAACTTAGCTCCAGCAAGTGGTAATCATACCGCAGGTGGAGTTTGTAATGTAGAATCTAACGGTGATATACCTAAGATAGTTGCAGAAGCACTAACATTCCCAGTATTGATTCACGAATTGGTTAAGGGTGTTATGGAATTGGTTTCGTTACATGGATTTACTGAAGATGACGAACTTAATGAGTTTGTTATGAGTCAGGCCGACTTTACTGGTGCAGAGCCAAGCGATATGAGGATGGGACCTGCTCTTTGGGGTAAGTTCATGAGCGCTATCGCGCCAGACGATTTGAAGTATAAGCACCACATATACCACAATATCATTTCTATGCCCGTAGATGAGTTTAATGACTGTCTTAGAGAGATTTTTGCAGGTACTAAACGGGGTAAACAATTGATACTCGATATAGTGGACGATATTAAGTCTGGTATTGAGCTAGACGAGATGGCTAATATTAGTGAAGATGATGGTGACGACTATAAGGATATTCAGACTACTCAAAAGCAACTTAGAGACCTACTAAATCGAGAAGACTTTGACGACATTCTAGGTGGTATGATTAGCTAATATTAACAATTACATATATTCTGCATATTTATATGTAAAGATATATGTTAACAGCTAGCGAGATATTAGAAGTTTCTCTTTATAACCCTATTTATCTTACTACATAATGGTCGTAAATTAGTATAATGATTTAATTTAAGTACGTCTTCTTCCGTTACTGCCGCATCCAACGGTATAATATGGTCTATATCCCAACCATACTTGAAATCTCCGTTATAAAGACCTCTATTATCCCAATTCATCCACGGTTCAAACTGTTCTTCAAGGTGTCCTTTAAACTCACCAAAAGAACATCCGAGAATTTCCTGTGTCTTACTAATTTTTCTATACCCTAGCCGTGTGATAGAATTTCTAATAAGCGTCCTAGTGTTATGCTTTAGTTTGTATAGCGGTTCAGTTATTAGACGATGATTTTGTCTATTTTGTTGTTTTACTCTGATAGTTTCACTATTATCCTTATGATACTGTTTGATGATATCTTTATTGTTTTCCCGATATTGTTTATAATACTCAGCTAATTTTTCTTTATTCTGAGATTGATACTCTCTGGATTTTATCCGTATCGCTTCCTTATTCTTTTGGTAGTATTCTTTAGATTTTTCATTTAATTCGTCTTTATTAGCTTTTCGATATTCTTTAGCTTGAGTCGATTTGTTGATTTTCCCGTTCTTGTGATATTCTTTAACCTTATCAGGATTATTCAATCGCCAATTCTTCATTCGGGTATTTACTTTTTCTCTATTAGCTTTACGATATTCTATATCATATAGTCGTTTAGCCTCTTTTTTCTCTTCTATTATTTTACTCATTATAGAGGCATTTCTGTTATTGTATTATTCTTTAACATATCTTGATAAACCAACCATTCAATATGTTTCGATATATTAGCGTGTTGGTCTGTTAGTTCCCTCCCCAATACTGGATTGATGGTTATAGTTAACCTAACTTTCTTTTCGGTGTCTTTTAATTTTCGTCTCATAATCTCTTAATTTGTTATAAATAGAGATAGTATGATAAAAACACTACTTTTTATCTTATTAATTAATATCTGAGTTGGTAGGTATATTTATATGTATAACGATTAAACTAAATTAATAAGATTTGCTCACAGCATCAGAGATATTAGAAGAGTATGGTAAGTGTATTTTAGACCCTACCTACCCTATTGAAACGTTTTTTAGAACGTTCGACAAGACCCAAAATGGTTTTGTTCCATTCAAGCTATTCCCTAAGCAGATAGAGATTATAGGGGATTACGAAAAGTACAGAATGAATCTGGTGGCCAAGCCTAGACAGGCTGGTATCTCCACAACCACAGCCGCATTCCTTGCGGTGCGAACAGGGTTCGCAGATAAAGAGAATCCTGAAGCGATTCTAATTGTCGCGAACAAACAAGATATGGCATTTGAATTCCTAGGTAAAGTTAAAGACTTTATCAACCAACTACCTAGATGGGTATGGGGTTCTGAATACTACGGTACTCCTGAGAAGGAAAAGCGTAAGCTGTATGATACCGAGTCCAAGAAAGAAATCAAACTACCTAACGGTTCTAGAATTAAGGCCGTTGCAACATCTAAGGATGCTTTGCGTGGGTATACTCCAACATATTTGATTATGGATGAGGCAGCATTTATCGACAACGGTAAAGAGCTATTCGGTGCGGCACTTACAGCATTGGGTACTGGTGGTAGAGCTACTCTTATTTCAACACCAAACGGTCAAGACCCGCTATACTATGAGACCTACGAAAACTCTCAATTGGGTGAGAACGATTTCAATGTGATTGAAATGCGTTGGTATCAAGATTTACGATATAACAAAGACCTTAAATGGTGGAAATGGTCTGACGAGAATAAGACTAGTAAGATTGTTATAGTAGAAACCAAATTCACGTTCGAATCTTATGATGAGATGGTTAAGGATGGCTTTAAGCCGACCTCAAGCTGGTACGAAGAGATGTGCAGAGCGATGAATAATGACAAGCGAATGATTGCTCAAGAGCTTGACGTATCGTTCCTTGGTTCTGGTGATAACGTAGTCGATGAGGAATACATTGAGTATCATAAGACTGTTAATGTCATGGAACCAGCATTCCTTGATGGTAAAGACAATGTAACTTGGATATGGCAGAAACCTATTGAGGACCACGAGTATATCCTATCTTCCGATGTCTCTAGAGGTGATGGAGATGATTGGTCCACGTTTACTATTATTGATTTCACTACCATGGAGCAAGTGGTAGAGTATCGCGGTAAGGTACCACCAGATAAGCTGGCGATAGTGTTAGACGAATATGGTAGGTTGTATGGTAATGCGTTGTTGATTGTGGATATTACAGGTGGTATGGGTATAACCACCACACTGAAGCTACAGGAAATGAAGTATCCGAACCTATACTACGAAGAGAGAACCAAAGCTCTTAGGAAGAGAAAAGAAGAGGGGAAATATCACGAGAAGAATGAAACTCCAGGTTTCCAAGTAGGTGCTGACCGAAGTAGGTTGGTGGCTCAGTTCGAAAAGATGGTTAGAATAAACTCTGACGAAGGTGCGGATAAAGGGATTAAGATTAGGTCTAGTAGACTGATTACTGAGATGAATACGTTCATCTACAAGAACGGCAGACCTGACCATGCCACTGGTAAACATGATGACCTTATCATGGCAATGGCTATGGCATTATTCGTTATGGAATTCTCCTTTAAGAAGTTGAAAGCATTCAAGGCCAAAACTAAGAACATGTTAGGTAGTTGGGTCATGAATAGCGCTGACCCAGTAGACTTAGATGTTCTTAGTGGTAATGGATTCGTACCGAGGGGTAAGAAGAAGGATACTGGTAAACCACCAACATTCAATAGAAATATAAGTAGAAACATGCAAGACCCAGAAGGTAAATATTTATGGCTCTTCAGTGGTACGCGATGATATTTAGATAAAAGAAACTAATTATGAGTAAGAAAGTATTTGTAAGAAAAAACTACGGAACGCTATACAAGTGGTGTGTTAATACTGGACCACAAGGAAATAAGAGGCGTAACCAAGCAGCACTTGGTTGTGATGCTGTGGCTGGTAGTCAGGGACAAGACTGGATTAGTGGATATGTAAATAACAGAGTAGTAGTAGGCGGACAGCTTGAGCAATTAGCGTACGTTGAGTGTGGGTATGTCCAATAAGACTTTAGTTTTAGAATTAAACACCTATATTAATAAAAAGATATAATGGCTAGCAAACAAGATTTAACAGTATTCCAACGATTGAACAGGATTACGACCCCTAATGGTATCGAACCAGAAAAGGCGAGTAGCAATAAGTACAACATTGGTGATGGTGAGTTATTAAGAACCACATCGCAAGAAGAATACAAAACTAGGGCTTTACAAGCCAAACAAAACAAGTACTTAGGTCTAGTATGGGGTAAGGTGGAAGATAATCTTTTCCAACAATCCATCCAATACGAGATGACCAGAATCGGAGCGTATTCCGATTTCGAGAATATGGAGTTCTATCCTGAGATTGCAGCTACGCTAGACATCTTAATGGAGGAGTCCACAACTGTAAACGATGTTGGTCGAGTATTGAACATCTATTCGGATAGTCCTAGAGTTAAGGGTATTTTGGAGGATTTGTTCTTCAACAGAATGGACATACATACCACTCTACCTATGTGGGTTAGAAATATGCCTATTAGAGAAGATAGTATAATACCTTTATTAGATGGAACCGAAGTAACTATTAAAGAATTATCTAATAAAATTAAAGATGGTGAAGAAGTTTGGTCTTATGCCGTTCAGGATAACACTAAAGCAATAGTACCCAGTAAAATAACATGGTGTGATTTAACTAGGAGAAATAGCGAATTAATAAGGATTACGTTGGATGACGGTACGTATGTGGATACGACACCTGACCACGAATACATGCTTAGAGATGGTTCTTATAAGAGGGCAGATGAATTAATAAGTGGACAGTCGTTAATGCCATTTTACACTAGAAAAAGTGACAAGAAAAAAGATTGCATCAATGGTTACGAAAAAGTGTATAATCCTAGTACCACTAAATATAAGTTCACGCATTCAATGGTCGCACATGAATGTGTTAGAGACTTAGGTTACGAAAAAAGAGTTGGTGGTCAGTTTGATACACATCATCAAGATTTTAACAAATTAAATAATAAGCCCACTAATTTGGTTAGATTAACCCATTCAGACCATTTTAAGTTACATATAGAACATTTTAATAAAGTGTTAGGTTCTCCTGAAGTAGTCAAAAAAAGGATGGAAGGTATTGATAGGTATCTCAGGTCTGACGAAAGGCGCCAACGCCTTTCTAATGAGATGTCTGGTGTTTACCCTAAAGATTTTGAAGAATACAATTCAAGTAACTTACATTCTGAACATAACATCGTTCGTTCTGAAAAAATGTTAAACAATTGGTCTGATACCGAATTTAGGGAAAAGACTAAGAAAGGTATGACCATTGAAATCAGTGACTCTTGTTTAGACTATATTTCTAATATTACAAAGAATACCGAAGGGTATATCGGGGCGAAGAAATTGGCCGAGTTATTAAAATACGATAATAAGTTTATCGCCTTATTTAAGGAAACCTACACTATAAGGAAAGACATAACCAAATCAATTAACCCAACAACCCTAAAGAAAACTATTTTTAGGAAAACAAATAAAAATTATTTTGACTTTGTTTTATCAGTTAGACCAAACTTAATTTTAGATAAAAACTATGTAAAAGCAAAGGCGATTTATCTAGGTAAAACTAAGGAAAAATCTTTATTAAATCATAAAGTAGTTTCCGTTGTTAAATTAAACGAAACCTCTGATGTTTATTGTTTAGAAGCTGTAGGACCTAACGGGGAGCACGATAGACATAACTTCCCTGTGTGTGGTAAGGATATAAATGGAAACTATTCGAGAAACTCTGGGGTCTTTTTATCCAACTGTAAGTACGGAGATAACTTCGTATACTTAAACATCACTGACACCAAAGGTATTATAAGTGCAAAGCAACTTCCTAACTTCGAAATGGAGCGTAGAGAAGGTGGTGTGTACGATACTATTACCGCTAAACTTAACAGTACTAAGATTGATACCGACCAAAGAGAAAAGGCTGGTAAAGAAGAGAAGGTTAGATTCTTCTGGAGAGGAAGAGATTTAGAATTCCAAGCATGGCAAATTGCACACTTCCGATTATTGGGTGACGACAGACGTTTACCATATGGTACCAGTGTGTTAGAAAAGGCCAGAAGAATATGGAAACAATTGTTACTATCTGAAGATGCGATGCTAGTATATAGGGTTACCAGAGCGCCAGAGCGTAGAGTATTTAAAGTATACGTTGGTAATATCGATGTGGAAGATGTGCAAGTATACGTTAATGATATTGCGAACAACTTTAAACGTGCCAGTGTTGTGGATTCACAAACTGGACAAATCGACTTGAGGTTCAATCAATTGGCCAACGACCAAGATATTTTCATCCCAGTAAGAGATGAGAATGCAGCTACACCGATTGACACACTTCCAGGAGCGCAGAACCTAGACCAAATCGCGGATATCGAGTACCTACAAAGAAAGTTATTCACATCATTGAGAGTACCAAAGTCCTTCCTAGGATTTGACGACCCAGTTGGTGATGGAAAGAATTTAGCGTTGATGGATATTCGATTCGCTAGAACTATTAATAGACTACAACAAGCTATTATCCAAGAGCTAAATAAGATGGCAATCATTCACCTATATCTATTAGGATTTGATGATGATTTGGATAACTTCACAATCACGATGAATAACCCTTCAACCCAAGCTAAGATGCTTAGGATTGAGAATTTACAACAACAGTTCACCGCTATTCAAACAGCGGTTGCTGATGCTGGTAATGGATTTGGTATTATGTCAATGACTAGAGCCAGAAGAGAAATTTTAGGGTGGAGTAACGAAGAGATTAAGCAAGACCTTCTTGAACAAAGAATGGAGAAAGCTGCTGCCGCTGAATTGGCTAACACTGCGTCTGTTATTAAGAATACTAAACTATTCGATAAGGTGGACAAACTATATGGTGACATAGATGTTGCTAGAGAGGGTGGACAAACTGGTGAAGAAGGTGAAGACGGTGGACCTGCTGGTGGAGGCGGAGGCTTCGGTGGAGGCGGAATGGGAGGAGAAGATATAGACTTTGGAGATGAAGATGTGAATATCGAAGATGAAGGTGGAGCTGGTGGTGATATTGGTGGAGACATGGGCGGTGAGGACCTAGGTGGTGAAGGAGATGCTGGTGGTGATGACCTAGGTGGTGATATTCCAGAAATGGGTGAAGACATCAAGTTAGTCGGTAAACTACTACGTGAGGAGAAGATAGTCTTAACTGAGCAGTTGGTTAAGGTTAAAGATAAGCGAAATGACATCTGGATGAACAGGCTCATGGAATCTTTAGTAGATAAGAAAGACCAAACCATAAATGAGAACAAGGTTAAGATGACCGATAGGGGTCTAAGAATCAATGACGACATTGATGGTGTCTTGAGGAATATAGATAAGTTGTTGGACAAGGATAAGGGTAACGCGTAACATACTTGGTCTTTTCTATGTTTAGCGAACTATTTAAATTAAACGGTTAATTATGCAAAATTTTGGCGAACTAAATCATATTGTTATGGAGTTTTTAGCGGAAGGTATCTCTTCTAATAAGAAGACCAATAAGAAGATGTTTAAGAAGTTTATGAAAACTCTTAAGGAAAATAAAGTTTTACAAGACGAGTTCATGGTGTATTCCAACCTACAGAACAAGCTGGGTGGTAGCGATGCTAACATTTCAGAATTCATTCGAGAGAATGTTAGATTGATGGAGGGATACTCTAAGAAGCAAATTGTGGAGGCTAATAATAAGTTAGCTGACTTAATCTCTGAAGCCAACGTTAAGTACCCTGACAATCCATTCGCCAAATTGCACGAAGCTATTCACCAATTAATGGTGGAGAAAGCGAACCTTAAGAACGTTGATTCTAGGTTAGATGCTAAGGGTGTTATTGCAGAGCATATTAAGAACAACCAAGGAACCGAAAAAGGAAGTGGGGATTATATGCCTACGGACCTAATGACTAATATTATGGTCAACAACTTCAACAAAAAGTATGAAAAGCTTGATGAGAATACTAAGAGTGTTCTTAAGAAGATTATCAATACACCAACTGAAGGACGTGAGACTATTTTCGTAGAGTTGGTTAGAGAGTGTGTAGATTTGGTAAATGAAAATATTACTGACGCAGATTTGACGATAAAGGAAAAGCTTTTATCGACAAAAGACAAGTTACTTAGGTTAAAGTATGATGGGGAGACTTTCATAAGTGAGGCTAAAAAATTATTAGACCTTAAAATAACGTTAAACTAATCTTATAATGAACAACAGTTTTGGAATTGATGTCGTAACTAATACCGTAAAATTATCTAGTAGAGATTTAATCGGAGAAACAGCTTACGATAAATGGAATAGAGTAGGTGTGTGTGAAAACGCACTATGTAAGAGGATTAAAACCCCTAATGAATATCATGGGTTTTTAATACGATACGAAACGGGAGCTAGAAGCCTCAAGCATCAGAATTCTGAGGAATATGAAATCCTAGATGTTAGAGTAGGTTCTATAACTAACTTAGTTACTGGCGATACGTACAGTGAGGGTGATGTTGTAGTTTTCGAAAAAGGTGAAGAACATGAAATTCTTTGCGAAGAAGAGGCATACGTTTTCTGCGTAATGTCCAAGAGTCGCAAGACGTTAGGGTGAGTACTTAAAGTACTTGATTAAGTCCTTTTTTTTGACTATATTTAGTATATGGAAAAGAAGGGAAAGAAATTTATGGTGGAATCCGAGTACGGATTCTCAACATCATATGGGACGGTAGACCAAACAACTAATAAATCAGTATACATTGACCTAACCTCTTGGGTTGAGCCATTATTCGATAATGACGATGGTGCTGGTACGTACGTACGCAGAATAACTAAGCGGATAAAAGATTGTATCTATCGTAACTTAACCGATAACTTCAACAAGACCGTATACATCGTAGATTTAGATTTGAGAGTATCTGGGATACGTTTGGGTAAGCAAAGCTTCATGTCTTGCGATATAACGCTGTTTACCGATAAAAGTATACACGACCTAACCACTGACATCGAAACGTTAATACAGGTACTAACAGGTACCTTATACGAAGAATTCGGTGAGGCTTTCATATTCAACAAAAATAAGAAAACGTAATCTTTACCCTCGTCCAACATATTTATAGAAAAAGTAAATATGTCGGAGTTAATTACATTAAAAGCAGGGGAACTAGGAACTGGATTCCTAATTGAGCAAGACGCTGGGTATATCTCACCAAGTGATGAGAGGAATTTACCTTTCATCAATGAGATTAAAAACCTAGAGAGAGGTAAGCAAGTAATTGTTGAACCCCTATATGTTTATGCTGTACTTCAGAAGTTCGGTATCAAGAACAGAAATGGCAGAGTCTATCCAGAGGCCGTACTTAAAGCGCAAGAACAAGCGTACCAACAATTAATTCAAGAGAAACGGGCACTAGGCGAACTAGACCATCCAGAATCATCAATTATTTCAGGAAGTAAAGTATCACATAACATCGTAGAGATGTGGTGGGAAGGAAACACCCTTATGGGTAAGCTTGAGATACTTATGACTCCAGGATTTGTTAACCTAGGAATCGCATCTACGATGGGTGACCATGTTGCAAATCTTCTAAGACTAGGAATTAAAGTTGGAGTTTCATCAAGAGGTGTTGGTTCAGTTGAAGATGTTGGTGGTGTGCAATTAGTACAATCAGATTTCGAATTAATCTGTTGGGACGTTGTGACGAACCCAAGCACTCCAGGAAGTTGGATTTTCAATTCCCCTAGCGATAAAGCAGCATACACTGAAGAAGTGAAGGTTATTAAGCCAACTCTATTAGAAGGTGGATTAGACCAATTTTTGCTGAACTAATAAGTTTTTTCTAAGTCTCCTGACTTTCGTTAAGTTGTAAGCTATTTATATTCAGTACGATATATCTAGTTTTTTGGACTTTTGCCCTTACTAGATATATTTATTTAGTAGAAAATAAAAACTTTCTAAATCCAATTACAAAAATGGACGAAAATAAAAAAGAAATTACGAACGAGGCGTTGCTTGAAATCCAAGCGATTAAGGACGCTTTAAACGAAAACACTAAAGAAATACTTCGACAGGTAGCCAGAGAAGAAATTGAAAGTGTTGTAAAGGAATCTCTTAACGAAGATTTCGAAGAAGAAGATGTAGAAGATACTGAAACTTCTGACGAAGCTCCAATGGACTTGCCAGTTGATGGTGAAGGAAGCATCGGAGGCGAGGATGAAGAATCTGTAGCAATAGATGTAAGTGCTGACTCTGAAGGTGGTGAACCTGAGAGTATGGAAGGTCTTGATGACATGTCATCAGATATGGGCAGCGAATTAGACTTAACATCAGCATCTGACGATGAAGTCATTTCAGTGTACAAGGAATTGTCAGCGGAAGATGAAATCGAAGTTGTAGGTGACGAAGTACATTTAGATATCGCGGAACCAGGAAAATACATCATTAAGCCAAATGCAGGTGGAGCTGAAATGGGAGACCTTGAAGCACCAATGGGAGAACCAGAAATGGGAGGACTAGAAGGTGGTCTTGAGGAGCCAATGGGAGACCCAGTTGTAGAACCAGAAGAAGAACCAGAAATGGGAGGACTAGAAGGTGGAGCTGAAGATGAAGAAGAACTGGAATTCGAAGAAGGAAGAGTATACGAAATCACAGGCTTAAATGAGAATGAAGGCGCACATGCTGAACACATGAAAGAAACTACACCACCTAATACGGGTGATATAGATTCGCAAACTTCTAAAGAATTAGACTCAAGTCTTACAGGGGATAACCTTGATGGCGGGTTTGGTGAAGCAGAAGCGAAAAATGGTTCAGGAGATGCACATGCCGAGCATATCATGGGAGCTGAGGGTAAAACCGACCCTACCGCGAAAACTAAAGCAACTGCATTACCAGCCGAAGAGAAAATCGAAGCAGGTGGAAGTAGTTCAGATGGTAATCACGGACCACATGTAATGGAAGGTGAGGAAGAACCTTTAGAAGAGCACATTCCAAAAGGACAATCTGACTCTAGACGAGTTCCAGGACAAGCCGATATAGGCCAACCTAGAGGAGCTGGAGCAGTACCTATTGCAAAATCAGGGAAAGTACCTACGGCTGAAGGAACAGTAAGTTATTCTGACCTTCTTGCAGAGTCAAAAGCTCTTAAGGAAGAAAATGAATCATTCAAGGCTAACTTGAGAGAATTCAGAAAGATGATAGCAACTACTGGTGTTTACAGCACAAATCTAACAAATGCAGTCCGAATCTTTATGGAACACGCTACTACTAAAAACGAAAAAGCAGCGATTATAAAGAGATTCGACAACGAAGTTAAGTCAATCACTGAGTCTAAAGACCTTTACAAGAAAATTGTAGTGGAATTGGAGTCAAGAACTACACTTACTGAGAATGTTAACACTTTAGATAGCACAATCGGAACTGGTTCTACACAACTTAATGAGCAAAGCGCTTTTGTAGATAAAGATACTGCACGTACATTAGAATTAATGAATTATCGAGTAGATAGAAAATAATAACAAATAACAATCAATTAAAAAATAAAAATCATGTCATTTTTAAACTCTGGAACTGTCGGAAATATCGGTCTTAACCACATGAAGGACATCCGTCACAAAGTTCAAACAAAATGGGATTCAACAGGATTCCTAAAAGGTTTGGAAGGCCACGTAAAAGAGAACGTAGCTCAATTGTTCGAAAACCAAGCTTCTAGCTTGATTAAAGAATCAACTGACGCAACCTCTTCAGGTTCTTTCGAAACAGTAGTATTCCCTATCGTAAGAAGGGTATTCTCAAAATTATTAGCTAATGATATCGTTAGTGTACAAGCTATGAACATGCCAATTGGTAAGTTGTTCTTCTTCGTACCTCAAACATCTAGTCGTAATGATGGAACTACCGCTGGTAGTGACTATCCAAACGCTGGATGGACTGATGCAAATACTCAGTTCTCTGGTCATACATCTATGGCATCTGACGGTCTTCCTGACTGTGTTGGTGCAAACGGTTGTGTTGTTCCTACTAATATGGCTAAGAACCTATACGACATTTTCTACAATGACGGTATGTTTGATAACTCTAAAGGTACTCTTACAATGGTAACTGGTTCAACTATTCCTGTAACATTAGGTACAGATGGTGACTTTACCTATGCAATTGGTACTGCATTGCCAGCGGCAACTGATGGTTCTGTACGTGAAATCATACTTCAAGTATCAGGTTTCTCATCAGAGAATAAAGGTCGATTGACTGGACCAGACGGTAACCAAATGGATACTGAATCATTCCTTGCGTCTTTGACAATTTGGAATAACACAGGTGCAGCTATCTTGGACCAAGATAATAACACGATTATCGCAGTTGGTGCTTCAGTACCATTCAGAGTGGTAACACAAAGATACGGAAAGGGACTTGTTTCTTATGACGATATTTGTGACGTAAATGGTATTATCTACCTAGGTGCAGACCTAAGTCACCCAGCAGAAGCTGACGGAACATCAACATTTGATGGATACATTGGAGCGACCGCACAAACTGGTAGCGCTGTAGCAACATACAGTGCAACAACCGATGCATTCGGAGCAGTATGGGCAGAGTACGCATCTCTAGAATTCGAAACTGAAATGGGAGAAGTAACCTTCACACTTGATGAGGTTGTTGTTTCTGTTGAAGAACGAAAGCTAAGAGCAACATGGTCACCAGAATTGGCGCAAGATGTTAGTGCATTCCACAACATTGACGCAGAAGCTGAATTGACTGCATTGCTTTCTGAGCAAGTAGCATCAGAGATTGATAGAGAGATTCTTAGAGACCTAAGAAAAGTAGGTGCATGGCAACTACGATGGGATTACAACGGATGGAGAAAGGCTAGCCTTGCTGCAAACGCATACACCCAAAAAGATTGGAACCAAACTTTGATTACGAAGGTAAATCAAATCTCGGCTCAAATCCATAAGTCAACTCTTAGAGGTGGCGCTAACTTCATCATAGTATCTTCAGAGATTTCTGCAATATTCGATGACTTGGAGTACTTCCACGTAAGTGATGCTTCTCCAGAGCAAGACCAATATAACATGGGAATCGAGAGAATCGGTTCATTGGGAGGACGATACCAAGTGTACCGTGACCCTTATGCACCAGCTAACTCAATGATTATCGGACACAAAGGTAAGTCTTTGTTGGACACAGGTTACATCTACGCACCATACGTGCCAATGCAATTGACTCCTACAATGTACAACCCGCTCAACTTCGCACCAGTGAAGGGAATCATGACCAGATACGCTAAGAAGTCTGTTAATAACAGGTTCTACGGAGCAATCCGAGTAGATGGTGTTGTAACATTTAACACTAACGAATTGAGATAATCTCTCATTCGTACACAAAAAAGCCTCCATATGGAGGCTTTTTTTTTACCCTATAGTCTCATATTTATATACATGAGAGATAGATTAGAATCAATACGCGCTGCCCTAAACGAGACAAAGAAGAAAAGTAAGTTCGATAAGTTGGAGGACAATAAAGTTGAGCTAACTGACGAAGAGAAAGCGATAGTTAAGGAACGTGACGCTATGTGGTCAAAGGATTGGTATGCAGTATGGAAGAGTGTAGACCCTAAGACCGATGAAGTAACTTATATTACTCACACGCATAGAGCCTATAACACAGCCCCAACATTAAAGGGAGCCATTGGTAGGTATCATGATTTTATTAAAGGGACTTCTTGACCTGTGGCGGGTCTTTATATTCGCACCTAACAATCTCGTCACCTAAAACAAATCTCCTTGTCTTAAACTGACCATCAGCGTCAGTGTATATAATTTCATCGTCCCAAATAGATAGAGGTCGCGAATGATAACTACCGAACGGTATTGATTGGTACGTTACCAGCATTTCACTGGTCTCAGTGTGTTTAGATACACATAACGCTTTATATTGGCCACCCTTATAATGAGTGTAAGTTTTCCCAATAATGGGATACTTTTTAACTACAATCTTCTTAATCATATGATTTGAAGTAGTTTCTCTGGGTAAATAGTCGCCCCCATACTTCGGTCGTCTATGTCTTGGAACGTTATTACGAAGTATAACCCATCAAATTTGATGTCGGTTATCTTCACATGTTGAATCTCATCAGAACCGAATTCCCTGAATTCGTACGTATTACCTATACAAATGTCGTAATTAGTTTTCTTTTCCATCACAATTTATAACAATATATCACCTAATAATGCTCCCATATTAATCAGTAAACCCAAGATAAACTGGATTGTACGCGATACTGGGGTCATAAATTTAGTAGTTAAAGCCACGCTAGAGGTACTTTGGTCCATCCAGCCTTTCTTATATACGGTATTATCTAGATTATTTCTAGTTAAATACATCGCCCCATTGTGGACGAAGCTAAAACATAGAGCCATACCAATTAAACTGGCTAGAACCCAATACCAACTCATAACCGTTAACAATAATGCACAGCCCATGATTAATACTATCCCTCTCTGAATTGAGAAGATAATATGTTCTTCAACTGGTGGAAACCAATCGTAGAATCTAGAACCTACTTTAACGTGCCAGTAGATACCTTCTCGCCAACCTTCGAAACCAGCGTATATTATGAATAAGCCTAATATAATTAGATTCATCGGTACATTGGTTCGTTTTCTTCGATGTATTTGAGAACTGCTTTTAAGTTCTGAATATACTCGTATTTGTCTTTCGTTATTTCGTCTTTTATATCACACCTAGAATCTTCATAGCAAGTGTAATATTTACCATCCTCTTCCGTAACCCAATGCTTATAATCACCCTTGGTTTGGTCAAGCATTTTCCGAATGGTTGTCTTAGGGTCGATAGTTACTTCGCACCCCATAGTAGCATGTACCCTCATCAGTCTTCAGTATTATCAAATTGATTATGAGACTTGGTGGCAAGCTTTCTGTCGTTATCACGACCAGATACATACTCCCGTATCTTATTACCCAAATCTTGGTCATTGGGTGTTTTATGAATTAGTCTTCTGACATCACTCATCACATCATTGTTGTATAACATCCACTCTAGTAATACGCTTGTTGTCGCCATTATTAATGTATTTTTAATTGCCACTTTCTAATCCAATGGACTATCTTGCGCAATGTTTTATTTTTAGGATTCTCTCCTACCGCCATGATTAGCGGGTTGATAACTAACGCATTCACTATGTACCATAAGCCAGCAACTACAGGGTAGGTCGCAAAAAATATCGCCACGTAAAATAGTGCGGCATTGGCAGCATAAGTTAATGACGGTATTTGAGATATCCAAAATATTATACCAGCAATTACTGATAGTGTCATTATTCGACCAACTCTAGTGAACATCCACTTGATTGGTCTTGGTGTTTTGTCGAAGAAGGCTTTCACTTTCTCCCATTTTGTTAACTCTTCCATATCTATCTTTATTAGTAAATATGGAGTAAGTCGTCAGGTAGTCACAGTATTTTCCAATTTAGCGTATAGTTTAGTTCTAGCCTCGCTCATCGTCTTACCGAATGCGAAGTTTCCTCTAGCATCTAAGAGTGAGTAATATCCAACACTGTCTGCCGTCATCGCCCCCCACATTTTAGAATAAGTATTGTAGTGGTAAAAAAATCTATAATCGTGCTTCATTTATGTTTCTGTTTTCATGTTAGGGTACAAAGATACCGAAAAAAAGCCAGAGAAACAAGTTCTTCTGACTTTTCGATTATACTTTATCTCCACATGTCGGACAAAACTTGAAGGTGGATTTGGCTTTGGACCCACAGTTTGTGCAGTATCTTCGCTTTCCAACTTCAGAAGCATCAACTTGTTTGGTTGATACTGGCATCAGTTTATATGTCACCGTTGCGAACGGATATGGATGGAATTCCCTTTCGGAATTCGCAAACTCTTGACTAGAGGTTGACCCTTCCGATACCCTACCTGTTTCAGTCTTCTTAGATTTTTTTCGTAAGTCTCGTCCAAACTCTGGGTGTTTCTCAATGAAGTCTTCAGCATCAAGCACTGGAATCTCTTGGGCACTGTATTGTACTGAACTAGTAAATCCTATTACGTCATCATCTATACTGGCGTTAATATTTGTAAAACTTAAAGTATCACTTAACGAACCACTTAACATGGTATGTACATCGTCAGTAGATGAGTTATGTACGTATCCGAACGGTGAGTCGTAATTATTCCCATATAGTCTAGGAGTCCAATCAGTGATATTACTCTTTGGAGTAACATACTTTGGTGTTGTATCTTCACGATAGAATTTCACCTTTAGAGAACCATTATCCTTGATTGCGGCTTGCACTTCTTCAGTGTTACTTACGGTGTAAGTCTCGAATCTGAATTTCTTGGCTACATCTAGATATCTCTCTAGGAAGATTCTCTCACCTTGACGTAATACTAAACCACCTTGACTGATAGCCTTGTCGTTCAATATAATCTCAGCGACAATAACGTCTTTGGTCGGATTGAATAATTCAATCTCGAACTCAGCGTCTTTCTCTAAATAAATTGTTGGGAGTTGTGATTCCTTGTTATAGACTTTGAGTCTATTTTTGGCTACCGATACGTTTACCGTGGGCGTAGCTTCCCCTCTGTTGGAAGTTTTGTTTTTCATACTATTAAGTTTTTAATATGTTGTTATTAACATTCCAATCTAATTGTTACCAATGATAACTCAAACGCCAAAGTGACGCAAGACTGAAATTTAGCTTAACTTTCAATTATAAATATAGACAATATTGTTTTATTGTCAAGTGTTTAAGAAAAATTATTGAGAATCCCTCAATTCCGACTGTGAAACTATGTCAAAATAAAGTTGTTCTTTGAGGGTTTTAACCTCATTATTGGTTATGATTTTGATGTCTACGTAGTAGGTTGTAGGTATTAAACTAGCCGTATCAATTAGGAAATAATTGTGATTATTAGCCCTTTGAATTGGTTGATAATCTACAATTGTTAATTGATTTTTACCCTCCTTTGCGTAGATTCTATACTGAGCATCATCTATTGATTGCTCTTGATTTGTAGTGTAAGGAATCTTCATCGCTAGGATGACTTTACGTATGTCTCCTCTCTTGATTTCCTCTCCTCTTTGGATGCCAGATGCTATAATCCCAACACTCTTAGGTAGCATATTATTGTCACCAATATTGTACCAATCGTCAGCAGATTTTAATGCGAAATCTAGCGTAATGTCAGGTCTTGTAATACCGTTTAGCGTAACCCCAGACCACACATCGTTGAACATGACACAATCCTCGTAACTACTTGTAGTTGGGACAGTTACATCGATGCAGTAGACACCCTTTGTAACGTGTGTAACGGCACTTGAGGTGTAAGATGAGAACACTGTTCCATCTTGGTCTAATACTTGAACAGTCGGCACGGAATCAAGGTTAGTTGGTTCTCCACCAATATTAACATAAAGGTATAGTTTGTTCGCTTTATCTAGATAGAACTCATGTCTATCATCAACTATTGAATCTGAATAAGTAGTTTCTACGTAAGGTTCGTATATTGTTTGAATATGTTGAGTGAAGAAGCCCACGTATTGGTGTACGTCTGTAATTAACACTTCGTATTCCCGTTGATATGCCAGTGCTAATCCGTAGTTAGTACCACCAGTAATTAGTCCGTTCACATGGCTAGTGATGTCGATGTCTATATTTTCATTACCTAACTCGAAGTTCTGTGTTGCAATTGTAACCCCACTAGTGGCTCCTGTTATCGTCCCTGCTTGTGTCCAAGCACTTAGAGTGGTAGCTGAGTACCAATTAGATGGTACGGCCTTGTAAGCTGGCTCACCAGCAGTATAAGTACAATCGTCATAATCGTATCCAGTTCCGCCTACCCAATCATCAGTTATTGGGAATAATATTAAATCAAATGAAGATGCTCTATCCTTACCGTCACAATTCTTTTCTCCTAATAGATTCTTATCCAAACAACCAGTATTAATCATACGTAAAGTATGAGTCATTTTGGTTAGGTCTGGGTATGTGCCACCAGTGTAGAAATTCTGTAATCTCGCAACGTCAAAATAGAATAAGAACCTTGTGTACTCAGTTTCACCTGTGGTGCCACCATAGTACAATTCCGTCACTGGGTTTAAACCAGTGTTCGTCCAACTATCTGAAATAATTGTATTACTTCTATCAAAAAAGGTTCTAATAACTATTATAATAATCTTTATTGTAAATATCAACAAAAAGATTAAAGTCACCCTTTTTCGAATTAGTACTATATTTATATGTATGGACAAAAAACGAAATAAAACTAAAGACATTAACATTAGACTAACACCAGAACTTAAACAAAGATACTTAACGTTCTGCGAAAACGCTAATATTAATATGTCGAAGCATATTAGACAATTGATTAAAGATTCAATTAAATGAGTGATAATAGACGAAAGGAGGCCAAACGATTATACGATATTGAGTATCGTAAACGTAATAAGGATAAAATACGTAAACGCCAATTAAGGTGGGCTAAAGATAATCCTGATAAAATCAAAGCGAAAAGTAAGCGCTCATATGATAAAAATTCCGAAAAAGTTAAAGAAAAGAGAGCCGAATTCTACATAAAAAACTTGGATAGAGAGAAAGAATATCAAAAAGAATATAGGGAGAAGAATAAAGAGAAAATAAGGATAAAACAGAAAACGTGGAAGGATAATAATCGAGAACAAATTAAACGTCAATATCACAAAAATAAAGATAAAATAAATGAATATGTTCGAAATAAGAGACTAATAGACCCCCTATATAAACTTAAGGGTAATATGCGTACCATAGTTAGACAATCCTTAACTCGAAATGGTTATACTAAACGTTCGAAGACTCACAACATTATTGACTGCCCATTCGATGAGTTAAAAGAATATATTGAATCTAAATTTGAACCATGGATGAGCTGGGATAATCATGGTCTATATAATGGCGAATTGAATTATGGTTGGGATATTGACCATATAATACCATTATCCACCGCAATAACGAAAGAGGATGTTATTAGGTTAAACCATTATACTAATCTACAACCACTATGTAGTAAGACTAATAGAGACATAAAGGGGTCTCTATATTAGAATCAAAGTATGTTCTTACTACCATCTTCTTTTTATAGTAAATAGGTACAAAATCTTAATTAACCATGATATTCTTAGATAATATGGTCTCTGTTTCGAACTCTAAATATTCTTTAATAAAGTTCTCACCGTCTACTGCGGTCCACTTCAATCCTGGAAATCTATGTACGTGATTAGCCAACGCCAATTCAAGTTTCTTCAAGTATTCTAATAACGTGTCACCGAATGCTATTGGATGTGCTGTATCTAGAATGTTAAGTAGTTCCTCGTCTGTAATATTATACTCATTGTCAGCTAATATAAATCTAGGAGAACCCCCCTTATGTGTTAGTAGGTTAATCTTGTTTGATACAATGTTGGTTACGGTGCCTTTTTCTGGGTCATTATCATTCTCCCCTTTCTTAATCGGAGCATCAAATCGTAATTGTATATATGCTGGGTTCTGCGTGTTGAATATTTTATTGTCATTCAAGTCGTGTTGTCCAGCTCTAAGTATCGCTTGGTTTTCCTTGAAAATGATATCAGCATTACGTCTACCTTGTAGAGAGATATCCTCCACGTTAGGGTAGACTCCTTTTGCGTCTGTAATTGTATCTACGTCCACGTTAGGTGTTAATGGTGAAATACTTAGACTAGATAACGCTGTCTTATCTATTGTATCTTTCTGTAGTGTTAATGGGCTTGAAATGATAGGCCCCATGTAGAATCTATCGGCATATCTAGTATCATCATCGAATGTGAATATATATACAACCTCACCTACTTTAGGCACTACGTTTAAGTGTGCTGGTAGTAGTGGATTACAGTTAGTTAATTCCGCATCATTCTTATTCTTATCCCAGCTAGCTCCTTCTATTCTAACTCGTATCACATTAGGGTCTGCGTTGAATCTTTCGTCAGCAGCTCGTTGTTGTCCATTCTTAGTATTAACACCAACTTTACCCACAAACTTTACGGTACCAATTTGCATCCCCTTATCACTAGGAGCTTTGTTAAATTCACTTTTTTGACCGTAGGCGTACTTATTAGACATTTCTACTCTTTAATACTCTGTTTATATGAGCGAAGTTAGATTCAAATTCCAACAACGTGTCCCAACCTCTATCCAAATCTTGGGCGAGTTTAGTCTTTAGAGCAGTATGAGCGTTTGCTAATCGTTCTGCTTCCATCGTTAATTCGCTGTTTGACATATCAGCAAATTTGGCGTCTTTTGTTTCTTCTATATTATCCATATTTCTTATTGTGCTACACCCGCGCTACTAACGATAATTGGGTTGGTACCAACGCTTGCTACAGGCCATCCAGCATACCCAACACCGTTGGATTGTACTAGGATACTTCCTGGGTCGATGACTGATGAAATCTTCATTTCTGTTTGAATTGCGCTAACAATTTCTTCCATTCTAATCACTTCTAGTGCCGTCATAACATTGTCTCCTCCTTGGAATATTTCTCCACCTACAGCATCGGCTTCCGAAAATCTAGAGATAACTCTAGCGGATAAGTCTCTGGCACTCAGTCCTGGTCGCATCTTACTACCAATCATGATTAGTGGTGGTGGTAATGTTTGTGCTGGTGATTTCATAATGGAGAATGCTGCCATGATGATTCGTAAAATATTACTCATGGAACTGAAGCTTCCGCCTCCACCAGCTCCCATTTTCTGCGTACTTTTTGTGCAAGTTTCTGCCATGATTACATACTATTTTCTCTTATCATACGTATAACATCCTGTGGTATACCGATAAGACTTAACATTTGAGCTAGCTGCGCTGTGGCTTGTTCTTTCAACATGCCGATAGCACTAGCCGCAACTAATTTCATTATGAACTTTAGAACCTTATCCAATAGTACTTTGACAATCATGTCTCTGATACTATTTATCATGTTCCGCATCAAGGTTTTATTTTGTGATATAAAGACTAGTGGGTCACCGTAGTCCGCTGTAGGCCCATAAACTATCTTGTAGATTATCAAGAAGATTGCTAACACTTTAGGACTTATTATCGCATTAACGATAGACCTAATTAACGATGTTAACATTAGCTCAACAAAGCCCAATTCTATGCCGTATTGGTCAACTGGTTCAGAACTTTCTGAAGTACTATTAGCCATTGTTGTTATACTGTTACTGATAACAGTTTTACGCTCTACTTGATTACTAGCGAGTGTCATTTCTTCTTTCAGTGCTGTTAAGTGTGCGATAGGCACGTCAACTTTAACGTTCCCACACGTTTCTAAGTAACGTATCCCATTTCTTCTATTTGTTGCACCTTCTTTAATCCCCTGTAATTGGTCGTTGGTGAACTCAAAATAAGTATCATCAAATACGTTATCAGCGTCAGCACTAACTAGACAGGTTATAACAGTATCAATCTTAGCCTCCATCTCTAACTGTTCCTCAGTCTTATTGACTTCAGGTTGTACCGCGATACTCCCAAATAGAGTGTCAATAATGTTAATAATTAAATCTTCCGAAGCGAATAGCTTAAGACTATCTACAAAATCATTATTCAAGTCTGTTAGATTAGTATAACTTGCTGTTGGTTTGAAGTTCAGAATGTTATTATCTGGGGAAGCTACCTGTGTAAATTGGACATCGAAAATGTTATCCCACGTATATGTGGTACCTTCATCTTGAATCGTATAATACAGGTATGTGTTGAAGTCTGACGAGTTAGTTGTGTTAGCAACATCATCATATAACAGACTACCCGCCTGAGTAACAGGATTAATCTTCATGATGTTCATGAAGTCAATTTTCTTAACGGGAATGGTTATACCATCGTTAATAAGCCAATCTGGTAGAGAAGGGTCAACCCCACACGCCACAAGGCTCTTTAATTGTAGTTTTAAGGAGTCCTTAACGGCTATCTCCGCTTCTTCGGTGGCATAGACCAGAATCTCGACTAACGTGTCTCTAAGCTCCTCATATCCAACCAAAGACTTTAGTAAGTCTATTAGGAAATCTTGTGAACTTCCTTGATTGTTTATTGAGGGGAATGAATTGTTTAGTTTAAGCTCTGGAAAATCGTCAGTTAATGTTCGTAATGCTGCAATGTTCCCAAAGGCTTTTTCCTTCTGGTCTAATACTGGCATTATTCATTTGCTTTATCAGCAGCAGCCTTATCAGCCGCTGCCTTATCTTTTATTAGCTTTTTAACTGCGTGGAAGTCATCTGTTGTAACTTCACCATCAGCAACGCTATGTAATGTAGCTTGTACGTCACCAGCATGCTTCACGCTATCGTTCTGTAGTTTGGCAACTTCTAACTTAACCTTTATGTTAGTCGTCTTTTCCTTAATAGCATCGGTTTTAGCTTTAGCAATCTTAGTGTGGTCATCAACATCGTCAGGTGTTGTACCGTTAGATAGTTCATTAATGATACCTTGGGCATCTTTAATGTTACCACACGCTTCATTGTAAACTTCTTGTAACACGCCTTCTAGACTCGTTACGTTGTTTATCTTGACTACTTGTTTCTTTTTTCTTGGCAAAATTTCTAATTTTTAATCATTTTTTAGGCTTATTTAAGTTCCCCTCATAAACTACACCGTTAATTTCTCTAGTAGTAGCCCACAATGGTTGTAAATTACTTAACGCATTTACAACTATAATGGGGGTGTCTGGGTCAAAGCTATATAATGGTTTAATGTGGTCAATATGCCACTCACCATAATTATCCCAAGACATTTCATCAGTAAATAGTCCTTCTAAGTGTTTTTTTAAGGTCGTCTGACGTATATCCCAACAAGTCTATCGTTTTATTTTACTTACGCTCGTTACGTCTATTTAGGGTATTATTAAGGAATGCTCTCCACCTAGCTAGGTGAGAGGTTCTATTGTAGTGGTAACGGTAAAGTTTACGTTCTTTAGTTTTTTCCAAGTCACGATAGTATTGAATACTGGTATCATAATATTCTCTTTTTTTCCTTTTAACTTCGGATTTAAGATTATATTCGGTCATATATTCTCTATACTTATCAGCATTATCTTTCCGATATTGCTCATTGTATTCTGATACCTTTTTATGGTTATCTTTATCGTATTTTAACTTGTATTGCCTAGTACATACTTTACACGTATTCCTAACCCCATTGGAGCATGGCTTACATTTAGTGAAATCACTAATATGTTTAGCTTGATGACAGGTATTGCAAGTTAATTCCATAGTTCAGTTTTACTTGTTTGTTATATTAATAAATATCGAATAACCTACATTTTTCACCATAAACATCAATGTAATCCTTTTTCTATACCATCTATCTTAAGGAAGTCGTAAAGACCCTTATAACGTTTCATCGCTAATCTAATGTCTTTAGTCGTCAACCCAGTGTTATTTCGCATCGTTTCTAGGATAGCAATTTTGTTGTACTTACTGCCAGAACCCATATCTTCGAAAATGGTTTCCCAGTTCTCTAGAATATCGATTAGGGCATACCCTACCGATTGTTCGTTATCACTGAACTTCTTCTTGTTAGGAGACCTCTCGTTCTCCTCAAGTCCTTTGTCAATCTCTTTCTTGATTTCGACAACCAATTTGACCATGAATTTAGGAATAGTAAAATCATCGTGATTTATCAATTCATATTGATAGTCGTCTTTGGTTTCTAGATAACTAGAAACGTCATCAAACGAGCTATACTTCTTCATGTTCTTATCGTCTTCGATAAGCTTACCTATCAAATACCTTTTTATAATCGTTCCGTAGTACGAGTAGGCTTTCTTGCCTCTTCCACCATCAAATTTATCGGCTTTCATTATTAGGTCACCCAGCGCATCCATGTGCTGCTCTTCAAATGTCATACCTTTTCGATAGAGCTTATAGCGTTTAATGATATATTCTACCATTTTGTTCAGCGGCTCATGAAGGTTTCTGCTATATATAATATTTCGTTCTTGTTGGTCGTCAGACGCAACATATAAAATCACAGCTTCTTCTTGTACGGGACCGAAGTAAGGTGCAATTGTCCTTTTTCGTCCTTTTGTAGCCATGTTACGTAGTTTCGTATGTTAATACTCTGTTCTCAGACCAATGGAATTCCTTCTTAGCTTGTTCTAACCACCACTTACTTTCGTTTTGGTCCAACTCAATCGCATAGTCAGCAAATAATGAACCATCTCTTAGGTTTGCATGCTTATAACCAATTCTAGGAATTACCATAATAGATACAGCGTTATGAGACATTCTCAATAGGAATTCGTAAATGAAGGTAAGTTTGATTTTAGATTTAAACCCACCGAAGTCTTCAATTGTTTCCTTTTTAATCACAGCACCAGAAGTGGTGAAGTTTTGATATCGCAACAGTGCTCCCTCGTCTAGGAATCCCATTTCATCAGAGAATTGGTTGGCCCAAACAGCCTCATTAGTTCCTCCGATGTATTGCCCATCCTTATTGACGTCTGCAATCATAGGTAAAAAGATACCCACTTCTGGATACGCTTCTCTATACTTAACCGCATTATCAAACCAGATTGTTGAGTACTCGTCATCAAATTCTAGAATGGAGAACCATTCGGTAGGTACATTTTCGATACCTAGATTAACTTGATTACAGAAATCCGTCTCACCCTCATTCAACACTGTCATAACGACCGTGTCTTTTGGTAGATTGAATTCGAACTTCTTAATGTATTTAGCCGCATCGGACCCTTTAGGTACTACGACACATACTACATCTGGAAATACTTTTTGTTGGCGAATGCTTTCAATTGCAATACCAAATGAGTTAGTTGTCTCATCATTAAATTCGTGAATCGGAATGATTACACTTATATTGGTTCTTTCTATTTTTCCCATGTTTCTTATTATTTAGCAACTGGTGCTGTTTCTATTAACGCCTCAATCTCTTCAATTCGATTGTTTACCAATTGAGCGTATACTGTTTCTATCTCATCTCGTTGAGCATCTACTGTGTAATGACCCGTGGATGCCTTCATAGTATCCAAAAGTTCGGTAGGTACTCCATCCTCTAACCACACCTTAATGTAAGTCGCAATAAGTTCAGGAATGTTATGCGGAGTATTAGTCCACACACCGTTATTCTTGATTGTCGGGTTACCGTCCGCATCAGTCGTTTCCATCCACTCTGGAATGATATTCGGCATCTTACCGATTACTGGTGTGTCAGATTCAAACGCTTCCAATGGGAACGTACCGAAACCTGCCATATCATCAATCCAGACAGCCAGACAAGACTTTCCTAGTTCCTCAGCAAATGTCTTTCTAGGGAGACCTCTCAGCTCCTTAAATGAAATCCACTTATATTGTGGGTACTGTAGATAAAATGCCTTAGCAATTTTAGCTGCATCGTTTTGGTTACGGGTTACCAATGTTACCAAAGGTATCTTAGGTTTAGCGTCTGTTTTAAAGTAGCTTGGTATTCCAACAGGAATGATGTGAGTGTTCACATCTAAAAACAAACTTCTAACATAATCCGCTTGCTTTTGGCTTGTCGTAATTACATCATGAAATCCGTAGTCGGTTGTCCATCGTCTACCCACTGGTAGTAATTCCAAAAGGTATTCTGGACTTTGACAGAAAACGATTTTCTTACACGGGAACGATTTAACCTGCTCCATTACGTTAGCGAAAATCTCTGGAATGATAATGAAATCGCTAGGCTTAACTGTAAGCTGTTGCTGTTCAATAGAAACGTGACTCAATTCGCCATATTCCTCACCTAACCAATCGATTAGTCCCATACCATTCTCGTCTCCACGTAATTTGTAGTTATTTTTCTCATGCAAAATATGTGCATGATACCCTAGCTCTGTTAATACTTTAACGTGCTCATAAATGTTTGCCACACCAGCGGTTGGGTTACCCATGGTATCCAATGTGAAGAAGTATAGGTTAGTATCCTTGTTCTTCAGATTAGCCAAAACATCAGTTAATTCTATTTGTTGATTATCCATTTCTTTTTATTCAAATTCTTTAATTAGTCCATATTGCTCTAGCGTATTAACCGCAACTCTAAATCCAGTCGGGGCCTTCGCTAATGCTCTATCAATACCCATGGTGAAATCTAATTCAGACATGTCTTGACTTAGGAATACTTCTAATAGAGTGTTTACCATATTATACTTGGTGGTATCAATCTCTAGTTGTCTGTCAAACTCTTTTAAGTTGGTGGCAATACGACCATCCTCAGTCGTGTTAGTTTCTTTTTCTGTTATTTTATTATCCTCATAAGTAACTGTAACAAATTTGGAAAGTGCATCTAAGTCGATATAGTAGTTCATATTTTTTATCTTTCTTCTGCGTTATATCCTAAGATTTTATCTTGGATGTCAATGTCGTTAATAAAGTCAACCAACGAATCTAATTCGAAGTCAGCAGTACTCTCAACATTATATGGAGCATGAATTTTTACCGAAGTTTTATCTTTTGGTTTAGACTCTAATGCTATTGGGTTTGCGGTTATTAGTGTGTCCACATGGTCCCACATATTCTCGTATTCGTTTACAAACCTGATATTTGGTATTTCACACTCAAGTTTGGATAGGAAGAAGAAGGTTGCGGGGATGGCTCTACTAACAGAGCGTTCAATGATAACGAATTCGATATCCTCCTCATCATCTAGAATATCTAGATATAAGGTGTTCAATTTATTCATGATGTTATCATGCAACTGGTCAGGATGACCGAACAGCTCCAATGCAGCATCTTCATAAAAAATCTTATACATTTCCTCTTTAGACTTGAAGCCAAAATGCTTTGCCAAGTCGTATGAAGTAACATCGTCTTCCGTTACGCTATAATCTTTATCGCCACTAACCTTCGCCATAGTATAAGCTAGGTGGCCTAAGAAGTCTCTAATGACCTCATCTAACGTGATACCAACCTTAGTTGTTTTTTTCATAGTTTACCGTTTTATCTAATTAATGTAATTCCTACTCTCATGGTAATAAGAATAGGGATAACTTAGCTTAAAGTAAAGTTACCAAGAGAATTTTTCTTTAAAAAATTTTTGGACGTCCTTAATCCAACTACCCGAATCCAAAGATGTAGATTCCTTTTTAGGTGTTGAACCTTCTGGTATTACCCTGATTTCTGGTTTTGTAGGTTCTTTCTTTTTAAGCTGGGGCATTGCGGTCTGAGGATAATTCTTTAGAATCTTAGTAATCAACGGATTTCTAACAATATCTCCAAGTCCGAATTCGTAGAACCCTATTTCGGGTATATTCCTATGTATCGTCATAAGCTCAAATAACCCGCTTTGGCGGACATCTTTATACCTATCAGATTGGTCTAAGTCTCCAGATATAATCATCTTACTAGCGCTACCAATTCGACTCAACAGAGTCTTACATTGGCTAGGTGATAGGTTTTGAGCCTCCTCAATTATAATCATACTATTGTCAAAGGTTTTACCTCTAATAAAGCCTAGTGGTTGAATGATAATCAATTCTTGTTCCTCTAGCTTTATTCGGTTTGCTTTTCCTATGATTTTATCAATAATATCTAGCGCTGACGCTATACTAGGCTCCATTTTCTCTCTGATTGAACCAGGAACGAATCCCACCTTTTCCTCGGCCTCGACCGAAGGTTTTGATATTACAATATTGTTGTATGGGTTTGAGACGTTTTGGAGTAATTCGATTGCTCGTCCGATGGCCACGAATGAATTATGGGTCACTATAAAGTCGTCAGTTACATATAAATGGTCTTTATTATCGATAGTAATACATTTAGCCTCTTTATCCCCAACATATTCGACATTACTTATAAAGCGCATAGCCCCATATTTAGTTTTAGGCGTTACGAGGTTAGTTTTTCTACTTAACCTAAACGGACTTATATTGGTTGGTAGTTTCATATGTAGTGTATATGCTACGTTAGTTTCCACCAACTCACCAGACTTATTCTTATATTTACCCATTTTAGTTGATGTGGTATAGGTACCGCCCAGACTTCGGATTATAAACCCTAAACCATCAATTAATTGTTTGGATATACTGGTAAATGTAGTACTAGTACCTTTTCGACTATCAACAGTACCATCAGTATCCATCAAACCCTGTAACACCCCCACCCTAACATTAATGTCGTTAAATAGGTATTTATCTGGTATAAATTTATTAAGACTTTTACAACCAAATAGCTTAACTTCTCGTAGTTCATCTAAAATTGGATTTTTACTACCGACACTATTTATAGCGTAATCATACTGAGAACTAGGTATCTTTTTACTGTAACACCCTTCAGTTATAACTGTATCGATATTATCAATAATCTCTTCATCTGGTGAGGTTATTTTTATATTATTAGATGTTATACTACCATCACCCAATAAACATCCCATTAAATATGGGTCAACCACTAATGGTTGGGGTGGGAACTGTATTGGCTCTACTAGGGGGATATTATGGTTTGTACGACCCCTAACTAATATACTATCTTTAATCTCCAACAGCGACTTTACTGAGCCGTCTTTGGGTGAACTGATACGTTCACCATTAAGTTGTTTTCTATTATGTCTATCTTTATCCGTTTGGGTGAACCATAAGTGTTCTGCACAACATTCTGTACTAGAGTTGTCACTAAACGTGACTCGATATATTGGTTTGATACCCTGTGGGTGTGTAGCTAATACATTAGTCGTTTTACCGTCACGACCCATAATAATATCCCCAACATTAATATCACCCATGGTCACCCACCCATTAGGTGTGAGTATTTTAGCGTCCAGTGGTTGGGCTTTACCAGTTCCAGCAGGTCCCGCTGCTATTATTATTTCTTTGTCGGTGATTAATTTAGAAAATTCTTTTTGGGCTTCATTCTTACATTTAAACCTAAATCTATGTCCCAACATTTTGGTGACATCTGGTGTGTAAAAATTATCCTCCTCTTCGACTCGTGGAGTCCTTCCGTTGCGTTTCGCCATTAAGTGTAACTTTAATCGTAAATATCTAGCTAAAGGAAAGAAGTATAGTTTGCCGCATTTTCTTCTCTAGCTTCTTTTGCCTCGTATTTGTCATCCAATTCCGTCATTCTAAATTCTTCAACCTGACTATCTCCGTTTATTGTAATAGCAGATACAAACTTTAAGACGTAATAACCATCAAACTCAGCCGTACTACTATATTGGATATTGTTGAATTCGAACAATAGATTATCGGCAACACCCAAATCGTTATAAGTGATGAACGAAACTGTATCAAAATGAATCAAGGTAGACGCCCTTGGGTTATTATCGATTTTCTTAATCCGACTTATCAAGACATTACTCTTCCTATCATATTCGTTGGGGTACTTACTAATATAAAACTCTAAGAGTCTAGACTCGTCATCGATTATCTTAATATTTAATTTCTTGGTGTGTTTTTCTATCTCGAATTTAGGAGTAAAATCTCGCTTTATCTTAATCTTACCATCACCCTTAATATGTGAGAAATACTCTTCAGAACTTATTTCACCTAGAACTGAGGACTTTTCTCCATCTAATCTAGTAAAATCTTCAGACATTTCATTATCTACTTTATCGGTTGACCTA
>Ga0114918_10000259_pt1 | contig 44136 bp, 35 predicted proteins | sample LantaG_FD_87015 | JGI IMG/M metagenome (GOLD analysis project Ga0114918, IMG submission 87015) | Deep subsurface microbial communities from Baltic Sea to uncover new lineages of life (NeLLi) - Landsort_02402 metaG | ecosystem: Environmental > Aquatic > Marine > Oceanic > Sediment | place... | reverse complement strand
TCTCTCTCTCTCTCTCTCTCTCTCTCTCTCTCTCTCTCTCTCTCTCTCTCTCTCTCTCTCTCTCTCTCTCTCTCTCTCTTTCTCCCTTTCTCTTTTCTCAACCAGGTCGACGACATCTACAACCCCCCCGGAGACGCCTCGAGCGCGTGGATGTCCGGAACCATCCAGCAGCAGCAGCAGCAACCCCAGCCCCAGCAGCAACAGCAGGAAGTGGTTTACCAAAACAGCAACAGCAACAACAACGTCGCCGGCCCCGTCGTCGCCGCGGCCGCCACCGCCGCCTTGACCACCGCCGTCATCGCCGAGGCCGGACAGCACCACGGTCCCGTGATCAAACCCATCGTGCCGATCATCGTGCCCCTCGGAGGCGGCGCCGTTCACCATCCCGGCAAGCCGTTCGGAGGGAGGAAGATGATGATGAGCTTGGCTGTTGCCGCTGCGGCGTAAAAAAAAAGTTATTTGATTTTTTGATTTTTGATTTTTTAACAACCTCCTTCCTCTTTCCGATCCGAGAGCTTTTTTTTCTTTTTTTCCTCCGAGAATTTCCTGTACAACAGATAGAAATTTGTAACACTAAAAAAAGAATCCCACCCCTTACTAGAATAAAGTAACCTGAGAGGAGAAAGTGGTGGCGGCGAGGGATTCCGGGAGCAGACAAGGGACTCGGGGGAACCCGATTCTCGCAAAAGGCGCGGCCGATCTCTCTCGCGCGCTCACCACCCTCCCACCTTCTGCCTTGCTCGATCTTTCCAAGCCAAACTCGAAATAATGTAACCCCTCGCTCGAGAAACTAAAACACAAAACCGGGATGTGAATTTTTGCTTCGTTTCGGGAGATCTACAGGAGAAGCGGAGAGAGAGGAAGCAGAAGGCGTTTTCTTTTCTTTTTTCTTTCTTCGTTCGGCCAAGTTCTATCACTCTCTCTTTCTCGTTTTCTCGAGAGAGAAAGAGCGCAGTCTCTTTCTCGCTCGCTGGCTCTTGCTACCCCCTCCAATGGCCCGCCACAGGCTCGCAGCGGCCGCGCTGTCGCGCTGCATCCCGAGCAGCAGCGGGCCGCCAGCAGCAGCGGCAGCATCAGCGGCGGCGAAGCAGAGCAATCGAATCTCCTTTGCCAATTCGATCGATTATCTTCTTCGACCCCGTCCTTCAACCTCGTCCTTGTCATTCCTCTCTTCTTCCTTCTCCACCTCGGCATTCACTTCGTCTTCTTCTTCGTCGTCGTCATCATCTTCGTCGTTCTCATGGCCCCCGCTCTCCAAAATCCCGCGCTGGTGGGGCGAGGAAGAAGAGGACTCTTCAACAGGTCAACGCCGCAAACGCCCCGGCCCTCGAGCGGCCAAGCTCTCCGCCTTGCCCTTCACAATCTCTCGCAGGCAGGCCGAGCGAACCTACGCCGCCTTCCACGCAGCGCACGCCCTGCTGCTCTCCAAAGCCCCCAAACCCTTACGCATAGACGAAGCTTTCCTTCCCTTCTGGTGCGTCGCCGCCGTCGGAACCGTCAGGCTCCGCGGCGCCTCGGTGGGGTTCGACCGCCACGAGCGCGTGTACGACCCTCTGTCGCGCACCTGGCGCAGCGAGCTCAGGACCCGCTGGCACTCCGTGACGCTCGACAGGAGCTGGGAGGCCGAGTACCTGCCGGACGCGCCCGGAATGTGCGTGTACGCCAGCTTCCGGTACGCCGCCGCGGACGCCGACGCCGCGTCTCCTGCGAGAGGCGAGGGGGGCGCGACGCTGCGGCGGGGCGGGGTCTCCGTCGGCGAGGCCGTCTCGAGGCCAGCGCCTGAAGATTATGATGGTGACGGCGATTTATCTTCTTCTTCTTCCAGCCATCAACAACGAGTCGTTGACCCTTTCGAGATGCCACCCGCAGAAGCGGTGAGGATAGCGCTTGCCGCCGCCCGCGTCTCCGAGGTCAATCGCGCCGCGGCGGCCCTCCGGCACGAGTTCAGGGCTGACAGGGTCGCCGCCGTCGACCTGGCCTTCGACCCAAGTTCTGACGGCTCTGGAGGCGTCGCCGCCAGTCCCCTCTATTCCCCGTCCTATATTTTCGTATGGGATCACTATGGCACTCGAGTGCCGACGGTCGTGAGCGGCAGCGCTTTAGGGGAAGTCGCCGGGGACCGCGCCTTGGACGCCGGGAGGGTCGCCGCCGCGGCGGCCGTGGCGTCGGTGGCGGCGATGGCCGTGGCCGGCGGGCCCCCGGCGTGGCTCGCGGGGGGAGGAGTTGGAAGCGTGCTCTTTGGAGGGATGGGCTCGGTCGCCGCCAACGCGCTCGGCTGGGCTCTGGGCCTCGCGGGCCCCGCGGCGGCCGCGGCCTTGGCTGCGCACTACGCCCCGCTGCTTCGCTCCAGGCTCTACGCTGCTGCCGCCGCCCGCGGCGCCACCCGGAGCGCGGCCGCCGCGGAGGAAAAAGGATGGGACGCCGAGTGGGTCGAGCCCGGCGCCTCGGAGGCGGCAGAGGCGGCGCGCCGGCGGAGCGAGAGAGGGCGAGGGAGGAGGAGGAGGAGGCAAGGAGGTTCTTCTTCCTCTCGCTCCAGCGACGAGCCGCACCGCCCCGGTCCCGCGGGGGACCCCCGCCGCTACTACTCCACGCTGGGGGTGCCGCCCAGTGCCTCGCAGCGCGAGGTCGCCGCCGCCTTCCGAGGCGCGGCGCTGCGAGCGCACCCGGACCGTCTCCCGCCCGAGGCGACCGACGCCGAGAGGGCCGCGGCCTCCAAGGGGTTCCGGGAGGTGGTGGAGGCGTACTCGGTGCTGCGGGACCCGGGGAAGAGGGGCGCGTACGACCGGGGGGAGATTTGAAGGGAGGGGGAAAAAGAGAAGAGGCTTTTTTCGTTTTCGAATTTTCAATTTTTTTTTTTTTCGTTTCTACATTCTTTCTTTCTTTCTTTCTTTCTCTCACTCACTCACTCGACAACAACCTCGAAAGACTCCGCAACGCGAAAAGACTCCGCGACGCGCCTATCTCTCTTTGGAATGATATAATTATAATTGAAACAAACGCTCCCTCCCACAATTGTAAACGTACACTCTTTTCATCTTTTTTCTCATCCAAGGAAGAAGAACAACAAGAGAGAAAGTGCTTTCTTCTTTTCTCTCTCTCTCTCCCTTCGCGCAGCATTCCCTTTTCAGGGCTCCAGCTCGCCCTGCTTGCCCGCCTTGAGGGCCGCGGCGAGCGCCGAGGGGTCCGGCAGCGGGCCCAGGAGAAGGGAAGAAGGTCGAGGTCGAGCTCCTTTGCCGTCGTCGTCGTTATCTCGCCGCTGCTTCCCTTCTTCTTCCTCCTCTTCTTTCGGCCGCCGCACCAGCACCACCACGCCCTTGGCGTCCCCCGTGGCGCGGAACAGCTCGTGCGAGCTCGCGGCGCCCACGGCAGAAGTGGAAGCAGAAGCGGAAGTGGAAGAGGAAGAAACGCTCAGCTGCTCGGCGAAGGCCGCGGCGTCCTCCTCGCGCTCAAACGCGACGACGCCGTCAACCAGCGAGCTGATCTCGATCAGCGGGCCCCCGCCGTCTTCTCTTTTCCTGTTGCGCCCCAGCAGCCTGGAGAGCTCGTTTGTCGATGACGGAGAGGCCCTGCGGACGCGCAGAGAGAAGGCGAGGCCCGGGGGCGCAAGGTTGGCGGCTTCTTCGCCTTCCTCGCCGCCGCCGTTGCCGTTGCTGTTTCCGCTTCCGCTCGTCGACGAAGAAGAAGCTCCTTCGCCGCTCTCGTTCTCCTCCTCCTGGGCGGGCGACGCCAGGAAGAACAGCGTCCTCGGCACGGGCCAGGGGCAGCCGTCGAGCACGGCGTAGGAACGAGACAGCAGGGCGTCGTCCGCCGCGCGCGCGGCGAGCGCCTCGGAGGACCTGGCGAGGCGGAGGAGCTCGGCCGGGGTCGAGGGCAGAAGAGCTGGGGAGGGAGCAGGTTTCTCTTTCGGTTCGCTCTCCGGCTTTTTCAAAAACGACGACGGAGGGAAGAGGAGCTCGGAGTCGGCGTTGCCTTGCTCCTTGTCCTCTTCTACCTCTTCGATCGACGACGGCGGAGGAGACGACGCATCAAGCTTCTGCTGCTGCTGCTGCTTCGCCGACCTCCTGCCGCGCGCCGCCGCGACCGCGGAAGAGGTCGAGCTCGAGCTCAAGGAGCTCGAGGAGCTGCCGCTGCTGCTGACGCCGCCGGCGCCCTTCTCCTGCCAGGGGCTCGGGGGCGCCCACTCGGCGTCGGACTCGGCCGACAGGGCGACGGAGGACGACGCCCCGATGCCGCTGTTGGTGCCGCCGTTCCCGACCGGATAGCGGATGCGGCGCTCCTGTATGGAGAAAGAGAGGAGAGGGAAAGAAGACGAAAGTGGAAGAGGAGGTCGAGGGTTTTTTTTTTTTTCCCCTGGTGAGCGTTCTCCACGACGCGCCAGCGAGGGTCTTCTCATCCGAAAAGGCCCGAACTTCTCGCGCGCCCTCCAGCAGAGAGCCCACGGGGCTTTGTTCTGTTGCTCGCAGCACGTCGAGAAGGTTCTCACGCTCCTCGTCGCGAGGACAGAGAGAGTAGAGAGGCGTTCCAAGGGCAAGCAAACGCGTTTGCCCTTGCTTTCCTTTTTCTTGCATGCCGTCGAAGAGCATTCGACTTTTCCCGTTCGTTCTTTCTCCTTTTCTCTTTTCTTCCCCTTTTCTCTCTTTCACTCACCAGCCCGTCCGGGTAGCGCAGCACGCGCTCGTAGGTGGCGCCGCCGCTCCTCGTCGCCGCCGAAGGAGGGGACGGCAGCGGGCGCCTGGAAGAGGAGGCGGAAGAGGAGGCGCGACGCAGGTGGTGGTTGTTTGATGATGACGCTGACGACGCGACACGCCCACTCGCTCCCGCTGCTCCTGGCCGCCGCGCCAGCGCCAGCGCCGGCGCGAGGGGCATGGTCCTGTGCGGGAAGAGGGCGGCTGTCGTCGTCGCGGGCGTGGTGGAGTGAAGAGGTGTTCGCAGAAGAGAGAGAGGGCGAGTGCGCGCGAGAACGAGGAAAGGGCAAAAGAAGGAAAAAACCTCGTCGAAGAGAAAATGGAAAGACAAAACCTCTCCACTTTCGTCGACGTCGAAAAGCAGCAGCGGCTTGTTGGTCTGTTGCTTCTTCGTTTTTTTTTTCGTTTTCCCGTTTGCCTTTTCCACAGCCACGATGGCGCCCGTGTCTACCTCCACGCTCGCAGAGGCCCTTCGTGAGGGGGACCTCGCGTCCGCGGTCCGGATCCTGGAAGCCGCGGTCGCGGCCGAGGAGGCGAAGGAGAAGAAGAAGAGAATGGAAGAAGCATCGTCGGCGGCAATCGATCAACAACGCTTGATCAACGGCAGCAGCACCGCCCCTTCGTCTTCTTCTTCCGCCTCTTGTCCTGGTTCCCTGCGCCTCGCCAACGTGCTCGCCAACCGCGCCTTGTGCTACGAGAGGCTCGGGATGACGCGCAGGGCGCTCAAGGTGAGAGAGAAGGAGAAGAGAGAGAGCTGGAGAAAAGGGAAGAGAGAGAAGAGAGAAAAAGAAGAAAGAGGGAAGGGGAGGAGTCGGAACGGGGAAAAAAAAAACGACAACGACAACGACAACGACAACGCCGCGGCCGTTTTTCTCTCCCCCTTCTTCCGCGCCGCGTCGCCGCGCTCCCTCTTTATGCTGCACGCTCACACGATGGCACGACTTTCAAAAACAAATCAAAAACAGGACTGCGACGCCGCCCTCTCCGCGGACCGCAGGCAAGCCGCCGCGCGCCGGCTGCGCCCGCGCCTGCTGTGCTCGCTGGGGCGCTCCGAAGAGGCCCGCGAGGCGCTGCGGGCCTCCCTGGAGGGCGACGGCGACGACGACGACGACGGAGACGGCCTGGCGTTTACCGCCGACCTGAGCGTCGCGCTGGAGGCCGCGGAGGCGCTGCAAGAGGGAGGAGGAAAAGGAGGTGGTGTTGCTGCTGCTTCTGTCGTTGCGGCGGCGGCAGCGGTTGCTTCTTCTTCAAAAGAGGCCGCCGCTCCTCCTCCCTCCGTTCCTTCTCCCTCCGCTCCTCCTCCCTCCGCTCCTCCTCCCTCCGCTCCTCCTGCCGCGAAACAGGAGGAAAAGAGAGAGAAGGAAGAAGAAGAAGAGAAAAAGCCCGCTGGACCCGCCTCCTCGCCCTCGTCCTCGTCTCCGTCGGAGAAGCCAAGGGCTCTCCCCAAGACCCCTCCTCCTCTGCCGCCTTCGACGACTCCGACGACAGAAACAGCAACCTCCTCCTCCTCCTCCTCTCGTCCTTCTCCTTCTCCTTCTTCTCGCTCTCCCTCTTCCTCTCCCTCTTCCTCTCCTTCTTCCTCCTCCTCCGCTCCGGCTCCGATCCCGGCCACCACCACCTCGGTCGATGTCGAGAAAGCCAAGGCAGCCGCAGCTCGCGCCGCGGCCGTGGCTGCGCGCGCGGCCTCGCAGGCAAGCAGCAGCAGCAGCAGCAGCAGTGGAGGAGGAAGAGCAGGAGGCGGCGGGGCGTCGTCGTCGTTTTCGTCGCCGTCGCTCGTCGCAGAGCTCGCGCCCGCCATCGCCGCCGCAGCCAACCTCGCCCGCGACGCGGCGAAAGCAGCTACGCAATCCTCCTCGCCCCCGCCGCCTCTGCTCGCGCGCGCGCTGGGCCAGAGGGTCACCGACCTGACCTCTGAGGCGGTGGAGGCGATCAACGGCAACGAGCTCGGGGCGGCCCTGGCGATCCTGGACGCGCTGATCGAGGGGCCCGTGGCCCAGCTGGCGCTGCCCCTGGCTGCCGGAACAACAACAGGAGGAGGTTCCGACGCCGCTGCCGCCGCCCTGGCGGCGCTGCGCTCCCCGGCGGCGTCGGCGCTGTCGATCGCAGCGACCGGCGTGCGCGTCGCCCGGGGCACGGCCCGCGCGCTGCTCCGCGACGTCGAGGGGGCCGTCGACGACTTCACGGCGGCGATCAGGCTTTGCCCCGGGTACGCCGACGCGTGGAAGAGGCGCGCGCAAGCGAGGGCGGCGTGGGCGTCGGGGCTGTCGTTGTCGAAGAGCAGCTCCTCTGGAGGTGGTGGAAAAGGTGGAGGAGGAAGTGGAGTGGAAGACAGCCAGCAGCGGCAGCAGCAGCTCCGCGCCAAGCGCGAGGAGCTCCTCGCCGGCGCCCTCGGCGACCTCGCCCAGGCCGCGCGCCTGCTCCCTCGTGGACCCGCCCGCGCGGACGTGCTCGGGGAACGCGCCACCATCCACCGCAGGCGCCGCGACCTCCGCCGCGCCGCGCTCGACCTCCAGCGCGCGTGCGACGAGGCCGACGCCGACGACGCCGTTCTGAACTCGAATAGAAACGCGCCGGCTTCGAACCAAGTGCAGGACCCCTTGGAGCCCGTCGTCCACGCGAGGCTGTGGTCGAGCCTGGGCCTTGTCCGCGTCGGGCTGGGCGAGATCGATGAAGGGGTACAGGCCTACGAGCGCGCTCTCGCCCTGCTCCCAGGAGACGAAGACGAAGACGAAAAAACCGCCAAGAAGACGAAGAAGAAGAACAGAAACCTCTCTCTGGCCGAGCAACAGGAGGCGGCCGAGGCCGCGATGGCCCGGGCCGAGATTCTCTCTCACCTCATGCACGCCCACAAGGAGGCCGCCAACCCGGAGGAGTGCAAGCGCGCCTACGCGCGCTACTTGAGGGCTGCCACGGGCTCGGTGCCCGCCGAGATGACCCCCGGCGGCACCGGCGTGGGCCCCTCGCCGACGACGACGCGGCTTTTCGCGCAGATGCTCGCGGGGTGCGGCGACCTCCAGGGGGCGATCCGGGAGATGGAGGTGTCGCTTGGGTACAGGAGCGCGGCTTTGGCTGCGGTTGGAAGTGGTGGTGGTGGTGCGGCGGCGGCGAGCAGCCCTTCTTCCTCGCCGAGAAAGAGCGGCGGGAGCGGCAGCGGCAGTGGCAGCAGCGGCCGCTCGTCGCCGCCGCACTCGGCGACGCCGACGGCTCGCCGGCCCGTGGAGCTCCGCCCCTCGGCGAGGGCGGAGTCGCTGGTGGCCCTGGCCGGCTTCTACCACGCCGCGGGCAGGTTCGGGGCCGCGGCGGCCGCCTACGACGAGGCGACGAGGTGCGCGGCGCTGGCCCTGGACGACAACAAGAAGGTGAAAGGTGGAGCAACTCCTTCTTCTTCCGACGACGACGACGACGACTCTTCCTCCCTCGCCGACGACGACGCCGACGCCAGCGGCGGCGGCACCGCCACCGCCACCTCCTCCAAGACAGCCCGCGTCGCCGACGCCCTCGCCCACTACCAGAAGGAGAACCTTCTCTGGCTGGCGGCGAACCTCGACGAGCCGCCAGCGACGGAGACCTGCCTCGACGCAGACCTCCACCCTCTTTTTAAAGAAGGGTGGTGCAAGAAGACCGGGCCCGACGCGGCGCTGCTGGCGGCGTCGCCGCCGAGGCCTCCGATGAGGCTGGACGTCTTCGTCCCTCCGGTGCAGAGGGCGAAGATGCAAGCGCAGGAGGAGGAAGGGAACGAGAGGGCTGCCGGAGCATCTTCGTCTTCGTCTTCTTCGTCTTCGCCTTCTTCCTCTTCGAAAAAGACGATCGCGAGGGGGGGGCAAGCCGGGACCTCTGGCAGAGGAAGCGGCGGCCCGAGGTCGACGTCGTCTGTTCCTATTTCCACGCCAGACTCCGCCATGGACCCTGCCTTCCTCGCCGGCCGCGTCGACGTCCCTTTCCCCCTGACCCCGGAAGTCATCCCCGCACCTCAGCTGGAGGCCTTACTCGCCGCGGCGGACGCCGTCGGAGAGCTCACACAGTACAGGCAGCGCGGCTTTTTGCCGAACAGGAGGACCAAGAGGGCGGCGGGCCTCGCGGCGATCGAGGCGGCGCAGCTGCTGCGGCGCGTCGCCGCGGCAGCCCGCGGAGGCAGCAGCAGCAGCGGGAGCACCGAGGTCGTCATCCTGCCGAAGGGCGCCTCGCACCCTTCCGGCGCGCCCAGGGCCTGCGGCTGGCGCGACGTCGCCGACGTGGCGGTGCGGTGGAGGCAGCTCGCCGAGCCCGCCGACCAAGTTCTCTGGGTCGACCGCCTGACTCACGAGGAGTTCGAGGCCGGCTTCGGGTCGCACACCCCCGTGTTTTCGGGCCAGACTGCCTGCGTGCGGTACGCTTCCAACACCGCCAGGGTCCTGCGGCTGTTCGCAGAGTGTGCGTCGCTGGCAGGAGGCGTCAGGGACGCTGCCGGAGAAGAGGTGCCCTGCCCGAAGGGGTCGGCGAGGAGCGCCGGAGTCGCCGCGGCGAGGACGACCAGGGAGCTGCTCGACGCGTGCGGGTGCGACGCGTGGGTCGCCGTTCCCATCGAGGCCGTGAAAGCTTCTCCTTCTTCTAGTGCAGGTGCTGCTGCTTCCGCGAAGAAAGGGGAAACGCAGCAGCAGCAGCAGCAGCAGCAGCAGCAGAGGGCGACGCTCGACGGCACTCGCCTCACCGTCACCGAGGTCGCCGGCGTCCCGGGAGGCGCCGAGCTCTCGATCCGCACCCCGGTCACCCCAGCCCGCTGGCAGGCTTTTGCCACGGAACTCGACGCGCACTTCGTCGACCTGTCCGCGGCCCTGGCCAGGAGGGACGCCCCCGCCGCGAGGGTGGCGGGGGCCAGGCTTGCTTACTACTGGTTCAACTTCATGCCGCTCGCGCGCGGCTCTGCGTCGGTCGGGATGACGCTGCTGCTGGCCGTGGGGCTTGCCGCGGGGCTGCCAGCGACCTCTGGTGCTCCGTTGGGCAGGCAGGTGGACTGGGAGGCGATCCTGTGCAGGACGCCGGGCGGGTTCTTGAGGGTGGTGGTGCCGTGGCTGTGGCCTGAGAGCGGTGGAGGTGGAAGCGGAGAAGGTGGAGGAGGTGGTGGAGGCGGAGGAGGTGGAGGTGGTGGAAGTGGTGGAGGAAGCGGAAGCGCGAGCGGCAACGGCAGCGCTTCTTCTTCCCCTTCTCCCGCTGCTGCCCCCCCCCCTTCCTTCGACTTTGACGCCCTCCCGCAGGTCTCGACGGCGCTGCGCTCGTTCAGGGCGCGCATCGCGGCGCTCAACAGGGGGATCGTCGGGTGAAAACGAAGAAGAACAAAGAGAGGTTTTTTGAGAGTTTTTTGAAGAGTGTAAACTTGATTTTTTGGTTTTTTCCTTCGCAGCCTTTCCTTCACAATCGACTTCTCTCTTTCTCTTCCTCGTCTTTCTCTTTCTTCGCGCTTCTTCTACAGCGCGTTGGGCCCGCCGCAGCAGAAGGAACCGAAAACAACAACAACACCCTAACCTCTACTCAAGATGGCGATGCCCATCCTGGTCTGCCTGGGCACGACGGCCGTGCTCGAGCTGCGGCGGATGGCGATGCGTGGCGACGAGGGCAGGGCGCTCGACGAGCTGAGGGCGAGCGAGCAGAAGCTTACCAAGATCGTCCAGGTGAGAGAGAGGAGGACGAGAGGGTTTCTCTTTCGCTCTCTCCTTCCCGCTGCGTGGCCTGTTGGAGGGAGGGGAGCGAGAAGCCGGGGCGCGAGAAAGCCGAATTGAAAAAAAAACTCCTCTCGACCAAATTCGTTCTCTCGTCGTCGCTGTCGGGGAGCAAAATTCAAACGGACGCAATCGATTCCACTCTCTCTTTGTCTTCTTCCTGCGTTTCTTTGCGCTCGATTCTTGACGCGTCGCAGAGGAGTCGTCGAGGAGCTCGTGTCGACGCGGAGAACAGAAGTAGAAAAAGGCGCGAGCGAAGAGCAATTGAAACGGAAAGAGCGAGAGAGAGAATGTTTTTGCTCTCGAGCTCCATCGGCGCGCTCCATTCGACGACGAAGACTCTCTTCTTTCTCTCAACCCTGTCTCGTTCCCCACTCTCACCCCTCTCCCTCTCTCTCTCTCTCTCTCTCTCTCTCTCTCTCTCTCTCTCTCTCTCTCTCTCCTCTCCATCCCCCCCACCCACTCCCGATCCCAACACAGGCGATGGAAAAGGAGCTCGCCAGGGAGAAGGCCGCCACCGCCACGGCCTCCGATCGCGCTGCGTCCCTGGCCGCGACCTCCGAGGCGCTGCGGAAGGTGCAGCAGGAGCTCCGCGAGCGCGCGCAGGTCGCCGAGGCCGCCGCCGGCCAGGAGAAGAGGCGCGCCGAGGCCGCCGAGAGGGCCGCGGCGCAGGCTCAAAAAGACGCCCTGGCTGCGGCGGACAAGCTCGAAGCAGCCCTCGAAGGGCTGAAGAGGGACGTGGCAAAGGCCCTTGCCAAGTTTGCCAAGGGTGGGTTCGGAAACGCGATCGGGGCGAAGAGGGGCATGGGGTGGCTCCCCGGGCGCAAAGCTTCCAACTCCGAGGCCTTCCTGGAGCACATGAAGAAGCTGGGCGTGGAGATGGAGGCGACCCCCGCGGAACTGGACGCGCTTGCCTCGGCCGCCGCCGCGGCGGAGGCGGAGGCCAAGGCCGCTGCGGCCGTGGCGGCAGAGAGCGAAAACAACGCGAGCAAGAGGTCGCTCCCTTCGTCCTCTTCCTCCTCCTCGGCCCCGCGCCTCGAGCTCTCCGTCGACGCCGCCACCTGGGCCAGGCAGCTGCGCCTGGTCTGCGACGACCCCGTGAGGATCGCGAGGGCGCTAGCCGTGAACGGGGCCGCCTCCGCCGCGATCGGGAGCGGCAGCGGCGCGCGCTCGGCGGCCTCCGCCACCTCCCTCAACTCCGCTGTCGCCGCTGCTGCCGCGACTGCCTCCGTCCCGCTGCCGTTCCAGCGCGCCGTCAGGAGCCCTCCCAAGCCCAAGCAGCGCTCGTTGCCCTCCTCGCCGGCGAAGAAGGAGAATATCGTTGGCGGAGGCGGAGGAGAACAGCAAGCTCAACAGCAGCAGAGGCAGAGGGCGCCGGCCTCGCCGCCCAAGCCGCCGCAGATCGAGCCCGAATCCCCTCGCCCGGCCACCGGCAGGAGGTTTGTCCTTCGCACCAACGTCAACGAAGGGAACGCGAAAAGGTCCCAGGGCGGAGGCGCTGGAGCTCCTTCGGGGAAGACCATCGGAGGAGTTACGAACAAAGGGCGTGTCGGAGTCAACTTGTCTCTGAAGCTCGAGGAGGAGGCCGCGGGTCTGCTTTCTTCGGCCTCTGCTGGAGGAGGGGACTTTGACGGGCTTTCCAGGAGCATCGTGCCTCGCTGATTTTGATTTCGTGTTTTTTTTTCTATACCAACAGGGAGAGAGAGAGAGAAAAGAGAGAGAGGAGGAGTTCTTTCTTTTTTTTCGTTCGAGTTTGCAAAAGATCAGGTTTCATTTTTTTTCCACTTTCAGCCGCTCTTCGTCCTTCCCGGCTTCGGCCGCCGTTCTCTAGAGAATGCTGCTCTCTTGCCTCGCTCGCGCTGCAGCTGCGCGCGCGCTTCGGCTGGCCGCTGCCTCTGCCGCGGCGGCGAGCCGGTCTCGAGTAGGGGCAGCGAGTAGCAGCACGAGGGGATTCGCATCATCGTCGTCGTCGGCTAGCGGCGGAAGCAATCGGAGCGGTGGCGGAAGCAGCGACGCCGCGTCGCGGATTTGGGACAGGTGAATAGAGAGAGAGAGCGTTTTTTCCATTGCCACTTGAGCACGCAAGCAGCAGGCATTTATGTACGTCTCTGCGATTGCACAAGGGCAATCCGTGGAGAATCGGACCCGCTAAGAGGCGAAAAAAGGCGAAGGGAAAATGCTTCCGTTGATTTTCTTCTTTCTTCGCTCACCTCAACCTCAACCTTCTTCTCTCTCTCTCTCTCTTTCTTTCCCTTTTTCCCACCTCAACCTCTCCATCTCCACCAACCAGCATCCGCGGCACCTCGGGCTTCAACCGCCCCCACGGCCGCACCTGGTCCTACTCCTCGCACCGCTCCCGCGCGTGGGATAACTCGACGACGCACGAAAATGCAGCAGCAACTTCAGCTTCAACGAGGACAACGGAGGCGGCGCTGGTTCCCTCGAGGCCAGAGGCGCGCTACCCCCAAGTCCTCGCCGTGCCCCTGACGCGCCGGCCGCTCTTCCCCGGAGTGCTGATGCCCGTGACGGTCGACGACCCGGGGCTGGTGGCGGCCCTCAGGAGGGCCGTGGCGGAGGCGAGGGCGGCGGGCGGGGGGCAGCCGTACGTCGGCGCGTTCCTGAAGAAGGAAGCGGCGGCGGCAGCGGGTTTTTCTTCGGCTGCGGAAGGAGGAGGAGAAGCAACAGCAGCGGCGGCGCTCCTCGACTTGCGAACTAGCAGCACCGAAGGGAGCTCTTCTTCCTCTTCCGCCGCAGCCGACGACCTCCACGAGGTCGGCACCTTTGCTCAGATCCACACGCTGGCCCTGAGCAGCAGCAGCGGGATCGAGGAGGGAGAAGGGGTCGGATCGGCGCAGCTGCTGCTGCTCGGCCACCGCCACCTGCGCCGGACCGGCGTCTTTGTCGGAGAGCCCGGGCCCGACAAAGCCGAGACTGGGAGAGGCAGCGACAAGCAACCTCTCCGCGTCACGGTAGAGCACCTCCGCGACGAGCCCCACGACCCGGCCTCCGATGACGAGCTCCGCGCCACGGCCATGGAGGCCGTCGCGACCCTGAAGGAGCTCCTGACGATGCACCCGCTCTACAACGAGCAGCTCAAGAGCTTCGCGGCGCTGGGCGGCGACTTCCACGATCCGGGCAGGTTGGCGGACGTCGCCGCCTCGCTCTGCTCCGCTCCGGGCGAAGAATTACAGAAATCCGTGCTGGAGGAGCTGAGGGTGCCCGAGCGGGCCTCGGCGGCGCTGCTGCTGCTGAAAAAAGAAGCCGAGCTCTGCAGGCTGCAGGCCGACATCGGCCGCCGCGTCGAAGAAAAAATCTCAAAGGACCAGCGCAAGTATTTCCTCACAGAACAGCTTCGCTCGATCAAGAAGGAATTGGGATTAGAAAAAGATGACAAGGCGGCCCTGGTGCAGAGGTTCAGGGAGAGGCTCGCTGCGACGGAGAGGAAGCGCGGCAGCAGTGAAAGTGGAGGTGGGAAAGGAGAGGGAAAAGAAATGATCGGAGGCAGCGGCGGAAGCATCCCCGAGGAGGCCCGGCGAGTCATCGAGGAGGAGCTCGGCAAGCTCCAGGCCCTCGAGCCCTCTTCTTCGGAGTTCAACGTCACCCGCAACTACCTCGAGTGGCTCACCGCCATGCCCTGGGGCGTCGCCACGGTCGAGACGCTCGACGTGAAAAAGGCGAAAGAGACGCTCGACCGCGACCACTTCGGCCTCGCCGACGTCAAAGCTCGGGTTTTGGAATTCATCGCCGTCGGCGCGCTGCGAGGCGGGACGGCCGGGAAGATTCTGTGTCTCGCGGGCCCACCGGGGGTGGGGAAGACGTCGGTGGGGAGGTCGATCGCGAACGCGCTGGGGAGGAAGTACTACAGGTTCTCCGTCGGAGGGTAAGAGGTTTTTTAAAGCCTTTTTTTGAACCTTTTTCGGGTTTTTTTTATCTTTGTCGGCGTCGTCGAGGGTCGAAACTTCGACGACAAAAAAAAGCTCACTCTCTTCTCTTTCTCTCTTTTTTCGCTCTTTCTTCTGCAAAAAAAAAACGCAGCCTCGCCGACGTCGCCGAGATCAAGGGCCACCGCCGCACCTACGTCGGCGCGATGCCGGGCAAGGCCGTGCAGTGTCTGAAGGCCTGCGGCGTCTCCGACCCGCTGATCCTCATCGACGAGATAGACAAGCTCGGGAGGGGCCACCAGGGGGACCCGGCGTCGGCACTGCTGGAGCTCCTGGACCCGGAGCAGAACGGTGAGAGTTGAAGCTTGAGGAGTGGATGGAGAGAAGAGAGAAAAACAGAAGAAGAGAAGAAGAGAAGAAGACGAGACGAAAGAAAGAAAGAAAAAACTCACCTTTTTTGTTCTTTCTTCGAAAAACTTTCCAAAAAAAAATGAAAAAAAACTTCTCTCTCTCAGCGACCTTCCTCGACCACTACCTCGACGTGCCCCTGGACCTCTCCCGCGTCCTCTTCGTCTGCACCGCCAATGTGCTCGAGGCCATCCCCGGTCCTCTCTTAGACAGGATGGAGGTCATCCGGATCCCGGGTTACTACGGGAAAGAAAAAGAAGCGATCGCCCGGGGCTACCTCGAGCCCGCGGCGCGCGCCGACGCGGGAGTGCCCCGCGGCGGCGTCTCGCTCGACGACGGCGCGCTGCGGAGGCTGATAGACGAATACTGCTCAGAGGCCGGGGTCCGCAACCTCAAGAAGCAGATCGAGAAGGTGTACCGGAAGGCGGCACTGCGGCTGGTGGAGGCCGGGAGCGTGGTGCTGCCTCTGAAGAAGAGCGGAGGAGGTGAAACAGAAGGAGGAGAAGGAGAAGGAGGAGAAGGTTCTTCTTCGCCGACGAAAACTGCGACGGCGACGCTCGTCGAGGGCACCCCGGCCATCGAGGTCACCCGCGAGACCCTCCCCGACTTCGTAGGCCAGCCTCCCTTCTCGCAGGACAAGCTCTACTCCGCAGCCGAGGGGAGGCCCCCTCCTCCAGGGGTGGCGACGGGCCTTGCCTGGACTGCAGGGGGAGGGAGCACGCTGCACGTCGAGGCCGCGGTCGCGAGCCGCCGGCGGCGTCGTCAAAAATCAAAGAGCGACGACGAAAGCTCCTCTTCTTCCTCTTCTGGCAAGGGGGGTCTCTCTTCGACGGGGCAGCTGGGAGAGGTCATGCGGGAGTCGACGACGATCGCGCACACCGTGGCCCGCGCCGTCTATGCGAAACTGGTCAAGGAAGGGAAGGGCGGCGAAGAAGAGGAAGAAGAAGAAGACTCGAACAAGAGCGACAACAACAGCTTCACCTTCGGCGACACCGCCCGCGCTCTCTCCCCCACCGCGGCCTCGGACCCAGCTTTCTTCTCCGACGCCTTCATTCACGTCCACGTCCCGGCCGGGGCCACTCCCAAAGACGGGCCGTCGGCGGGCGTTACGCTAGTGACGGCGCTGCTGTCTCTGGCGCTGAGGAGGGCGTCGGACCCTCACCTGGCGATGACGGGGGAGGTGAGAGGAAATTTTTTACTTTTTTTCTTTTTTCTTTTCTTTTTTTTCTTTAGGTCGAAGAAAAGAAAGTCGAAACTTTTTTCCGCTTCTTTCTCATCTTGCCTTCCCTCTTCTCCCCCCCCCTCTAACCCATCCCTCTCTTCTCAGGTATCCCTCACAGGCCGGGTCCTCCCCGTGGGCGGAGTGAAAGAAAAAGTGCTCGCGGCTCGCAGGGCCGGAGTGAAGCGCGTCGCGTTGCCGGAAGCCAACCGGCGGGACTGGGACGAGCTGGCGGATGACGTCAAAGAAGAAATCGACGCCTCCTTCCACGAGGACTACGGGAGCGTGTTCGAGGTCGCGTTCGGGGAGAAGTGAAAGAGGGAAAAAGAAGGCGAGCGCCCGCGCGGCGGTGGGTTGTAAAAAAGAAGGAAGAGTCTTCAAGAGGAAGAGAAATTTTCTGGAGAACTGAGGTTGCAGGCCAGAATTTCAATGCTTTTCCTTGGACTCGACTTGAACTTTTTCTTCTTCTTCTTCTCTCTCTCTCGTCGTTGAGGAGACGAAACCGCGTTCTTCTCTTCGAATTTCCATCCACAGAGCTCTAGGCATGAGCGCCGCGTGCCTGCTGACGTCGAGCGCTTCCGCAGGCAGGGCAGCGAGGAGCCGCGGCCTTCCGACATGCGACAGCAGCGGCGGCGGCATCAACGGCGGCTTGCCCGTCGTCGTCAGCGGCACGAATCGCCGCCCTCCCCCGGCCTCTCGTGCTCCTCTCTCGCGCATCAACGCGCACGAGAAGTGTTGTGCGTCCATCCGCCGACCTGAGACAGCAACGAGGGCCACCTTAGTCGCCAGGGCGTCCGTCGAAAGCCACGGAGACGATTCGATGTCGCTGTCGATGGCTTCGACGCCGCCGCCGCCGCTTTCTTCGCCGTCGCCGTCGCCGTCGACCTCCTCATTCACCGTCAAGTCCTTCTTCGACCCGACGGCGGGCCTCACCACGGCGCAGCTCGCCGCGCTCGCCACCGCGGCCCTCGAGGCCGACGCCGCGGGCCTCAGCAGGCGGCAGATCAAGGTCGCGGCGCTGGCCAAGCTGACGGGCCTGGACCGCAGCGAGGTCCTGCAGTGGCTGCGCTCAGTCGAGGAGCTGCTCCCGTCTTCGTCGTCGTCTTCTTCTTCTTCGAGCTCGAGCGAAGGCAGCAGCACTAGCAGCGAGTCTTCTTCCGCGAGGGCGCTGCTGAGGGAGAGCACGCTCGGAGCCTACGCCGCCGCGGGGGCAGCGGCGGCCGCGAGGGCCAAGGCGACGTCGGCGCTCAAGCAGGAGGAGCGGCAGCGGAGGAGGGAGGCCGCAGACGCGAGGAGGAGCGGCAAGAAGGGAGAAGGAACCGAAGGCGAGAACGAAGAGGAAGAGGACGGAACCTGGTCCACCAAGAAGGGCCTGGGCCGCCGCGGGGGATCGCGCCTCTCGAAAGCTGCCGAAGCGACGCTCGACAGAGTGTTTTCTGCCAACCCCTTCCCCTCTAACGACGTCGTTGCCGGCGTGCGGGAGCTGCACCGGGAGCTGCCGAAAGGGGTGGTTCTCGACTACTTTGCCGAGAGGAGGAGGGAGGAAGGGAAGAGGAAGAAGGGGAAGGGAGGGGCAGCAGCGGGCGGAGAGGAGGGAAGTAAAAACGAGAGAGACCTGTGAAATCTATTTTTTCGATTTTCCCCCAAAAACCGGGGGAAAAATCAAGCTCTCTCTCTCTGGCCACGTTTGAAGAAAACTCCAAGTCACCTTTTTTCTCGACCTCTGAGAACGTGAGCTCTCACAACTCTCTACCCTCTCTCCTCTCCCTCCCTTCCTGCTCTGTCTCATCACCCCCCCGCGCGTCGAGTGCCAAACGCTCCTCGCGCCCTCAAACTCCCACGAGCTCGTGCAAAGACACGCCTCAGCCCGTCCAATAGGATGACCCCGGCCCTCGAGGCCGCGCAGCAAGGCTGCGGCGCGTCGATGCAAGCAACGGTGGCTGCGACGAATCCGTTGCAGACGGCGACGGCGGCGGCGACGCCAAACTCGAGGGGATCCCCCTGGAGCGCAGAGGAGCATCTGGCCTTCATCCAGGGCCTCGCCGCGCTAGGCAAGGGGAAGTGGAAGGAGATCTCGCGCACGTTCGTGGTCACGTGAGTGTCGGAGAGAGGGCTGGCGAGAGAAGCGGGGAAGAGAGTTTTTGCCTCCATTCGACCTCGATACGGCGCTCCGCTCACCTTCTCACCCACGACATCAAAAAAACAAAAAAACAACGACAGCCGCTCGCCCACCCAGGTCGCCTCGCACGCCCAGAAGCATTTCATTCGCTTGGCGCGACAGGGCTCTGCCTCCTCCAGCAAGAGGAGCTCCAGGTTCGCCGCTGTTGAGCACGAGGTGCGTACCAAAAAGGAGAAAAGAAGAAAACTTTACCCTCCCAATCATCTTGCCTTGTTCGTTGTCGGCGTTGAAGCGCTGAAGTAAAAGAGGGAAAAAACACGCATCATCTCTTCTCGCTTTCCGCCCTTTCTCTCCGGTCCCGGGCACCGGCCGTGGCGATCTATCGCGGCGTGCTCTAGCCATCGGGATCGGGGCGAGATCGAAATTCGAACCGGAAGGGCTCGAAACCGAGGGCATGCGGATGAGGGCCATCGTGAGCCGTCCGACGTTTTTTTTTCAAAACGACACGCGAACGAACGGAGAACGACAACAAAGCACCCTCCACTTCAGCAAAGGGGGAGTTTTTTTGACTTCCCTTCTCACGCGTTTTTTTCCCTTTCCCTCCCTCTCCCCAAACCCACTGTCAAAAAACTCACAGGCCTGCGCCCAGGGGCTCATCGAGCGCGATCCCGCCACGATCCCCGCTGCGATGGTCGTTGCCAGGAACCCCCCCTCCTCCTCCTCTGCTGCCCTTGCCCCTCCTGCTGCTGCTGCTCCTGCGACGACGAGGACGACGACGACGGCGCGCGTCGCGCCCTTCCTGCCGCCGCCGCTCGCGTTCCCGGCCTCGGCCAAGAGGCCCAGGCAGCGCGAGCAGCAGCAGCGCGAGCAGTCGCCGCTGGCCGCGGCCGCGGCCAAGGCCAAGCGGTTCGCGCACTCCAGCGCCCTCGACGCGCTGCTGGCGGCCGCGGAGGGGGCCTTCGAGGAGGAGGAGCGAGCGAGGGCAAGGAAGCAGCAGCGCAGAGCGGCGGCGGCAGAGGCAGAGGCAGCAGCAGCCGCCGCCAAAGCCGCGGTGGAGGACGACGACGGCGGCGCTGGCATCCCGCGCTCGTTCTCGTCCTCGAAGCTCGTCCCGCGCTTCTTCGTCGCCTCCGCCGCCCCCGCCGCCGAGGAGGAGCAAGCGACGACAACGGCGGCGGCGACGGCGACGATTCCCGCGGCGGCGACTCTGAGGCCAGTCCCCCGCGTCCCCTCTGACCTCGACCTCGCCAAGCTGGCCGCCGGCCTTGCAGCTGCCGCCGCCGCCGCCCCGGCGACGCCGGCGACGACCGCGAGCGACGACGCTGTCGTTCCCGGGGGCGGAGGCGTCAACAGCGGCGTAACAACGGGTGCCGCCGCCGGCGCCGCTCCCGCCTCTTCCCCTTCGGCCTGCAGCAGCGGCGCCGCCGCCGCAGCCGAGGAGTTCGACGGCAAAAAGGAGACGATGAACAAGAAGGTCGTCGTCGCTGCCGCCGGCGGCTCCTCGTCGGACCTGCGCTCGCTTGGTAACTCGGCGTCCGCCTTCGTCGTGCCGACCTGCGTTTGAAGAAAAGAGAAGAACTCTTTTTCTTCGAAGATTTTAGACTTCATTCGTCATCTTCGATCTATCGACCCCGAATCCTCCTCCTCTTCTTCTTCCGCTTTCCGCCGCCATCAAAATTCGTATTAGAACACCGTCCCACCCTTGCCTTATAAAATCATAACAAGCAAAAAACAAATTAAAAAAGAAAAGAGAGAATGAGAGAGCTCAATGCTCGCTCGCTCCTCTCATAAGAACCGTCATAAACGACAACAACTATGCTCTGCTAGGGAAAAAAACACACATCAACACCAAACCTTTTTACGGCACCTTTGCGTGCCGTCAACTCTTTGAACAACACCAAACCCCCACCTCTTCCGATCCTCTTCCATTGACAACACACTTCATCCATCAAGACACAGCGCTGCGCGTCCCCCCTCGTGTTTCTTTTTCCTCTTGAACGAGAAAACGAAACAAAAAAGACCTCAAATGCTTTTCTCACTTACTCTCGAAAATTTCAACAACGACAACAACGCCATCCACTGCCTCCCTTTTTCCCAGAATTCTTTCCGATGCGATTTTATCAAAAAGACCACATCCATCACACAAAAACGCACTCCACTCGAGAGAGAGAGAAAGAGGGGGAAAAAACTTAGAAAAGAGTTAAGTTGAGAAAACTGAAAAAAATGCTTTTTTTTCTTTCTTTCACACTTCGTAAAATCCGTACACTAGCACCACACCCGTATGCCTTGACCTCATCAACCCTCAACCCACCCACCCTTGTCCGATATACGATCCTCGAAATTCGATATGTGCCCTTCAGATATTTGATTATTATGTAAAGATTCCGATGATGAGAGAAGAGACGATTCAGATCATGATTGATATGAAAAGTGGAAAGTGTTTTGAGTTTTTTTTTTTTTACAGTTTTTCGAGTTCTTCTTCTTCGCTTCTTCACTTTTTCGAGCTCTTCTTATGCTTCCGCGTCGCCGCGGCAGCCAGAGAGGGCCGCTGGCCTCCCGCGCTCCCTCCTCCTCCTCCGATCATCGCTGCGATCTGCTCCAGCGTGTCGCCGCTTCCTCCGTCACCGTTACCTCCTCCGCTTTCGTCACTTCCCTTGGAACGCTTCCCGGCGCGGGCCCGGAGCTCCTCCGACCGCCAGCCCGAGGGCTTGTCGCCGCTCTTGCTCTTCTTCTTCTTCTTGGGTTTTTGCTGCTGCTGCTGCTGCTGCTGCTGCTCGGAGGAGGAGGCCAGGAGAGAAGGAGGGGCGCCGTCGCTCTCTTCTTCTTTCTCGTCTTTCTCCATCTCGACCTCTTCCGCTTCCTTCTTCTTCTCCTCCGCCGCTTCTCCTTCCCCTCCGCCCTTGCTCTCGCTCTTCTTCTTCGAGGCGGAAACGACGGGCTGCTCTTTCGCCGCAGGCAGGCCCACCGGAGCGACCGCAGCGGAAGCGGTGGCAGTAGCAGTAGCAGTAGTGGAAGCGTCGAGGGCCCCGACGGCGGCGACAGACCTCGAAGACGACAGCGACAGAGCCTTTGCGGCAACGGCAGCAGCTCCAACTCCTTCACTTCCAATTCCGCTCCCTTTCTCGACGTGCCGCCTCACCCTCGCGGCATTGACGGCCTCCTCGTGCTCCCTCAGCGCCCTCTCGAGCTCCTTCGAGATCTCCAGCGCCGCGGCGGAGGCGACGCGCGCGGCGAGGAGGGCTCCAGCGATCCCTCCTCCCACCCGCACCGGGGCCGCGCCGCCGCTGCCTGGAACGCCCCTGTCGAGGAACAGCACGTCGCCGGAGGGCGCCCCAGCCGAGACCAGCAGCCCCGAGGCCGGCGAGGTCGACGTGGCGCCGCAGCCGTAGCCTCGGAGGGCAGCGGCGGCCTCCTCGGCGGCGTCGGGGTCGAGGACCAGAGTCGTTGCTCCTTCGCTGCTGCTTTTACTTCCGCCGCCGCCGCCGCTCCACAGGAAGGTGAAGGCGACGGCCACGGGAGTCAGCCGCAGCGCCAGCGGGACCGGAGGCCTCTCCGACGCCGGGTGGACCACGACCTTCGAGGAGGAAGAAGACGGGAGAGAATCTTCGTCGAGTTCAGTTTCGACCTGTTCTGCCGCTGGATTTGCCTTTCCTGAAACCAGAGCATCAACCTGCTCGACGGCGGCATCGGGCCTCCTGAACGACCTCAGCGCCGCCGAGGCCGCCAGCAGCACCGCGGCGCTCGCAGCCGACGCCCCGCCCCTCTTCCCTGCGTCCACGAGGCACGCATCGACGCGGACGGACCACGCCGCGCGGCCGGGGGAGACGCACAGCTGCTCGAGGTCGACGGCGCGAGGGTGCGAGATCGAGCGCTCGAGCAGGCGCGTCAGCTGGTCGGCGAGCGACGCCAGTGTGGACGACGAAGATTGGCCCGCTAAGCTCGCTGCCGCGGCCGGGGAGACCTCGGCGGAGCAGCGCAGCGACCCCTCCCCGGGCCGGTCCGCGAACGGCGCGCCGAGCGTCGCCCTGACGCAGGCGGTGGCGGTGGGGCCGTCGCTGCCCAGAGAGACCGTGCAGACGGCTCCGTCGGGGGAGAAGGCGAACGAAGGGTGGCGGACGTCGTGGGGGCGGCGGCCGCTGGCGCGGAGGACGCGGTGGGAGATCGCCTGGTGTGGGGGGGAGGTGGAAGAGGTTGAGAAGAAGAAGAGAAAAAAGGCATTGGTCGATTGAAGCGAGAATCGAGTTCGATTCTTTCTTTTCTGCGCTTCTTCTATAGCCTTTCGAGAGCTATCCTTCGCGGCAGAACACAGCTACGATATGCGAGACCTCATCTACGCACCTGGAGCACGAAGGCGACCTCGTTGTTGGTCACCAGGGGCGCGAGAGGGGACGGCATCGTTTTCTCTTTCGTCGCCGTCGACCGACGACGACTATGCTTGGCGGCTAGATGCGAGTTCTCGATCGAGAAAGCGGAGTCGGAGCCTGCTCTGTTTCTTCGCTTGCGCTGCTGCAGGGAAACAGAGAGAGGACAGAAGAGAGCTGCTTTCTAGCGATCGAGCGAAAGCAAGAGCCGCTCTCTCTCCGTGTGGAAGGAGCGAGCGAGAGTGAAGAAAAACGTGAAAAGAAGAAGAAGAAAAAAAAATCAAAAGGAAAAAAAATCACTTTTTTCGTTTTTTTTTTTCCCTTTCTCTCTCTCCCCTCCCTCTATGCCCGCGGTAGCAGCCCTCGCCACCGCCGCAGTAGCCTCCAGAAGAACCGTCCTCGCCGTCACCACCCGCAGACGAGGAGCTCGTCCTCGCTCCTCTTCTTCTTCTTCTTCCCTCGTCGTCCCCAAAGCGCACGGCGGCGGGATGTGGACCTTTGCAGGGGGCGGCCGCGACCAAGGGTCGCTCGTCGATTACCTCGTCGCGCAGCGCCGCGGCGGCGGGAGCGGGAAGGCCTTCTGCCCCGCGGCCGTCGAGGCGATGAGGGCCGTGGACCGCAGGGAGTTTATCGGTCCCGTCGAGGAGTCGAGGGCCAACATTTATCTGGTGAGAGAGGGGGGACCGGAGTGGGCGGAGGAGGAGGGTTTGAGGGTTTTTCTCGAGAGGGCGACGAGGATGACGACGACCGGAATCGTTTCTTCGTCGCATGTGCTTGTCCTGGCCGGCGCGCCTGGCACTTGATCTCCCTTCACCGCACTCTGTCGACATTGTAACAGTCTCGTGCTGCCCTGTGTCGAAGAACAGAGGCTGTCGGCTTCTTTTCGATGTGGAGATTGAGTGGCGAAGACGATGGACGAGAAAAAACGAAGATCGATGGCGTCGCTCTCTCGTCAGACGCTCAACCCCGACCTCCGACAAAAAAATGAACTTGAAAAAAAAAGGACTCCCCCGCCCCGATCGGCTTCGGGCAGACCATCAGCGCCCCGCACATGCACCTCGAGATGCTCGACCTCCTCGCCCCGGCGCTCGTCGACAAGGACCGCGCCCGAGTGCTCGACGTCGGGTCGGGCAGCGGCTACCTCGTGGCATGCCTTTACAAGCTCGTGGCGGAGCGCGGAGGAGAGGTCGTCGGCGTCGAGAAGCACGCGCCGCTCGCTCGGCGCTCGCTCGAGTCGCTGCGCAGGGTCGTGCCGGAGGCGCTGGAGAGCGAGAGGGTGAGGGTCGGGGCGGCCAACGTGCTGGCACAGGGCGCGCTGGAGAGAGACGACGAGCTATTCGTCGGCGGCGGCGGCGCGGGGGGGCAGAAGAAGTCGTCGAAGTCTCCGTCGCGGCCTCTGCCGTCGTCGTCGGAGGGAGGAGGAGAAGAAGAAGAAGACAACCGCCGCAAGTTCGACGCCATCCACGTCGGCGCCGCGGCCGCCAGGCTCCCACAGGCCCTGGTCGACGCCCTGAAGCCCGGGGGGCGCATGGTGATCCCGCTGGGCCCGGAGGGAGGGAACCAGGTCCTGAGCGTCATCGACAAGAGCCGCGACAAGAGCGGCGGCTTCACCAAGAAGGATTTGCTCGGGGTGAGGTTTGTTCCGCTGACGGAGCCGGGCAAGGACAAGCACGGGGGACTCTGAAGATGTTTCGAGAGGGAGAGAGAGGAGTTTTGCATATTTTTGATTTTTGAGTTGTCGCGCGCATGCAAGGCGCAGGAGAGAGACAGAGAAAGAGAAAGAGAACGAGAGAGAAGAAAGAGAACGAAACGCAAAAAGCGTTGGTCGTTTCGTTGTGAAAAAAAAAAGTTTCCTTTCTTTTCTACTGTTACATATTCTCCCACCGCCACCTCACCTCACCTTCACCTCCGCCCGCCGAGCAGCGCCACGCTCGCCTCGCTGTCGCCATGCAGAGGCGGCATCAGGCCTTTTTGGGCCAGGGAGCTCACGAGCTCCTCCCGGGCGCGGCAGGAAGCTTCGTTGCTCTTTTGTTCGTCGTCGTCGTTCTCGCTGCTGTCGCCCTTCTCTTCTTCGCCTCCTCTCTCGCCGCCGTCACAAGGGCACCGGTGAGCCACCTTCACCTCCAGCGGCAGGGCGTCGCAGAGCCTCCCCCCCATCCCCACCCCACTCCTGGTCGTCGGCAGCCAGGAGGTCAGCGGGTCGAAGGGCCCGAAGACGCCAACAGGCCGCCCGAGCCGGAGCAGGTGACTGCTGCTTCCTTTCCCTTTTCCTCTTCTCTCGGCTCCTTCCTTTCTTCCTCCTCCTTCCTCCTCCTCCCCTCCTCCTTCCGTCCTCGTCCTCTCCCACCCCTTCCGCGCGGCCCACACGTTGGTGTTGTGCCCGAAGGTGGCCCGGAAAGAGTGCGGGTGGAGCTGCTCCGGGATGGCGTTGCAGCGGGAGAAGGCGCGCCGATGGGACAGGGAAGAGGCGAAGGAAGAGGAAGAAGAGCTGTCGTCGTCGTCGGTGTTGCTCGTCGCGTGAGATTCTTCTCCTTCTTCTTCTCCTTCTTCTTTGCTCGAAAACAGCTCCCGCGGCAGGGGGCACCCGAGCGTCCTGAGTCGGAGCTTCTCGGCGTCGCTGACGTCCGCGGCCAGGTTCTCGAGCGTGACCTCCTCGAAGCTGGGCAGCGGAGACTCCCAATCCCCTTTCAACAGGTCTTCCCCTGCCGTCGCCGCTTCCGGCGCGCCGCCGCCAAACGGCACGTTCACGAGCACAAAGCCCTTGGACTTCAGGAACAGCAGCATCGCTGGCCACTCGTGGAGTTTCTCCCAGGCGTTGTTGCGCTCTGGGATCCCGGGGCTGTACTCGAGGACGACGTCGGAGAGAGAGCCGAATTTGGAACAGGAGGAGCGAGAAGAGGAGGAGCGGAAAGGGTTGTTGAACTTTTTCGTTCCTTTTCGGTCGCTTCCGTCGCCGTCGTCGACCTCCTCTTCGGCGTCAAAGAGCCTCGCCGCGCCCGCCAGAGCGGCGGGCTCGAACCCTTCGACGTCCACCTTCATCAGCGCGACCTTCCGCTGGCTGTGTGGTGTCTTCGTGGCGCTCCAGATCCGCTCGACGGTCGCGTCGACTCGCTCGCAGCGGGCCTCGACTCGGAGGAGCGGAGGAGATGGAGGAGGAAGAGAATGAGAGGAAGAGCTCGACCTCCTATTCTCGCCTCCTCCTTCTTCACCCTCTACTCTTCTCCTCTCTTCTTCCTCTCTCCTCTCCAGCTCCCGGTCGATGTTGGCCCCCTCGACAGAGGCGGTGCCCCACACGCCCCTCTCGGGAACGGCGAGCGCCACGCCAGAAGAAGAGCCGGAACCGGGACTCCCAGAGTCGGAGTCGCACGCCGCGGCGTCCCGGACCTCGACGCGCGCCGCGAGCCGCGGGTTGAGGAGCAGCGCCGCCTCGAAGAAGGAACGGAAGCGGGGCACGGGCTCCCAGGCGACGACGCGGCAGCCCAAGGAGGCCGCGAAGAGCGAGTAGTAGCCGAAGTTGGCGCCGACGTCGAGCACGAGAGGAGAAGAGGAAGCAGAGGAAGAAGGCGAAGAAGAAATTGACGATGGCGAAAAACCCCGAAGAGAATTCGCCGAGCAAACTTTTTTCAGCCGCGCCCTCCACACCTGCGTCAGCCCCCGCTCGACCGTGCCCAGGCTCGCCAGCTGCGCCGAAACGTCGACGTCGAGCAGAGGGTCGGCGTGGACCGCGACGAAGGGGGGGTCCGTGGCCGTCCTCGTGGCGAAGACGCGGAAGGAGGAGGAACGAGGGGAAGAAGAAGAGGTGCTTCCTTCTTGTTGTTCTTCGTCTTCTCCATCGCCGTTGCCGCCGTCGCTCCTTCCTCCTCGTCGGAGCTCCGCTATCGGCCTGGGGAGGTCCGACGCGAGCTCCGCGGGGAGCCACGCCTCCCAAGCTTCCCCGCCGCAGTCGCTGCAGTCCGTTCCCAGGTCGCACTTGACCTCGCGGGTCGGGGAGGTGTCGAGGGGATCGAAAGAGGAAGGAGAAGAAGGAGAGGAAGAGGTCGAAGAAGAGGAGGTTGAAGAAGACAAAGAAGAAGATCTCTCTCGCGGGAACAGGAACCTTCCGTCGTCGCAGCGTCCGTCGTTCGCGGAGGGGCACGAGTCGTCGCAGACGCGGACGCGGACGAGGGGCTGGGCCCAGGGCGGGAGGGGTTGGGGAGTGGCGAAGGAAGAGGCGAGGCGGCGTGACGGGGCTGAAAAGAGGGAGCGCGAAAGAGAGGAGGTCGAGGTCGAAGGCGCGATTGCAATTGGTGAGCTTCTTCGGACCGTTTTTTCTCTGGCATCATTACGCCTTCTTTTTTTCTTTATTTCTTACCTGAGAGGATCAAAAAAGAAGTCCCGACGGCGACGACGCCGAGAAAGAGCGCCGCGAGCCTCCTATGTCGGCGAGAGAGGTGCGAGAACGACGATGCCGACGACGACGACGCTGCTCGCACGTCGGTGCCATCGTCGCTTGTCATCGTGCTCCTCCTCCTGCTGCTGCCACTGCTGCTGCTCGCTGCTGCCGCCGCCGCGCCCCGCTCCACGAGAGGCAGCTCCCCGTCGTCCAGAGAAGGACGCATGGTGACGACGCGAATGCTGAGGAGAGAAGCGCACGTGCGCGTGCGCTCTCTCTTTCTCTCTTTCTTTTCGAAAAGACGAGAAAACGAAACTGAAAAAAAGAACTGGAAAAAACTATTTCTTTCTTGCACTCTCTCTTCCCTCTCTTTCTCTCTCCTCCTCGCCAACAAAACCAAAGACAAAAAACGAAAAAGAAAAGAACACATCTCTCTCCCTCTTCTCTCTCTATCCGTGAGACCCGATCCCCAGGTGGAGCCTCCTCTGCAGCCTGTCAGACAGAGCGCATTCGAGCCTCAGGGGCCCCACGGGAGAATCGATCCTGACACCAACACCGATCCCGGCCCCGGAACCGGGCTTGCCACGGGCGCTGGCCGGGTCCCCTGGCACCGCGGCGCCCGTGTCGAGGTCCGAGCCCACGTCGGCGAACAGGCACCCTTCGAGCGCGCCCCCGCCGACGGGTAAAGGGAACAGGAGCTCGGCGGTGGCTTCCGCGTAGGCTCGTCCCGTGCCGAGCGAGCCCTCTCCGTAGCCGCGGACCGAGTTGGTGCCCCCGAGAGAAAAAGCCTCGTAGGGGGGCAGGTCGCCGAAGACGGCGCCTGGAGGTTAGGTGGGGGGAGAGAGGAAGGGAAGAGGTTTAAAAAGAAGAGAGGTGAGTTTTTTTTCGTTTTCGTTTTTTTTTCGTTTTTTTCGCTCTTCTTCTTCTCCACTCCCGCTCTCTCTTCCTCTTCTCTCTTCCTCTTCTCTCTCCCTCTCTCTTACCTCCGCGAGCCGTCGCCGACGCCCTCAGTGCAGGCATCCCCAGCGCCGCCAGGCTCGCCCTCTTCTCCGCCCTCACGCGAATCCTGTTGAAGTTGAGCCACGACGGCCGCAGCGGCAGCGCCTGCTCGAGCGACAGCAGCGCCTCTCCCTGGGAACCGGCGTAGCTCGCCCGCAGCAGCGCCGTCGCCAGCGTGTCTGCCTTCCCTCCCCCCGCGTGCGTCAGCGGAGCACCGTAGGCGTCTGTGGAAAGGGTCCTGCCCTTTTCGTCGACCGCCGAAGCGCGCTGCCAGCCGAAGCCCAGGGTGCCGGTCCAGCCCACGGACAGCGGGCGGGAGTATTCGACGCCGCCTAGGAAAGGGTTGGAAGAATAGAGAGAAAGAAAGAGAAGAGAAATAATGAGTTTTTTTTTCGGCGCGCGTCGAAGAAAAAGACCCGACTTTCGACGAACTCATAAAAACTTCTCCTCCATCTCCTTACCCGTCAGCCTCGAAATGATGATCGGCGACTCCGCGTCCGCCGCGTTCGCGGCCGCCACCGCCGCGGTGGACCTCGAAGGGGAGCCGGCGTACTGCCCCGAAGGGTCCAGCGCGCCCGCGTCGCTATCCGCCGGGAAGTAGGAGGAAGAAGATGAAGGCGAAAGGTAGGAGTCGTTGTTGCTTCCGCCTCCACCGCCGCCGCCGCCGCCGCCGCCTCCACCGGCAAGCCCGATCCCCCCGTTGCCACCGAAGAACTCCTCCTCCTCCAGCGTCACGGCCCCATAGATCGGCGCCCCGCTCGACCTCGTGTTCTGCAGGCTGGCCACCCGCGACGTGCGGTGAGGGTCGCCCAAAATCCAGGGATCCGAATGGTTCAATCGGAACAGCTTGTCGATCTGGCCGACCTCGAGCGTTGCCGCCAGCTTCTGCCCGAGGCCGAAGAGGTTGCGCTGCGAGAAGGAGGCCGAGCCAATAAATCCGGGGAGGGCGCCGTCGGCCGCTCCCTGGGCCGAGATGCCTCCGCCGGCGGAGAGGCCGCCTAGGATTGGAGGGGGGAGGAGAGAAAGAGAGAAAGAGGTGAGCGTCTTTTCTTTTTTCGTTTTTTGAAAAAAGAACCCGAAAAGAAGAAAAAAACTCAAACTTTCGAAATTTCTCACCTGTCTTGCGCTCGCAGACCGAGAGCGTGACGTCGACGCGCGGGTCGTCCTCGGTCGAGCCCTCGGCGGGGCTGGGGACGACGTTCACGTCTGGATTAGAGAAGGGGAAGAGGAGGAGAAGAAGAAGAGAGTGAGTCTTTTGGAAAAAGTCTTTTTCGGCTCGAAAGGAAAGGAAAATAAAATCGAACCCTCTTTTTACCTTCAAACAGCCCCGTCGCGTAGACAGCGTCGATGTCAGCCCTCGCCGTCAGGCTCGACCACGGCAACCCCGGAGACGTGCGCAGCTGCCTCAGTACGACCTCGGGCTTCGTGTACCCGGAGCCCCCGGGAGGGACGACGGGAGCGTCGAGCGACGAATTTTCTTCGTCGTTGTTGTCGTCTGCGAACGCGTTCGACGCCGAAGTCGAAGAAGAAGAGCTCGTGTTTGCGCCACCGCCGCTTCCACTCGCAACACCACCACCTTTCGGCGCGGGCGCCGCCTTGGGCTCGCCCGTCTCCCTGTCCACAAACACCAGCGACACGCTGTTGACCCTGGGCTCGGCGCAGTGCAGGTCGACCGAACCGTCGGCCCTGTCGGTAGGGACCGAGACCTTCGCCGGGATGCCCCGCTCGTCGTACCACCGCGACAGCGCGTCGAGGCCCGAACGGAACTCTCCGAAATTGATTGTCTTGCCCGCCTGTCCCGCGAAGGCGTCCTGGATGACCTTGGTGGGCAAGGCATCGGCTCCCGTGACCACGATGGAGCGGAGTTTGGGGTAAGGTTTCAGAGCCACAGTCAGCCTGACGCCGTCACGGGTGTCGTCGCCGACGGGCGTCGCGTCGGTGAAAAACCCGGTGTCGAAGATCCGGCGGACGTCCTCGTGGACTTCGGTCAGAGTGTAGGCGAAGTTGGGCCGCATCGTCATGGCTGAGCGGGCGGCTGCGGCGATGGTGGAGTCGTCTTCAATGCCCTGGAGGACGATCTCGGAGATGAGGATGCGCTCCTCAGGCGGTGGGGGGCCGCTGTTGTTGCGGCGGTGGTGGTGGTGTTGCTGCTGTTGAGAGTTTTTCGGGGCGAAGAACGACGACGAGCCCCAGGTTGATGGCGTATTCGATGACGACGACGACGACGACGACGACGACGGGCTCGAGCGGTTCCCAAAGGGCCACCAGCCCCCTGGCTTCTTGTCTTCTGTCACGGGGTCGGAGCCGACGCTGCTGCTGCCGCCGCCGCGCAGGGCGTCCGTCGAAGGGCTGCGAGCGCCGCGCGGGCGCTCAGAGGGCGAAGAAGAGCTCGTCGTCGGCATTGAAGTCGATGGGCGACTCGAAGACAACGACGACGACGACGACGACGACGCTTCCGTCGAACGCCTCTCCCTCCGCCTCTGCGCCGCCCCCGCCAGAGCCTCCACGGCAGCTGTCGCGGCACGCTCGCCTGCGATCGCTGGAGAAGGGCCGACCATGGTTGAAGACAGGGAGCGGGAGGAGAGAGAGCTGGAAGAAGGAGAAGAAGAAGAAGAAGACGAATCATCGTCGCCAATCAGCCGTTGTCGTCGTCGCCTCTGCTGCTCTTCGGGCCAGTGCATCCCAAAGGCCGCGGGCTTGGGGGGGGGCAGGGGCCACCAACCTCCTTGACCCTCTCGTCGCGAGGCCCCCATCGTGTGGAAGGGGGGGGGAGAGACGACTAGATGGAGGGGGGGAGAGACGCGCGGGAGAGAAGAGTTGAAAAGACAGAGAGAGAAGCAGAAAATGAAAAGGAGAAAAAAATGAAGAAAAAAAAGGGGGGGGACTTAACCTCTTCTCCAACCTCTTCCTCCTCCTCCTCCTTCCGCGCCCGCTTGATGTTTCAAGTACTTTTTCCCCGTTCGTTGGTGTTACAGTCTTTTGTTTCTGAATCTGACTTGTTTCTGTTTGTGTTCACGCAGGCACCTTGCCTCTGCTCTCTCCTCCTCCTCCTCCTCCTCCCGCCTCCGAAACCTCCACCGCCGCCGAAGCCGCCACCGCCCCTCCTCGCCGCCGCCGCCTCCCGATGTTCGGTGCCCCGTACAGCTCCGCGCACCTCCCCTCGAACGCCGTCACCATCCTCCGCACCACGTCGTCGAAGAACACGCCAGCGAGGTGGCGGTGGACCGCCGAGCGGAACTCGAAGGAGACGGAAAAACTCACCCAGGTCGTTCTCTGCGGCAGCGGCCCCTCGGCGAACCTCCAGCGGCAGTCGAGGTGGCGGAAGAGGGAGGAGCCCGAGGCCGTTGTGAGGACCGAGGAGGGCGGGGTGAGGGTGACGTTGGAGGTGTAGCTGTTTGGAGAAGAGGTGGTAAAATTGGGAAAAGGAAAGAAAGAGAGAGAGGAAGAGAGAGAGGAAAGGTGAGAGAGAGAGACGAACAAAACGCGCGAAGGAAGAAAAAAATGAAAGAAACCCAAAACGCTCTCTCTCTCTCTCTCTCTCTCTCTCTCTCTCTCTCTCTTCTCTCTCTGTCCTTACCGCTCCGAGAAGTTGCGGAATCCGACCACGAGCTCGGCCTCCATCTCGAGCTTGCCCGAGCAAGGAAGTGCAGCAGCGGGGGCTCCCTCCTCTGCTGTCGTCTTTCGACCCTCTTCTTCTTCTTCTTCGTCGCTCGCTTTGCTCTCTCCACTTCCTCCTCCGCTTTCTCCACTTCCACTCCCGCCACCTCCACCGACCCGCAGCACCGTCGAGTGCACGCACCACGGCACGAACAGGTCGTAGTGCTGCACGTCCGCGACGACGTCGAAGACCTGGTGCGGCGGGTAGGCGAAGAGCTTGCGCTCGGTGTATGTGCGCGCGGTCGGCGAGGACGACGAGGAAGAAGAGGATGAGGTTGAAGAGGTTGAAGACGAGATCGACCGAAGAGCAGCAGCAGCGGCGATCGACGGCGACGATGGTGGCGATGATTGCGGGCTCTCGCTGCCTCGAATTCCGACGTTGAAGCCGCTCTCGCACGCCAGGAGGCGAGAGGAGGAAAACTCCGACATCGTGAGCGCATCGCTGGCCCGAAGCGCCCTCGCGCCGAGCGCCACGAGGCCTCTCCGCGCGGCCATCGAGTTGAAGCTGTTCGAAAGCGCGGAAAAAAATGAAGGGGAAAATCAGAACTCAAAAAAAAAAAAGCTTGAGACGTCGCCGTCGACCTCAACAGAGAAGAAACTCTTTCGAGCGCGTTCCTTCTCCAGCTACCCTCTCATTCTCCTGCTTCTTACCCCTCGACATGAATTCCTTGACGACCATGTGCCTGCCATGAGCGCGATCGGAGCAATTACGAAGATCCAAGAGCGGCGGCGGTGGCGGTGGCGGCGGCGACGACAGGCGGAGTTGATGTGCAAGCGAATGTCGACATCGTCGTCGACGTCGACATTCGCCCTCGCCGCCGTGGCTCTGGCGTGCCTTTTCTGCGCTGTCCGAGGTAAGTTATGGATCGTACTGGTCGTACTGGTCGTATAGTATCGCAATCGACGGTTTTTTGGCGGAGGAGAAGCTTTGAGAAGCTCGCACGAGACGCAGATTCGCCCATTCGCACCTTCGACAACTCGGACAACTCACCGTTTCGCCCTCCATCTTCCGAGAAACCCACTTCCCAGCCGCCACCGCCACCCCGCTTCCGTTCGTCACCTCGCCGCGCCTGACCGCCACGGACATCGCCCTCGCAGCGCCAGAGGCCTCGGCGAGCGTCCCGGAGAGCTCGAGGAGCTTCGACGCGCTGCCTCTGGGCGTTTGGAGTCGGGGTCGAGAGGGAGGAGGAGAAGGGGGCTCTTCTCCTTCCCCTTCCCCTTCCCCTTCTTCTTCTTGGCGCCTCGCCCTCGAGACCGCTGCTGCTCCTGCTTCTTCTCCCGCGTGGCAGGTGGTGGCCTTTGAGCGCGTGGTCCTCCCCGAGGGGGCCAAGCTCTTCGTTTACGGCTGCGCTGACGAAGAGGAAGAGGAAGAAGGAAACGAAGAAGAGGAAGAGGAGGAGGTCGATAGCCGACGGAAGTGCCCTCGCCCTCCCTCCTGCGATCCGTCTTCTTCTTCCTCTTTTTCTTCTTCTCCTCCCCTCCACTGCTTCAGAGTCTCGGGAGAGGACCTGCGTACCCGGGTAGGGGGCCCCCTGATCAGCAGCGCCGTGCCAGGAGGGACGGCGGTCGTCGAGGTGGTGTTGCCGCTTTCCGAAGAGGAAGAGGAAGAGGGAGAAGGAGAAGGTGAAAGAGTCTCCGCTTCTTCTTCTTCTCCGCGGCATCAGTTGGAGCTCCGCGTCGCCGCCGTGCTGCAGTCGCACGAAGACGCCTCTCTACCTCTTCCTCCATCAGCAACGGAAGAGCGCCTGCGTCTGCGTCTCGACGGAAAGAACAGAAGGAGAAGAAGGAGAAGGAAGCTCTCAGAGGCGGCGGCGCAGCAGCTCGAGGAAGAAGCTCAGTCTCCTTCGCCTTCTGCTTCTCCCTCTTCTCCTTCCTCTTCTTCTTCTCTCCCCGAAGTAGGTGTCTCGAGGACCACCTACGACCTCCGCAAGCTCCTCCCGTCGACGGGCCAGAGGAGGAGAAGCTGCGGCGACGGCGGCGCCGGAAGAAAAGAAGGAACAGCAGTGGCAGCCAAGCGGCAAGCAACTCCTCCTCCTGCTCCTCCTCCGCTCGCCTCCTGCTTCCCCTCGCTGCTGGCCAACGCCTCCCGCGGCGCCGTCGCCATCTTCGCCCCGCTCTCCCGCGACCTCCGCGCGCTCGCGACCTGCTCCGGCGCCTTGGTGGCCGCGGCCGGGAGGAGAGGGAGGCCGCTGGTGCTGACAGCCGACCACTGTTTGAGAGGAACTCCTTCTGCTTCCCCGTCCCCGTCGCCGCTGTCCACGCTCGACCTCTGGACCTTTGCCTTCGGCTACGGCGTCGCGGTAGAGAGGAGCAGCAGCGGACACAACGGCGGCTCCTCCCCCTCCTCCTCCTCTCTCTACCTGCCCTGCGGGTCGGTGAGGCTGCCGCCGCCGCCGCAGGTGGTTCAGGGAGCGGCGCTGCGGTGGTTCTCTCGGGGGCCCGACGTGGCCCTCTTGGAGCTTCCCGGTGGCGTCCCTGCGTCGTTCCAGGCGTACGCGCTGGGGTTTGACGCGGTGGTGGACCCGCCGAGGGTGGAGGTGTTTTCGAGAGGGAGAGGGAGAGGAGAAGAAGGCGACGACGATGAAGGAGGAGGAGGAGGAGGAGGAGGAAACCTTTCTCCTCTCCCTGCTTCTTCGCTCATCGCCATCCACTTCCCAGGCGGCGGCCCGGCTCGCGCCAGCTTCGTTCGGGAGGTCACGGCGCAATTTCAGGGCGTCGACAGGGCTGCCTGGCGGGGAGCAGGAGGATCAGGAGGAGCAGGAGCAGGAGCAGGAGCAGGAGGAGGAAGCTCCTCTTCTTCGTCCTCCTCCGCCTCTCTGTCTTCTCCCCCGACGACGGCGACGCACTGGCGCGTGCGTTACTTTGATGGCGACGGCGACGAAAGGATCTCGAGCACCTCGAGGGGGAGCTCGGGCGCTCCGCTGATCGACCTCTCGACGGGGAGGATCGTCGCGGTGCTCACGGGCGGGTCGCTGAACGACGGGAGGGGCAGCAGCGGCGGGAGCAGTAGCAGCGGGAGCAGCAGCAGCAGCGGCTGCGGGGGCAACTCGACGAGCGAGAAAGAGTCGTCGTCCTCGTTTGATTTCTTCGGGACGCTCTCCTCTGCCTGGAGAGCCGGCGCCTCCTCCGTGCTGTCTCCTCCTCCTCCTCCTCCTTCTTCTTCTTCACGATATTCCTCCTCATCATCCAAGCTCTCCCTCGGAGGCTCCCCGGGCTTTGACCCGGCAACCCTCCCCTCCCCGGACCGGGGCCCGCGCCTCGGCTTCTCCCCCTCTGCCTTGCTCGTGCCGAGCTCCTCGAGCGCCGCTGGCCTCACCGCGTTCCTGTCCCGCTCCCTGGGACCGGCAAGGGCCCTCCGCGTCGCCCTGTCCGTGGCCCCGATCCCCAGCGGGGAGGAGGCCTTCGTGAATGATTTAACTGCCGCGAAGGAAGGGGTGGCTCTTTTTCCATCGAGGGGCTTTACTCTGACGGACACGAGCCCCGCGGCCTCGGTCGAGGTGAGGGACGCCGCGCCGGGCAGGAGGCTGCCCGTCGACGGCCGCCGCTTCTACGTCGTCGCCTCCGCCCGGGAGCTCTCGCAATCTTCGTCGTCGCATCTGCCGTCGTCGAGGTCGAGAGCGGCTGCGTCTTCGAGCTCTGGTGGGGGCAAAGGCGGCGGGTCCGGGAACGACGCCGGAGCAGCAGTAGGAGCGGGAGCGGCTTCCGCGGCCGATTTGGAATCGGGTTTTTCTGTGGCCATCGGCGGCGAGCCGTGGCGAGACGAGCTTGGGATGAAGGTCGTTGTCTCCTCGGCCCCCAAAGCCGGCTACGGCGACCTGCTGGCGCAGAGGGGCGGCAAGCTGGGTGATTCCCCGCCGTTCGACGTGAGCTCTCCTGCGGATTTCAGCAACGCCGGGCTGGCGGCGTTTTGGTGGGACGAGGAGAAGGAGAAGGAGAACGACAACGAGACGAGGGGTTTTGCGAAAAACGGCGACAAAAACACCAACTCTTCCTCTTCTTCCTTGTGGGACGTCTCTGTCTGCCTGCTCCCCGCCCTGATGCCCGACGCCGCCGTGGCCCTCTACGCCGACGGCAACCTCGAGGCGCTGGCCTCCGGAACGGACTACTCGTGGAGGGAGAGCAGGAGGAGGAAGGAGATGCGAGGAGGAGGCGCTTCTGACGACGGGAGTGACGGAAACGGAAACGGAAACAGCAGCACCACCAACAACAACGCCAACTCTTCTTCTTCATCTCCTTCTTCCTGTATCGACGTCGCCGAGGCGATCTCCTTCCCCGCCGGGGCCAGGATAGACCTCGTGGTCAGCGACAGCGACTTCCTCAACCAGGCGCTGGCGGCGAGGGGCGTGACGAGGCTGCGAGTGGTTCGTTCGAATTCTTCGAGTTCTTCGAGCTCGAGTTCTTCAAAGTCGGATTTTTCGAGCTCCGTTCCTCCTTCGGCGTGAATATTTTATTCTGCAACTGCTTGTTCTTCTATTCTCTCATTGAACGTTTCTGTAAAAACGTGACGACGCATCCACCTTTCTTTCAAATTCGGGAGAGCAAGGAAGACGAAGAAAGAAAAGAAAGAGAAGAGATTTTTTTTTCAAAAATTAAAAAAAAACGATAAAACTCTCAGAAGCACTCAAATCGTTCCGACGCCATCAACCATCAATTCTTTTTCCCGCGCGCCTTCTTTCCATTCACGCTCCCATAACGTCAAGCTGCGTCCTTTCTTCTCCAGGAGAAGAATGGCGCCTCGACAGGTGGCTGCTGGAGGAGGAGATGCGGAGGGCCTCCTCCCCTCCTCGTCGCACCCGTCGGCGTTTGCTGCCAATTCGGCGTCGGAAACCATCGTCGGCATCAGCGGCCTCAGCCCTTCGGCCTCGCCGTCTAGGGAGCACTCCACCCCGCTCACCCCGCGCCGCGCCTCCGCCATGCTCCGCGGCGCCGCCTCCGCCGCCGCCGCCCCGACCCGCCAGGCCATCACCACCGTGCTCTCCTCCTGGGTCTCGAGGAGGTTCCTCGGGGGGCTGGCCGTCATCCTCCCCATAGCCATCTCGGCGTTCGCGACGATAAAGATCCTCAACTTCTTCGACCACCTCTTTGCTCCCCTCTTGGAAGCTCTGCTCGGGTTCAGGGTCGTCGGCCTCGGCTTCGCGACCAGCATGCTCTTCATCTTCGCCACGGGCGTGGTCGCGAGCAGCTACGTCGGCGGCGCGCTGATCAGTCTGGGAGAGTGGGTCATCCGGAGGCTTCCCTTGGTGAAGCACGTCTTCTCGGCCGCCAAGCAGATCTCGGCCGCGATCTCGCCAGGGGGGGTGGAAGGAGAAAATGGGGTCGGCGGCTCGTTCAGGGAGTGCGTGTTGGTGAAGAACCCTAGGCTGGGGAACTATATGCTGGTGCGTTCGAGAAAGGAAAGAAAGAAAGAAAAGAAGGAAGGAAGGAAGAAAGAAAAGAAAGATAGAAAAGAAAGAGAGTCGGGTTTTTTCTCAAAATTTTTGGAAGTTTTATGTTCTTTCTTTCTTTTCTTCTCCTCTTTCCGTTCCTTTCTCCTTTCTTTCTTTCTGCGAGAGAGAGAGAGAGAGAGAGAGAGACACGCAGAGCGAGAGACAGAGCAGAAAGAAGCTCATCCCCGGAATTCTCGACCTTCGGAAACCTTTCAAAAAAAAAAAACAGGCCTTTGTCACGGGCGCGACTAGGCTCCGCGGCTGCGCGCCGTCACCGCTCGACGGCAGCGGCCCTTCTTCTTCGAAGGAGCAGCGCGACCTCGACCTCATCGCGGTCTACGCCGCGACCAACCACTTCGTGTTCGGGGACGTCTTCCTGGTGCCGCGATCCGTGAGTTTTTTGTTCGAGTTCTTTTGGGGGGAGAGTGCTTGGAGAGAGAGGGAGGAAGAAGAAGAAGAAGAAGAAAAAGAAAAAGCTCACCTCTCGACCTTCAAAACTTTCCAAAAAAAAAATCAAACAACCGCGACAGGAGGTCATCCGCACCAACTTATCTGTCCGGGAAGGGATCGAGATCATCGTCTCGATGGGGATGGCGCTGCCGAAGGAGCTGGTGGCGCTGACTTGAATTTGAGGGAAACAGAAGAGAGAGTGTTTGTGAAGAATTTTCTATATAAAAAAATGACAGCCGCCGCCCGCCGAATTCGCTCTATTTTCATTCTCTCTTTCTTTCTCGCCTCTCTCCCTATCTTCTCTTCTTTCTCTCGACAAATGATCACCCCCGAGTCCCCCGATGCTCCTCCCCCCGTCTCTCCGAGGCGCCAGGCCGCTCTGGAGAACCTCAAGGCGATGCGGAAGATGAAGCAGAAGCAGCAGCAGCAGCTTTTGGATGAAAGTCGAGGAAGAAGCGGAAAGAAGAAAGGAGGAGAGACCGAGGGAGACAGAGCGGAAGACGTCGCGGCCTCCTTCTGCCCTCCTTCTTCTGCCGTCGCTCCACGCAGGGCTTCCTCCTCTGCCTCTTCCTTGATTGCCGCGGTGCACGCCGGGAACAGAGTCAATGAGGAGGAGAGGGCGGCAGAAGAGAGGAGCAACAATGATAACGAAGACGAAGACGACTCCACTTCTTCCGCCGCTGCTGCCGCCGCTGCAGCAGCAGCAGCGACGGCGACGCTCACGACCGCCGCCGCCGCCTCCCGCACCCAGCTCGACTGGAGAGCCCAGGCAGAGGCGCTCGAAACGGCCAAGAGGCTCTTCGAAGCAGTAGCAGCCAAGAGGAGGAAGGGGAAGAACAACTGCAAGACCACCACCAACCTGACGCCGCTGGCGGTGGCGTGCGCAGCCTCGGTGCCAGCCCTGCGCTCGGCCGTCGCCCGCGCCGCCGTCGCCGCGCTCGCAGCCGCGTCTCGCTGCCCTTCCACCGACAAGGCCCGCGTCGCCGCGGCCGCGGCGAAGGAGCTCGCGGCCGTCGCCGGAGGAGGTGGTCCGAGTCCGCTGGCCGAAGACGCCGGAAAAGCTCTCTCCCTACTCTGCCGCGGGGCCGCGGACGAAGCGCTTTTGGCTTTTTCTTCTTGGACGCATCAAAATCCGTCGTCGTCGTCGGCGGCGGCGGCGGCGGCGGCGTTTGCTCTCGCGGCAAGGCTCGCTGCGACGCTCGCGGCCTTTGCCGGCGAGGCCAGGCCCTCCCCGGACTCTGCCGCCGCCGCGGGGGAGGCTCTCGCGGAGCTGCTGAGCGTCAGCGTCGGTGTAAAGGGCGACGAAGTCGGCGACGGCGGCGACAGCGGCAGCGCCCTGGATATCGCCTCTGCCTCTGCGGCGGCGGCCGGCGTCTCCCCCCTCGCTGTGGCGGTGGTGACTTCAGAAAACACCAACAGCGAGCTCGCTTCCAAGCTCTCCGCCACGGCGGACGCCCTGCTCTCCGCGGGTCCTCCGGCTGCTCGCAGGGCCGGGAAGAGGCTGAAGGAGGTGGTGGACGCTGCCGTCGTGGCGGCAGGAGCCGGGAAGAAGAAGAAGAAGAAGAAGAAGAAGGCGACGGCGACGGCGACGACGAAAAGGTGAAAAAAAGGCTGATTTTCAATAATAATTATACTTTCGTGTTCAAGCTCCGAAGTCGAGCTTTTCCCCTTTCGTCTCACCCCGATCTTCAAGGTTGAGTTGTTGTTGTCGTTGTTGTTCTTTCGTTGCATTTTTTTGTTTTTGTTTGTGCCTTTTTAACTCTCTTTCTCTCTCGATTGTAAATGAATAAATGAAAAGCCCGTCAAGAAAGGCGGAGAAGAAGAAAGAGGCAAAGAAAGAAAAAAGAATTTTGGTTCATCATCAAAGCAAAAAAAACTCTTTCTCTCAAGCAACAGCGACCGCCGGCTCCTTCTCCTCGACAACCTTTGCCGCCGCCGCCTCTTTCTTCTCCTCCTCCTTCTTCACCTTCTCCTCCTCCTTGGTCTTCTCCACCAGGCCCAGGTTCTCCAGGATCCCCACGGGGCTCTTCTCCAAATTGAGCGTGTACAAATGGATCCCGGGAGCGCCCCCGGCGAGTAATTCCTTGCACATCGCGGTTCCGAGCTCGATGCCGTACTCGCGGACCTTGTCGTCGTCGTCCTTGAGGGCCTCGACGGCGGCGGCGACCTCCGCGGGCACTTTCGTCTTGCAGAACGACGTCATCCTCTTGAACCCGCCGTAGGTCATGATCGGCATGATGCCCGGGACGATCGGCACGGTGATACCCGCGGCGCGGCAGTCCTTGACGAACTGGAAGTAGAGAGAGACGTCGTAAAAGAGCTGAGTGACGACCAAGTCGGCACCGGCGTCGCATTTCTCTTTCAGGTACGCGACGTCCTTGGCGTAGTTTTCCTTCATCTTCTCTTCGTCGTCGAGCACGATGACGTCCGGGTGCGCCTCGGGGTAGCCAGCCACGGCGATCCCGAAGAAGTCTCCGTGCTGAGCGCGGATGTGTTTCACCAAGTCCAGGGCGCAGGCGAAGCCCCCCTCGACAGCAGTGAAGTTCTCCTGGCCCTTGGGCGGGTCCCCGCGCAGGGCCAGGATGTTGGTGACCCCGGCCTCCTTGCAGCGGGCCAGCGCGCCGTCCAGCTGCTCGACGGGCATGTTGGTGCAGGTCAGGTGCATCATTGTTTCAATTCCAACCTCGGACTGCATCCGGGCGGCGATGTCCAAAGTCAGGTCCGCGGTCGTGCCCCCGGCCCCCCAGGTGATGTCGCAGAAGGTGGGCCTGGGCTTGAGGGCGACCATGCGCTTCTGGCGCTCGAAGAGGTTCTCGACGCCCTGGTGGTGGTGGTGAGAAAAAGTGGTTGAGGTGGTGGTGGGTGCAAAAAATTGAATAGAAAAGCAAAAGAGGTGAGGTCGAGGTCGAGGTCGAGGTGGTTGCTGCTCTGGTCTCTCTCGCGCCTTCGGCGGCTTCTCTCTTTCGCTCGATGCTTCTTTCGTTGAAAAAAAGGGGGTCGCCTTTTCGCGCTCTTAAGCTTTCACGATTCGCTTCCAACTCCCGGATACTTTTGAGAGAGATCGCTCCTCGAGCTCTGATGCGAACGGGAGAGCAGGAGAGAGAGAGCAGAGCAGGGGAGACCGCAGTCAATCTTTCAAGTCGATCACTCTCTCTTTGCGCGATGGTCGATCGATCGATGCCCCCACTCGTTCTCAATTGCATCTCTCTTCTCCGCGCTCCATTCTTCACATCCGTCCATCTCACCTCCTCCGTCCTCGGCGGGAAGTACTCAAAGGAGAAGAAGGTCTCCTTGGCGTCGATGGCGGCCTGGATCTTGTCGGAGATCCTCATGGTGGGCGAAAAGGTTTTTTCTTTCTTTCTTTCTTTTTGCTGGGGGCTCTGTCTTTTTTTTTTTCGAAAAAACGGGCAAAGTGAGAGAGCGAGTGGCGAGTTTTTCTTCCTTCTCCTTCTCCTCGTCTTCTCTTTCTCTCTTCCTCCTTTGCCCCCTTGGCCGCCCCATACCGCTCCACCGCGGTAACCACTCGTTCTCTTTACTTCACAATACAGTAAGACCAGAAAGTCGGGTAACACAATAAGAGCTCTTTCAATCTTCTTTCTTTCACCTCTTTCGACTTTCTCCTTTGCCGCCGCCCTCGCCTCCGCAGTTGCCCTCGACCTCCACCTCTGCTCTCTTCACCCCCTCTTCCCCCTCCTCCCGCCTCCACCACCTCCTCCTCCTCCTCCTCCCGCCTCAACCCGCCGCATCGGGCCCGGGAGCTCCGCGGCGCACTGCGCCAGCAGCGCGTAGTCCGGCGCGTCTTTGAAGCCCAGAGAGGCGACGTGCCTCGCCGCGCGGGCCAGCGCGGGGGGGCACGCGGGGGGGCGGGAAGAAGGGGCTCCTTGCTCGCCGCCTCGGCTCCCAGCGGCGGCGGCAGCAGCGACGACGCCCGGCGTCTTTGGCGGAGGGAGGGACCACGCCTCCGCCGCTGCCGCGCCCTTTGCCGTCGCCGTCGGGGGGCCCCCCGTCGTCACCATCATCAGCGCTGCTGGATCCGCGGCCACGGCCCTCTTCCCGGCGCTGGCCCTCTCCCTCGCTGCCGCTTTCGCTTCCTCGAAAGACTGAGGGGGGAAACCTTTCCTTTTCCTGTCTTCGTCGCCGCCGCCGCCGAACCCGCCGCCGTAGTCTCGCCACGGCAGCCCCCCGACGACGAGCTCGCTTACCGCGTACACCCACGACCAAAGGTCGTCCCTGCGGGAGGCGTCGCGGCCCGAGTGCGCCGCCGGCGAGGCGTAGGTGGTCGAGCCGCGGAAGAGGACGGTCTCGCAAGGAGGAGGAGGAGGAGCAGGAGCAGGAGCGGAAATGAAAGGCGAAGAAGAAGAAGAGACTCCGAGGCTGCTGCTCTTGCGCTTCTCGGGCGGGCGCGGGGGAAGCACGTTCCCCCCGGCGTCGAGGAAGCGGGTGGAGAGGCCAAAGTCGATCGCGACCCAGCGGCGGGAAGGGTTGCGTGACTTGGAGTTGGAGTTGTGGGAACGCTTTTTCGTTCCGTTTTCGTCATCGTCGCCGTCGTCGTCGTCTCTTTCTTCTTCGTCGTCGTTGTCGTCGTCTTCTTCTTCGTCTTCCTCTTCCTCAGGAAGCGCCAGAGCAAAGTTGGCCGGCTTCACATCCCTGTGGATCCAGCCCGCGGCGTGCATCGCGGCCAGGGAAGCCAGCATCGACGAGGCCGCGGCTCGGACGTCCTCGGCTGTCCAGCAAGAAGAAGAGGCGGAAGCGGAAGCGGAAGCGGAAGCGGAAGCTCTTCCTTCCTCTTCCTCTTCTCCCTCTTCCTCTTCCTTTCCCTCTTGCTCTTCCTCTTCCTCTCCTTCGGCTCTTCCGCGCCGGCTCCTGCGAGGGGCCACGGCACCGGCAGCGATCGATACCTCGGCCAGATTTGCGCCCAGGAGCTCCATCACGAGCCAGGAGCGGCCGTCCTTGAGCGTGCCGGAGACGGTGGAGCGCTTTCGCCTTCGCTTTTGCCTCTTCTTTCTCTCTCGCCCCTCATCGGGTTTTTCGCCGTCGCCTTCGTCTTCGGTTTCGTCGTCGTCGTCGTCTTCCTCGAGCTCCGGCGCGAGCCTCACGATGCCAGGAACCCCTTCCAGCGACCTGATCACCTCGGTCTCGTGCCTGACGGTGCCGACGCAGCCGACGGAGGCGCGCTTGTCGACCTTGAGGGCGTAGCGCCTCTTCTTTTCGGGTTTTTCAGAGTCCCCCTTTGTCGTCGTCGCCGCCGCTCTTCCATCATCATTATCGTCGCCAAGCTTCTTCTTCTTCAATCGCCCCTCGTCCTCGACCAGGTACACCTCGGCGTGGCCACCGCTCCCGAGGACGCAGGGCTCGCCCGTGGAGGCCGCGACGACGACGCGCCAGCGGTCCGCGACGAGGCCCAGGGAGGCCATGATTGGGGTGGACGCGGAAGGGAAAGAGAAAGAAGAAATGCTCGACCGAAAAACGCAAGTGAAGAAAAATAAAAGTCTCTCAATTCTTTTGTTTTCGTTTGCTTTCAAAACCACTTTCTCTCTCGTTTCTCTCTCTCTCTCTCTCTCCGTTCTCTCATTTTATAATTATCTCTTTTTTCACCACGCCGAGCCGTCGATCCCGTCGTCGACGGTCTCCGCGACGGGAGCAGGAGGAGTTGAGTCGGGGACCGGAGCCCCAAACGACAGCTCGCTCACGACAGCAGGAGGAGTCGAAGGCGCTCCTCCTCCTCCCGTCGTCGCCGGCGCTGAAGCCCCAGCTGCCGCCGCCTCTCCCGCTCCCGCTCCCGCCTCGCCTTTCCCGCTCCCAAAACCTCCGTCGGCGTCTCTCACCAGCCCGGGAGGCCTCGGAGACCTCGTGGGAAGGATAGAAATGCCGTTGACGCGGGGCTTCCTAACGCCGGCCGGGGAGAAGACGGAGGAGGAGGAAGGGGGAGGAGGAGGAGAGGAGGAACGAGGAGGAGGGGGGGGCGCGCCCCACCTCGCCTCGGCCGCGGCGATCTCGTTTCCTTCCTCCTCCTCCCCTAGAGGACTACTGCTGCTCCGCTGTGCCGCTTGCCGCCTGGGCAGCTCCCTCCAGGCGTCCTCTGCGGTGGAAGCCGGCGGCGCGGGCCAGGAAGAAGAGGAGACCTGCGGAGGCGGCGCGCGGCGCTGCTGCTGCTGCTGTTGCCTTGGTGTCGGTGCGTCAAAAGCGTCAAGGGTCTCGAAAGCCCTCTCTCGCGCCCTGGGGTCCGCCGGCCGCAGCGCGTCGCTGAAGGAGCCCCTCGAGGGAGGAGGCAGGGCGGCGCGCGTCGTCGTCGCTCGCGGCGGCGAGGCGGCGGGCGAAGGGGACCTCTGCTGCTGCTGTCGGCGCGCGGAGGGAGAAGGAGAAGAAGAAGCATTTGCATTCGGGTTCGCGGCCTCCGCCATCGCCCTGTCGAGCTCCGCCCTGGTCCTGGGGACGGAAGGGAGCCCGTAGTACCGCGCGAACACCTCGCCGTGGGCCTCCCTCCACGCCTCGAACTGCCGGTCGGCAACGACCCTCTGCCTGCTGCTGCCCGGCGCGGCGGCCGAGGAAGCGGCTGCGGCGGACAAATTCCGCCTCCTGGCCCCCCGTCCCGCGAACTCGACCTCCTCGTACAGGTCGTCCTCGTCGTCGTCGAACCCGTCGTCGAACTCGGTCCCGCTCCTCAGCACCTCGTTTAATTTCTCCAGCGCCTTGCCGAAAAGGCCTTCGGACACCAAGTAGATGGACCCGTCCTCGTCAGCACCGGGGCGCAGGACGACGGTCAGTGGGGCCGAAGGGTCCCCCCACTGCTGCGACTGGTCGAGCGACAGCACGGCCGAGATGGGCACCTCGGTGACGACCATGGCTCCTGAGGTTTTTTTTGGGGG